>ERZ869936.15-NODE-15-length-375596-cov-55.098801_pt1 | contig 375596 bp, 310 predicted proteins | sample MGYA00520876_ERZ869936 | MGnify/ENA primary metagenome ERZ869936 (study PRJEB32218, sample SAMN09650985) | biofilter metagenome | isolation source: enrty point of leading RO module | place: Saudi Arabia: Thuwal, RO plant located on Red Sea | collected 2016-02-17 ...
CAGGAGACAGGAGACAGGAGACAGGAGACAGGAGACAGGAGACAGGAGACAGGAGTGGTGGGTCACTTCGTTAGCGGAACGCGACCGTCAGGAAGCGTGCCTGAGCGCTTTGCGATCTCAGATTTGAGATTTCAGAATTCAGAGCAGCAATTCCAGATTCCAAATCAGGTCTGGGAAGACGCTCGACTTTGGCGGAAGTACGACCGTCAGGAAGCGTGCCTGAGGTGCAAGCCGAACCGTCCCTGAGCGCTGTGCGATCTCAGATTTGAGATTTCAGATTTCAGAGAAGAAGCTCGAAAGAGAACTTCTAGATTCCTTTGCAATGCGACCGTCAAGGGGCGTGACTTTCAAACTTGTATGACCAGCCGAAACCCGGACAAATCAAAGATGACGGCAAAGATCAAGTCGCTGGCGTTGGAATGCGGCTTCGACAAGGTAGGGATCGTGCGGGCAGAAGCGTTGACACATGAAGCCATTCACCTTGGCGAGTGGCTCGGACGAGGCTTTCAAGGCGAGATGCGGTGGATGGAAAGGGATCCGGCGATGAGATCGGATCCGCGAAAGCTTTTTGAAGGCGCGAGGTCAGTAGTCGCTGTCGCTATGAATTACTACACGCAGCACGAACACCTTGGAGAGGCGGGCACTGGAAAAGTATCGCGCTATGCGTGGGGCGACGACTATCACGATGTTCTCAAGGAGCGCCTATACAAGATCCTAGAGGGCGTAGAACAACTGATTCCCGGAGTGAAGGGAAAGGTTTGCGTCGATACGTCTCCGATAATGGACAAAGCGTGGGCGGTAAAAGCGGGTCTTGGATGGCTAGGGAAGCACTCGAACGTAATTACAAAAGACATCGGTTCGTGGGTTTTCCTGGGGGAACTACTACTTGACGTCGAGCTTGAATTCGACACAGGAGTTGTCGCCGACCATTGCGGCTCGTGTACCGCATGCCTTGACGCCTGTCCGACTGCCGCGATTGTAGAACCTTATGTCGTTGACTCGAAGAAGTGCATCTCTTACGCGACCATCGAACTTCGATCTGAGAAGTTACCTGCCGAGATATCCGAGAACCTCGAAGGCTGGCTCTACGGCTGTGACATATGTCAGGACGTATGCCCCTGGAACCGGTTTGAACAACAAACTGACGAACCGCGGTTTGAACCTAGAAAAGGACTTGTCGAGCCGTCTGCCGAAGCCATCCTTGGATTGGACCGCGAATCCTACCAGTCAATGTTCAAAGGAAGCGCCATAAAGCGGACAAAGCTCGATGGCCTAAAAAGAAATGCAGAAGCAATTCTGGAACATAAGAAAAAGTGAGAACTGCACCTTAGACCCCATAGCCAGATCCTTTCCGCCAAAAACGCCTGAAGGTTGAGTATCTTCGGAACCGTTGCCTTTACGCTTCAGGAATGACGAATCCTCAAAACCCTTTCAAGGGAACCGTCGACTCGTATAGCCTTTCCTTCCTCAACTCCAACTTCGGGGCTTCTCTCTAGATTCTAGTTCTGTAAAAAGTTGGAACCAAAACGTCATTAGCTGTATACTAACACTGTTGAACGTGAACCTACCGCGTTCCACATACCCTAATTGGTGCCAGCACCTTGGCACATATCCGGAGCTGACAGTTCCAAGGACATCAAGATGTCAAAAAGTCGTCGCGAAGCAGGATTTTCACTTGTCGAGCTATTAATGGTGATCGCCGTGATTGCAATTCTCGCAATTTTCACGGTCATGTCGCTCGGCTATGAACAGGCGTACGCCTCGGATCGACGCGCGATGGACGTGCTGGACTACCTGAAGGAAGCGCGTCAGAGGTCGATAACGCAGCGCGAAGTGATGAGGGTCGAGATCAATAGGACTACGGGAACAGTCAGCCTTATCAATGAGAACACGGCCGGTGACGTTACGGACGACGAAGTTCTTCGAACGATGAATCTTGTCGGATCTGACGGCGTTGTTTTTGACAAGGCTCCTCAGAACATCAACGCGCCGCCGGTTGAGGCCGCCCCAGTCCCCGAGATCAACTTCGCCCTTAGCGTGCATCCACTCAGCGCACCGGACAACGTGGCCACGCTGCGATTCCACTCCGACGGAACGGTAACCGATGCCGGCACTAATGCAGTTGGCGACAATGCCAATATCACCGGTGCCACTATTTACTTCTGGACCGCTCTTGATGATGGAAGCTCGACTCCGACGAACGGTGACATCATCCGTGCGATCACCGTGCTGGGCAGTTCCGGAAACACGAACTATCTCAAATGCCCGCTGGCGGGAAGCAGCTGTGCCAACTGGAAATAGGCAACGGACGGGAGATCCGAATGCAAACGATTAACAAGAAGGAAGACGGATTCACTTATCTTGAAGTAGTTATCGCGATTGTCATTCTGACGATCGGCATAACTGCTCAGCTTTCGGCGATCAGTCTGAGCGTGATCAGAAACAAGTCGACGGCCGAGAGGAATGTTGCGAGGCAGGTGGCCAGTTCGACGATCGAGTCGATGTTCGCGGCAAGGGACCTGGGCAGTTCGACCGGTATCAGCAACTGGGACGCTATCAACACAAAGGATGTGGACGCGGTCAACGGCATATTCGAAGACGGCTGGCGGCCGGTCAGAGAGAATCCCGGACTTGACGGCATTCATGGCACTGCTGACGACGCCTGCACTGGAACGGGCGGATGCACCGTTGGCAGCTATACCAACAACAGCCCGATCCGTCGCGGGATCGAACGAAAGATCGAGATCACTGACATAGTCGAAGGCCCGAATATAAGGATCAAGAAACGAAGAGTTGTAATAAAGGTCCGGTACTTTATCGGCCAGCTCCAGACCGAAGAGGAGCTCGCGACGATCATTGCTGACCTGCCGTTTTACAAATAAGGAGGCAGAGGACGATGAACCGGATCACAAAGAGACAAGAAGGTTTTTCGATAGTTGAGCTGCTGATCGTGACGGTGCTTTTCCTGATCGTGATGGCGGCTGTATTCGGCATACTTCAGATGGCCGTGACGATGCGCGACTCGCTGGACAACAGTTCCGAGATCATGAATGCCGCCCGTGTATCGATAAACTCTGCGGGAAGGGATGCGGTAAACGCCGGACTCGGATACTCAAGGGTGGGCGGCGTGGTCCCGGATGATCTCGCTTCAACTCTTATAGGGATCCCGATGGATCCGAACTCCGACAGGGACGTGTTTACGGCGATCATGGCCGGAAACGACGTTAACTCCAGCGTGCTTTCATTGCCCGGAGAAAAGAACGACGTCGTCGCTTTTATGTACCGGGACCTTGCATTCAACAGCGGGGCTCCGATGATCATAAACAGCGTCAACTACAGCCCGTCAATCATCGACCTTCGAGGAGCCCCGGGCTCTTGCGTAGACTGCCGTCCGTTCGACCTTTTCCTGGTCGAGTCCGGAAACGGTAATCACGCACTTGCGATGGCCACGGCAATCGTCGACACGAATTCGACGATACGGGTTGAGACCGGAGATCCGTTGTCGCTCAACCGCCCGACCGATTCTTCACCCAGCCAGCGTTCGATTCTCACGCCCTGCGGCGGAGGCATCACTTCGAACTGTCTCACGTACAGTCCCCAGGGCACTGCCAAACGCGTATTTCTCGTGAGTTACGGAGTCAACTCCCAGGGTGTACTTGTACGCACGCTCTACGGAAACAATGCCGGAGCGCCTGCGAGCGAGCAGATTAGAGAGCTTCCTCTCTCGAACGGAGTCCAAAGTTTTCAGGTCAGGTACTTACTGCAGGATGGAACCTACACTGACGATCCTTCCAACGCGAATGTGGATCAGGGTTTCATGAACGAAATTGTACAGCTGGAGATGACGATCACGGTCAAGCCCAAAGACGGACTATCAAACCTGACGCGAAATCAGGTCGTTACTCTGAGTTCGACATTCTCCACGAGGAACATTAAGTACGACATCGAATAGGACCAAGGAGCAGTTTATGAAGAATGGAAATGTCAATCTTGAAGTCAGACGCGTTACCGCCGGCTCAGACGAGTCCGGCGCCGCCCTCGTCCTCGTCCTGCTTGTTCTCCTGCTTCTGATGGGTTTCGTTGCGATGGCGATCTCGCGAACCAACACCGAGGCCATCGTTACAAACAACGACGTTGAAGAGGCGCGCGCGTACGCTGCGAGCGAGGCCGCACTCGACACGACGACACGCGATTTCGCCGATATTTTTGAGGTCAAGCTTGCGCCGAATTCGGCCGATATCATCAACGTCCAGTCTCAGGCTGTTCCTGGATTCCCCGACTACACATTTTCAAAGACGATCGGCAACACACAGAAATCGCAGGCCGTTGTCCTGACGGGAGGAAGCTTTGGCGGCTTGTACGCACTTCGCGACTCGTGGGAGATCGAAGCAGTAGCAACGAATACGTACTCCGACGTAAAGGTCGGGACAAGAAGGCGTTTCTTTAGTGACCGAATTCCGATCTTCCAGTTCGGTGTCTTCTATGAAGATGACCTCGAACTGAACCGGCCTCCGCTTTTCACACTCGGCGGGCGGGTTCATTCCAACGGCAATTTCTTCGTTTCGGCCGCAGACGGCTACGGAATATACCTGAGTTCCAAAGTTACCGCGGCAAAGGAGATCGTCAACGACATATGGAAGACAAAGAAGTCATTGACCGGCGGATTCGACGATCAAAGTCAGGTCTTCGTAAATGACGATTCCGGTGTTCCCAGAGAACTGCTTACGGGCCAATCCAGTGTGATCTGCAGGAATCCGAGCGGACCGAACGTATTTGCTTCGAGGCCGGAGCTGCCCTATTGCAGCAAGAATGCAAACTGGGTTACGCAGAAGGCGAAATTCCAGGGCAATCTGGAAAGCAACGTAAAGCCGCTTAATCTTCCGTTGACCAAGCTGAACGTTGACCTGATCGAGCTTGTGAAGCGAGGAAAGAACGTTGGCGATCTTGCCAATGTCGGCGGTGCGACCGTTCCTGTAGTTCCTGGAACGGCTGATTCGGACACTGTTTCAAAAGAAAGGTTCGCAAACAAGACCGGGATCCGGATCTCCCTGGCAGACTCGAAACAAAAGCTTCCGGGCTGTGCAGCGGCAGGACCGACAAATCCTTGCGGCGTCCGTCTTGACGGACCGCTCGGAACGTCGATCGGATATCGTCCGAAACCGATGACCGACGGCTACGTGTCGACCGCCCTGAACGCTACGCGCATGGCCTTCACCGGTCGTGAGATCTGGATCAAGATCGAGACGATGGACTTTGACGTCAATCTAGGAGTACCGGTCTCGAAGGACATTACCGAAGACATCTTGAGCCTCGGTGTTACGGAGAGGGCTCCGGTTGGATCCTCGCTCTCGATAGCTGGATATACCTCGACCCAGGACTCGCGTTCGGTCGTCAAGCTTCAGCGATTTGCTATGCGCGGTCCGGCCGTTCCGGACACCGGTTCGACCTCGTACACGACCAACTTTACGCTCAGCGGCACACCGTACACATTTGCAGCGCGGTACAACATTTCAGGCGGCTGCTTCAATCCGCCAGTGAGCATTACGTGTTCCAGCAACGATTCCTTCGCGAGGCCGTTCCCGACCTCGAAGGCTTCCGTACAAGCGGTTTCCAGCCGCGAGAACGATGCCCACCTTTGGGCAGCGAACATCAACGGCAGTACCTATGCGATCGCTCCTTTCCCGATCATGATGTTCGATACCCGGGAAGGACTTCCGAACGACTCTGAATCGAGCGCCGACAGCAACTTCGGAACTGGATACGTTCCCGCCGCCGGTGTGATGAGCATGATCGATATCGATGTAGCGAACCTCAGGAAGTTCTTTGCCGGCGATTGGGACGGCGACTTTCCGGTCACGACGCCCTACGCCGTCGCGAACGGCGGAGTCGGGCTGCGCAGCGTCGACATACCTGAGAAAGCCGGATGGGTCTTGTACGTGTCCGACAGACGTGGAGACTACGACTTTGACGGTGAATACGATATGGAGGACGTCTTCCCGAACGGCGTGCTCGAGTACAGCGAAGACGTAAACAGGAACGGCCTGCTGGACACGGACTATCTGAACGAAGCTACTTCGTACACGAACTCGATCCCGAGAGGACAGGCTGCCACGGCAGATCACTGGTATTTCCGGAGAGGCGTGCGATTGATCAACGGTTCCGTCCTGCCGGGAGTGTTCGACACCTCCGGATTGGGAAATACTCGCGGTTTCACCGTGAGTTCCGAGAACGGCGTATATGTACTCGGCAATTACAATGCTACCGGAGCCGGATTCGGGACAGGCACGGCAGTCACGCCTCCGGAGTCGTATTACCCGCAGAACACTGCCAATCACATCCCGGCCGCCATCATCGGCGACGCGGTTACCATCCTTTCGAACAACTGGACGGATGGTAGAGTGTTCCAGCATCCGTTCAGCAATGCAGATCGGCCCGCCACCAACACGGTGGTGAGGTTTGCGATGATCTCCGGGGATGCGATCACCGGAAACGAGGACATACCGTACAGCCCAAGCGGTTTTGGCCACCTAAACGGCGGTCTTCACAACTTCAAGCGCTTTCTTGAATACTGGACCGATCGACGGCTGAATTATGCGGGTTCGCTCATCAATCTGACGAACTCGAGGAACAATAACGGGTTCTGGACCTGCTGTACGACCGTATACAGGCCTCCGATCCGCGATTGGACCTTCGACACGTCCTTCCTCGATCCCACAAGGCTGCCGCCTGGTACGCCGTTCATTTATTCGATCTCGTTCACAGGCTTCCAGCGGGTGAACGGCTGATCTCAAATCTAACTCTTATTCAAGGCGCGGCCTAAAAAGCCGCGCCTTTTATTTTTGCAAGCGGGTCAGATTAGTGGATAATCGGGCTGAAGGTGAAATTTTGAGCGAAGTTCTAACAGATGCGTACGGAAGGCAGATCCGCGATCTGAGGATCAGTGTGACCGACCGTTGCCAGTTCCGATGTTTCTATTGCCTTCCCGACGGCGAACCGCCTCTGGCGCGGAAAGACACCATACTTTCGTTCGAAGAGATAGAGCGAATAAGCTCGGTGTTCGTCTCACTTGGGATCGAGAAGGTCCGCCTGACCGGCGGCGAGCCGATGCTACGAAGGGACATCGAGAAGCTTGTCACCGCGATCGCCCGGCTGAAGCCGAAGGGACTTCGCGATATCGCTCTTACAACGAACGGTTTCTCAATTCCCGAGAAAGCGGCGTTGCTAAAGGATTCCGGCCTCGACAGAATAACGATCTCTCTGGACTCTCTGGATCCGGATAACTTCAAGGACATTACCGGGGTCGACAAGCTGGATGATGTTCTCAAGGCAATCGAGGCGGCACAGACGGCGGGTCTTGATCCGGTCAAGATAAATGCCGTTGTCGTACGGGGCAGGAACGATCACGAGCTTCCGGCCTTTGCAAGATTTGCCCGCGAAACAGGCGTGTCGATGAGGTTTATCGAGTTCATGCCGCTCGATTCCGGACACGGTTGGAACAGGGAGCAGGTAGTTTCGGGGCGCGAGATTCGGACGGCCATTGAAGAACAGTATCCTCTCGAGCTGAAGCGGGACTCACGCGGGACGGAGACTGCCTGGAGATACGGATTCAAGGACGGAGCGCCCGGCGAGATAGGCATCATTGCGCCAGTCACCGAAATGTTCTGCGGCCAATGCTCGAGGATACGACTTACCGCTGACGGACAGATACGCACATGCCTTTTTTCGACCGTCGAACACGATCTGCGCGAAGTGGTCCGAAGCGGAGCCGATGACGAAGGGGTAGCTGAGTACATTCGCGCAGTCACACTTCAAAAAGAGGCCAGCCATCACATCAACGAGACGGATTTTGTCCAGCCTGAGCGGACGATGAGCTTTATCGGGGGCTGATCGCGCATCCGGGATTGCCTGTGCTGCGAAGACAACAGGAGACCGGCAGAAAACACAAGGGGGAACTCAAGTTATCAGGAAACTCGTCGCAGCGCTCGCCATCGTCTGCTTCGCTACCTTCTTAACCCACGCGATCGAACTAAAGACGCTCCAGCCAAGGGAGATGAAAGAGGATCTGGCCTTGATGGAGCGTGCCCTGACCGAGCTGCATCCCGGGCTCTATCGATACAACACAAAAGAAGAATTTGCACGGAAGATAGCTGACTTCGAGGCAAAGCTGAATGAGCCCCTGCGGGAAGACCGCTTTTTTCTGTTGACGGCTCAGCTGCTTTCCGGGATCAAATGCGGGCACACGTACCTGAATCCCTACAATCAGAAGAAAGAGATTTTCGAGCGTCTTATCGGCCGGCAAACCTACATACCTTTCCATTTCAGATTCATCGACGGTTTCTTTGTGATCACCGAGAACGCTTCAGAGTTCGATCTCCCGAAAGGAAGCGCGATCACATCTATCAATGGCCGCACCGTCGATGAGATCGTACAGGGTCTTGTGAGTGTTTCGACCGCGGATGGCGACGGAACGACACTAACCCGGTTAAGGTCCGTCGATCTCAGCCGTGAGAACGGCGCCTCGTACGCGCACTTCGACCTCTACTTTCCGATCTTTTTCCCTCTTGATAGACCCGAGTTCGAGATCGAGGCGATCAGCTACAGGTCAAAGGAAAAGGTCCGTTTAAAGGTTCCAGCGATGACCAAGCAGGAGCGCACGGCAGCGATGGAAAAGAAGTATGGCAAGACACCGGGATACGATGAAGGATGGAGCTTTAAGTTCCTTAAAGACGGTACCGGCTATCTAAAGATCGACAATTTCATCACCTGGAAGCTAAGTATCGATTACAAGAGGTTTCTAGCCGACAGCTTTTCGAGGCTGAAAGAGGCAGGCGCCACAGATCTGATCATCGACATACGAAATTCGGACGGGGGCGATGCCGGAGTTGTCACAGAGCTGCTTCGCTATCTTCACAAGGACCCGTTTTCCTGCGAAACCGGGATCCGGACCTTTATTCGCACAGCCAAGGCGGATCCCGAGCTTCTGAAATACGCAAGCGTCTACGACCAGGATCTCAAAGCCGCGCTCTTGAACGGAGTGCCGAAGGACCGGTACAAGCCTGCGAAAAATGGCCTCCTCGAGTTCCTGAACGGGGCTGTGGCTTGTCCGGAGACCGAGCCCTACGCCGACCGGTTTGACGGTGACGTCTACCTGTTGACCGGACCCGACAACGCCTCCGCCGCATTCACGCTCGCGAAACGTGTAAAGGAAGCGTCACTGGCTACTCTTGTGGGAAGAAGCACGGGTGGGAATCTGAACGGTTTCAATGGCGGATCCTACCTTTTCTTCAATCTCCCGAACTCCGGGTTCGAGTTCGACATACCCGTATTCGCATACCATCCCGCCGATTCTTCACAGGCAAAGGATTCCGGCATCGAGCCTGACGTGAACGCAATTTCCACTGCCAGCGACGCCGGTGAGGCGTTCGACCGCACTCTGGACAAGACACTCAGGTTGATCAAAGAGAAACAGGCGAGATAGGGGACCTGCTAAGACCTGATCCAGGGTTGCCAACTCCCTGAGGGCTTGGTTAGACTTCGCTAATGGACCTTAAACAGGCTGGCGCCTTGATCGCAGAGGCGGCGTCCGAGTTCTACAGGCGAGGCTGGGTGCTCGGCACGAGCGGTAACTTCTCGGCCGTACTCGGCAGAGAGCCTTTGCGGGTCTGCATTACCTCGAGCGGAAAGGAAAAGGGAAGCCTGGGTGAAGGCGATTTCCTCGAAGTCGATTCGAAAGGAAATGTAAGTGCCGGAAACGGCAGGCCGTCAGCCGAGACATCGATCCATATCGCGATCTACAACGAACTCAAAAACTGCGGCGCGGTGTTCCATACCCATTCTGTCTGGGGTAACCTGCTCTCGGACCGAGACCTTGCGGCGGGCGCGATCGCGATCGAGGGCCAGGAAATGCTGAAGGGCCTTGCCGGCGTTGTTACCCACGAGCACAGGGAAGAAGTTCCTGTGATCGCAAATTCGCAGGATTACGGCGAGCTTTCGGAAACCGTGAGGTCAGTAGTTTCAGAGAAGAACAAGATACACGGGATCTATCTGCACCGCCACGGGCTTTACACGTGGGGAAACACGATCGCCGATGCTAAACGGCATATCGAGATATTCGAGTTCTTGTTTGAAGTTACAGGGAGAGCGGCAAGCAGTAAGCAGTGAGCGGTGAACCGTATGAAGACTTGGTTTAGCGGCGGGCTTGCCCGCGCTTTCAGGTATCTAGGATCAAGGATCAAGATCAGGTATCACGTATGCATCGGCGTTGCCTCTTTGCGCTCCTTGGCCGCTTTGCTACTTTGCGAGAGGTCGTCTTCTTTGTGACATCCCGTCATCGGCGACAATTTGCATCGGAAGAACACTCGGAAAGCCGCGAGGGCCGGCAAACAGAAAGCGCTGGAATCGTAGGTTAAGTAGAAGAGTAGAAAGAGGTTTTAGATATGGCGGTTCTTTCAATTACGGAAGAAAGCAGAAAGATCACCGATGCCCGTGAGATCACTAAGTATCTCTCAGGAATCGGGATCGAATATGAAAGGTGGGACACCGAAGGGCTGCGCGTTGGCGAGGACGCAAGCGAGGAAAAGATCCTTGAGGCCTATTCGACGGAGATCGATGAGCTCAAGAGGTCAGGCGGATATGTTACGGCGGACGTGATCGACGTTTCTCCCGAGACACCCGGCCTCGACGATATGCTTGCCAAGTTCAATAAAGAACACTGGCACGATGAAGACGAGGTCAGGTACATCGTTAAGGGCCACGGTCTGTTCCATATCTCGCCCGAGAAAGGCCCTGTCGTCGGGATCGAGATGGAGGCCGGTGACCTGATTCGCGTCCCGAAAGGCACCCTTCATTGGTTCGACCTATGCGCCGACCGCACGGTCCGTGCCATTCGCCTCTTCCAGGACCCTTCCGGCTGGACGCCGCATTACACTGACAGCAGGAACGAAGACGGGTATCAGCCGCTCTGCTTCTCGGCAGTGAGCGGTTAGCGGTGAGCAGCGAGCAGTTACCGGTAAACGAAAAGCGGTGGCGGCCTCGAATCTATGGGTCAAGAATATCAGGCTTTTGGGTGAACGAATCAATCTGCTCACCGCTCACTGCTTACTAAAAAGACATGGCATTCCTTCTCGACATCGAAGGTACGACGACGCCGATCGATTTTGTGCACAAGGTGCTTTTCCCGTACGCGCGAAACCGTATGGCGGGGTATGTGGAGGAACATTTTGAGGAAATTGGACCGGAGATCTTAGCCCTCGAAAGCGAGGCCGCTAAAGACAACTCCGGAGGTGTTTACCGGGAGGAGTTCCGTATGAATTCGCCTGGCTCCGTCTCGGACTACCTGAAGTTTCTGATCGACAACGACCGTAAGTCGACGCCGCTGAAATCGATCCAGGGGATGATATGGAAGAAGGGGTACGAATCCGGAGACCTTGTTTCTCAGGTTTATGCTGACGTTCCGGCCGCCTTCCGGGCGTGGCGCGAGGAAGGAGACTCCATCAACATCTATTCATCCGGGAGCGCATTGGCTCAGGTACTGCTTTTCAGACACACTGACCACGGCGACCTGACCGGTTTCATCGACAACTATTTCGATACGAACATAGGGCATAAGAAGGAAAGAAATTCATACGCTGAGATAGCCTCAAGACTGGACGTGGACCCTTCGGGAATCGTATTCGTGTCCGACGTAGATGCGGAGCTCGATGCGGCGACGGCGGCCGGAATGAGAACATATCTTTCGATCCGTGAAGGGAATCCGGATCAAGAAAACGCCGGAGGGCATCAAACGGTCCGTTCATTGGAAGAGATCGTCTGAGACACTAAGCTCCGGATCGCACCGGAACGAATTCTATGACAAACGGAAGTATTGAAACGGCAACCGTCGGCGGCGGTTGTTTCTGGTGTACCGAAGCCGTGTACCTAGCCTTGAAGGGAATCGAGGAAGTCGTGTCCGGCTACTCAGGTGGGCAAACAGAGAATCCCACGTATCAGGAAGTCTGTACGGGTGCCACAGGGCATGCAGAAGTTGTGCAGGTGAAGTTCGACTCCGACGAGATCTCGTTCAAGGAAGTTCTTCAGATCTTTTTTGCAACTCACGATCCGACAACGTTGAACCGCCAGGGCAACGATGTAGGCACTCAATACAGATCGGTCGTCTTCTATCATTCCCCTGAACAAAGAGACATTGCGGAGAAGCTGATCGCCGAAATTGAGAAGCAGGCGATCTTCGACGACCCGATATTGACCGAGGTCGTTGAGTTCTCAAAGTTCTATCCGGCTGAGGACTATCACCAGAACTACTTCGAAAAAAATCCGAACCAGCCTTACTGCACGGCGGTCGTCGCTCCCAAGGTCGCGAAATTCCGAAAGGTCTTTTTTGACCGACTTAAGAAGTGATATAAATCCGGAAGTTCGTATTTGATCCGATTTCCGCCAAACAGGAGAAGCGTTATGTTCCGTTTGATCTTGCGGCTGACAGCGTTGGTCTTCGCGGTCGGCCTGACGTCCGCTACCGTCCATTCTCAGGAATGCAAGCCCCCCGAGATCGTCTTTAACAAGGACTCGGGAAACATCTTTACTGAAGAACAGGAGATGTACCTCGGCGATGCGATAGCCGAACAGATACAAAGGGACTTCCGGATTCTGGAAGATCCCGAGGTCAATGCCTTTCTCGATAGAGTTGGTGATCGACTGATCCGTCACCTTCCCCCCACATCTCTCAAATTCAGGTTTTTCATCGTCGATATTCCGGAAGTCAACGCTTTTGCTATGCCCGGCGGCAGGATCTTCGTCACGAGGAAACTGATCGCTTTTGTCAGGTCCGAGGATGAATTGGCAGGGATCCTTGCCCACGAACTCGGACACGGCATCGTGCGACACGGAGCCCAGGACCTAAGCAAGGTGTTCAGAGAAGTCCTGAAGATCGATTCCTTTACCGATCGGGCGGACGTTTTTGCAAAGTACAACGAGTTACTCGACAGACAGAACACCAAGCGTGTTCGGAGAAGCAGCGGACACGAGGGCGACCAGCAGATGGAGGCTGACCGAATAGGTGTTTTTGCAATGACGGCCGCCGGCTATGACCCGGCAGCATTCACCAGCGCGTTCGACCGTCTTTTCGAGACGGAAGGAAAAACGGGAAGCTGGTTTTCCGATCTGTTTGGTGCAACGAAACCTGAACAGAAGAGGCTGAGGGAGATTCTCGACGCCGTCAAGGAAGTTCCCAAAGAATGTGTGGAGAGGGAAAGCGTCGGAACCCAAACGGAGTTCGAGGACTGGCAGGCGGAGGCAATTCTGATCTCTTCGGTTCCAAGAACGGAGAGCGTCAGCGCGGTAATCCGCCGCAACCTGCTTAATCCACGTTTGCGGGACCAGATCCGGCATCTGGAGTTCAGCCCGGACGGCAAGAGCTTGATAGCCCAGGATGACTCGACGATCTTTGTGCTTAAGACCTCGCCCTTCGAAATAAGGTTCAGGATCGATGCACCAGAGGCAGAGGATGCAAACTTCACCCCCGATTCCAGGTCCGTTGTTTTCTCGACTCCGGGCCTCAGAGTAGAAAAGTGGGATGTGGCATCCGGTGAGGCGGAACTGATTCGGGAGGTCTATCTAAACAGGGAATGCATTCAGACAGCGCTTTCTCCGGACGGATCAAAATTGGTTTGCGTAGATACCTCGGACAGCTCCGCTTCTCGTAAGTTTAACGTGAAGGTGTTCGATGTAGCCACGAACAAGTTGCTCCTTGAACGAAAAGACATCTTCTCAACTCGCCGCAGGTTCATGAGCTTCAATCAGTTATTCAGTTCCTTTGGGCGTCTCAATCGGCGCTTGCTGGAGATCGAGTTCACTCCCAGCGGCCGCTATATCGTACTGGGCGCAGGAGAGGCTAATGTCCTGGATCTTTCAACTGGCGAAGAGGTTAAGCTTGGCGGAAACCTCGATGAGATCATGGCATTTCCATTTGCGTTCATCTCGAACGATCTGATCATCGGTCAGGACGATAAGAAGATGGAAGACTCCGGCGTGTTCCAGTTTCCATCCGGACGGAGGCTCGAGAAGTTCGATCTTTTTGCAGATTCTCTTGAACGGCCTCACCAAGGTAATTATGTCCTTGTCCGGCCGATCAAGACCGCCGCCGTAGGAGTCTTTGATCTATCAACAAAGAAATTTCTGCTTGCGAACAACAATCCCGCGCTGGCCGTCCACGGAAACGTTTTTGTATCCGAGAACAAGGACGGGGTGCTGGGTCTCTACAGGCTGGATAAAGATGAAACCATCGCGACGCTCGAACTTCCCGACAGCCGGCTAGGTGGACTGCGTGCTTTGGATGTTTCACCGGATCTCAATTGGCTAGCCGTTTCAAACGACGAGAGAGGTGCGGTCTGGAGTCTTTACTCCGGGAAACGGCTGTTTTACGTAGAGCCCTTTTCTGCCGCTTATTTTGACAAGACCGGAAAGATCTTTGCGGATTTTGGCAGCGCAAAGGACAAGACTCGCCGTCTGGGCATAATGAACCTCGCAGATCAGCAGCTTCAGAACGGACGGGAACTTCCGGGTTCGAGAGCGACACAATTTGGGAAGTATCTCGTAACGTATGACTACAAAGGGGCAGGAACCACGAGAATAGATGTTCCAACCGATATAAGGTCTGGTGTCAGGATCATTTCGATGCGCAACGATATCGACACAACGTTTCAGCTTCGAGCTCTCGAGAGCAATGAGGTGATATGGGAGCACGAGTTCAAAAAAGTGTTTCCCCGCAGTTTTTTTGACTCGTTCAACGAGAACATATCTTTCGTGCTTCCCGCCTCGGGAGATTCAGCCAAAGAGATCTACAAGGATAGCGAGCCGCTGAAGCAAAAGGCGAAGGAGCTTGGCGACAAGGATGGCGATTACTTCGTGCACGTAGTCGAGGCCGGAACGGGAAAGGTACTTGGGCAGACTTTCATCGAGACCGGAGAGGGATCGTTCAGGATACTCGAGGCGGAAGCGGTCGGCGACTATCTTGGCGTTGCGGATTCTGAAAATAGAGTTCAGGTGTTCTCACTTTCAACCGGTGACTTGCTTGGTCGGTTCTTTGGAAGGAACTTTGCGATCAACAAAGAAGACGGGACGCTTGCCATCGGGAATCTGTCGGGAAAGCTGAACATCTATGATATTAGATCTGGAAGGGTCCTTGAGCAGATGTCATTTACTTCGCCGATTGCCTATGCCGTTTTCGGAAAGTACGGCAAGAAGCTGCTCGTACTTACTACTGATCAAGAGGCGCTGATACTGGATACGACCAGGTTTGGTCAGTAAACAATTTGAGAAGTCTATTCGGCTTGTTGAGTTTGTTCAGGCTGTCGCGGTTTTCTATTGCGGCTCCGCCGCCCCGATGTGCGGAAAGGCTTGCCTTTCCGTGGGAATTGAAAAAGATTGTCCACGGGGGCAAAGCCCCCTTGGGGAGGAGATGAAAAGGGACGCGCCGGTAAGCCAGACGATTACCGCACATCAACGCGGCTAAGCCGCAAACCACGCTGACTCAAAAGATTCACGGGACTAAACCGGAAACCATTTCTGGTTTCTCTCCGTAATTACCGGACCTGCATAGAGATCTGAAACCGGAGACAAATCAATGAAATTTCAAAAGGCCTTATTGCCTTCGATATTCTTTTCGCTGCTCGCCTTTCCGCTGCTCGCCTGTGCGCAGGGAACTGGCAGGACCGAGCTTCTTATCCTTAACAAGAACGAGGCGAAGATGGTCATTGTCGACGCTGCGACGCTTGAGAAAGTCGGCGAGGTTCCGACAGGCGACTTTCCTCACGAGGTCGCTGTGTCTGCCGACGGTAAGACCGCATATGTCGCCAATTATGGCGCGCAGCAGCCGAATAATTCGATCTCGGTGATCGACATCCCCGGCAGGAAGGAGATCAAGCGGATCGATCTGGGAGGTTTCTACAGGCCTCACGGGATCGCAGTCGTGGACGGAAAGGTTTTCTTCACTTCAGAGTCAAGCAGGACCGTGGCGCGTCTAGATCCTCAGACGGAAAAGATCGATTGGGTGATGGGAACCGGTCAGACGGCGACTCATATGCTTGCGATAACTCCTGACGGCGGACGGCTCTACACAGCGAACATCGCTTCGGATACCGTCACATCGATCAATCTGAAAGGCCCGCCGAGCCCTGCGAACATCAAGCAGATTGCAGTCGGCAGGCAGCCTGAAGCGATCGATGTGTCCCCTAACGGAAAGGAAGTGTGGGTCGGTCAGAACGGAGACGGCAAGATCTCGATAATCGACCCGGCTACAGATCAGGTCAAGGAATCGATCGAGGTAGGTAAAGTGCCTATTCGGGTCAAGTTCACGCCCGATGGAAAATATGTCCTGGTTTCCGACGCCAGCTCAGGCGAGCTTGTGGTCGTCGATGCCGCTACCAGAAAAGAAGTAAAACGAGCCTCGGTCGGTGGAGTGCCGGTGGGAATCCTTGTCCAACCCGACACGAAACGAGCCTATGTCGCGCTGACACAGCTCGACACGGTAAAGGTCTTTGATATGGAAACAATGGAGTTCATTAAGGATCTCAAGCCCGGAGACAATCCAGACGGTCTCGGTTGGGCGGCGTATTGATCAGGCTTCGGGTATCAAGGATCAAGTTTCGACGAATTCTTGCGCGGCGAGAACGTCGGTTCTCGGCTTTGCCGGAGTAATGTTCGGAATGGCTTGCTTTCCGGGCGAGCCGCACCTAAAGATCCCTTACTGCGCGAAGGGTGAGCCTCCGCGCAGTGCTCAAAAGTTCAGCTTGCGGTAAGCCGAAAGCTTGCCGCATTTCATTGCGCCACAGTCGCGAATGACGATTGAACCCTCCCGACTTTCGGCGGGCGACAAGCTGAAGCTTCTCGGACATCGCAGACGGCAGGGCGCTGGATCAGTTCTCTTCTGGTAGTTCCTTCGTGTTTCCCCGCTTCAGTTCTCCGAATCGCGAGGTCTTGTTCCAGGAAGGCATCTCGCTCTGCTGTGCGAGTCGAAGACCTAGAATCGCCATAAGGTCGGATACGGTCTTGGCTCCTTCCCAGTGCCAGTCATCCATCACGTCGTCGGACGGCTGGTGGTAATGGAGTTTCTCCCAGGCTTTGATCCGCGCCATGAGCGATTCGCCTGTCCCTTCCGGGCCGGCCATCAGCATAAGCGCGGGCACCCCTCTCTCAACAAAGGAATAGTGGTCGGATCGCAGGAACACTTTCTCTTCCGGGGCAGGATCGGGAATAACGTTGATTTTGTAAGCCTCAGCTACATCGTCGAGCATAGGTCCCAAGGATGAGTGCTCCGCCCCGTATCCCACGACGATCTTGATCGGTCCGTAGACCTCCGATCCGATCGTGTCGAGATTGAGATTTGCTGCCACTTTCTTAATGTCCCATGTCGGGTCTTTTGCCCAGAATTTTGATCCGTACAAACCGTACTCCTCACCCGTGACAGCTAGAAATATCAGAGACCGTTTCGGTTTCGGATCCATTTTTGAAAAGGCCTCTGCGACGGCAAGCATCTCAGAGGTCCCCAAAGCATTGTCGGCGGCTCCGTTGTAGATCTTTCCGTCCAGAATGCCGTAAGCGTCATAGTGAGCTGAGTAAACGATCGCTTCTTCTTTAAGCTTCGGATCTGAACCCTCGAGATATCCGACAACGTTGCTTGAGGTCCCGGTCGAGGATCTTGGTTTTATCGATATCTCAGCGTCGCGCTTCAGTTCAAAGGGCTTGAAATCATTGTTCTCAGCCCGGGCTAGCGCGTCCTTGTAGCTGACACCTGACTTCTCAAAGAACTTCGCCGCCGCTTCGGCGCTGGCATAGATGAGCGGAGGCATGAACGAAGAAGGCCCGTCTTCACTGCTTAACGAGATCTGGCGCCTGCTGAAGTAATCGATCAACACTTCAGGAGGATCTTTCTCGCGGCCATGGCCGATGAACACGATGCCCTTGGCTCCGGCCTGCATGATCAGCCCGAAAATTGCCTGAGTGGCATTCGACTTTTCCCACGCTTCTTTGGAGATACTGGCGGGAGGGCCGTCGATGATAACCACGATCTTGTTCCTCAAGTTGATCCCTTCAAGGTCGTTACGATTTATCGAGTCCGCAACGATCCCGTACGCCACAAACACCATCTCGCCCTTGATAGTGTTCTCCCGTGCCGTAAACGGGATAATTCCCCAGTCCTTTCCGTGGACCAGCTCAGTATCATCGATCTTGAAAAAGGTCTTGTCCGTAAGGACGGTCTCCCTGAACTTGATCGACTGCAGGTAACTGCCTTTGTCACCCAAGGGTTTTAGACCGATTTCCTCGTATCGGGCGGCAAGCCATTCGGCGGCTTTGTCGCCGCCGGCCTGCATAGTTCCGCGACCCTCCATTTCGTCGGCAGATAGAGCGTTTGTGAATCGCTTGAGTGAATCGAGTGAGATCTTCTCTGTGAGCGATCTCTCTTCGGTGGTCAGCGAGCTGGTTGCCGGCTTTGCCGCCATCTGCGCCGGAACCTGAAGGTTCAACAGACAGAAAACGAACAGCAGTGCCGCTGCTTGTTTCCCGGTTCGGAAATAGTTCGAATTCATTAGAAACTTACCTCTGATTTCAGATAGATTGCTTTCGAAGGACAGTGAACCGATGTTACGTATGATATCGCAGGTTGGTTTTCGAGGACTGCCGGTTCTCTTCATTTCCCGGATGCTTCTTTAAAGACCGAGAGGCAAAACGGAAGAGAAGTCAGAAGTCAGGAGTCAGAAGTCAGAAGTCAGGAGTCAGAAGTCAGAAGTCAGAAGTCAGAAGTCAGGAGTCAGAAGTCAGAAGTCAGAAGTCAGGAGTCAGAAGTCAGAGGCGGGTAATCGGAACCCGGAGCGCCAGCGACGGGCATAAGGGAAGAGAAGTCAGGAGTCAGAAGTCAGATGTCAGAAGTCCGAAGTCAGGAGTCAGAAGTCAGGAGTCAGAAGTCAGGAGTCAGAAGTCAGAGGCGAGGAATCGGAACCCTGAGCGCCAGCGACGGGCATAAGGGAAGAGAAGTCAGAAGTCAGAAGTCAGAAGTCAGAGGCAAGGAATCGGATACTGGAGCGCCTGAGGCTTGCACCTAGCTAGAAATATGACGTCAGCTTCGCTGGGACCCGAAGCTGAAGCAGCGGGCAATTCTCGAAAGAAAATTGAAGAAAGAGCGGACTCTACATCTAAGAACCTATTGATTCGATTCGCCGGTTCGACTCAAAGGTCTCAACAGATTGAACAGACTCAATAGACTCAACAAACTATTCACTCGATCGGGACGATCCGAAGGATACGGTCGTCAGTGTCGTCGGGAGAGCCGCGGCCGTCGCGGTTTGACGTCGACACATAGATCTCGCCGTTCGGTCCTTCTGCAACTTCCCTGATCCTTCCGAGATTGTTGTTCAATAGCGGCTGCTGTCCCACGACCCTGCGGCCGTCGACCTTCACCCTCATCATTCGGGTTCCACGCAGGCAGCCGAAGAAAAGATCCCCTTTGAATGAAGGGAACTTGTCTCCCCGGTAGATCATCAGGCTTGCCGGTGCACAGGCTGGAGTGTACTCAAGCAAAGGTGCTTCCATCCCCGCCTTCTTCGTCTGGCCCCAGATCTCCGGCCAGCCGTAATTCTTTCCGGCTTCGACGATATTAAGTTCGTCAGCACCTCCGCCGCGTCCCTCAAATCCTGAGGGCCCGTGTTCTGTCTGGAACATCAGTCCCGACGTGGGGTGCCACGCAAGCCCTTGCGCGTTTCTGTGCCCCAGGGAATAGATCTCGGCACGGTAAGCCCCGTTCTTTACAAACGGATTGTCGGAAGGAACAGCTCCGTCCGGTTCGAGGCGTAGAGTCTTCCCCGCGAGAGAATCGGTCCTTTGAGCGAGTTCCCAGTCAGTCGCGTCGCCGGTTGTTACATACAGCATTCCGTCGGGTCCGAACCGGGCCCGGGTCCCGGCGTGATTGGGCGCGGCGGGGATCTGGTCAATGATGACCTTGTCCTCAATCAGTGTTGTGCCGTCATACTTGTACCGAACGACCTTCACGAACTTCCCGTCCTTGCTGTATGCGTAAGCGAGATAGACAAAGTTGTTCGACTCGAAATCGGGGTGAAGCGAGATGTCCATCAAACCACTCTCGCTTGAGGGTTCGACATCAGGCACCCTGAAAACCGCCTCGGATTGAAGCTTGTCGTTTTTTACGATCCTTACGCGGCCCGGCCGCTCGGTGAACATCAGGTCGCCATTGGGCAGGAAAGCGATGCCCCACGGCACTTCAAGTCCTTTTGCGACGGTCTCGATCAGGAACCTCGACTGGCTTTCGTTTGCGAGCGGTTCGACGGTCACTGCCGCATCAGGCACACCCGTGGGAGCCGGCGATGCGCAAGCCACTGCGATCAGTAACAAAGCGAGAACGATCTTCATTGCGATTGTCCGAGAGATGTTGGGCATTATAGCAAAGAATAGAATTCAGGAGTCAGAAGTCAGGAGTCAGAAGAATACTAAACAGGATGGACAGGATGAAAAGGATTGCTTGTACGCATTACTCGCACCGTGCGATTCCAAATCAGGATTGCTCAACATCAAACTCTCAAACCTCCCATTATCGTATCCATCCTGTCCATCCTGTTTAGTGCTCCTCTCTTGCGCTCCGGGTTCCGATTTCTTACTTCAGACTTCTGAATTCTCCATCCGACCGATACAATACCGGGACACACCTTTTTCAGGGGAGCCGAAAGGCTGAGAGTCCCGCGATCCGGCGGGAGACCCTTCGAACCTGAATCGGTTAATGCCGACGGAGGAAGAATCTATGAGTGAAACAAAACAACAGCACAGCAGCGAAGTCAGACTCCCGAGCTCGCGAAAAATATACGTCGAGACAAACGGAAGCGCGGTGAACAATGGCGAACACACCCTTCGTGTGCCTTTCAGAGAGATCGCTCTCACACCTTCCAAGGACTTGGACGGCTCGATCGAGGAAAACCATCCCGTTCGGGTTTACGATACAAGCGGACCCTGGACAGATCCCGATCAGAAATGTGACGTTCGAGAGGGCCTGCCTCAGCTACGGCGGAACTGGATCCTGGAACGGGAAGACGTTGAGGAATACGAAGGCCGCGAGGTGCTTCCGCAGGACAACGGCTATCTGACCGCCGGCGCTGAAGAGATCGCGAAGATCAAAGATCGGGGGGCGCTTGAAGAGTTTCCCGCCCTCAGGCGTCCGCCTCTTCGCGCAAAATCGGGTCGGGCCGTCACACAGATGTACTACGCAAAGCAGGGCATTGTGACGCCCGAAATGGAGTACATCGCGATCCGCGAGAATCTTGGCCGCCAAATAGCGTTTGAGGCGATGCAGAAAGCAAACGGTGACGAGCGTGATTCGCTCTATCACCAGCACAAGGGCGAAAGCTTCGGAGCTTCGCTTCCCGACTATGTGACGCCCGAATTCGTCCGCGATGAGGTAGCACGCGGACGCGCGATCATTCCCTCGAACATCAATCATCCTGAAACCGAGCCGATGATCATCGGCCGCAATTTCCTCGTCAAGATCAACGCCAATATAGGAAACTCCGCGATCGCTTCATCGATAGACGAAGAGGTCGAAAAGATGAGGTGGGCGACGCTGTGGGGCGCCGACACAGTGATGGACCTTTCGACGGGAAAGAATATCCACGCCACGCGGGAATGGATCCTTCGAAACTCGCCGGTCCCGATCGGAACGGTCCCGATCTATCAGGCGCTGGAAAAGGTCAATGGAAAGGCCGAAGAACTTACTTGGGAGATCTATCGAGACACCTTGATCGAACAGGCCGAACAGGGAGTCGATTACTTCACGATCCACGCCGGGGTACGGCTTCCCTATATCCCGATGACCGCGAAGAGAACGACCGGGATCGTCTCGCGCGGCGGCTCGATAATGGCTAAATGGTGCCTCGCGCATCACGAAGAGAGTTTCCTCTACACGCGATTCCGGGAGATCTGCGAGATCATGCGGGCATACGACATCTCGTTCAGTCTCGGTGACGGGTTAAGACCCGGCTCGATCGCGGATGCGAACGATGAAGCTCAATTCGCCGAACTGTACACGCTTGGCGAGCTGACCGAGATCGCGTGGGAAATGGATTGCCAGACGATGATCGAAGGCCCGGGACACGTCCCGATGCACCTGATCAAGGAGAACATGGACAAGCAGCTGGAAGTTTGTGGCGAGGCGCCTTTCTACACGCTTGGGCCTCTGACGACGGACATTGCGCCGGGCTACGATCACATCACCTCGGGAATAGGCGCGGCGATGATCGGCTGGTTCGGGACCGCAATGCTGTGTTACGTGACCCCGAAAGAGCATCTCGGACTGCCGAACAAGCAAGACGTAAAGGAAGGCGTCATCACATACAAACTCGCCGCTCACGCAGCGGACCTTGCGAAAGGGCATCCGGGAGCGCAATACCGAGACAATGCGCTCTCAAAGGCGAGGTTCGAATTCCGCTGGGAAGACCAGTTCAATCTCGGCCTCGATCCGGAGAAGGCGAAGGAGTTCCACGATGAAACTCTTCCCGCCGAAGGAGCCAAACTGGCTCACTTCTGTTCGATGTGCGGCCCGCACTTCTGCTCGATGAAGATCACGCAGGACGTCCGAGAGTTCGCGAAGGAGAAAGGCCTTGAGGATGAGAAAGCGCTCGCGGTGGGGATGAGCGAGAAAGCCGAGGAGTTTAAGGCTTCGGGCGGAGAACTTTACAAGAAGAAGACTGAAGACTGAAGACCGAAGACCGAAGACCGAAGACAGAAATAGAATTGATGCTCCCTTGTGTTTGGTGCGGAGATGGCCTCAACCGTTCTGTGCCCACCCCTCACATTCTTAGCTCAGGCCCCACTGCCTGAAGGAGATACGATAATGACCTCACAAACATTCAAAGACCTTAGAGTCTGGAAAAAGGCCCATGAATTAGTCCTGGAGATCTACAAATTGACTGACTCATTTCCTAAACACGAGATGTATTCTTTGACGTCCCAGCTTCGCAGATCAGCGGTTTCGATTCCAGCGAATATTGCGGAAGGACACAAGAAATCCGGCAGAGCAGACAAGGCGAGGTTTTTGAACATTGCTCAGGGTTCCCTTGAGGAAACGCGGTACTATCTGATACTCGCGCAAGATTTGCAGTACGGACAAACAACGGAACTTGAAACCAAGATCGACGACGTGGGAAGAATGCTCTACGGCTACACACGTGCGATTCGAAGAGATTTAGGCCGTTGACCATATATGCGGTCTTCGGTCTCCGGTTTTCGGTCTTCATATGAAAAATATCCAGATGGTCGACCTTGTCGGCCAGTACGAAAAGATAAAGGACGAGATAGACGCCGCGGTGCTCGAGGTGATCGGTTCAGCGGCGTTTATCAATGGCCCAGCGGTCAAACAGTTCCAGGCCGATCTTGAGGACTATCTAGGCGTAAAGCACGTCATTGCTTGCGCGAACGGCACGGACGCTCTTCAGATCGCGCTTATGGCGCTCGGCCTTGAGCCCGGTGATAAGGTGATCGTCCCCTCCTTCACGTACGTTGCGACTGCCGAGGTGATCGCCCTGCTCAGACTCAAGCCTGTTATGGTCGACGTTGACCCCGACACGTTCAACGTAACTGCCGAGATCGTCGAAGCCGCGCTTACCAAAGATACGAAGGCGATCGTTCCGGTTCATCTGTTTGGCCAGTCGTGCGATATCGAGCCTATCGTCGAATTGGCAAGAGATAAGGGAATTCCTGTTGTCGAGGACAATGCACAGGCGATAGGAGCCGTTTACACGTTTCAGGACGGAAGCAGGAAACGGGCAGGCACGATAGGGGAGATCGGCACGACCTCCTTTTATCCGGCAAAGAATCTCGGCTGTTACGGCGATGGCGGCGCGATGTTCACAAACGACGACGAACTGGCCGGAAAGCTGAGGATGATCGCCAACCACGGACAATCCCGCACCTATTATCATGATGTAATCGGCGTGAATTCTCGGCTTGATTCGATCCAGGCGGCGGTGCTCGATGTAAAGCTCAAGTACCTGGACGAATACGCGGAAGCACGCAAAAAGGTCGCGGGCTCTTATGACGAGGCTTTTGAGGGGGTCGAGGCGGTTCAGGCGCCAGTGCGCCAGCCCAACTCGACGCACGTTTTTCACCAGTACACGATACGGGTCCGCGACGGCCGCCGTGATGACCTGAAAGATCTCCTGGCTGAGGAGGGGATCCCCTCAAGCATTTTTTATCCAGTGCCACTTAACAAGCAGAAAGCGTTCAAGCCGTTTGTTGATCCTGATCTAGAACTTCCCGTAACCGAGCAGCTTTGCAAGGAAGTTCTGTCGTTGCCGATCCATACCGAGATGGAAGAACGTTCGGTCAAGGATGTAGCTCAGGCAGTAGGGAGATTTTTCTCGTGAATTGCCCTTTGATGGATTAACTTTGGTTGGAGCCCAACCAGCAGGAAGGCGTCAGTTGTTCGCTGACTGAATGATCAATGTCGGTAAGATCAAAGCTCGACACACTTCTATTGATCGCCAGGAATCCTCAAGTCGTATTATCGCGCGTCAGTTATATTCTCATACTGAGCCATATGCGCAGCCGTTCGACCCTTTTGTCGCATATTCTGGGAAGTAACGATGCCATCTGCGGATACAGAGAACTGTTGCGCTCTTACGAGTCAAGGATCGATTTCTTCCGGCTAAGGACGGATCTTTTCCGCGATACAGGGAGCCACTTTAAGGGAAAGTTCCTGCTCGACAAAATACTTCACAATCATCACGGGATCGATCCCCGATTGTTTCCAGCAGACCGAACGCGGATAATCTATCTCGTTCGCGAGCCCGCAAGCACACTGAAAAGTATCGTAAACATGTCTCAAAGGTTGCGGATGGACCGGTTCACCACGCCGGCTGAAGCCCTTGAGCACTATGCCGAAAGGCTTGGCGGACTCGCAGATAGCACTGAAGTGCTGAACTTTCCTTCATATTTCCTCGCGTCTGAACAGCTGGTGGATGACCCGGATGAGACGCTTGGGGCACTTTCAGAGTGGCTGGGACTGGATGAACCGCTCGGCAAGTCTTACAAGGTATTCGACAGAACAGGACAAGCCGGGTTTGGTGATCCGTTTGAGAACATCAAACGCGGCACCATCACGCGTACCCCTGATCACGATATCGAGATCCCTTCGGATGTGCTGGAGAAGGCTTGGAGCGCTCATTCCAAGGCTTTCGCCGAACTCAAAACTCGTTGTCTCAACAGCCTGTAAGCACTGCCGGGTCCCGATCGTATCGCCTTTAGGGATGGCCCACCCCGTCAAAAATGGCGACGGCCAGTAGATCTTGAACAGTAACCAAGACACAGAGAGATCGACAAAGGAAAACGCGGCGCTCGAGGGCCTGACCGGCAGAGTTCTGGGCGGCAGTACCTGGGCGATCGTCGGAACGGCGGTGCCGTTCGTTGCGACCTTCTTTTCTTCACCTTTCGTGATTCGGCTGCTCGGCCCCGACGGATACGGAGTTCTGGTCCTCATCGGCATGATCCCGAACTACGCTTCCTTTGCGCTATTGGGGATGGGAATGGCGTCAACCAAGTTCGGGGGAGACGCGCGGGCCGAAGAAGACCTAAATGGCGAAAGGAAGGTCTTTTGGACCGCGGGAATCATATGCATCACATCACTCTCGATCTGTGTGCTTCCGATAATCATCTTCTCTCATCAGATCGCGCTGGCCCTGAAGATCCCAGACGAGTGGCTGTTCGAAGCAAGTGTTGCGATCAAGATCGCTTCGGTAGGAATGGTCCTGACGAGTCTTTCTTTTGTCGCTAACACTCCTCAAATCGTCCGTCTGCGGCTCGATCTGAACACGCTGATTAATTCGTCGGGAAAGGTCCTTGGGGCGGTTTCAGTTCCGCTGGCTCTGTGGATGGGCGGCAAGGTCATTGCGGCCGCGGCAGTGGGGGCAGTGGCGAGTTCACTGACTCTGATCGCAGAATTATTGGTGTCCGGGAAACTCGTCCGCGGCTTTGGATGGCCTTCTTTCAACAAGGATCTCGCAAGACGATTGTTGCGCTACGGGCTTCCGCTCACGCTTGCGGGGGCGGCACTGATCGTTTTGACGAATCTGGACCGTTTGGTTCTCACGCAGTATGTCTCGATCGAAATGATCGCATACTACTCCGTTGCGGCAATGCTCGCACGAATGGTCCGAACGCTTTCATTCTCGGTGACCCGTGCGATCACACCGGCATTCGTTCTTCTTCAAAAGCCTGAAAAGCGAAATGAGCTGGAGGATCTATTCGAACGCCTTGTTCGCGCAAACCTCATTTGGGCGGTCCCGGCGGCTGTTGCGATGTCGGTCCTCGCAGAACCATTCTTTTCGATCTGGGCAGGACCGGAATTTGGCGCGAACAGCCCGCTTCCTTTTTACATTCTTGTTTGCGGGCTATTGGTCGATGTCTATTCTTACGTTCCTATGAGCTCGATCCTCGCCAAGGGACGGACCGATCTTCCCGCAAAGATCAACTGGGCGTTACTTGGACCTTATGTAGTCCTGCTGGTGATCCTGATCTCGAACCTGGGGATAGTCGGTGCAGCGCTGGCCTGGAGCGTAAGAATGGCTGTCAGCGGACTGGCATTTACATTCGCCGCAAGGAGTTCAACCGGGCTTTCTTTCCCGTTTCGAAAATGGCTCGGGCGGCTCGTTGTTTGTGCGCTGCCACTGGTTCTTCCGGCCTTACTCACCTCCTTCGCCGATGCCAGCTATTTGCTCATTCTCCCTTCTCTGCTGCTTTCGCTCTCGATCTATGCCTTTGCCGCCTGGAGGCTTCTAGTGCTGGATGAGGAAAAGGCGTGGCTGATCGCAAAGACCAGGAAGCTGTTCTGATTCTCCAGGCAAAAGGCATCGCCGGATCTCAGGTTATTGCGCTATCCGGTGTGAGTAATACCGTTCGTAGAATTCTTGATACTCGCCGCTCTTGACCGAAGCGATCCAGTCTTCATTCGAAACATACCATTCGATGGTCTTCGCAAGCCCTTCTTCCCATCCGATCCTCGCCTTCCAGCCCAGTTCCGTTTCGATCCTTGTCGGATCGATGGCATAGCGGCGGTCGTGTCCGAGGCGGTCTTCTACCGGCTTGATCAGGCTGTGCGGCTTGCCGAGATGATCGAGGATACCTGAAACGACCTCTATGTTCCTCAACGGATTACGTGCACCGATGTTGTAGGTTTCGCCGGAGGAGCCCTTCTCATAGACCTCCAGGATCGCTTCGCAGTGGTCGGTGACGAATATCCAGTCCCTAACGTTCCGGCCGTCTCCATAGAGCGGAAGAGGCTCGTCGTTCAGGGCATTGGAGATCATCAGGGGGATCAGCTTTTCCGGAAACTGGCGGAAGCCGTAGTTGTTTCCGCATCTTGTGACCACGGTGTCGATCCCGAAGGTCTCACGGGCCGCCCTTACGAACTGCTCGGCGGCGGCCTTGGACGCGGCGTAAGGAGAATTTGGGGCGATCGGCGAATCTTCCGTAAAGAACGCGTCATCGCGCTCCGGAAGAGTACCCATCACCTCATCTGTCGAGATCTGAACAAACCTGCCGGCTCCCCTTTCGCGAGCGCAATCGAGCAGTATCTGAGTCCCCAAAACGTTCGTTTCAACGAACTCGTTCGCTGACTCTATACTCCGGTCCACGTGCGATTCGGCCGCGAAATTAAAGACAGCGTCAACTCCTTCCGGCATTGCATCGAGAACCGCCTGCTTGTCACAAATGTCACCCTTGACGAAAATGTGCCTTGCGTCATCGAGGCCCCGGAGGTTCTCCAGGTTTCCCGCGTAGGTGAGTGCGTCGAAGTCGACAATTTTCAGGTTCTCGTAGCTCTTCAGTGCTACGCGAACAAATTCAGAGCCGATGAACCCGGCCCCTCCTGTGACGAAGAAAGATTTCATACTAGAATTCAGAAGTCAGAAGTCAGAAGTCAGGAGTCAGAATACAGGAGACGTTTGAGAGAATACAGAACGCTGGCGAACCGAGAAGTTCGCCGGCATTCATTTTGAGCACTGCCTCAGAAAAGAACAGAGGCCGGAACTCGCAACATCAGAGTATGCTCCCAAAAGTAATAATTATCGGAACGATGAAGGGCGGGACCTCGGCTCTCTTCAGATATTTGTCATCCCACAACGAGATGGTCGGGTCTCAGGTAAAGGAAACTAACTATTTCTGCAAGAAGGAATTCTTCTCAAAGGGAATCGAGTGGTACGAATCTCTATTCTGGGGCGAAGGGAATATCGCGTTTGAGGCCTCCCCGGCATATACAAAGCGGCACCTGTACCCGGGCACCGCTGAAAGGCTGCATACCGCTTTGCCGGATGCGAAGTTGATCTACTTGCTCCGGGATCCGGTCTCACGTGCTGTTTCACACTACTCACACGATGTTTTGAAAGGAAAGGTGACAAAAGATCTGTCGGAGGCTCTCAGACTGGATGACAATTACGTGAAAACGAGCAGCTATTTTTACCAGATCGAAGCTTACCTCGAGAGATTCGATCCTGCCCAGATACTTCTTCTGCAGTCTGAGCGGCTAAGAAACGATCGCGATGCCGCGATGAACGAAATATCCCGGTTCATAGGGATCGAGCCCGATTTTGACCCGAACGTAGTCGATCAGGACTATCACGTTACAAAGGAAAGGCGAAAGACCACGAGGATCGAATATCACCTGTGGCCTTACTTCAACCACAGGTACATTAACAAAGTCTTCAAATCGATATTCGTGCCTTTGAGAACGCCGTTCGAGCCCCCGAAGCTCTCTGAAGAAGACCGAGACATGCTTCGGGAAAAACTTTCGCCTGATATTGAAAAGCTCCGAGGGCTTACCGGAAAGGAGTTTAAGGGGTGGCAGGTCTGACTTTTCTCCGAAAACAAGAGGTTGTCGTGTCTGCTTCTTTCTTTGTCCGCCTGATGCGCAAATTGGCAGAAGAGGCCTCGATTGACGTGAAAGGATTCACAAGCAATCATAGGTAGGCCGGGAACAGTACAGCCGCCGGCTGCGAAGCCAAAGGACGCTGCGATCTTCAACTTATACTGCTTCAGCTGACAAGGGAATTGGGGCCACAGGTATGCAGGTGCCCCGCACAAGAAATGCTTCCACAGGTAATCATAATAGGCACGATGAAGGGCGGTACATCCAGCCTTTTCAAGTACTTGTACAGCCATCCTGAAATGGTCGGCTCAAGGAACAAGGAGACCGACTTCTTCGCCGAAGACGACGTCTACGCGAAAGGAAAAGGCTGGTATGAATCGCTGTTCCAGGGAAGCGGCTCGATAGCATTCGAAGCGTCGCCGAAGTACACCGTCTGCGATCAGTATCCGGAAGCTCCCGAGAGGATCAAGGAAATGGTTCCGGAAGTGAAGCTGATATATCTTCTTCGCGATCCGATCTCGCGGACCATCTCGCACTATGGGCACAACTTCATCAACGGGCGAGAGATCAGACCCTTTTCCCGGGCGATCCGCGAACACGAGGCCTACATTTCGATCAGCAAGTATTTCTATCAGCTTCAGCCTTATCTTGAGCAATTTCCGCGATCCAACCTGCTGCTTCTGCAGTCGGAACGGTTGAGGGATGAGCAGGAAGAGACGCTTGATAAAGTGGCTGAGTTCATCGGGATCGAGCCACACTTCGATGAAGATATTCTGCGGCAGAAGTTTCATGTCTCAAAGACCAAGAAGAAGTCTTCAAGGCTAGAATTCCGACTGCGGCCGTATTTTAGGCTCCGGTACGTATATCCGATCTTTAAGGCTGTGATGGCTCCTTTGCGGACGGAATACGAGAAACCTGTCGTGACGGAAGACGACATGGCCTTTCTCAAGCAGGAGATCTCGCCCGACATCGAAAGCCTTCGGAACCTGACGGGAATGGAGTTCCGCGGTTGGAAGGTTTGAGCCGGCCGAATATCGAACAGAATGCAGATCAATCCGCTTAAAATTGAAGGAACCTACGAGATCGTTCCGGTTTTGCACGGAGACGGACGCGGATATTTTGCGGAAACATATCTGGGGAAAAGATTTGAGGAGACCGGCCTTGTGACAGACTGGACACAGGATAACCGGGCGATGTCATCAAGACCTCACACGCTTCGGGGATTTCATTTTCAATCAGGCGAAACTGCCCAGACCAAGCTGGTCTCGGCCGCCCAGGGACGGGTTCTGGATGTGATCGTGGACATACGAAAGGGATCCGATACGTTCGGCCATTGGGACTCTCTTATTCTTGACTCGGATCAATGCAACTCGATCTATGTCCCGAAAGGATTTGCCCACGCCTACCTCACGCTAAGCGAAACGGCCGTGGTCCAGTACAAGGTAGACGCTCCCTATGCTCCCGAACGTGAGGGCGGGATCCGCTGGAACGACCCGGACCTTGCGATCGAATGGCCGACCGACTCTCCGGTACTCTCTGACCGCGACCGCTCGTTGCCGTATTTGAAGGACCTGGAAGGTTAGCCACGGATGAAGGAGATGAACACGGATTTTATGGAAAAAAGGGGACCCACTTTTCCGCACTTCTGATTTCGCGCCAAAGAAAGAATAAAAGGAAGAAAGAATGTTCTTCCCGCGCTTCCCTTCTCTGTGTTCATCCCCTGAATCTGTGGCTAACATCTCTCGCTGAGGCATTGACGTGAAAGGATTCACAAGCAATTATTAGTAGCTTATGAAAGGAGTAGTACTTGCGGGCGGGCTTGGCTCGCGGCTTCACCCTCTCACAAAGGTCACAAACAAGCACCTTTTGCCGGTCTACAACCGGCCGATGATCCACTATCCGATCCGCACGCTTATCAACGCGGGGATCGATGACATCATGATCGTCACCGGAGGTAATTCGGCAGGCGACTTCCTAAAGCTGCTTGGAAACGGAAAGGACTTCGGGCTCAAGCATCTTGATTACACCTATCAGGAGGGCGAAGGCGGGATCGCAGATGCCCTCAGCCTTGTCGAGCATTTTGCGGATGACGGCCCCGTCTGCGTGGTACTTGGCGACAACATCATCGAGGGGAACATCCATCGCGCTGCGGAAGATTACCGACGTCAGGGTCGCGGGGCAAAGATTCTTTTAAAGAAGGTCCACGACCCTCAGCGGTTCGGGGTTCCCGAGCTTGAGGGCGAAAAGGTCTTGAGGATCGAGGAGAAGCCGGAGTTTCCGAAGTCAGATTTTGCCGTGATCGGTGTGTATTTTTACGATAGTTCGGTATTCGATGTGATACGTACTCTTGAGCCGTCTCAGCGAGGTGAACTTGAGATAACCGATGTTAACAACCATTATATCCGCGAAGGGACGATGACCTGGAACGAGCTTGAAGGCTGGTGGACCGACGCAGGTACCTTTGAAAGCCTTCTTCGCGCCACGAATCTGGTAGCCGAGACCGGAGCTAACAACGAGTCAGTGGAGGTAAAGGGTAACGAGAGCTGACCCCCTTCTAATATAGGAAAGGAACAGCGAGATGAACGTATTTGTACTGAACACAGGCCGATGCGGATCGACGACGTTTGCAAAGGCCTGTTCGCACATTTCGAATTATTCCAGCGGTCACGAGATCAACACGGGCCGGATCGGGCGAGCTCGGATGGAGTATCCGGACAATCACATCGAAGCCGACAACCGGCTGTCTTGGATGTTGGGGAGGCTCGATTCGCGATTTGGCAAAGACGCTTTCTACGTTCATCTGACAAGGGATAAGGATTCCACTGCAAAGAGTCACGCGAAGCGTTTTTCGAAGGGAATCATTCCCGCGTACAAGAACGGAATTCTCAGGATCTCGCGAGAAATTCCGCCCCTGAAAGTCGCGGAAGATTACCACCGGACCGTAAGCGCGAACATCGAGATGTTTCTAAAGGACAAGCCCGACAAAATGCGTTTCAGGATCGAGAACGCGAAGAATGATTTTGTGGCGTTTTGGGAGGCGATCGATGCAGAGGGTGACCTCGACGCCGCCCTTTCCGAGTTTGATGTGAAACACAACGCATCTGGAAAGGCTCGCACGGAGAACCTGCCGCGGCCTCTGCGAAAGCTCGCACGCCGTATCAGAACCCTCTCGACACGACGTTGATCGGATGACAGGTCTTGCGGCGATCGAACCTCGTCGCAGAACCGAGCGATCGAGAACGGCGTCAGTTCACCGGTTCCTTTGCATTTTAATATCAAGGTTCACAAGAAATGCTCGAACAGGGAGCATCAGCATTGGATAATTTTAGGAATAGAGTTTATTTGAACTGATCTATGAGTCTTTTGATTGAGCCATACGGCGGTGAACTAAGGTCACTTATTGACATTGATCTAGACCGCGAAGAATTGAAGCACTACGCTGCTGGTCTTCCACGACTCCAGCTGTCACTCAGAAACATCTGTGATCTGGAAATGATCTCGGTGGGCGGGTTTTCACCTCTTGACAGGTTTATGGGCGAGGCGGATTTTGAATCCACGCTCGAGAATATGAGGCTGGCAAATGGAACGCTTTTCCCGCTTCCCGTTACGCTTTCCATTGGTACCGATTTCGAGGTAAGGCCGGGTGAGGACATCGCTCTCGCGGACCAGAACAACAACCTTCTCGCAGTGATGACCGTGGAAGAGATCTACGAACCAGACCGGGATCGGCAGGCCTTGCTAGCTTACGGGACCACAAACGCGCGTCATCCGATCGTGGCCGAGATGCACACCTGGGGCACAAGAAATATCTCGGGTCCTCTAAAAGTGCTTTCGCTCCCGAATCATCACGATTTTCTTGCGCTTAGAATGACCCCGACCGAAACGCGTGAGCAGCTTGTGCAAAAGGGCAACTCTAATGTCGTGGCGTTCCAGACCAGAAATCCGATCCATCGCGTCCACGAAGAGATGACAAAGCGGGCGATGGATGAGATCAAAGGTTCTTTGCTTCTGCACCCGGTAGTCGGAATGACCAAGCCCGGCGATATTGACCACTTCACGCGGGTAAGAAGCTATAAGGCGTTGATCGATCATCACTACGATCCGCAACGGACCGTACTCTCGCTTCTTCCGCTCGCTATGCGTATGGCGGGTCCGAAAGAGGCGCTCCTGCACGCGATAATCCGCAGAAACTACGGAGCAAATCATTTTATAGTGGGCCGGGATCATGCCAGTCCCGGCAAGGACTCGAACGGCAAGCCATTTTACGGCGAGTTTGACGCTCACGATCTCCTTGAGAAACACAGTGAGGAGCTGGGGGTGACACCCGTCTTTTTTGAGGAGATGGTCTTTCTTGCAGAAGAAGACCGGTATGAAGAGAGGTCCAAGACCGTCGGCAAGAAAGTGCTGTCTCTTTCAGGCACGCAGGTCCGTGAGGACTATCTTTACAAGGGCAGGCCCCTTCCTTCGTGGTTCACACGCCCGGAGGTTGCGGAGATCCTTCAGCAGGCGCATCCGCCCAGAAACAAGCAGGGTTTCTGCATCTGGTTCACAGGCCTCAGCGGCTCAGGTAAATCGACGACGGCTCAGAATCTGATCACACGCATGTTCGAATACGGGAGGCCTGCGACCCTCCTCGACGGGGATGTAGTCAGGACACACCTCTCGAAAGGCCTGGGCTTTAGTAAGGAAGACCGCGATACCAACATTCGCAGGATCGGCTTTGTTGCCTCCGAGATCGTTCGCCACGGCGGAGCCGTCATTTGCGCCGCCGTAAGTCCGTACCGCTCGACCAGAAACGAATGCCGCGCGATGGTCGGGGATGACAAGTTCATCGAGGTCTTTGTCGACACTCCGCTGGAGATCTGTGAAGAAAGGGACGTCAAGGGAATGTACGAACTTGCGCGAAAGGGCAAGATCAAGAACTTTACAGGGATCGACGATCCTTACGAAGAGCCGGTCAATCCGGAGGTGACGATCGACACCGTAAACGATACTGCTTCTCTCAACGCCAAGAAGATACTTTCGTATCTGATCAGTTCGGGGTTCGTGGTAGAGATTTCCGAGAAAGGCGATTCGAATGCCGCGTCTGATTCTGGTTCGCCAATTGTGGCATTGAATGCCGAAGAACGCTCTGCTCAGCAGGGATCGTAGTACCGGTCCCGCAGTTCAGAAGATGTCGATCCGTCGGATCCGGCGCCCGGAGTGCTGCGGGCTATGCCAGCCTGACCGGTGATTTCTACAAGTGACGGGGAATGCTTTGAAAAAGCTTCTCCCGGATCCCGCTTACAACTTGAGACGCAACTCTACGATCGATCCGGGTGAGAAATCTTGATCTCGCAATCTGGGATTTGTCAGGGAAGATAGCGAATTACGTCGTTGTCTTCTTTATCGCCGTTGTTCTCACGCGCATCCTGACACCCGTCGAGTTCGGGGCCTTCGCCATTGTACTGGCGGTCGTATCCCTCTCAATGATGTTCGTCGACATCGGATTCAAGTCGTCGATCATTCAGGCCAGAGAGATCTCTCAGATCCAGCTCACGACGATCTTCTTCATCAATTTGTTTCTAGGGATCGTTCTTCTCGGTCTGTTCTCTGCCCTTGCTCCGCAGATCGAGGCATTTTACGGGATCGACTCTCTGTCCTTCTACGTAAGGGTCACCGCCTTGTTGTTCATTTTCAATTCGCTCACACTCGTTCCGATGGGCCTTTTGCAGAGGGATATGAGGTTAAGGGCGATCTCAGTGATCAGCTTTGCTTCGGCCGCAATCTCCGGAGCCGCGGCTATCGCGCTTGCTCTCTCGGGCTGGAGGATCTGGGCATTGATCTTTCAGCATATCGTCTCTGCGGTGACGACGATGAGCCTCGTATACGTTGTGACAAGATGGCGGCCCTCGTTTTCAATAAATTTCCGCTCGATAAGTTCGCTTTGGAACTATAGCTACAAGTTGCTGCTAGCGAATCTTGTCGGAAATGTTTCGAACAGGCTGGATGTTTTTGTAATCGGCAAGATATTTCCCATCACGCTTCTTGGCCACTACAACAGGGCTCACAGTCTTGATGCCCAGTCGAGAACGTTCTTTACGAGTACCATCAGCGCGCTTGCCTTCCCCTTCTTTTCAAAGATCCAGGATGATAATGAGCGCGTACGGACCTTCTATCTGCGCTATCTTCATTACGTCGCATTCTTTTCGACCGCTGTATGCGGGGCGTTGCTGATTGTCGGAGACGACTTGATACTCGTGCTCTACACCGAGAAGTGGGCACTTGCGGGATCGTTGTTCCAGTACATCGTTGCGTCCAGCTTCGTTTACCCGATCAATTCTTTGATGACAAGCGTTGTCAGCGCCCGGGGAAGGTCGGGGATGATACTCAAGATGAGCCTGTTGAAGAAGTCGGTTACCTCTCTGTGCTTTATTGCTCTTTTTTCGGGAAGCGTGTATCCGTTCCTGGTATCACTGATATTCGCGTCTGTGTTCTCGCTTGGGATCAATGCAACGTTTGTAAGAAAGGAGATCGGGACACCGCTGCTGAGTCAGTTCAGCATCGTGTTCAGGTATCTTGTCCTTGCTCTCGCGGCGGCCGCGGGAGGTCACTTCGCCGGGTATCTTGCAACGGGACCATACTCAGAACTTGTGTTGCAGGGCTTGGCTTACGCCTCGGCATTCGTTCTTCTGTTCTTTGCGTTTCGGTTCACTACCATTCGCGAACTCTTCAGCGAGATAATAATTCCCCGTACACGGGAGTTGATAGCACAGACATTTACGACAAAGGCCGCCTAGCTGAATAGCAAGTTGCGGGCGCTTTGTCGATACCGCCGACCGCGACGAAAAGCGAAGCCTGCGGGCAAGGAACCTAAATGTGCGGATTCCTTACGCAGTGTTCGGCGGTAGAGGGAAACGATGAGGTGGATTACAATCAGGCGCTAGTTTGTCTGGATGCTCGGGATGTTTAGGTCAAAACAGAAGATCTTCTGCATTGGAAGAAACAAGACGGGAACGACAAGCCTGAAGCGGGCACTATCCGATCTGGGGTTCAGGATCGGCAATCAGTTCCGCGCAGAGCGCCTTGTCCAAAACTACGCGCGTGGTGACTGGGCGCCGATCATCAAGTTCTGCCGGACCGCGGACGCATTTCAGGACGCACCCTTTTCCTGGCCTTACACGTGGCTGATCCTGCACGAGCATTTTCCGGACGCCAGGTTCATACTTACTTACCGGGATCCCGAGGATTGGTTCAGATCACTCATCCGTTTTCACGCGAAGAAGTTCGGTACTGACGGCAATCCACCGACAAGGGAACAGCTCCAAAAGGCCGAATATCGGTATACGGGGCTGATGTGGGAATTCAACCGGGCCGTGTTCAAGACACCGGAAGATGACCTGTACAACAAGGAAGAGCTTTTGCGAGGGTACGAAGCGCACAACTATTCCGTGCGGCATTTTTTCCAGGACAAGCCGAACTTCATTGAGATCGACCTGTCAGTCTCATCCGATTATCGGCGATTGTGCGAGTTCCTCGGTAAGGAGCCGAAGTACGACGACTTTCCGCATCTGAACGCCTCAAAATGATCAACGTCACGAAGACATTTCTTCCCCCAAAGGAAGAATACGAAGACCTTCTCGACCGGATCTGGAAGTCCAGCTGGCTCACGAATCGCGGCGAGCTCGTCAAGCGGCTCGAAAGAGACCTAAAGGAGTATCTGGCAGTCGAGGACCTGCTGTGTGTGAACAACGGTACGATCGCCTTGCAGCTGCCGATACGCGCAATGGATCTCTCGGGCGAGATCGTCACGACCCCTTTCTCTTACGTGGCGACGACCAGCAGCATTGTCTGGGAGCATTGCACGCCTGTTTTTGCAGATATTGAAGCTGACAATCTTACTATCGATCCCTCAGCCGTCGAGGCCGCAGTGACTGACAGAACGTCCGCCATCCTCGCCACTCACGTCTTTGGGAACCCTTGCGACGTCGACGCTTTGCAGGATATTGCGAAAAGCCGGGGCCTTAAGCTGATCTACGACGCGGCGCATTGTTTTGGCGTGACCTACAGAGGCGAATCACTTCTCCGATGGGGCGACGCCTCCACTCTGAGTTTTCACGCAACAAAGCTGTTTCACACAGGAGAGGGCGGGGCAGTGGTATGCAACGATCCCGAGCTTTCCGAGAAGGTCTACTTTGCACACAACTTTGGCCACGACGGACCCGAAAAATTCCGGGGGCTTGGAATCAACGCGAAAATGTCCGAGCTTCAGGCGGCGATGGGGCTCGCCATATTGCCTCACATGGACAGGATACTGGATGACCGGCGCAGGGTGACCGAATCATACGATGAGCTTCTGAACTTTGAGGCCTTTGCTAAGCCCTCGATCCGCGACGACACAGGTTGGAACTACGCATACTATCCAGTGATCTTCGAACGCCCGGCTGATCTCGAGCAATGCATTGGGCGGCTGAACGAACAGGACATTTTTCCCAGGCGCTATTTTTATCCGTCACTCGACTCGCTGCCTTACGTCTCAACTACCGTTGACCTGGCGGTCTCAAGGCGCATTGCTGAGAATATTCTCTGTCTCCCGCTCTTTACCGACCTTGGCGAAGACGCTCAGGAAACGATCTGCAACACACTGAACGGCTAGATAGCGCCGGAGTTCATTTCATCCTTCGTCAGCGGCCCGTTGCGGCGCCGAATGGCTGTCGGGCCGGCAAGAGAAGATGCTAAACAAGGCCAATTTCCGCATCGGCATAACTTGCATCGGCACCGGAGTCGGCCAGGCAGTGGTGAACTCCTGCCGAATCTCGGCCTTGCCGTTGTGGATAGCTGGCATCGGCAACAATCCCATAGCCTTCGGGAATGCGGACTGTGACGAAACCGCAAGTGTGCCCGACATCTATGCCCCCGATTATGCTCACCGCGTCGCCGAGATCTGTAAGGATCTGGCGCTCGACATACTGATTCCGACCCACGACGACGAGACAGTACTGCTCACCAATGTTTCCGATATCCTTGAGCGTGAAGGTACGCGTCTGCTGACCTCCGAGCTTCGTCTGCTTGAGCTTTGCAGAGACAAACTGTTCGAGGGGTTTCCAGATTCCGTATCGAGGCATTTCGTAAACAGCCGGACGATTGGCGAGTTCGAAAGTGCCCTGAGATCGGGAGAAGCGACCTTTCCGGCTGTTTCGAAACCTCGAAAGGGTTTTGCATCGCGGGGTGTAAGGATCCTTCTAGACGACGATGATTTTCGCAGAACGCCTTTCGGATCGATCATTCAGGAAGTGGCCTTCCCGCACTCCAAAGACCCTAATCGCGCCGAGTTCGACCGCCAGCTGACGCTGGGCAGAAATCCACAGGTGTCGGAGGTTTCCATCCAGTTCGTTTTTGATTCGCAAGGAAAGCCGGCCGGCAGAATGGCGACGGTGAATCGGCTATCCTATGGGGTTCCGGTCGAGGTCATCCCTCTGGATTCCGAAGATATCTGGGGTCCCGCAGAAGAAGTCGCCGACCATCTCTCAACTTTCGGATGTCGAGGTCCGGTAAATTTACAGGGCAGGCTTACTGACGACGGACTGAAGCTGTTCGAGCTGAACGCAAGGTTCACCGGGATTTCAGGGATTCGTGCTCAGATGGGCTTCAACGAAGTGGAATTCTGCATCGCGGATTGGCTGGCGATCGAGGGCCGCGCCAGCACTCTCAGCAATTCTCGATCAAAAGTGGGGGTTAGACAGATCGCGGACCGGGTGTTTCCTGTTACCCGAGCCGAAACTGGACTACCCTCCCTTGCCGAAAATGCCCGTGCTGATCCAATCCTTATAACAGGTGGGACAGGTTACCTTGGCCGCCAGATCGTCCGGGAACTCGACTCCGCAAAGACAGCCGGGATCTGGGTCTTGACACGCGAAAAGCAGAATGCGGATCTGGCTGGATTTCCAGACGGGTGCACGATCTTCGATATGGAAGATCTTCGTGCCGGAAAGTTGCCCTTGGGGAGCGTCCGCACTTTGCTGCACGCTGGATTTGCAAGACCATTCAGGGGCGAAGCTGCGATCGCCGAAAGCCTTCGGTTCACGTTCGATCTTTTCGATCTGGCCGTTTCGGCTGGAGTTCCGAATATCGTCAACATCTCTTCGCAAAGCGTCTACGGATCCGCTCCGGTTCCGTGGAGTGAGACAGATCGACCTGCCCCCCAGACTCCGTATGGCCAGGGGAAACTGGCTGCTGAACTTCATCTTGAAAGCCTGACGAAAGCCAGAAAAACTACGAAAGCGATCTCCATCAGGATCGCGACGATCACCGGAGGAGCCGAACGGCTTTTCACAGACGAAGTAACCGCAAGTCTTGTGAAGCAGGTCATCGCGGGTGATAAGTTAACTGTCCTTGGAGGCGAGCAGTTGATCGAGAGGATCGATGTAAGGGACGCTGCGCTGGCAGTCTGCGCGGTGGTGCAACAGTACGGCTCCGGCCTTCCGTCCGTGTTGAATGTCGGTACTGGTTCTCCAAAAAAGCTTTCGGAGATCGCGGCGATCGTATTGAAAGAAGGCAGCCGGCGCGGGTTTTGCAGGAACGAGCACTTCAAGCTGGAGCCGGAAGGCTCTGATGTAAAGCAACATCTCTCAGTCGATGAGATCGCCAGGCTTCTGGGCTGGCGCCCACGGATCAGTCTCGAAGAAACGGTCAGCGGGCTTTTCGAGTTCCTGGCTGAAAGTTAGAGGGAAAGCCGGGCCCCATACCGCAAGCAAAGGCCACACGGATCAACGAGGATGTCTGCGGATTTGTCCGATTAGCAACTTTGAAGGGGCGAATTCACGCCACTCTCTGCGTTGAGAATAAAAGCCCTCTAGGCGACGGTCTCAAGTGTCTTTTCAGTTGCAAAGCCATACTCGCCGTTTCCGGCATTCAGACAGAGAATCTCCCTCATCTTCGAGGGCTTCATTATCTCACGGCCATTCGCCGAAGCTATTACGTGAATTCGCTTAACAAGGTCCGCGTTCCGGGCGAGTTTCGTCCTTTCCGAGTCGTACCAGATGTTGTCTTCAATGCCGACCCTCACTCCTCCGCCGGTCGCTATGGACATCGAGTTCATCGGCAGCTGGGCGTTCCCGATTCCAGCGAGGCTCCAGTAAGTTTCCTCTGGCAGGTCGTTGATTATGATACCGGCGTGCATCATATCCGCCTGTGCACAAGCGATGTTTCCCAGGAGCACGTTGCAGTAATACGGCGGGGTCACGATACCCTTCTGGATCAGGTACTTTGCGTAATTGGCCATTCCTGCATCGAACGCTTCAAGTTCCGGCTTGATACCGCGGGCTTTCATATGGGCTGCAAGCTGCTGGATCATTTCCGGCGAGTTCATGCTCGCTTCTTTGTTGAAGTTCAGCGAGCTTAACGTGAGGCTTCCCATGTCAGGTTTCAGAGAGCCGTCAAGCTCCAGCGGGGCAGACCTCTTCTCGAATTCCTTAAAATTCCTTCCGCTCAATGAAACACAGATGATCAGGTCAGGGGCGTATTTCCGGATGCCTTCGATCATCCTGGCATAGATCTCGGGTTTGTAAGTAGGAACGCCGTCCTCGTCGCGGGCGTGAATATGCGCCATCGTGATCCCGAGCTCGTAACACTCATGAACGTCCTCGATCACCTCTTCAGGTGAGACGGGCACGTGCGGTGTCATTTCCTTCGTAGGAATCATCCCCGTGGGTGCCAGATTTATAGCTACATCGTGTTTGTCGTACTTCATAAACTACCTCTTGACGATTATTCCCGACTCCCTGTGCTCCCTGATCTTCTTTGCCGGGTACCCTATGTATTGCGAACAAGGCTCGGAATTCTGTAAAAGGGTGCTGCCAGCGCTTAAAAACGTCTCATCTTCGATTGTCAGGTCATCTATAACTTTACTTCCTACTCCAAAAAAACATAGGTCCTTTATCGTACAGTTTCCCGAGAAAGTGCACCCCGGCGCAAAATAATTGTGGTCTCCGACAACCGTGTCGTGGCTAATGTAAGTGTTTGACCTCAGGAAATTGTTGTTCCCGATCCTGGTAAACGAATCGACGATCACACCGTCGCAGAAAACGTTTCCTTCACCGATCTCGGTTTCAGGATTCACACGGGCTCCAGCAAAAAAATAGTTCGGGAGACTGCACCCCGCGCGCTTCAACTTCTCAAAAATGCTCTTTCTGGCTCGCATTCTGCGATAACCCACGGAGACAAGCACTCTTTCACCCTTCCCTCCGTACCGATCAAGAAACGTATCGAATCCCAGAACAGGCAGACCAAGAAGTACGTCACCTTGTTTGTACCCCTCATCGACAATGAACCCGGCCGTCTCAAATGTCCCGGTCGCCTTGAATGAGGCAGTCAAGAGCCTGGCAAGCGCTCCAGCACCATAAATGAAAACTGGTTTGGGAGCATTCGGATCTGTTTCCACGCTTTACTAGGTTATTTCGGATCTGCCTTAGCCGCAAAACCGGCCGCCGCCGGCAGCTGGCTATGACTTTGTGCAAGTATTCGTACTGAGTGGATTTACCACGAAAAAGATTGTGATTCAATCTGCGGCGTCGAGGGATCTGAAACTGGTGCGGCGGGGCCGTTATCAGGGGAGCAGGCCGCCGGCTACTATGATCCCCGGCCGCGACTCTGCGCGGCTTGCTGATCGTTCGACGCATAAGTAGAGTTGATGTGACGAAGAAACCGGACCGCAGTGGACAAACTGGGCGACAACACAGGCTGCGAAGGTCGAAAGAGCCCTATGACCGACAAGAAAATGCTGTTTATCATCGGCAATCCACGATCCGGGACCTCACTGCTTCGCATTATGCTGACGAATCATTCGCTCGTTTGCATACCGCCGGAATGTGGATTTATCCAATGGTGGCACGGTAAATATGGAGATTGGTCGGCCAAGGACTCACGTAATCCCGCGAGAATCAAAGATTACATTGACGATCTGAGGACCTCACGAAAGATCGAGACCTGGCAACTCGATTTTGCATCGCTATACGAGCGGATAGAACAGGAACGTCCCGAACAATACCCCTCACTCTGCAAAATCGTTATCGGGCACTACGCAGAGAGCCACGGAAGACAGGTAGCATTAGTCGGCGACAAGAACAATTACTACGTTCGGCACCTTGATCTGCTGGTCCGCATTTTTCCCGATGCGAGATTCCTGTGTCTGATCAGGGACGGACGCGACGTCGCTTGTTCCTATAAAGCTTTAAAGAACGTGCGTTCTTCTTCGAAATACAGGCCGGAGCTGCCGAGCGATACCTCGGCGATCGCCCGCCAATGGACTAGGAACAATGAGAACATTGTTGAGAAGATCCGACAGGAAGCGGCGGTGAGTTCCAAAGTGATCAGATTCGAGGACCTTGTCACGGACACCTCAAAGACCCTTACTGAGGTCTGCGATTGGCTGGAGATCGATCTTGAGTCGAGAATGCTGCGATATGCCGAGAGCGAGAACGGGACCAATGACGAGCCGGGCGAGTTCCTTGCTTGGAAAAAGAAAACACTGAGGAAACCGGACCCTTCGTCGATCGGCAAGTTCAGAAGCCTTTTGAGCGAAGCCGAGGTGCGACAGTTTGAGCTCATCGCCGGAAAGACATTGCAGAAGTTCGATTATCCTACCGAGACGATCGGATAGTGCGCCCGAGGTATTCTATGAAGTTCGATGAATTCCTGGAAAGATACCAAAGGGTCGAAGTCGAAGAACACCCCAATTCGGTTCCCGTCGATCCCCTCGTTTCGATATGTGTGCAGACCTATCAGCACGCGCCCTTCATACGAGAATGTCTCGACGGGATCTTGATGCAGGATACGGACCATTCCTTCGAGGTGCTGATAGGAGAAGACCAGTCGACGGATGGCACCCGTGAGATCTGCATCGAGTACGCAAGACGATATCCGGACAAGATAAGGCTGTTTCTTCATCACCGGGATAACAACATAAGGATCTCCGGCCGGCCGACCGGCCGTTTTCCTCACACTTACAATCTTTTATCGTCAAAAGGTAAATATCTTGCGATCTGCGACGGGGATGATGCCTGGACGGATCCGAAAAAACTCGAGAAACAAGTCGCGGTGCTGGAAGAACAGAAGGGTACGGCACTTTGCTACCATGCGTTCAAGACGATCGATGAGAAAGGCGAGGACCTCGAAACCACTCATCTTCGAAACACGCGGGACTTTCTGCCTGAAGATCTCGCCCGCGGTGCACATATGCATCCGAGTACGATCCTTTTCAGAAACGTTTTTTCCGATGTTCCTGAAAGCATATTCAACGTGATAAATGCAGATACATTCCTTATCGGTCTGATGAGCGCGCATGGATCGGGAAAGTACTGCAAGGATATAGATCCTTCGAGGAGGCGGATTCACAAAGGAGGACTTTGGACCGCCAATGACAAATACGTCAATCTTCGTCACAGGGAGAATACCTTTGAGAACCTGAAGTCCAGCATCGATCCGAGGTTTCGATCCGCTGTTGAGGACACGATCTTCAACATCAAGATCTACACGTTGCTGAACCGCCTTAGTGACCGGCAGTTCTTTAGGTTTGCGGCCGGTGGTCTGAGGGTGCTGTTCAAGAATCCTTTCAGGAGTGTCCGTTCGCTCGGCAAGCTGAAAAGGCTGCCGCAGTCCATTCAGATGATATCGGGGCGCCGGCCAGCCGCACGTAGCCGGGAAACTGCCGGAAGCAGCGGCCTTGACGCCTGATTCCGGAAGGATGCGCAGCAGTTAAAGATCACAAAGAAATTCGCATCCACATCGATAACAGCCGGTTCGGCCCAATGCTTCTCGCAAAGGCGCGGGCGTTATTCCGGTCCATCGCGTTGACCGGTTCTGTGCGATAGATAGTTGACCAGGCAAAGGTCCGTCTTTCGTCTGAAACGCGAATCCGAAATCACTACTCCACAACCACGCATGAAGGCATTGGTCATTTCCTACTACTTTCCGCCAGTGAATCATATCGCCGCGCAAAGGGCTGATGCCTTTCAGAGGTATTTTCCAAAGTACGGCATCAATCCCGTCATTGCTACGCGGCACTGGAGCAGTGAGGACAAGTCCTGGGAGGATTACTTCGCTGGCAACAGATCGGGGCCGGATATCGAGAAAACCGACCGAGGGCCGGTCCTGAGACTTCCGTTCCGGGGCTCCGACGGTTATGCAAGGGCAAAAAGGCTTGGGCGCACGGCGCATCAGGCCTACATCCTTACGAGAACCGCGCTCGGCGACCCTCAACCCGAGATCGAGATCTTCCGCGACTTCTTTCCGCACCTCAAGAATTACCTTGAAAGGAATCCGGTCGATGCCATCGTCTCTACCTTTCAACCGGCGAGCGTCCTGCGGTTGGGTCATGAGCTTTCGAAAGAGGCCGGCATTCCGTACGTTGCCGACTTTCGAGACGTTTGGAATCCTGCCGCTTTTGGTGCGTCGGAATCCGCCAACAACGAAAGGCAGGCTTTTCTTAACAAGTTCCAGGAGCGTTACTTTGCCAAGTGGCTTTCGAACGCGGCTCTCGTCTCGGCGGTGAATCAGCCGATAATCGACCGGATCGCGACCTTCTGCCCGTCCGCGGTCGAAAATTCCGTCGTCGTTACAAACGGATTCGAGGCCGATCTTTTTGAGAGCGTGGAGGCCGTAGGGAAAGAAAAGTTCACTTTCTCTGTGATCGGCACGCTTTATGCCGGGCACGACCTTTCGATAATGCTGGACGGCCTGAATCGGTTCCTCGAGAACAAGAGCGAAAAAGAGATCTTATTGAACTTTGTCGGAGCGGCCGCGATCGAGGAAACTACAAAGATACTTCGCGAACGACTGCCGCAGCGGTTTCTCAATCTGTCCGGCAGAATTCTTCACAATGAAGCGATCCGCGAGCTGAAGAGCTCGCACGTACTTTTTTACGTTGGCTGGAAAGGCTACAAAGGAATGACGCCCGGAAAGATCTTTGATTATCTGGGAGCCCGGAGGAACATCCTGATCGCGCCAAGTGACCACGACACGATTGAGAGGATAGTAAAAGAGACAAAAGCGGGAAGGACGGCAGATTCGGTCGAAGATTTCGTTTCTATCCTTGAAGGATGGTACAGGGAGTGGAAGGAAAAGGGGGCGATTCCATATATCGGAGATGAAGAAGCGATCAACTTCTACACCCGCGAGAACCAGACGGCGATCCTCGCACGTGAGATCCTGGGCGTGATCGAACGGAAACAATGATCGGCAACCTCGCAAACAGGATCACGACAGGTGCTGCAAATGCCGGGCGGTTTCTTACCCACATCGCAGGCGGGAAAACTGAGGATGACAGGAGACCAGTAGCGCACTTCGATGTCTCGGACCCGAGACTTGAAAGGTACTTCTATTGCCTTGTGAAGTTCTTCGACATCGCCGGTTTCAGGGTCAGCCTGCGGTTCCGGCCCCGTCTGCTTCTGAATCTCCGCAACTACAACGATCTCTTGTACAACATCGGGGGAATGCAGATCACTTACTCCCAGCCCGCCGAGACAGCTGTCACGATCACGGACAAGGGTGAGCTGGCGCTAAAGGGAGACCGGCTCTTTATTGATGTCAGGTATTTTGAGAAAGAAAAGCACTCGGCGGGCTTTGTCTTTCCATACTCGATGCATCCCCTTATCTACGACCGAGGGATCTACAAGACGATAAGCGACCTAAGAACGCGTGAACGGAAGATGAGGATATTTTCCTACTTCGCTAATCTGCAGAATTACGCCGGAGTCGAAATGAATGCCGTTTTTGGGAAGCTCAACCGCAGGCAGATCGGCGAGGAGATCCTTTCCTATCCGGATTCCATTCCCTTGAACGTGATTCGCCGCCGTTCGGAGCTTGCAATGTCCCGATCCGGATCCCCCCGTTTGGTAGCGGTGGATAACCTCCGTATACCGTTCGAAGACTGGCTTCCGACACTTGCCGGAGCGGATTTCTTCGTCGCCGCTCCGGGCGTCCTGATGCCCTACTGCCACAACCTTATCGAATCTATGGCTGTAGGGACGGTCCCCATCACCGAATACCCGGAGATGTGGGACCCTCCGCTGGAAGACAGGGTCAATTGTATAGCTTTCGATGGAGTTGCAGACCTTAGGAAGCGTATCTGCGAAGTGCTGGAAATGAGCTCAGACGAGGTTGCCGAAATGCGGCAAGCCGCGATCGAGTATTACGACACCTGGTTTGATCCGGTCGCTGCCGTTTCGCGGCTAATGGAGAATCTTCCCGAACTTGAAAGGCTCTATCTTCTGGCCGGGCATCTGAGTGTCACTTCGATAGACCGCAAATAGCCATACCGATCCTGTTCGCGGGCGGTTGGACTCGCCCTTTTCACTTGGTATTATCTCCCTTCGTTGTTCCAGGTCCTTATGAAAGGCGGCGTAAAGTCTTTGTACATCTGCTATTTCGGGCTGCGAGAGCCGCTTGTTCAGACCCAGGTCCTTCCTTACCTTATCCATCTGGCCAAGAAAGGCGTCGTTATCAGTCTCCTGACCTTTGAACCGGAGCCTTCAAACCACTGGAGCGAGGAAGCGATCGGGAGTGAGAAGCAGAAATTGAAGGATCTTGGGATCGATTGGCGATTTAAGACATACCACAAGCGGCCAAGTGCACCCGCGACCCTATATGACATCTTTTCGGGAGCGCTGTCAGCGGCCGGCATCGTCAGGAACAAGAAGATACAGGTCATTCATTGCAGAGCTCATATCCCGGTCGCGATGGGCCTGCTGGTAAGGAAGCTGACCGGAGCACGCTTGATCTTCGACATCCGCGGTTTTATGGCTGATGAATATGCCGACGCCGGGATCTGGGCGAAAGAGTCACTAACGTACAGGATCATAAAGCGTCTTGAAGACGCGGGCATTAGGGCGGCTGACCATATCGTGGTCCTGACCCAACGCGCCAGGAATTATCTGGTAGAACATAAGGGCGTAAATGAAGAGAAGATCGATGTAGTTCCTTGTTGTGTTGATCTCGAGAACCGAGCCGGCCCGGCCGAACTGAAGAACAGGGAAAGATTTGAACTGGTCTATGCTGGTTCGGTAACCGGACTATATCTTTTGCCCGAGATGGCGGACTTCTTCCTTAAACTGAAAAACGAGCGGAAAAACGCTTTCTTCCGGATCCTTACGTTGGGTGACAGATCGTCCGTATCTGAAGTCTTCAGTTTGAAGGGGATTGAAGAAACCGACTATTCTGTCGAGGCGGTACCGCCCGATGAAGTTCTGAGTGAGATAAGCAGGGCGCACCTCGCGATCTCATTCAGAAAACCGACATTTGCACAGATCGCGGCCTCGCCGACAAAGATCCCGGAATACCTTTCAGCAGGTGTTCCCGTAGTCACAAATGCCGGGATCGGCGACACTGACCAATTCGTGGAGGACACCAGAACTGGCGTCGTCGTCGGTAATTTCGAACAGCAAACGCTGCAGGCTGCGGTTCAACTTTCGCTGGAGCTGGTTGCCGACGAGAGCGCCGCGAGACGTTGCAGGGAGGCCGTGAAAAGAAACTATTCGCTTGAGACCGTAGGAGGCCCCGCTTACGAAAGGGTCTACGAAAAACTGTCCGCGAATTCGGGAGAATTGGCTTGAGGAAAAGCATACTTGTAACCGGCGGTGCCGGATTCATTGGGTCACATCTTGTCCGATACCTTCTTGAAGAAGGTTCCTGGGATGTATCCGTCGTCGACAATTTTAATGACTTCTACTCTCCCGCTTGCAAGCGGCAGAACGTCGAGAGCTTTCTGGATGATGAGCGGTTCAGGCTATACGAAGCAGATATCCGCGACCCCCGCTCGCTAAGATCGGCATTTGAGAATGGCAGGTTTGACTCGGTCGTCCACCTTGCGGCCCGAGCCGGTGTACGGCCCTCGCTGGAACAGCCTCTGGAGTATGCCGAGACCAACGTGTCGGGTACCGTGAACCTGCTCGAGATGTCAAAAGATTTCGAGGTACCCAGATTCGTTTTCGGCTCTTCTTCAAGTGTCTACGGTTCGCGATGTGAGGTTCCGTTTCGCGAAGATGATGACATCTCAAAGCCGATCTCTCCTTATGCGGCGACAAAAGTGGCCGGCGAAGCGATCTGCAGCACCTATGCACATCTGTACGGGTTAAAGATCACCGCGCTAAGGTTCTTTACGGTATACGGTGCCTGTCAGAGGCCTGACCTCGCGATACACAAATTCGCCAGGCTGATCAGTGAAGGGAAGCCGATCCCCGTTTTCGGAGACGGAACCACTAGACGGGACTACACTTACGTCGATGACATTATTCAGGGAGTGAGGGCCGCGATAGATTACGAGGATACGGATTACGAGGTATTCAATCTTGGCGAATCGGACACGGTCGAACTGCACGAACTGATCTCGCTGCTGGAAAAGAGTCTCGAGAAAAAGGCGATCATAGACCGGAAGCCTATGCAGCCGGGTGATGTTCCGCAGACGTATGCCGACATTTCAAAGGCGAGAGAACTTCTGAGATATGACCCGCAGACTAAGATCCAGGACGGGATTCCCAAGTTTGTGGAGTGGTTCCTCGAGAGTTCGTTGAGTTAAGCGAGTTCACGGAGCTGGCCGAGTTTTCTGCTTTTGATTTAAGCGGTTGTTCGCCCTGAAGGGCGACCGATTCTAGCCCCAGGTGCAGCGAATCAAATCCCCGGAGTAAGGTTTATTGAATGACTTTGTTTCGTAGCCAGCATTGATTTCGAGATGCTGACTCGCCAAACCCCGTTAGCTCGGCGAACCCGGTTAAATATCTTCAATGGAATTCAGCCCCATCAAAGTCCTCGCCGTTTCTTCTTACCCGAACGAAGCCGCAGCTACGAGGTTCCGGATAGCCCAATTCATCGAACCGCTGAGAGAATATGGAATAGAAGTTGAGCTTCGACCATTTCTCGATTCCGACGGCTTCAAGAGCTTCTACCGCGACGGCGACGGCTTTGAGAAGGTCCTCAAAGCCATTGCAGGGATCGCAGAAAGGGCGGGCGATGTCGTAACTTCCGGTAAGTACGATGTGCTGTTCGTACAGCGCGAGGCGATGTTCTTTGGACCCGAGATCTTCGAGTTCCTTGTCGATGCAGTCAAAAGGATTCCGATGGTCCTTGATCTGGACGATGCAACCTACGTCCGGTACACAAGCCCCAGATTCGGAAAGATCGGTAGCCTTTTGAAGTTCTTTGGAAAAACGGACAGGCTTATCGACAGGGCAGAAACGGTCGTTTGCGGCAACAGGTTTATTGCGGAATATGCGGAGTCCAGAGGGGCAAGAACGGTCGAGGTCCCCACGATCGTCGATCTTGACGTTTTCAAACCTCTCGAGAGGCGCGAGGGGCCGCCCGTCATCGGCTGGATCGGTACACATTCCACCTTCCCTTCGGTTCGTTCGGTTTTTCCCGTTCTTGAGCGTTTGTCAGCCGAATTCGATTTCAAAGTAAAGATCGTTGGCGCCGGCAGCAACGAAGTGTCTATTCCCGGCGCTCAGATCGAGAACTTGGGGTGGGACCTCGATCGTGAGGTTGAGGATTTCCGTTCGCTTGATATCGGCCTCTACCCTGTAAAGATAAGCAGTTCGGCGAATGAAGAGTGGCTCAAGGGGAAATCCGGCTTTAAGGCTATCCAGTATATGGCGACTGGGACGCCATTCGTGATGAGCCCGGTCGGGATATGCGCCGAGCTGGGCATCCCGGGCGAGACCCACTTCAATGCGGTAACCGACGAGGATTGGTATAATTCGTTGAAAAGCTTGCTATCTGACGAAAACAGAAGGCGACAAATGGGTGAGTCAGCCCGGAGCTATTCGCAGCAGCACTTTTCATTACCGAGACACGTTGAGGTGCTGGCAGACACCATCAGGAATTCAGTTCGAAAGCACTGACACAAAATTTGCCGCTCTCCCGCCCGAAAAAAGGTCGATAGATGTACATACTGGGATTAACGACGCTTGGCGATTCCGCAGCCAGCCTTATTAAGGACGGAGTGCCGATTGCCTGCGCCGAAGAAGAAAGGTTCTCACGCAGGAAACATCACAGCGGGTTTCCGTTCAAAGCGATCGAGTATTGTCTCGATCACGCCGGAATCACGCTGAAGGACGTCGAGCACGTCGGTCACTACTGGAAGCCCTGGATCCTTCGTCACAAGGCGATGCAGGCGGTAAAAGCCGCGTTTGTTTCGCGCGATATGTTCAAGGCTCGCGCAGACCGCGGCGTGGCCCAGGTAAGCGACAGTTACCTTGGGATGTTCAAGCACGCGAAGCGACTGCGCGAACACTTCGGTCCAAGCGATTTCAAGTTCCACTTTCTCGAGCATCATCAGACCCACGCTGCGAGTGCGTTCTTCGTGTCGCCGTTCGAGTCCGCCGCCATCCTGACGTGGGACGGCACCGGCGAGGACACGACGACGCTTTTCTGCCGCGGCGAAGGGAACAAGATCGAGGTCCTGAAACGGATCAAGCTGCCACACTCTCTCGGACAGTTTTATTCTGCGGTCACGAACTACCTTGGGTTCGACATGTTCAAGGGCGATGAATGGAAGGTGATGGGACTCGCGGCCTATGGAAAGCCGGAGTACTACGATTTCTTTGCGAACAAGGTGCTGACGCGGAACGGACACGGCGATTTTCATTTCAACATCAAGGTCCTTGATCACCATCTCGCAAAGCACTACCAGTTTCCTGACGAGATCGTTGAAGAGATCGGTCCCGCCAGGACGAAAAGCGAAGAGCTGACCGAACATCACTGGAACATCGCGTCGTCCGCCCAGAGGGTCCTCGAAGACACAGCGATCCATTTGACCAAAGAGATAAAGAGGATGACCGGCGAAGAGAACCTGTGCATGGCAGGCGGCGTAGCGTTCAACTCTGTCATGAACGGTCGGATCTTTCACGAGACCCCTTTCAAGGACTTCTATGTTCAGCCAGCGGCGGGCGATGCCGGATGTTCCCTGGGAGCGGCTTTGATGGTCTGGCACCAGAAGCTGGGCAATCCGCGCGGATTCGTGATGGATCACGCCTACTACGGTCCGGAATTCAACGGTGACGAATGCCGGGCGGCATTGGACGAAGCGCGGCTCAAGTACGAAACGCTCGACGACAAGGACCTCCTGCCAAAATTGGCGAAGCTGATTTCCGAAGGTGCGATCGTCGGATGGTTTCAGGGCCGTATGGAATGGGGGCCGAGGGCTCTCGGGTCCAGGAGCTTTCTCGCCGACCCTCGTCGGGCGGATATGCGGGAGATCCTTAACCACAAAGTGAAACTGCGCGAATGGTTCAGGCCGCTGGCGCCTTCAATGCAGGAGGAGCACGGCAACGAGGTATTCGGGGTTGAGCATCACGATCCGTTCATGATCACCGTCATAGAGGTCGCGGAGGAATACAAGGAGAAAATCCCGGCGGTGGTTCATGTCGATGGAACAGCGAGACCTCAGATGGTAAGCAAGAAAACGAACCCGCGTTACTGGAACCTGATCGAGGAATTCAGAAAGCTCACCGGTATTCCGATGCTTCTGAACACTTCGTTCAATTGTCAAGAGCCGATCGTTTGCACTCCGCTTGACGCGGTGAACACCTTTAATAACGCCCGATTCGACGCCCTGGTGCTTGAAGACAACCTTGTGATTCGTTCGGAGAACGAGTAAGGAACGGGAATGCTGAAGTACATCATCATCGGCGCTGTTTCGCTCTTGCTGGTTTTCAGTCAGCTGGCGCTGCTGCGTTATCTTGATTATTCAAGTGCTTACGTTGAGTGGATTGATGTGTCGCCCGGTGAAGAACTGGGCCGGCCTTCGCCCAATTTCTCGATAGCAACGATAGACTGGCACGTCGACAAGTATGCCAAGTCGCCCAAGTTAAAGCCGCTGCGAGAGTTCTTCCGTGAAAATTGCGGCGACAAGAGAGGGATTGAGGCCGCCAGCTGCATTTCCCTGGAATTGATCGAGATCATTCCGAAGGGAACCCCCAAACGTGAGATCTTTGACGTCGACTATTCACCTGCCAAAGCGTTTGAGAAGCACCTGGGAGGCGAACAGGGGTTTTGCACGAATTACGCCGGAATGACGACCGCGATGCTATTGTCGGTCGGGGTCCCTGCGAGATTCGTCCAGATCCGTACGGAGGATGGTTACGGCGGCCACAACATAACCGAAGTATGGGACGAGAACGAAGGTTGGGTGCTTTTTGACCCGTTCAATAATGGGCTGATCGAAAAGAACGGCGGGAGGCTCTCCGCAACGGAGGCGCATTTTGAAGAATCGGTGACCCGGGTTGATGCGTCCGAACCCGGAATGCGAAGAGGTCATCTCCCCGATTACTTTGAAAAGGAAAACCGACTCAGAACAACTCTGGTTTATCCAGAACCCTGGCTTTACACGCGTGTGGGATCAAAGGAAGCTCCTTTCTTTCGCGGCGCCTTCGTAGGCTTCGGCCAAGGCTTTTTCAGGTTTTCGCTTGCCCAGAACCTCTTGCGGGTGGGAATCCTCTTGTTTGCGGGAGTTTTTGTCGCGTCAGCACTTGCGATAGGCTACCGCACCTTTTCTCCATCGAAGCGCTGACCCGTCCGTTTGATTGATGTACCTCAAACCTCTCATTTTCCTGAATATCCTGATAATGATCGCTTATGCGGTCATCGCTTTTCCGGATGGCGTGGTGGCGCTGCTTCCGATCATCATCGTGTCGGGGGTCGTAATCTTTTTTGCCAACAGGTTCGAGAGAGAAGAGTCGAATATTTTGATCCAGGTGTTCCTCATTGCACTTGCCGCAAGACTGACGCTTGGACTTCTTGTTGACGTATTTGACCTGCGAGGCTTCTTCGGCGGTGACGCGAACACTTACAACAGGATCGCAAGCAAGATCGTCGACGTCTGGACCGGGGTGTCGGGGTCGGAGATCCTGGAAAGCCGGGACCTCAACAGAATGGCGGGCGGTTCGAGAGGAATGTACTACCTGACCGCGACGCTGTATCTGTTCTTTGGAAAGAACATACTCGCCGCGCAAGCCTTTTGCGGAACGGTCGGAGCCGCCACTGCGCCGGTCGTGTATCGATGTGCAAAGCTTCTCTATTCGAACAGGCGGGTTGCTATCATTGCGGCATATTTTGTAGCGCTTTTCCCGGCAATGATCGTCTGGTCGAGCCAGCTTCTCAAAGACGGACTCATCGTCTTTCTGCTCGCGTTCTCGATGCTGATGATAATCCGCCTGCAGAAGAAGTTCAGTACCGTTGACATCCTCTTGCTATGCGTTGCAATGCTTGGAGTTGTCACCTTCAGGTTCTACATCTTCTACATGCTCGCAGCTGCGGTCGTCGGTGCATTCATCGTTGGAAGCGGTGGAACGAAACAGTCCCTGACGGTGCGACTTGCCGCGTTGCTGATGATCGGACTTGGACTTACATATCTCGGGGTCCTTAGGAGCGCCGGACGGGGGCTTGAACGGATAGACAGTCTCCAGACTGTTCAAACGAGTCGTGCCGGCTTGGCAAGAGACGAAGCGGGGTTTGGTGAAGACATCGACGTATCCACGACGGAAGGCGCTATTTCTGCAATACCGATAGGACTCACATATCTCTTGTTGGCTCCTTTTCCCTGGCAGGTCGCGACACTCCGCCAGACCGTGGTTCTTCCGGACGTGCTCATATGGTGGTCATCGCTGTTCTTCCTTGTGGTGGGCGTGATCTACTCGATCCGCCACAAATTCAAGGAGACAGTGCCTATCTTCCTGTTTACGGGAATGCTGTCGTTCGCCTACTCGATATTCCAGGGGAACGTCGGAACGGCGTACAGGCAGCGGACCCAGATCCAGGTCTTTCTGTTCATCTTTATTGCGGTCGGGATAACTGTTTTCCTCGAGAGGCGGGAGAACAAGAAGGCCCTGAGGGAAGCGAGGCGCCGTGAGATGGACCGGAATTTCCGGGAGAGGGAAAGACTGCGGGTGGAGGGGGTTGGAAGCTGATTGAAAATTGAGAATTGAAGATTGAGAGTGGGAATCCAGTTTGCTAAGACTGGAACAATGGTGATAGCGATGAGTCCCGAATTTTATCAGCTTCGAGCAAGTTCAACGGTTTCGCCTTTCAGCACCTTTGGTTGAGTTGCTGGGCTTCAAATTGATACTTGCCAATCTTCAATTCTCAATTTTCACCTCTGACTTCAGAATTCTGAATTCTTAGCAGCTATGTGCGGTATCGTCGGATTTACAGCCAAATACTTCGGGGATGAGGAACGGGGCATCCTGGAGCGGATGAACGGGAAGATCATTCACCGCGGTCCCGATGAAGACGGCTTTTACCTCGGTGAAGGCTTTGGCATGGCGATGCGGCGCCTTTCGATCATCGATCTTTCGGGCGGGCAGCAGCCCATTCACACCAGCGACAGATCAAAGTGGATCGTCTATAACGGTGAGTTCTACAACTATCGCGAGCTCCGTAGAAAGCTTGAAGAAGACGGGCACGAATTCTACACAAATTCCGACACCGAGGTGATCCTGCACCTTTACGACAAATACGGTTCGCGGTGCGTCGAGTACCTGCGGGGAATGTTCGCCTTCGCAGTGTGGGATGAAAAGGAAAGAAGTCTGTTCCTCGCGCGCGACCGCACAGGACAGAAGCCGCTACTGTATTCGCGGCGTCCTGACGGACATATTGTCTTCGGTTCTGAGTTCCAGGCGATATTGGAGCATCCGGACATATCACGGGAGGTCGATCCTCAAGCGATTGACGACTATATGTCGTACCAGTGCGTTCCTGCCCCTTCGACCGCATTTCGGGAGATGAGGAAACTCGAGCCCGGTCACTGGCTGATCTGGAAGAACGGCCAGATCAGGACAGAAAGGTACTGGAAGCCCGACTTCTCGAAGAAGATCAGGATCAGTGAGGAAGAAGCTGTAGAAGAGACGTCCCGCGTGCTTCAGGAGTCTGTGAAGCTTCGGATGATCTCGGAAGTGCCCTTGGGTGCGTTCCTCTCGGGCGGCGTGGATTCTTCAACCATTGTCGCCCTGATGGCTAGAGTAAGCGATCGGCCGGTCAAGACATTTTCTATCGGATTTGAAGAACAGGACTACAGTGAGCTCAAGTATGCGAGGAAGGTAGCCGAGCACGTTGGAGCGGAGTACAACGAGTTCATCGTTAAACCGAATGCTCTCGAAGTGATCCCAAAGCTCGTAGAGCACTATGGCGAGCCATACTCAGACTCTTCGGCGATCCCGACCTACTACGTCTCACAAGAAACCCGGAAGCACGTGACCGTCGCCCTGAACGGGGACGGAGGGGATGAATCGTTTGCCGGCTACGAGAGGCACGCCGCGATGAGGCTGGCGGAGTTCTATCAGCGTGTGCCTTCTGCATTGAGAACAGCACTCTTTGAGGCCCCGATATCGGTGCTTCCCACTTCAGAGATCAAGCGTTCGAGGATAAGGGACGTAAAGAGATTTCTGTCCGCGGCTAGACTGGCCGCGGGACCAAGGTACAGCCGGTGGATGACCACATTCGATGACGAACGAAAATCAGCGCTTTATTCCAGCCAGTTCCGGTCGCAGTTGAACGGCAACGGCAGCAGGTCGGTTTTTGCGGATTGGCTCGAGTCTGACGAGGCCGAAGGGATCGTTGACAGGTGCCTGCTTACCGACATGATGACCTATCTGCCCAACGATCTTCTTGTAAAGGTGGATATCGCTTCGATGGCCAACTCGCTCGAAGCCCGCTCACCGTTCCTTGATCACAAAGTGATCGAATTTGCGGCCTCGCTTCCGGAAGAGCTGAAGATGAGGAGAATTGCGACAAAGTCCTTGCTAAAGAAAGTCGCTTCACAGCTTGTTCCGCGAGAGGTGATCTATCGGCCGAAGATGGGTTTCGGTGTACCGATCGGAAACTGGTTCCGTGGCGAGTTGAAGGGATTTATCCGTGACATACTTCAATCGAATGAGGCGCGCTCCCGTGGACTATTCAAACAAGAAGAAGTAGATCGAATGACCGAAGAACACGTATCCGCAAAAAAGGACCATACTTTTCAGATCTGGTCACTGCTAATGCTTGAGCTTTGGTTCCAGAAATTTGTTGACCGATAGCAACGGTTTGATCAGCTCCATAAAAAAGAAACTAATAGAAACGTTCCCAAAGACCTGGAGGTACTGGGGGGTGTTCTTCGACCGCAATTCGTATCTGCGCGTGAACGGCTGGTTTGAAACGATGCGGCGCGGGCATCCATGCAGGCCCGACGGATCACCCATACCGTGGTTGAACTACGCGATGGTCGGCTTTCTTGAGGAACGATTGACCGATGATCTGGATATTTTCGAGTTCGGGAGCGGCTATTCGACGATCTTCTATGGCCAGAGGGCAAAGAGCGTCGTAGCGGTCGAACACAACGAGAAATGGGTTGAGATCCTCCGCGAGAAGCTTCCCGACAACGTCGACTTGCGGGCTATCGCGCTGGATGACAGCGAGGACTACGAGAATTCGATCGTACGAACGGGCAGGGTCTGGGATGTCGTGGTGGTTGATGGCAGAAGGCGGATGAAGTGTTTCCGCAACAGCATCGAACATCTCACATTAGGTGGCGTCGTCCTGCTCGACGATTCGTACCGGACGGAATATCGCGAGGCTTTCGAGTTGGCTGAGGCAAGGGGATTCAGAAATCTGAAATTTACCGGCGTCTCGGCGAGAAAGTTCGGTCAAGATGAAACAACCGTCTTTTATCGCTCAGACAATTGCCTGGGAATTTGAACTTATCTGAAGGTAACTATCACAAGATGAAATTTGGAAAGGCAGCAAAATGGACGCTTGGCGGAGTCGCAGTACTTGCCACTTTCCTCGTCGTAGCGCTGCTTTATGCGCACAGCGTTTCCAACGAAGTTACTGATGAGGACAGAAGTTCCGTGCGTGAATACTTGACGGATGTGGAGCCGCCTCAGCCCGGTATTTCATTTGAATCCGATGTTGAATTCATACGGATGGTCCAGGATTCCGTTCTGACTGTCGCTCCTGAGAACAAGGGCATTCCGTTCGGTCAGCCCAGGGAGCCAAAGGACCTGCTGGAAGCGAAGAAGGGACTGTGTTTTGACCGAAGCAGGGTGATCGAAAAGATCCTGAGAATATACGGCTTTGAGACGCGGCACATTTTCATCTACACGACCAAGGCGACCGGCAGTTCGTTGAGATCTTTCATTACTCCAGGTGTCGGTTCTCACGCGGTTTCCGAAGTAAGGACCGCAAAGGGATGGTTGGTGGTTGACTCGAACGACCGATGGATCTCGCTGGATTCGAATGGGGATCCTAGAGGTATGGAAGACTTGGCTGACTCTCTGTTCAAAGGTCGAGAGGTGTCCTGGAAAGAAGAGCCGCCGGAGATCTACACAAAGCTGCACCCCTACACTTTCGTTTACGGGCTGTACTCAAGGCATGGCGAATTCTACCCGCCCTACAACGCTATCCCCGACGTTAACTACGGCGAACTTCTCTACAACATTTACTAGTTTTTTCGGGTTTTTCTCCAGATCCCCGTATCAATCCCTGTTAGCTGTTCCAGTTCTTCGTTAAACGGAACGAAGAATTCAGCCAGCGCTTTCCTTGTTTCAGGGTCGAGCGGCTCGACCTTCTTTGAAGATTTGTTCATTTCTGTCAGGCCGACCGCGATCTTCCCGAACAGCCTCGGCGGGAGTACCGCCTTTGCCGCATTCTTGAGCGGGTTGTCCTGTCTGCGAAGACTTCTCAACATCGTAGAAAAGACCCTGGATCTCGCCTTCCTTGTCTGATTGTGCCGTTTTTCGAGATCGGGACGAAAATTAGGGTCGACATCAAGCTTTTCAAAGATCTTATTGCACAGCTTTGAAGGATCATTCTTGAAGTCTTCGAACAAGTGGACTATCACCGAGTCCTTTGGAAAATACTCATACATTCTCTTGAGAAACTCTGAGTAAAGCCCCAGTCTGACGAACTGCCTGTACATGTAACTGTCTCTATCATCAGACCTTATCGCGTCGATCACCGTCGGGAAGGGAGGTCTTTCCTTATAGAGCTTCTGCATAGAGTAAGAAGAATAGGCTCTGTCTACAGGGTTTCTTAACAGATAGACCACTAGGCACTCGGGATTGTGTTCCTTCAGTCGCTCGAAGGCCCGTCGGTGCGTGCACATGTTTGCGTTCTTGGCTATAAGTCTCCCTTCAGGGCTGATCAAGGCAGGATCGCCAAAATGTTTGTGAAACGCTTCCTCATACCCGGCTTCGAACGCTTTGGTGCGGACGAAGTAGTCGAATTCTATCTGTGGGTGAGTTGTTATCTCCGGATGTTCGCCGAGGTAGTTCTTCAGGGAAGTTGTAGCGGCTTTCTGAGCGCCGACGATCATCAAGTCGATCTTTTTCATGCTTCAGTATTGAGAGTTCAACGGGAACAGGCGAAAGCTCGATTGTAAACCCATCCAGAGCGTCTCCAAACCGCGGAGCAGACCCCGCACCTGGTTTGCACCTTTGCGGATCCGCAGTTTGTACCAATCGCTCCGAATTCCTCGATGCAGAAAGACGCGTGTGCTTTGACAACTCGCCAAACCCGGGAAACTCAGTAAACTAATCAGAGTGAAGATCTTACGCATCATCGCGAGACTGAATGTCGGGGGCCCCGCAAGGCACGTCGTCTGGCTAACTGAAGCGCTGAACGACGGGGAGTTCGAGTCGCTACTGCTTGCTGGCACGGTTCCGCCGACTGAAGAAGACATGGGCTATTTCGCCGACCAGCACGGAGTAAAGCCGGTATTCATAGAAGAAATGTCGCGTGAGCTTTCGCCAAAGGACGCGGTTTCTTTGTGGAAGGTCTGGCGGAGGGTCCTGGCAGAAAAGCCGGACATAATCCACACACATACCGCGAAAGCGGGGACCATAGGGCGGGTAGCCGGATTCCTGTACAAGTGGATCACGCCTTCGGTTCTGATTGGCAGGCCCAGGCGAGTAAAGCTCATCCACACATATCACGGTCATATTTTTCACAGCTACTACGGTAAGGCCAAGACCCGTTTATTCCTTTTCATAGAGCGGACCCTCGCTAGGCTCGCGACCGACAAGATCCTGACAATAACGGAACAGCAGAGAAAAGAGATCCACGAAGATTACGGGGTCGGAGCCGGGGGTCAGTTCGAAGTCGTTCCGCTTGGGATCGACCTGAGTGTTTTTGAGGATCCTGGTTCGCGCCGGAAGCTTTTGAGGGACGAGATCGGAGCTGCGGATGGCGACATCGTTGTTGGTATCGTTGGGCGCCTGACGGAGATCAAGGATCACGAGCTCTTTCTCCGGGCTGCAAGAGAATTAAGCCACGAAGGTCACGAAGTACACGGAAGTAATGAACCAGGAAGTAGAGCCCGGGATCGTCAAATAAAGTTTGTCGTGATCGGCGACGGGCATCTGCGGGTAGAACTCGAGGAGCTTGCGGAGAAACTTGGACTAGATGAAAGAGTGGATTTCATCGGTAACCGGGAAGATCCGGACGTTTTCTACGCAGGATTGGACATCGTCGCACTGACCTCCAGGAACGAAGGCACTCCGCTATCGCTGATCGAGGCGATGGCGAACCGGATTCCGGTAGTTTCTACGGCAGTGGGAGGCGTGGTTGATCTGGTAGGAGACAGGAGGCAGGAGACAGGAGACATAATCGGAACCCGGAGCGCCAGCGACGGGCAGGACAGAAGTCAGAAGTCAGAAGTCGGAAGTCAGAAGTCAGAAATCGTAAGTCAGGGAGAAGAGAGGGCCCAGTCCTCGATCGCGGTCTGCGAACGCGGCGTCTCCGTTCACTCCCGCGAGCCAGAAGACTTTGCAGCCGCGATCTCGCTCCTGGTGAATGACATCGGCCTCCGTGAGCGAATCGCAGATGCGGGATTTCAGTTCGTTAAAGCAAAGTACGACAAGTCGCGGCTCGTAAGCGATATCAAGAAACTGTACAGAGAGTTGATAGTTGAAGATTGAGAATCGAGAATCGGAGGCTAAGGTTCTCTTCTTTGCGATCCTCGGCGGCTTCGCGCATTTGCGAGCATTCATACACTCATCGGTGTTGCGCGCTGTCCGTGAAGCGAGATTTCCCGCAAAGCCGCAAAGCAACGAAGTTCCGATAAGAAGAAAAGGGCACGCTGGAACCAACCGAATATCTTACCGATCCTGCTCAAATTGTTTGATTTCTCACCTTGCTTTTACAGGGCCTTTCCTTTGTAATAAGTACGGTTTTTCACAAGCAATTCTCCCTCAACACTAAAGTATGTCGTGGCTGTTGAGTAATCCTGTTTTCATAACAATTACCGCAGCCGTAGTGTCCGCCGGCCTGACGTGGATCGTCAGGGGAATGGCCCGGAAATACGGCTTTGTGGCCAAGCCGAAAGCTGACCGTTGGCACAAGAAGCCGACCGCGCTGATGGGCGGCGTGGCGATCTTTGCCACTACACTGCTCGTTTACCTGATCCTCGTCCCTAAATCCGGAGAATCACTGATAGTGATGGCCGGTGCTACCTTCCTTTTTCTCGTAGGATTTGTCGACGACATCCTGTATATAAAGCCCTATCAGAAGATCATCGGCCAGGTGATCGGCACCGCGATCATCATTGGCGCCGGCCTGACAATGCCGATAACCGGCTACCAGATGATAGACATCTGGATTACAGCGCTTTGGCTGATAGGGATCACCAACGCAGTTAATCTGCTGGACAATATGGACGGCCTCGCCGCAGGAGTGGCGGGCATCGCGGCATTGACCCTTGCGATCGGATTCTATAATTCGGGTGCCTCGGGCGAGATGCTTCTTATCTGCGGATTTATAGGCGCATTGCTCGGTTTTCTGGTCTTCAATTTCAATCCGGCGACGATCTTTATGGGAGACGCCGGATCGATGTTCGTCGGATTCCTGCTTTCGGGTGCGGTAATGCTCAATCAGTCGGGAGGCCGCTCAAGAGGAATCGTATCTGTTCTTGCTGTACCAGCGCTCATCCTGTTCGTTCCCATCTTCGATACGACGCTCGTCACGATCCTGCGGAAGATGTGGGGCAGGAAAGCTTCCGAAGGCGGCCGCGATCACACTTCTCACAGGCTTGTTGCGCTTGGACTTTCCGAACGTTCCGCGGTGCTGATGCTATACGGATTTGCGATCGCAGCAGCGGCGCTTTCTCTCTACCTCAAACAGCTGAAGATAATTCAGAGCCTCGCGATCATAGGTCTGTTCACCGTTATCCTGACCATCGTCGGCGTTTATCTGGCAAGGGTAAAGGTCTATGCAGAGCAGGACGAAGACCTGGCATTGAAGGACAACGCTGTCTTCGGATTTATCTACGATTTCTCGCACAAACGGCGCATCTTCGAAGTCCTGCTTGATTCAGTACTGATCACTCTCGCCTACTACTTTTCGTACGTACTTCTGTTTGGCGCATTTGAAGATACAGGCAACTGGGAGCTCTTCATTGAAACGCTTCCGCTTCTGATAGTGATCAAGCTCGCGGCATTCCTTCTGGTAGGCGTTTACAGGGGGATCTGGAGGTATACGGGCGTCAGTGACCTTCTGACCTTCACAAAAGGCGTAGTGCTGGGCTCGGCCGGAAGCATCCTCGCGATTCTCCTGTTGTACAGATTCCGCAACTTCTCTCGGGCTGTCTTTGTTGTTGATGCGATTCTGCTTCTTGCCGCGCTTGCCGGAAGCCGTATGGCGTTCCGCCTGATTCGGCAGCTTCTTCCGAATCCGGTCGCAAGTTATGGTAGGCGGGTCCTTATCTACGGTGCTGGAGACGGCGGCGAAATGGTACTTAGGGAACTAGAAAACAATCCCGACTGGGAATACACCGCCGTTGGATTTGTGGACGATGATCCCCTGAAGGAAGGAAAAGTAATGCACGGGCTCAAAGTGCTGGGAGGTAACGGGTCACTTGCGGACATATGTCGGCAGTACAACGTTCAGGAGGTCCTGATATCGTTCCGCGAACTTGCTCCCGACAAGCTCAAAGAGATCCGGATCACATGTCAGAATGCCGACGTTTCGCTCAAGCGCGCGCAGATCAAGATCGAGCCGGTTGAGTTTGAGTGATTAATAAGACCTAACAAGATGAACAGGATAGATAGGATGGCTAAGTCCGAGCGAGCTTGAAACTGTTATTTGCCAAGTGCCATTGCCCTATTTTGTTTATCCTTTCTATCCTGTTTTTTCTCCAGCTTCTGTGAAGATCGAATTGAAACTCGACAGCCTTGGAAAGCGCGTGATTGTAGCCGCAGGGTTCCTTGTGGTCCTGATCCTGTTCGCATTTTCAACGCTCAAGCTTCTCGCAAATGCGGTCGCGCAGGGGGCGGATGAGCCGGCGTCTGCTGAATTCGCGGCCTGGATATCTCCTGACGAACCGTACGCATATTACATCTCGGGATTCTATCTTGAGCGATCGATGCGTTCCGACGACCTGCCGCGATCTCTCGAAATGTATGACAAGGCTGCTGCTCTCGAACCTTTCGACTACCTGCTGTGGCTCGAATACGGCAAGGCCCTTGAACGAAATGGCAGACCGGAAGACGCGGAAAAGGCGCTGAAGCACGCCGAGTCGGTTGCTCCGAACTATTCCGAGGTCCAGTGGGCGCTCGGAAACGTCTTGATCCGAAACGGAAAGGCTGACGACGGCTTCGCTCACCTCAGGAAGGCAGTTGAAGGGAACAAGAAGTTCGCCAAGCCCGCGGCGTCCCTCGCCTGGGATATTTTTGAGGGTGACGTCTCTGCCGTTGAAAGAACGGTTGGTGACTCGAATGCTGTAAAGGCCTCGGTAGCAGCGTTCTTATCGAACCAGGGCAAGTTCGACGAGTCGCTTCGTGTCTGGCGGTCGATCCCTGAGGCTGAACGGCGAGACGCCCATTCAGATTCCGGCAAACAGATCCTGAACGCGATGTTGAAGCAGAAGAGATACGCACTGGCGGCCGAGGTCCAGGCCGATCTTTCAGATGTCGGGCCGCGGCTCGAGAAGGTATCGAACGGCGGATTCGAAGCTGAGGTCGCTTCGAAGGGATCGGGTGCGTTCGAATGGAACATAGCTGAGGGAAAAAGACCGACGATCGGCATCAGCGTTGAACAGAAGAGATCCGGCGGAAAGAGCCTTGCCGTGATCTTTGGGGGCAGTTCGACAGATAACTTCAGACAGGTTTCTCAGGCAGTGGCCGTTCGTCCGGAAACCGAGTACCGGTTCAAGGCTTTCTATCGATCGGATCTCAAGGCTGAAAAGACAATGTACTGGCAGATATCGGATGCGAACTCGGGGAAGGTGCTTGCCGAGTCCCCTCCGTTCGAATCCGAATCAGACTGGGTTCCTCTGTCGGCTTCATTTCGCACCGCGAGCGGCTCTGAAGGAATCGTCATAAAACTTTTGAGGGAAAAATGCACGGGCCGCGGGTGCCAGATCTCGGGCCGTGTCTGGCTAGACGACGTATCGATCGAAAAAGAATAGACGGTTGAGTTGAAAGAGTCTGTTGAGACTATTGAGTCAGTTGAGTTTGCCGGGTATGCCTGTCGCGTGAGCTTCATCCAGTACGAGGCTTTTATAGCATTGTTGCTTCGCCAGGCTGAGGTTTGTCGAACGAGGTTGGCCGCACTTGCCGCACAAGAATAGGCGAAACGGCATAAAAATGTCCCATTCAGAATCCACATCGGCGATACACAGGCCCTCGATGATCTCCAGGTTCTCTCGTACGGCGATCTTTGTACTCCTGCTCGCTTTGCCGATAATTGCGAACCTTTCATTCGGATCGGTAACCAGCGGCGCTTTCTTCTTTATCGCGATAGCTGTTTCCGTGATCCCTGCCCTTTGGCTCGGACACTCGTTCAGCTCCGGAGAGTTCAGGCTGCGGCTGGATATGACTCAGCTGGCGATCCTCGGCCTGATAATTCTCGGGTTGATCCAGCTGTTACCAGTCGGCGGAGTTGCTATCCCCGAAGGCATATTGTCATCGGAGCCATCAAGTGCTTTGTCGGTGGATCCCAACGCAACCCGTTTGGCGATCGTGCGCCTCTTTGTATTTGGCGTTTTCTACGCAGCCGCCCTAACTTTCCTGAATCACCGTGACAGGATTCGCACGGCGGTAGTCGTTCTTATCGCTTTCGGTTCGCTTATGGCGTTCTTCGCCGTGCTTCAATTCCTTTCGAGCCCGGAGACGATACTGGGTTTCACTCCCGCAGCGGCAGCCCGGCCGTACGGCACCTACGTCAATCGCCATCATTTCGCCTCGCTACTGGTGATGATCTTTGCAGTTGCCTTCGCTCAGCTGCTGATGGGCGGTGCAAAGAAGGACCGACTTGTTTTTTATCTCATTGCTATTCTTCTTTTAGGCACAGGGGTGATCTTCGCGGGATCAAGGGGAGCTTTTTTGAGTCTGATCGCAGTCCTTGCTTTTCTCGGTGTCGGGGTGCTCATCGTCAAACGCAGTAAGAGCGGTAATCGTTCTGAGGGCGGAAGGTCCTTGCTAAGAAACGCGGCGGTCCTTGGCATATCGACGATCGGCTTTCTTCTGCTGTTGGCTTTTGTCGCCATTTGGGCCGGTGGTGAGCAGGAGCTTATTCGCGGTGCGGCTATGCAGACTGAGGGAGAGGACTTTTCGACAGGCCGGATCCACTTCTGGACCGTCGCCCTCACTATATTTGTCGCCAACCCGGTGTTTGGCTCCGGGCTGGAGAGCTTTGGAGTGGCGTTTACCCGGTTCGATACGATGAACGGCCTATACCGTGTCGAACACGCACACAATGAGTATTTGCAGATGTTGTCGGACGGCGGGTTGATAGGGCTCGCACTGGTCCTGTTCTTTATCTTTTTCCTGTTCCGGGGGGCCCAAAGATCGATCAGGTCTTCCCGCGAGAAGTTTACAGCAGCAGCTTCGCTGGGAGCGCTCGCGGGATGCTTCGGCGTACTGGTCCACAGCGTCGTGGATTTCCCCCTGCGCACGAACGCGAATATGTTCTTTTTTCTTTTACTCGCCGCGATCGCTATAGGCAATCGGAACAATGGGAACCCGGAGCGCCAGCGACGGGCATAATAATCAGAACCCGAAGCGCCAGCGACGGGCATAATAATCAGAACCCGGAGCACTAGCGACGGCTATAATAATCAGAACCCGAAGCGCCAGCGACGGGCATAATAATCAGAACCCGAAGCGCCAGCGACGGACGGGCACAATAATCAGAACCCGGAGCACTAGCGACGGACGGGCATAATAATCAGAACCCAGAGCACTAGCGACGGCCATAACCAAAAGCGATAGGAACCCGGAGCACCAGCAACGGGCATAGCCAAAGGCGAGGGCCAGTACGAATCGTTCAGATTCCCCCTGGCAGATCCCTTCCTTGGCTATAGATCACATAGTCAATCGCTTTCCATAGCGCCTCTTCATGCCATAAATACCTACAACTTCCTCTAGAGGCCCATGGAGAATGCTCGCCTGACCAAAGATTCTTCTCTCGAAGGTCTCGAGTGGCGTAGGCTTTGAACTTCGTGACTATTGAGGAAGACGGGGCTGTTCCGACATCGACGACAATGTGGACGTGATTAGTTCTTACATTCAGTGCGTAAAGAGCCCATCCAAGGCAATCGCAAGTGCGCCTAATGGATTTACTCACTTCCTTCCGCATTGCGCGGTCTAACATAACTGGATCGGATTTAAGAAGAGACCTACTCTCATCCTGCCAATCGTCGTCAGGGGGCAAGTAAAGTTGGCCAAACCCATTCTGGTACTTGGTTACAGTGCCACGAACGTTGCCGGGGAGCCAAGTGCCGTAACACCGGAACGTTATCAGGTAGCCGAGGGGGTAGCCTGTCGTGTTGAACTCAGGTTTATGCATCGTCAGGTGAGGTGACGAACTATTCGTTTTCGCTTCCAGGGAGCTACGGGAAGCCTTACGTCTCAATTGACGCTATAGGTGGCGGCCCTGATTCTAGCACGATTCGATTATGCCCGTCGCTGGGGCGTGACGGGTTCTGATCATTATGCCCGTCGCTGGCGCTTGACGGGTTCTGATTATTATGCCCGTCGCTGGCGCTCCAGGTTCTGATTATTATGCCCGTTGCTGGGGCGTGACGGGTTCTAATTGTTATGCCCGTCGCTGGCGCTCCGGGTTCTGATTGGTGCCCGTCGCTGGGGCGTGACGGGTTCTAATTGTTATGCCCGTCGCTGGCGCTCCGGGTTCTGATTATTATGCCCGTTGCTAGCGCTCCGGGTTCTGATTATTATGCCCGTCGCTGGCGCTCCGGGTTCTGATTATTATGCCCGTCGCTAGCGCTCCGGGTTCTTCTTCTCAAGCAGTAACTTCTTAGCTTCAAACGCCTGGTCGAACGCGCCGCCTTCGACCTTTCCGATTCTCAATGCGGCGTCATAGATCTTCTCGGCATATTCCGGCTGCTTGTAGAACTCGTAGATCCTTCCCAGCGCAAAATACGTCGAGGAAAGCAGTCCCGGATCGGTCGTTTCGTTCGCTGATCGCAGGACATTCTCGTAATAGACCTTCGCCTTGACCAGTTTCAGATTAAGTTCTTCCGAATCCTTCACACCTTCAGCCGACCTGCTCGAAAGGCGACCAAGGGCATAGTAGATCCTGGGCGATTCGGTCGGAGCTTCCTCCAAAAGATTCTTCAAAGCCTGTTCAGCTTCCGGGTATTTCCCTGCATCTGCGATCTTGTCGATCTCGAGCAGCTTGTTTGTAAGGGGATTTTCTACAAGCGTCGTCTCGATCACAAAGGTCGTACCCTGACGGGCGCGTTCCTCTTCAGCCCTCTTGCGGGCGTCGGCCACAGCGGTGAGCCTGCCGGACTCTGCTGTAGCATCGAGCGAGATTATCCAGTCCTTGAGCGAACTCGCAATATCGAATCCCGATTCCTCGATGCCTTGCAGTTTCTCCGCAAAATAGAAATTCAGTATCGCGCCCTCTTCATAACTCTCGGAAAGCTGAAGAGCGGCTTCGTCAGCCAGGAGTCCTTTGACGCGATTCAGTTCTGCCACGACAGCCTGTTTCTCGGCTTCAGTCTTAAGAAGCGGAAGCTTGGAACGCGCCTGTGCGGTCGCTACCTGTTCTTTTCGATACTGTTCTTCCCGGGCGTCCACCGCCGCGACCAAAGAACGGGTGATCGTCAGGTACGGATCCGCCGAGACCTGACCGCCAGCTTCTCTTCGATCGTTGATCAATTTGCGGATCGCCTCACTCTTCTCCCGGACCTCCGACGCGCTGTTTAGCACAAGCGGATCGAGGACGAACTGAAGATACCCGCGGCGTACCTCGGAGCGGCTGAGATCGGTATCGGGTGGAATGATCGCGTAGTAATCGTCGGTGATGTTCAGGAAATTAACCGTTCCTTCAGCAGTCAGAAGTTCCGGGACGATCGTAAAAGACCTTTCCCTGGCCCTTGGTTCGTAAGTCGTGATCGTTTTCTTTCCTTTCTGAGTTTCGACCTTTACCCTTTCAATATAGGTCAGCTCCGGCCTCGTGTTCATGTAGTCCAGGACGTCGGTTACCATCTCACGGGCGGATGGCCTCAGCTCATCGCTCATCGCCTTGTACTCTTCAAATATCCGGTCGATCTCCTGCGAAACACCTTCGGCCTTATAGAACTCGCGCACGAGTACTGAAAAATCCAAGACTTCGAGCAGGTCGTCCGGAAGATCTATCGATCGAAATGGCTCATCCAACTGAGGCGCGGGTGAAAGGGAGTAGGCCATTGATATAAAAGGCGCTGCGATCTCAGAGGGCCGCTGGTCCGAATGCCTTTTCTTGTACTGGTTTACAAAGATGTCGATCTTCTGTTTGAGGTCCGGGCCCGCCTTCTTGGCAGTCTCTCGGAGACGGATTCGAAGCTCTTCTCCCTTGTCGGAAAGCTCATACTCCATACCCGCGACCTCGAGAGTCGCGAGAACCGCTATCAGCCGTTTATCAGGCTCGATCCTTACGCCGTAACTTGTGAGATCAAACACCGGCGCGCTCTGTGCACAAACGAACGTGGCCAATGAAAGCAGAAGCAAGATCAAAAGTACTTTCTTCATCATCAACAACTCTTGAAAGGAAAAAGGCAAAGAACACAAACTGAGCAAGGGATACAAGGGGGGTAAAAGCAACCGATGTCTGTCTGTGTCTTTGCTGTCATCAGGATGCCGTGCCTTCTTCAATAGATGCTTTGCCAAAGGCAAAACGAAGGACAGCGGATCCAAGAGCATCCCCTGTCCTTCGTCTGATACTGATCCTCGCGGCCAAAGGCCTCAATCCCTTGACTATTCGTAGCTCGCCAGAGCTTCGCTCTCGTCTTCGTAAGTATCAAAAACCGTCAGCAGTTTGGTAATGGCCAGGAGATCCTGGATCTTTTGTGTGAGGTTTAAAAGTTTGAGGCTGCCCGATTCCTTATTGACTGCGGTGTAGCTCGAAACAAGTTCCCCGATGCCGCTTGAATCGATGTAACCGACGTCCGAAAGATTCAAAAGGATCTTTTTCTTGCCTTCGCCGAGCAGTCGGCGAATAGTGTTACGAAGCGCCACGCTTCCCTCGCCGATCGTCACTTTTCCGCTCATGTCCAGAACAGTGACATCGCCAGCCTGACGTTCCGAAATATTAAGTTCAGCCATTTTTATCTCCTGGAAAGTTTTTTGAAAATGTAAGCGCAGATTCTATTCGAAATCCGCGGAAAAATCCAAGCAGGCCAAAACTCAGAGCTCTTTGACCATTCTTACGAGCATCCCGCCCTCCGGGTGGTTGTGCCATTCGACAGTGTTTACAAAGTTCTGCATGAACAGTATCCCGCGGCCGTCTTCTTTTAGGAGGTTCTCCGGGTTCGTAGGATCAGGAACATCCTCGACCTTGAATCCCTCGCCATAGTCTCTGACAGTGATCTCAAGTCCGCCTGGTACATCGCAAAGCGTTACATCAACTCTCTTCGACTCGTCCAGGCCATTGCCGTGCTTAACCGCATTGGCGACAGCCTCCCGTACGGCCATGTCGATCCCGAAGATCGCGTCATCCTCAAACCCGAGTCCCTTCGCGTAATCGACCGTCTTGGTCACCGCCTCGTCGATCGATTCGATCGTGCTGGCAATGGTGATCTGCTCCTTGTTCTCGCCCACACCTGTCCTCTTGGAAATTACCCCTGAATACTTGTTTGGATTCCCCACAACTTAACTTTTGAAAGGGCTTATGTCAAGAACCTTTATCGCCGTTCGGGACTTTGTCGAAGGTCCTGTGATCGGCGTGCTTCACCCGGAAAGAATCGTTTGCTAATGTGACTGTTTTCAAGTCCTTGCGAGCAGAGTACAGATGAGGATCAGAAGAGGAGAACAAGTCCGGGGCGAGATATCTCTGCCCGGAGACAAATCGATCTCACACAGGGCGGCGATGATCGGCGCTATTGCTGAAGGGACCACGGAAATATCCAACTTTGGTCCAAGCGCAGACTGTGTCACTACGCTCAGATGTCTAGACCGGCTGGGTGTGAAGATCAAGACAGGGGTAGATCTGGTCACTGTTCGCGGAGTCGGGAAGACCGGCTTTGCCGCACCGTCGTCCGAGCTTGATTGCGGAAACAGCGGAACGACCACGCGCCTTCTGGCCGGGATCCTCGCCGGTCACCGATTCCGAACGCGCATGACCGGGGACCGATCTTTAAGTTCGCGGCCGATGCAAAGGATCATACGACCACTGAGCAAGATGGGAGCCCGAGTCAGATCTTTGGACGGAAAACTTCCGATAGAGATCGAAGGGGCTACGCCGCTAAAGGGTATAGCCTACGATCTGCCGGTTGCTTCTGCGCAGATAAAATCGTGCCTTTTGTTTGCAGGACTGAATGCGGACGATATCACTACGGTCACTGAACCTGTTTCAACGAAGAGAGGTCCGGTTTCCCGTGATCATACCGAGCGGATGCTCGAGGCTTTTGGCGCTGATATAGAATTGAAAGACAGAAAAGAAGATGGAGGCTACAAGCACTCGATCTCGATCTCCGGTGCTTCAGAGCTGAAAGGAAGACCGGTGTCCGTGCCCGGCGACATTTCCTCGGCGGCATTTCTGATAGCCGCGGCCGCCGGTCTTGAAGGTTCTGAACTGATAATCCGCGACGTAGGCATTAATCCGACAAGAAGGGCGATAGTAGACGCGGTCATAGAAATGGGTGCGGATCTTGACGTCGCGGAAAAGGAGGCTGCCGGTGGAGAACCGATAGCGGACATTGTCGTAAGAGGCGGGCTTGAACCCTTGTCTGGCCCCTACCGGATCGCCGGCAGTGTTGTTGCAAACCTGATTGACGAGCTTCCCGTCCTCGCTGTTCTCGGCACAAGGCTGGCAGGAGGACTGGAGGTCCGCAACGCTGAAGAACTGCGTCTCAAGGAGTCGGACCGGATAGACGCCGTTGTTTCGAATCTGAGAAAGATGGGTGCTGAAGTCGAGGAATACAACGACGGATTTGGCGTCGGAAATTCTCAGCTGATCGGAGCAAGGGTCGATTCGTTTGGCGACCACCGGATCGCGATGGCTTTCGCGATCGCCGGATTGTTTGCGGATGGAGAGACCGCCATCTCGGGACACGAATGTGTCGATGTGTCGTTTCCGGGCTTTTTCCGCGTTCTCTCGGATATTGTAAGCTAGACCCCCAAATGGAACAGAAGAACAAGCGGATTGTCCTGACCGGTTTCATGGGGGTTGGGAAATCCACGGTCGCGCGCCATCTTTCACGACTAACGGCTAAAAGATATGCGGACCTCGATGATGAGATCGAACGTATTTCCGGCTCGACGATCAAACGGATCGTCGAAGAAGATGGGATCGATCAGTTCCGGGCACTCGAAACAGAAGTCCTTGCAGATCTGCTTAAAGATGGCCGGACATCGATCATATCGCTCGGGGGAGGGGCCTGGATAACGGAAAAGAACAGATCAATGATCAAATCGAACGGAGTCGTCGCCGTGTGGCTCGAGACCACTTTCGATCATTGCTGGCGAAACATTCGGTTCTCGCGAAAAGAAAGGCCCCTGGTTAAGAACAAAAGGCAGGCAAAGCGTCTGTTCGAGGAAAGAGAGAAGGTCTATTGTCTCGCAGATTGGCATTTCGTTATTGACCGGGGCTATAATTCGTTCGACATCGCACAAAGAATAGCCGCAGATGTGTTCTCGATCGACGCCCGGCGGTCCGGTCGCCGTCGAAAGCGTTTGTAGTCCGTCTCTCCCCCGGTGTATCTGCGGGTTTCGGAATCAAATTTCAATTTTACTTATGAAATCGGAGGGTCCAATGAAGACAAGGATTCGGGTACTGGTGGTCGCAGCGGCGGCCTTGTTGGCTGTCGCCTGTGGCGGCGTCAGTGATGCAGATCTCAAGACGAAAGCGGAAACCGCACTTAAAGGCGATCCGGCAACTTCGACAGTAACAGTGGAAGTTAGTGAAGGCGTAGCGACGATCTCAGGTCAGGTCCAGGATGAAGCTGCAAAAGCGAAGGCTGCGGAGCTTGCGAATGTCGAAGGCGTTTCGAGTGTCGTGAACAACATCACAGTCGCAGCTGCACCGCCGAAACCTGAAATGGACGACGCGACATTGAAGAATAGGGCCGAGGAAGCATTGAAGACCAAGAACTGTAAAGACGTGGCAGTTGATGTTTCGGACGGAAAAGTCACCCTGCGAGGTTCTGTCGATCGGAGCGACCTGGCAGAGTGCATCAGGGTCGTGCAGGAATCGACAAATAAGAGCCCTGCCAATGACCTGAACATTCGCGATTGATCAAGGAGGTAAAGCAAATGCTGACAGACAAATACAGTTCACTTATCGATATGGCCAACTCAATGGGCGTCGATGACCTTACCGTTAACGAAGGCGACGGAGTACTGCACATTGACGGCACGGCCAAAAGCGACGACGACAAGAAGGCATTGTGGGATGAGTATGGGCGGCTTGATCCGGACTTCCGGTCTGGCGACCTCGTTCTGAACATTGCCAGCGCGGGCGGCGGATCCGGCACGACCTATACGGTCCAGTCGGGAGACACGCTCAGCGCGATCGGACAGAAGTACGGTGTCGCCTGGCGCGACATTTTTGAAGCGAACAGGGATATCCTCGACAACCCGGACCTTATCAAACCGGGACAGGAGCTAAAGATCCCGGGAGCGTGAGCACGATTTGAATGATCGATCGAAAGGCCGTCCGAACAGGGCGGCCTTTTCCTTGACGATTATCAGAATATTCAATGTGATCAACTAGTCCTCGTTGCCTGTCCCCAAGTTGTTCTCCTCCGGCTCCGCTAGGAGCTCAATGTCTGTAGAATGGCGATACTCAAGCAGACCCGTGCTCCGTTAGGAGCACAACTCTCCGCCATCACATTCAGCCCCTCCGGGGCTGTGGCAATCTTTCCCGTCCTGTTTCAGAAAACAAATGTTCTTCTTGGCGCGGCCCCCGGGTGATCGGTATTTCCGGGGATTAAGATCATCAGTTGCCCCCCGTTTCAACGGGGGGATAAAGAAGAACCTCCTAGATCTTTCGCCGGCTTTAGCCGCCGATTCTCGGGGCTAAAGCCCCTTTCCGGGTTGTAGCCTCATAACCCCCCGCTAGAGCAAGGGGCAACTGATAATCACCGCATTCTGGAGTTCACAAGCCGCTGATGCAGTGCAGATCGCTATTCTTAACGAGACAATATGGTCGAAGTGTCTTCAATAGCTCCATACTTCTTTATCTGCTAAATTTCCCACAATGGCGCAGCAGACCGACTTTATAGTCATCGGAAGCGGGATCGCAGGGCTTCGGGCTTCGATCGCGCTTGCTTCTGCGGGCTCGCAGGTCACCGTGCTGACGAAAGCCAAGGCCAGCGATTCAAATACGGAATGGGCACAGGGCGGGGTCGCGGTAGTGCTTTCGGACGATGATAACGCGGAACTGCACGAAGACGACACACTGGAGGCCGGCGCCGGGCTCTGTGACGAGCAAGCCGTTGAGACGCTTGTTACAGAGGGGACAAAGTACATCCTTGAACTGATCGATTGGGGCACGGAGTTCGACCGCGAGGGCGGAAAGCTGGTCTTTACCCAGGAAGCAGCTCATTCACGGCGCCGAATCCTTCACGCGGGCGGCGACTCGACGGGAAAGGAAATTGTACGTGCTTTGATCGCGAGGGCGCGGCAGGAAACCACCATCAACCTGCTTCCGTTCGCCGACACTGAAAAACTGCTGATCAATGACCGGAGATGCGTAGGTGTGCGGTACGCAGATCCGATCCTCAAGTCTCCGCGAGATATATTCGCTAAAGCGGTGGTATTGTGCACCGGGGGCGCCGGACAGCTATATCTTCATTCTACGAACCCTCCCGGCGCTACCGGAGACGGTATCGCAATGGCCTATTTCGCGGGCGCTGAGATCGCGGATATGGAGTTCGTTCAATTCCATCCCACGGCGTTGAGCGTAAAAAATGCTCCGCGTTTTCTCTTGTCAGAAGCGATGCGCGGCGAAGGAGGAGTGCTGAGGAATGCCCACGGCGAGCGGTTCATGAGCAAATACGACGATCGGCTTGAGATGGCACCGCGCGACATCGTTTCCCGCTCGATCGTCCGCGAAATGAGAAGAACAGGAACCCGCAATGTCTATCTCGATATGACCTCGAAAACTGAAGAGTTTCTTGTATCGAGGTTTCCCGCTATCTCGAAGACCTGCGCCTACTACGGACTAGATATCTCGAAAGATATGCTGCCTGTGTCTCCGGCCTCGCACTATTGCATGGGCGGGGTCAGGACAGATCTGTGGGGTAGGACCACGATCCCGGGTCTGTACGCCGCTGGAGAAGTTACCTGTACCGGGGTTCACGGAGCAAATCGGCTGGCGTCAAATTCTCTGCTTGAAGGATTGGTGTTCGGTGCCCGAGCCGGTGAAGCTGCCGCAAGCGACTCATTGAACATTCAGGTTGAGGAATCAAGCGATGAAACCAGCTCTTACGGAAGCCTGAGCGCGAAAGTCTCGACGGCCGTGAGAAAACGTGTGAAGCGTGGAATGTGGGAGTGGGTCGGAATAATGCGCGACGAGGAGTCTTTGTCCCGTGCCTACGCCGAATTCCGTCAGATATCACGGGCGAAGCTTTCGAACGCGTCGCGAAACTTCGTAACGAATGCTCTGCTTGTCGCCCGCGCTGCGCTTTGGAGGAAGGAATCCCGTGGTGGACATTTCAGATCGGACTATCCCGAGAGGTCTGACGAATTAAGGGTCCATTCGATCCAGGAAGGGGACAAGGAGATCGATTCAGCGCCGCGGATAAGTTTCTAAAGGAGGCGAAATGAAAAGGCTATTCCTGTTCTCGCTGATAGCATCAGTGGCACTCTGTGCTGTCATAGGGATCGCCGTGATCATCCTCGGAAACTTCGGTGAACTGGAACAGAAGATTCTGCTCACGACGTTTACAGTTACCTGTATGAGCATCCTGGGCCTCGCCTGCGGTCCCGCCTACGAAACCGAAAGAGGGCGGATCGTTGCGACTCCGGGAATCGTGCTTGCGGTCACGGCGGGCGCAGCGTGGATGTTCCTGATCTGGGTCAACAGCATGCCGGAGAGCCAGCTCATTCCAAAAGGGATAATGACTGCTACGCTGCTTGCGATCGTGTTTGCTCACCTGTCGCTTGTGGTCCTGGCAAAGCTGGAGAAGCGGTTCTTGTGGGCGCAGTATCTGCTCTATGTTTGTGTGGCGGCGCTTACCGGCCTGCTTCTGAGCCTGATCTGGTTCACTGACACTTTCGAATCGGACGTCACGTTTAGAGCCCTTGGGGTGCTGTCGATACTCGTCGCGGCGCTGACGATCTCCGTTCCCGTACTTCACAAACTGAGCGACACGCAAACAGACGAAGCAAAGATCGACGACGAGATCGAGCGGCTCCGTGCCCGGATCGCTGAACTTGAGGCGAGAAAACAGTAGGGGCGGGGGTTGTCCCCGGCGTTTCGGAAGCACTAGTCGCAAGGCGGGCAGAAGCCCCGCCGGTACAAGACTAAACCAACAACTTCTCGTAGATGATGAAAACGCCGAGCCCTAGGCTGAGAAGGCCTGCCGCTCCGAGGATGGACTTGTTCAGGGCACTAAACCGGCCCGCCGTGAGATGGATCGGTAGTCCGATCAGGAGACTCATCAGCATCATCCCCGCGATCGAGCCGACGCCGAACAGCACCATGTAAAGAATGGCGACCGCAGGTGTATCAATTGTCGGCAATACCAGCAACATAACGCCTGCGCTTCCTGCCAGGCCGTGTACCATTCCGATCGCCACGGACCTTGGACTAAAGTGCCTGAAGTGGTGGGCTTCTTCTTTCTTCTCGTCTTTGTGGGTGTGTACGTGTGTATGTTCGAGCCCATCGTGCTCGTGGGTGTGTATGTGAATAGTCGACTTTCGGAATAGTTTCACCAATGCATTTAGGCCCAGCAGGACGAGCATCGCTCCCACGACCGCTTCCAGACGCGCTTCCATCGCTTCCGATATCTGGAGCTTCAGGAAGATCACGAGCATACCCACAACAAGTATCGCGAGCGTATGCCCTACTCCCCAAAAGCCGCCGACGATCATAGAGTTGAGTAGGCTCTTCTTTTCAGCGACGATCGTTGAGACCGCTGCCAGATGGTCCGGATCCTTGGCGTGCCAAAGGCCGAGAAGGAAGCCAAAGCCAAGTACCGAGAATGTGGAGAGTTCAGGCGACATTGATTAGAAGACAGAAGACAGAAGTCAGGAGTCATAAGTCAGGAGTCAGAAGTCAGGAGTCAGGAGTCAGGAAAAAAGCATTACACAGGAGAGTCTCAAAATATTCAACTTCACAAACTGAACAGACTCAACAGACCCAACCGACTCAACAGACTGGACAGACTCAATAGACCCAACCGACTCAACAGACCCAACCGACTCGACAGACCAAACAGACCGAGCAGATTTAACCGACTCAACAGACCCAATAGACCCGACGAACTCCCCCCGACCGTTACGCAGCCTCCTCCTCGTCGCGAATGTACAGCTTCTTGACGAGCGGAGAGATCAGCAACAGTACAACCGCGCCGACGATCAGGATGATCGCGACATTCGAAAAGATCCCGGTGAGAACCGTAGCGCTTTCCTGGAATTCGCCTGCAATGCGCCCTGCAACATAGTTACCCATCGAGATCGAGAGAAACCAAACGCCGAGCATCAATGAAACCATGTTCCCGGGTGCCAGTTTGGTCATCGAGCTGAGCCCGACAGGGCTGAGGCAGAGTTCGCCGATCGTATGAAGAAGATAGACCAGAATCAGCCACCAGAACGTGACCTTACCGGCATCGGTGAACGAAGCCGCATAACCCACGACCACAAAACCAAGGCCGGCGAAGAACAGCCCGAACGCAAACTTCACGGCGTCCGTCGGCTGGCGTTTGCCCATCGCCACCCAGATCCAAGCAAAAACAGGAGCGAGGATCACAATGAATGCCGGGTTGACGGTCTGCAGCCAGCTTGCCGGGAAGTTGTATCCGAAGAGCGTTGTCTCGGTCAGTTTTTCGGCGAAGAGATTGAGGCTGGTCGCGGCCTGTTCGAATCCCATCCAGAACAGCATCGAGAACGTGAAAAGCACTGTGATAACGCCGAGCCGCTTCCAGTCGTCGACCGAAAGTTTATCCTGCATTCCCGTCAGAAGGACACCAAGCAGTCCGGCGACCAGGACAACCGGCATCAAGACATAGCTTAGCGAGAAGTCAAAGCCGTAGAAGTATGCGGCTCCCGCGATCAGAGCTACAGAGATCACGATCAATGCCACGATCTGGATGAGATAGCCGGTGCTCATCTCGGCCATCATCTCGCCGCCTTCTTCGTTAGGGGTTGTTTTTGGAGGCTCTCCGACCCCTTTCAGGTGTCGTTTTCCGACTATGTACTGCACGAGCCCAAGCGCCATCCCAACTCCCGCGGCGGCAAACCCGAAGTGCCAGCTACTGTTCGGATCGATCCCCCAGCCGGCGATCACGGTCCTGAAATACTGATCCTGCGCAAGATAACCGCAGACAAGCGGGGCGATCATCGCACCTATATTGATCCCCATATAGAAGATCGAAAATCCCGCGTCACGCCGTTCGTCCTCTTTCGTATACAGGTCGCCGACCATCGCACTGATGTTCGACTTCAAAAAACCGGTTCCTACGGCGACAAGGACAAGGCCGAGGTAAAAGAACGTGATCGTCGGCACTGCCAGAGAGAAATGGCCGAGCATTATGATCACGCCACCTATAAAGGTCGCCCGGTAGGCTCCTATAAACCGGTCGGCGATCCAGCCGCCGATCAGCGGCAGGAAGTAGACCGACGACGCATAAAGGCCGTAGATCGGGCCAGCGTAGGCCGGATCCCAGCCAAGACCGCCATTGGCAATAGCCGCGGTCATGTACAGGAAGAGGATCGCCCTCATCCCGTAAAAGCTGAACCGTTCCCACATTTCCGTGAAAAACAGCGTAGAGAGTCCACGCGGATGCCCGAAAAAGCCTTTCAGTTCCACGCCTGCCGCCGAATCATGAGTAGCGCTCATAGGTTGTCGAATTGAATCCTGAAATTGGAGGAGATCACGGCAGAATATAGCAGATTGCTTGATTTTGTGGAAGGAGAAGACAGGAGACAGGAGATGAGGAATCGGATTTGCCCTGAAGGGGCAACGGAGGTTAGCCCGGTGCAAGCCGAAGGCGCAGCTCCGGGTGAGAATGGGCTCCCAACTCATTTAGCCGCGGAGCGGCGATGCGTTCGATTACCGTGGCGCGAACTTCAGTTTGCGCCAACTCCTTTCTATCACTTACGATCGCGACAAGCTGAAGCTCGTCTTACTGATCCTGTTCCGCAGACGAATGGCGGAAACGCGACCGTGAGGGAGCGTGCCTGAGGCGCAAGCCGAATCGTCCCGTTACACGTCGAGATCTCAGATCTTAAATTTCAGATCTCAGAGAAGAAATTCCAGATTCCAAATTCCAAAGCAGGCAAGTCTCTTTCGATGGCGGACTCGCAAACGTAAGGGAGCGTGCCTGAGGCGCAAGCCGAATCGTCCCGTTACACGTCGAGATCTCAGATCTTAAATTTCAGATCTCAGAGAAGAAATTCCAGATTCCAAATTCCAAAGCAGGCAAGTCTCTGTCGATGGCGGACACGCGACCGTGAGGGAGTGTGCAGTCTTGCACCGCTTTTATTTCGCGATCGAATGTTGCAATATGTTCCGAATCGCTCGACAATCTCTCTCTTTTTCTTCAGTCAGACAAGAATCGTCATGGTATTGACACTTCTCTCATTCGCCTTCGTGATCATCACTGCGATCTTTACCTTCAAGACCGCAAGAGACAACGGCTACAACGCAGTCGGCTGGACCGCTCTTTCCGTTGTCCTCTTCTTTTCACTTCCGATCTTTGCAGGAGTCGCGTTTGTCGTCGTGCTTTACATCTTGTTGGGAGAAAGCGGTGCTGATGAATTCCTTGAGTACTACATGTTTCTGACTTCCATCGTCATGATGCTCCCGGCGGTAGTTTCTTCACTTCTTATCCTTCGTCACGTGAACACTCTCAAAGACGATGATCTCCCAATCGAACCGCCTACTCCTGGAGAACTGGGGCTTTAAATCAGTAGATGTTCCAGACCGGCGGAGGTCCTCATTGCTTATCGCACTGGCACCTTCGAAGCCGCTCCAGGTACTTGAGACCAATGACATAAAAGAGTCCCGGCCGCCGAGAAGGGTAATAGCGGCCGGGACATGCTCCGGAGCCAAGCTCTATGGTTGCTGGCGCAATCGAAGAAGCTGCCGCGCCGGAGGGTGATGGCCGTTCCCGCGCGGGAACGGCCTTTCTCACACGAGGCTACCGGATAGTCGGAATGTCTCCGCGGGACCCGAATTGCCTGACATCAAGGGTTCCGTCGGAGCTTCTCCAGATGTACCAGAGGCCGTTCGACGGGCGGAACACCGCGATGTCTGTCTTGTCGTCGCCGTCGTAGTGTCCTGCGACCGGAATGTCTTCGGATATGCCGAACTGCCGTATCAGATACTCTCCATTGCTGCTCTGGTATACGTACCAGACGCCGTTGGATGGCCTGAATACCGCGTGGTCGTCTTTGCCGTCTCCGTCGAAGTCTCCGGTTACCGCTTTATCTTCCGCAACTCCCCATTGAAGAGCAGCGAACGCTCCGGTCGAACTGTTGAGCCTGTACCAAACCCCGTTCGAAGGTCTGTAGACCGAGATGTCGGCCTTGCCGTCTCCGTCGAAGTCCGAAGCGATCGGACGGTCGCCGTTGGTTCCGAACTGCACGACTATCAGCCCCGAGTTGTTGCTCTTTTTGACATACCAGACTCCGCTGGAAGGCCTGAACACCGCGATGTCATTAAGCCCGTCACCGTCGAAGTCTCCCCTCACGGGTATGTCGGTGGAGTAGCCGAATGAGACTGCAGTTTCGCCGCCGTCAGAGCTGCGTTTGATTATCCAGACCGCACTTCCGCCGTAATCCCTGACCACAGCCTTGTCGGTTCTTCCGTCACCGTCGTAGTCGGCTGAGACCGGTGTATCGGTCGGGCTGCCGAATACCTGGGCGCTAAATCCCTGGCTATTCATCGAGTACCAGGTAGCGCTGTCCGGCCTGAAGACCGAAAAATCGTTGCTGCCGTCACCGTCGAAGTCCGCGCTGTTCGAGTGCTGAGTGATCCGTCCCCGGAGTTCACCTCCGGGATTGTTCACAGTAGTGATCGTTACAAACCACAACCCCGCCCGAAGCTGGTCAACCTGCGACTGCGTCAGCGGTACGGTCTCCGATGTCAGATTTCCGTTTGTGCCGCCGAGCGGTGCAAAGGTGAACACAGATACCGCATTTCCAAGTTCCGCATATACGATCGCAGAGCTTTGAGAACTTGTCAGATCGTGGAACTCGCCCGAAAAAGTGGCATGTGTGCCGGCTTCGTTGAGTAGGACCTTGACCTCGGCTCTCCCGCTGGTCGCAACCGGTGGATTGAAACCGTTGCCGCTCAGGTGGGCTTCGAAAGACCTTGCGAATCCGGGGGTAGCACTGGGGCTCGGGCTTGGCGAAGGAGATTGTCCGGGACTTGGGCTCGGACTTGGGCTCGGAGTTCCAGTGGTTCCCGAGAACGAACCTGAGAGGATCACGTCGCCGTTATGGCTGATCTCGATCAGATCTCCGGGTACAACCACGGGTACGAAATCACCGTCATCGGATCTGAGCCTCAGACGACTCTCGCCGTCGCCTTCGAGGAACATCGAACTGATCGACATACCTTCGATAGAAACGCTGAACTGCGAGCCAGCTGGCAGGCTGATCTGGCGCAGCCGGACCTCGATCTCGGTCCTGCTGCTGTGGATCTCATACGCTGCATAGCCTCTGGGCAGAATCCCGTTGATGGTAGGTCCGCTCAAAGCCGCGTAGATCTCATTCTCGCCGGGTGACGAAGTAGGAGATGGCGAAGGTGACGCGGTCGGCGACGGAGATGCGGTCGGCGACGGAGATGCCGTTGGCGAGGGTGATGCGGTCGGAGACGGGGATGCCGTCGGTGAGGGTGATGCGGTCGGAGACGGAGATGCCGTCGGTGAGGGTGACGCAGTTGGCGACGGAGAAGCCGTCGGCGATGCACTAGGCGAAGGGGATGCCGTAGGGGACGAGGTAGGGCTCGCCGAAGGCGAAGCGCTTGGAGAAGGGCTCGGACCGCCTGCGCCAAAACTTCCGGAAACGATTACAGTTCCGCCGAGACGTACTTGGGCGGTCGAACCGTCGTTGACCTGCGGCACGGTTTGTCCATCGTCGGTTCTGAGTCTCAGGCGAACTCTCTGATCTTCGAGCGCGGCCTGACCGATAAAAGATCCGTCAACGAAGAAGGAAAAGACGGTTCCGTCGCTCATCGAGATATTGTCGACATCGAATTCGATCTCGCGCCGACTCGGATAGACCTCATATTCCGCATCTCCTCTGGGGTTTGAAGCGCCAGACGGAGCAGTAAGCACCGCTGTGCGTACCAGAATCGGGTCTGTGAAAAAAGATTCTTCAAAAAATGCTTCGGCGACCATCGATATCGGCAAGACCGATAAGATCGCGAGCGCCGCTGCGATAACAATTCCGTTCAAAAGGTACCGGACTTTGATCTTCCTGCGTGATGTTTTCTTCATCTTATTCCTTCCTTAGCCTTGGATTCCTTCTCTCGGGCCGCGAACTTATCCGGGCCTGTTACATCTACAGTGCGTCCAGTCGAGGCATTGAGACAGGTAGAGAATAAGTATTTGGGAAATAGGAGACAGGAGGCAGGAGACAGGAGACACAATCGGAACCCGGAGCGCCGGCGACGGGCGTGAAGGAGTGATGAGTGATGGGTGCTGAGGACTGAGGGGCAGGCAAATGGCGGAAACGCGACCGTTAGGGAGAGTGCCGGCTTGCACCGCAAGCCAAGGGTTGTCACACAACAACTTTATAGGGAATCTGTCCTCAAGAGAGTTGCGCGAACTTCAGTTTGCGCCAACCTGATTCTCAAACTCGGTGACGCGACAAGCTGAAGGTTGTCGTACATAACTCGGAATCTGGAATTCCAGTGACGAGCAAACAGAAGACAGAAGACAGAAGACTGAAGACAGGAGTCGGGAGTCACGCTCTATGAATGGCGGGCAAGCCCGCCGCTCACCGCTCATTGCTGAGATTCTGCTGACAAGCACCCGGATTGGAGCCGCAGGCTTGATTGTTATTCAGCGCACAAAAGGCATCGACGCGCGACGTATCAATCTCGTAACCCCTGGAGGTCAAAAAGCACTCCCACTCGACCCCGGTATCATCGAGTCGGTCTACTAGCGCTTCGGGACCGATGCCAGGTTCATTGGCCTTGACGAGAGCAGCAACTCCGGCGGCGACCGGTGCCGCCATCGAGGTCCCGCTCCAGGTCGCATACCGGTTTCCCGGGATAGCACTCACGATCCCCTCGCCCGGCGCAACAAGCCGTATGAATCTGTCGCCCCCACTGACATCCCCGCGATTCATCGTGGAAAAGACCGAAAGCTTGTCGTATCGGTTGCTTGATCCTACCCCGATCTGAGGACTGATCCTGTTGCCTGCGGGATAAATAGGGACCGCATTTCCGCCGTTCCCGGCTGCTGAAACAACCATCAGCCGGTTGTTACCCAGCTCTGTAAAGAGCTTTCCGTCGATCGTCTGACCGTCGTCACAGGCGTCGATCAGATCTTCGAGCAGGAACGGATTGTCCGGATATCCGAAGCTGACGTTGACGATGTCAGCGCCATTCTGGGCCGCCCAGATTATCGCTGCAGTAACTCGCCAGAGATTGCCGACACCGTCCTCATCGAGAATCCGGATCGGCATTATCTTCGCATCGGGAGCTGTCAGCGCGACTATTCCTGCAACATGGGTACCGTGGCCGTATACCGGATTTGTGTAGTATGTGCCGACCTCCGAAGGGTCGCTATCGTCATCGACAAAGTCATACCCCGCGACGAGTCTGCCTTCGAATGCCCTGTGGTTCAGGTCTATTCCCGTGTCGAGAACGGCGACGGTCACGCCCCTTCCTGTTGATATCTGGTGCGCCTGAGGTAAGCGGATCTTATTCTCGAACCAGTTTCTCTTGTAGGCCTTTGCACTGCTGCCGATAGCCCAGGAGCGCCCGATAGCCCAGGAACGCCCGAGCGTCCAAGAAAGTCCCTGCCGCTCAACTGCGGAGAGATTTCGATTGACTTCTGCTTTTGAGATCCTGTTGTCAGACCCCATCGCAGAAACTATCTGTTCAGCAGTTTGCGAGGTCCTGGAGGTGTCGACCGCCATCCGGTAGGTTGGTGGCGTGCCTACCTGCCCCAGCGGCTCAGGGATCAGGTCGTACGTAGACGCCACCGCCGGCAGGTCTGCCGGAACGCCGAGCTGAAAAATCACCTCGTTTGGCACGCAGTCTGTACATTGCGCACCTGTCTCAGCCTTTGTCTGCGAAAACACCGGCAGCGACGCCAAAGCGACGACCGCCGTAAATCTTATTAAGCTCTTTATTCCTGATCGGTACATCTGATCCCCTTCTTCTTTTTCGTGGTCTTCCTGCCGCACAGTGCAGTCAGAGAAGGGAAAAAGACAATAGAGAAAAATTTAGTTGAGTGTCCCGATTGTAACAAATGGAGCCCAGTGATAGGGCTGTTTTCCGTCACCGATCATTCCTCTCTGGGCTTCATTGAGCGCCTTCGCCGGACAACTGTGCCGCGGCAAGCCTCCGTAAAAGCTCACCATCAGCTCACGAGTGGCAGCGTCGCTCACCGTCCAGAGGCTCATTACAAGATCTGTCGCGCCTGCGGTCAGAAAGCCTCTCGCGAGTCCAAGGATCTCGTTCCCCGGGTAGATGCTGCTTAGTCCCGTCTCACAGGCGCTGAGGGTTACAAGTGCCGAGTTCAGATCGACCGCACAAATGTCGCGAACCGTCGCGTGGCCGTCGGCAAGATGCAGGCTTGAGAACATCGGATTGTCCGGTCTGAATTTTCCGTGGCAAGCCAAATGAACGACTTCGCATTTTCCTGCGTGCTCTTCGTATGCAGAGTATGCAGCTTCGAATCCGGTGAACGTCCAGGAGCGGGAGAACATGCCTGAGAGCGATTCTATCTCGTCATTTACGTTAGGTATGTGCTCGTCTTCGAAACCGACCAACAACGCATTCTCAAATTTTCCCCTTTTTTTTCTAGCCAGTTCTGTCCAGACAGATGCTCCCGGACAGTACGCAATCACGCGCTTCTCGGCCTCATAAGCGTCTCCATCTTTTAGCGCCGAGAAGGGGACATAGTTCAGTATCCCGGACGGAACGATCACCAGATCTCGATCCAGGATGTGATCTTCAAGAGGGTCAAGGAGTAAAGACCGCAGCTGTTGCAGGTGTGAATCCGTGCGCTTTCGGATCTGGGCCTCGAAAGCTAACGGAAGGTTTGCGCCAAAACGCATCGATCCAAACTGGAACCGAAGACCTTTAAGAGCCGAAGAGACCTCTTCAACCGTCGCAATCTCAGGCACAAATGTCAGCCCTTCGCTTGAGACCACAAAAGCGGAAAAAGCGCCGTTTCGGACGATAAACTCTACGAGACCGGATCCGTCCTCAAGCGTTTCTGAAATGGACTCGACCGAAATGTCCGTCGATGCCGGATCAGTGATCAAGGCCCGTGTGATCTCTATCCTCCGAGAGACCTCGGCGAGATCTCGTTCTGTTTCGAGAACCTGATCCTGAAGCTTAACGGCGTCCTCACCTTCAGCGCGGATCAGACGGCTGTAAAACCAGTTAAGCTTTTCCCGAAGTTCCTGTTTCGATCTCTCAAGCTCGCTATCGATCTCATTCGAAGAGCCTGAAGCCCTTCGCCGGACCGCTTCGGCAAGTGTCTTTGATCTGGCACTTTCATTTACTGCGAACGCCTCCTCAATTCGGCCTTCCTGGAGACAAATGCCGAGAAGATTGTCGTATGGCGCGAGCTTGTCCGATAGGTAGGCCATTCTGAATTCCTCGGCGGCGATCGGGTCGCGCATCGCTTCGGTCATTTGAACAGCCTCACGAAACAGGGCTTCCGCTGACGCTGGATTTCCCCGGTCAAGTCGTATCAGCCCAAGAAGATTCGTGGTTTGAAGTTCTACATTGGCGATCTGTGTTTCACGGGCTCCTTTTCTCGCTTCAAGCAGAATGCTTTCCGACTTCTCAAGTTGCCCGATCGCGCGAAGAGCCTCACCTCTCAATATTGCTTGTTCAAGGTTAAGCCTCGAATCCGATTCGTTCAGAAGGTCAAGGAATCTATCAAGTAGAGACAAGGACTCTTCCGGCGCGCCTGATTTGAGCTTGGCCTTTGCCTCTACAATCAAGACGGTAGCGCGACCGGTCGAATTTCCCTCATTTGTGTACAGTGTTTCGGCCCGGTCCAGTTCCAGAGCACTTTTCTCCGGTAGTCCAAGGAGAAGGTACAGCCTTCCAAGATTGGTTCTTGCCCGGGCCTCTTCGCCCTGAAGCTTTAGATCAGAGAGGGTTTTCGCCGCCGAGTTCAGCATCGTCAGCGCCTCTTCTAGAAGATTGAGCGTCAGATATATCTCCGCCATTTCCAGTTCCGCGATCGCGGTCTGGTGAGGCATCTCCGACTTTTCGAATTTTCTTCGCGAACGCTCAAGGTATTTAAGCGCCTCGTCATAGCGTCCGCGGAACGTCGCAAGGTTGCCGAGGCACGCCTCGATCTCGGCTTCGGTGACCGACATACCTTCCGACAGAGCGGAATCGAGCGCCTTCAAATACTGTGATTCAGCTTCCCTGAAACGATTAAGTTCGACAAGCGTGTTTGCCAGGTCGTTCTCGGCAAGTGTTCGCCACTGTGCTTCGCCGATTCGAGTGAATCTGCCAAGAGCGGACCTCCCGAACGATTCAGCAAGCCTGTGGTCGCCTTTTCGCGACGCGATGTTGCTGAGGTTCATTTCAATCTTTCCCGCCGCAACATCGTCGCCTTCTTTCTCAAACACTTCCAGTGCGGATATCCCGGCCCCGGAAGCTTCTTCGTACCGGCCAAGCAAGGCGAGAGGGATCAGCATCGCAACGGTGGCCTGAGCCGCGTCGAAATCATTTCCGGCTGACCGAAAAGATTCTCTCGAGTCCGAAATGTATTTAACTGCTAATTCGAGTTCGCCTTTGGTAAGAGCAGAGATTCCCCGTATCCATGCGGCGATGGCGGTGATTTCGGGCGCATCAACGACTTCCGCAAGTTGGTCAGCAGCGATCGAAGCGCGCCGTGCCTTTGCGGGCTCGGAATTCCACGTCGCGTAGCAGACGTTCTTAAGTTCTTCCGCGAGCTCCCTGTCTGCCAGCCTGGAATACTGTTCGAGTATCGCCGGGATCGATTCGGCCTTCTCTTGAGAAACAAGCAGGGACGCGAGCTCTTTATGGTCCATAGGAGATGCGAGATTATAGCAAGCTATCCGGAATCAAAGCAGTCTGAATCGTTTAAGAAGGGTTCCTAAACCGGATCGGTAGGAGGCCGGGACCATCAGTTGGAGCTTGTCTCAAAGCAATGTGTTTTTGCGCGGACCCGGATGAGAAAATTTCAGCGGACGCACTATATCAGTTGCCCCCCGTTTCAACGGGGGGATAATGAGAGGCCTCCTGAGATCTATCGCCGGCTTTAGCCGGCTGTTTTCGGGGCTGAAGCCCCTTTCAGGGTTGGGGTCCCTGAGAACCCCCCGCTAAAGCGAGGGGCAACTGATATTCCTTTAACAGCAGGTCAGAAATCCGGCACGAAAATAAGTCGGTACAAAGGCGCCTTTTGAGACAGCACCGGGAAGAGAAGGGTTTCCATTGACACCTGCCGGCATTAGCCGGCGTTTTTCGCGCTAAAGCCCCAATTCCGGTTTGTGATGAATGCTATCTCCCGCTAGAGCAGGGGGCAACTGGTGAATAAAAACCGATAGAAAATCGATAGTACACTCTCACGACAAGAAAAGAGGCCGCCATTTCTGACGGCCTGTCACCTGCTATGGAAATGAACCTAGGAGATCTCTATCCCCTCAATGACGATCTCTTCGTCACCGTTATTTAACGAAAGGTCGTAAGTCCCAGATTTTATTCCCTCGAAAGCAAATTCTCCCTGCTCATTTGAGCTTACGACGATCGCTGCCATAGTTGCGGTGAAGTTTTCAAAGCCTTCGCCAAGCGCCTGTCCTTGGACGGTGTAGCCTTCCGCTTCTGGCTTGATCCTGAGGTCGACCGCTCTGTCTCCGGCTTCGAAAAGCATCTGACGCGCTTCCGCGGTCCCTGACCGCTCGCCGAAGACCGCCGTGCCGGGGGCGATATCGATCTTCAGCGCCGCTTTGATCCTTTCCACAGCTGAAGGCTGTTTCTGCCTTGTTCTGAACAGGTCTTTGGACCACTTGATCGAATCCGCCGGGGCGTCGACGGAATCATCTGTCTGCATCAGCCGCAAGATCCTCTCAATTCTTTTATCGCTTGATTCAACCATTTCCAAGTTGCCATCCTCCAGGCGATGTCTCTCAAACAAACAGTGTCAATTTCTGACAGTCTGAGACACTATCTCCGGATTATTTCTCAGGTGCTAAGTATCTTCTCAAGCTTCTTCAGGCATCGGGCCCGAAGCGGACTGATGCTTGTCGCTCCGACACCTATCGCTTCTGCCACCTCGGCGTACGTCTTCGACGGTTCCGTAAGATAGATCATTGAGAGGATGGTCTTGCACCTCTCCTCGAGCTTTTTCAAAGCGGTCCGTACAAGGTGCTGTTCTTCAAGAGTCACCAGCGCTTCTTCGACGAGGGGCGAACCGTCTTCAAGAGACGCCATCTCGAGTTCCATCTCTTGTTCAGTCGCTGGAGCGTGATGACCTTTTTCGGACCGCACGACCCCCCAAGTCTTGAACTTTGCGGTGGTCACGAGCCAGGAGCGTATTTTTCCAGGCTTCTCGAGTTCATCAAGCTTCTGAAAAAGAGTAAGAAACGTCTCTTGTAGTATGTCGGCGGCCTCAGATTCCGGCAGGCCCGCGCGCCGGGGGATCGCGAAAACAAGACGCTGGTAGCGGTCGACGAGTTCTTCCCAGGCAGACTGATCACCCCGCCGGCAGGCCTTGACGAGCGCCGCGTCGTCGCGCTCGAGCGAACGCGAATGCAGTTGGTCTTCGTTTTTTTCCGACGCAGTCGTCATACGGGCAGGGATCAACTTTCAATGGACATCGATCAATTGCAGTACGATCTCAATACCCCTGAGAATCCTCTCCTCAGGTCCCAATTCAAAATTCACACATCACAATTCACGATTCACAGGATTTCCATTATCTCATCAAGCGGTTTTCGCTTGAGATTCGGGACCTTTGCGTTCTCTGCGGGATAGCCGACCGGAATCAGGACGTACGGCACTTCGTTCTTCGGCCTTCCGAGTATCTCCTGTAGGAATTTCATCGGGCTTGGAGTATGCGTGAGGGTCGCTAGACCGGCATTGTGGAGCGCGGCGAGAAGCATACCGACTGCGATCCCGACAGATTCCTGCGAATAGTACGTTGGTTCCTGTCCTTCGCCTTCGTCAACGGAAGTGATCCGGAAGACGACAATCAGGTAAGGAGCGATCTCTAGAAATGGTTTGTTCTCGTCGGTCCCGAGCGGGGCCAGCCTTTTCAACCAGCGGTCAGGCATCCGCCCGTGATAGCTCTCGTATTCTTCTTTCTCGGCTGCTTCCCGGATCTTCGTCTTGATCTCCGGATCACGCACGACAACAAAACGCCACGGCTGCATATGCGCACCCGAAGGAGCAGTTCCCGCGGCAAGTATTGCTTTCTCGACCAGTTCGAACGGTACGTCGCGATCAGTAAAATCGCGGACGGTCCGGCGCAGATCGAGATCGCGATAGAACGAGTCTGCACGCCGGAGCTGTTCCTCTTCTGATTTTATAGAACGGAATTTGAGCGGAACCAGGTCTGGCTTAGGAAGTTCTTTGCTCATAACAACTTGGCAGCGTCAAACTGCAAAATCAGCCACAACGGGAGCGTGGTCTGAAGGCCTCTCCCATCCGCGGGGTTCCTTATCGATCGTGCAATCGCTACACTTTTCTGCCAGTGATGACGAAGCCCAGACATGGTCGATCCTGAGTCCGTGGTTCTTCTGGTAAGCACCCATGCGGTAGTTCCACCAGGAAAATTCTTTGAGGTCGCCGTGCTTCAGCCGGAAAAGGTCGGTGAATCCCCACAGCTTTACGTGATATAGCGCGGCACGTTCAGGAATTGTGAAGTGCAGCTTTCCTTCCCAGTTCTTTACACTCCAAACGTCTTCTTCATCCGGCGCTACGTTGAAGTCGCCGCACAGGACGACGTCGTTCTCGCTTGGGCAGGTGTCGTCAAAGAACTTCCGCAGGTTCTGGAGCCAATCAAGCTTAAAGTCGAATTTGTCTGTCCAAAGCTCGGTTCCGTTGGGTATGTAGGTATTGACGACGCGAACACCGTTTATGGTCGCTGCGATCATACGCTTTGGCGCGTCATCCGGATCGCCGGGAAAGTTCTTCTGAACATCCTCGATCTTGTGCTTGGAAAGGATCGCGACACCGTTGTAGGATTTCTCGCCCGTGAAGACGGCTTCGTAACCCATCTCCTTGATCTCGTCGACGGGAAAGTTCTCATCGACACACTTCGTTTCCTGCAGGCAGAGCACATCGGCCTCACGGTCGGCTAGCCATTCGCCCATCTGTTCCAGGCGGACATTGATCGAGTTGACGTTCCAGGTGGCAATCTTCATTTCAAAATCCTAACATTCGATTTCGTTATGCCCGGCGCTGGCGCTCCGGGTACCTATTGCTGTTCGACAAGCTTCGGCTTGTCGCATCATCGAGTTCGAGAAACAAGTTGGCCAAACTGAAGTTCGCGCGACCATCTTCTCAGTCCTCATCACTTTTCTATGCCCGTCCCTACCGGGACTCGGTCCAAGTGATCACGTTGACAAGCATATCGACACGTGCGACCTCTTCTTCTGACTTCTGACTTCTGACTTCTGACTTCTGACTTCTGACTTCTGACTTCTGACTTCTTACTTCTTACTTCTGACTCTCAAGAGAGTCCCACAATATTCCCATTCTCGTCGATATCGACCTTCTCAGCTCCAGGCTCCTTCGGCAGCGCCGGCATGGTTCTCATATCGCCACAGATCGGATAAATGAAACCGGCTCCGACACTTGCGCGGACCTCCCGCACCGGGAATACAAAACCCTTCGGCGCCCCAAGCCGCGCGGGATCGTGGCTAAGGCTTAGATGTGTCTTGGCCATGCAGATCGGCAGATCTCCGAACCCGTTCGCCTCGTAGTTCTTGATCTGGCGCGACGCCAAAGGAGCGTATGTCACCCGTTCCGCACCATATATCTTTGTCGCGATCGTCTCGATCTTGTCTGTGATCGGCGTGTCAGCTTCGTAAAGGTGCTTGAACTCCTGAGGCGAGTCAGCGGCTTCAACAACCATTTCTGCGAGTTCGACCGCTCCTTTTCCTCCGTCCGAATGATGCCGGCTGACAGCGGCCCCTACCGCTCCCGCCTCCAGTGCGATTCGCCGAATTGCCTCGATCTCTTCTTCGTGATCTGTTTCGAAGGCATTTACAGCCACGACGGGGGTAACGCCGTGGTGGAGTATGTTTTCGATCTGCTTGCGAAGATTGTCGGCGCCCGCCTCAACATCGGCGACGTTTTTGTCGAGCATTTCGGGCGGAAGAGGCCGGCCAGCAACGACCTTGTACTTCCCGCTGTGAGCCTTGAGCGCTCTGACCGTTGCGACCAGCACGCAAGCTGCAGGCTTCAATCCGCTGTACCGGCATTTGATGTTAAAGAACTTCTCAGCTCCTATGTCCGCCCCAAATCCTGCCTCGGTCATGAGGTAATCGCCGCACTTTATTCCGATCATGTCGGCGAGAATGCTCGAGTTCCCGTGTGCGATGTTCGCGAACGGCCCGGCATGAATAAGCGCAGGAGTATTCTCAAGCGTCTGCATCAGATTCGGACGCAGAGCATCTCGCATCAGCACTGTCATCGCGCCTGCAGCGCCGATATCTTCTGCGGTCACAGGTTTCCGATCGTTTGTCATTCCGATCACGATCTTTCCGAACCGCTTTCTCATATCCTGCAGAGATGTTGTTAGCGCAAGGATCGCCATAACTTCAGAAGCGACCGAAATATCGAATCCGGTCTCGCGGACCTCACCGCCTTCAAACTTGCCTCCAAGCCCAATTACGATCCGCCTCAGCGCGCGGTCATTCATATCAACCACGCGCTTCCAGGTGATCGAGTGCGGGTCGATATCGAGCGGGTTGCCACGCATCAGCTTGTTGTCGATCATTGCCGCAAGAAGGTTGTTGGCGGCACTCACCGCGTGAATGTCACCCGTGAGGTGAAGGTTGAACGTCTCCATCGGAACGACCTGAGCGTATCCGCCGCCGGCAGCCCCACCCTTTATTCCGAACGTCGGTCCCTGCGAAGGCTGGCGAAGAGCGATAACGGACCTTTTTCCGATATGCCTCATTGCCTGACCGAGTCCAACGAGCGTCGTTGTCTTGCCTTCCCCAAGCGGGGTTGGCGTTATAGCGGAAACCAGAATGTATTTTGCGTCCGGCCGGTCCTTCAGCTTTTCCAGTGCCTCAAGCCTGATCTTGCCAACGAATGGCGTCCCGAATAGGTCAAAATCGTCTTCCCCGAGACCCATCTGTTCGGCGATCACGTTGATCGGTTTAGGCGTCGCGCCCTGGGCGATCTTAAGGTCGGAAAGCATATTTTCTTCCTCTTGTTCGATTGTTTTGGTTTGAAACGTCATAGCTAGGTCCGTGAATTCCTTTCCCAAAAAACCCCTTCTTCAAGCCCCTGGATCCTTGAATCTTCCTCTGCAAGCTCGAGCCTTCGCGCCGCAAGCAAGCAGAATTCTTTCTCAATTTCGATACCTGTGAAATGGCGGCCGAGTTTCCTCGCCGCTGCGGCTGTCGTTCCGCTGCCGAGGAAGGGATCGAGAATCAGGTCTCCTTTACCTGTGCTAGCCAGGATCAACTTCGCCAAAAGTTTTTCGGGCTTTTGAGTCGGGTGATCCGTATTCTCGGGCATCGACCAGAAGGGAACCGTTATGTCCGTCCACAGATTTGACGGGTGCGTCATTCTGAATCGCCCCCTTTCAGACTCTTCCCAGTCCTTAGGCTCGCCGTTCTCCTTGTAAGGCGCGATAACACGGCGTTTTAGCATAACGTCATCCGGGTTGAACATGTAATCGTCGGAGACGGTAAAGAACCATATGTCCTCGGATGAGCTCTTCCAGTTGGTTTTCGAACCTCGACCCTTCTCCCTTTCCCAGGTGATGCGGTTGCGAAGCGTAAAGTGTCTCGAGCCGGCCCTCTGGATAGCTGCCGAAGAACGCCAGTCGCCGCAAATGTAAACTGAGGCAGTGGGTTTTAGCAGTTTTGCCGCGATCGCGAGCCATTCGTCGAGCTCTTGTTCGTATTCGTCCTGATCCTTCGGCCTGAAGGTTCGTTTCCCGAACGACTTTGAGATGTTGTAAGGCGGGTCAGCAAAGAGCAGGTCGAAGCTAGCTTCCGGAAGCCTTTGCAGGACCTCAACGGAGTCGCCCTGAAAGATCCGGTCTACGACGTCTTTGACTGGTGCTTTCTGACGCGGTGTAAATATCGAGTTCTCGAGTCGGCGGCGGTCTCCTGCCGACAGTTCGAGCGTGCGGTTTCGTGGAGCACGCTTCTTCTTTCTGGTCGGCGTCATAGGAGGCAAGGGTTTTGCTCTGTATCAAGCGTTCGATGACATTTCGTTCGATAGAAGAAGCGTGATCAGTGCAGCGCGGTCCGGAATGTCTTCCACGACGACGTGCTCATCGAGCCTGTGCGCTCCGTCACCTCTTATTCCAAGTCCGTCCAGTACAGGGATACCAAGTGCGCCGACGAAGTTTCCGTCAGAAGCTCCGCCCACCTGCGTTTCTCCGATCTCATAACCGAACGAACTCGCAAGCTCAACCGTCTTTCTAAACAATGCAGCGACGGCTTCTGTCCTTTCCAGGGGCGGACGATTTATCTCGCCCTCCAGCTCAAGCTCGACCCGCTTGTCCGAAGGTTCAAGCGATCTCAAAGCCGATTCGACCCGTTTTCCCGCCTCGACGGAGGTGAATCGAACGTCGATAGAACACTCAGCGAATTCGGGGACAACGTTCGTCGTCGTTCCGCCCTTGATAGTCCCGACCGTTACGGTTGTACCGTCGGAAGGGTCGTTAAGGTTCTCAAGAGCGGCTATCTGTTTTGAAAGCTCAAGGATCGCAGATGCGCCTTTTTCGGGATCAAGTCCTGCATGTGCCGGGACGCCCTTCGCTTTCAGCCTATACATCCCTGTACCTTTTCTTCCGGTCTTGATCTTCCCGTTTGCAGAGGGTTCGAAGATAAAACAGTAATCTGACTTCCTGGCCTCAGCCTCAAGTATCGGGCGCCCGGTCGCGCTCCCGACCTCTTCGTCGCAGGAAAGGACAATTCTGAGAGGGCGTGCCGGCTCGAGGCCGAGCTTCCTCATCGCACCCAGGACCTCGATGAAGAGGGCGATGTTCGCCTTCATATCAAAAGTGCCGCACCCGAAAAGCTTGCCGTCCTCGATCCTTGTAGGGTTTTTCAATGTGCTTCCGAACGGATGGACCGTGTCCGTGTGTCCGAGGATCAACACGGGCTTTCCGGGCTTGTCAGAGAATGCCCGGATTATCAGGTGGTCACCGCGGCTTTCGGCAAACTTCCGTTCGATCGAAGCGCCGGGAATTGCGGCCGTCGTTCGTTTTTCGATCCAGTCTGCAACTGAGCCGATTCCTTCGGGACTGAAAGAAGGCGATTCGATCTCGACGATTTCCCTGATCGAGTCGGTTATCGCCTCAATGTTCTCTTGAAAGTAGCTGCGAATTTCGGAGGGGTTCATTTGCGAGTGCTTTGAGGGTTGGGTCATTGTGCTGAAGGGTCAAACGCCGAATTAAGGGTCTTTCCTATTCTGTAGCCGGCAAGGGCAAGACGTTCCATAGCGATCCTGAACGCCTTCGTCCGGTACTCTTCGTCCGGAAGACTATCGCGTTTTAGTCCCTTTCCGTAAACCGTACCGGGAAGCAGGTCGAATCCTTCGCGGCTCCATTCTTTGTAGCTACCGAGTTTAAGATCAAAGGAAGAAACTGGGTGCAAGGCGAATTGGACCGCGGCGATCGGTTCCAGGTAGTCCGCATCGCAGGCATCATTGCGGCGGGGGATGTTCCGGGTGATCTGAGAGTCCCAAAACGAATGCAGGTTGAGACGCCACGATCCGTCATCCCTAGCCGGCTCTAGATAAAACAAATTACCGCCCTGGTCGCCCTTCGGCTCAAGATCAGTCACGCGCGACGCGTTGTGGAGCGGATTATGAATGTCACCCGCAACATGCAGGAACCAAGCTATCGCGACCGCTTTGTCCCCTTCCGTTGTCGTCTCACTTCGAAAAACGTGCTCGAAATCTTTTAACTTAGGAATCGCCACGCCGCTAGGCTCCGGAAAGTCCTTGATGATCTTGCCGTCCTCTCCAAAGAAAAAATCTGCGTAGTGCCAGTTGCTTTTGTGATATGTCTCGTACCTGACCTTGAAATCCCTGTTGCGGACGACGTCGGGCCAAGTGCTGGCATACATAAACAACTCAAGCCGGCGCACATCTTCTGATCGGCCGTCAAAAGCGTTATAGATGACGCTCAGATCCGAGTTCTCCGGCGCGGCTTTCAAGAGCTGAGAAGCCCTTTCCCGAGCAGCCGGCGTCATTACTTCCCAGGCGATCCTCGCTGAAAGCTTGTGACCCGTATCGTCCCAGGCGCGAATGGAAACGAAAGCCGCTATGACCAGCAACGTTGCCGCTGCGCCTTTAATTAACCACGATCTCATCCTTATCCCCCAAAGAACCCGTTTAGCGTAATGCGATTGACAACCGTGGGCAAGTGCCGATCGACACCCGTTGTCCCGTTTGACTCGTCTCCGGCCGAATACCAAAGACAAACCGCTTCAAGGTCGATACATCACAGCCCCCACAGACCTTTTCAGAACGGGATCGAGAGATTCGAATCCGTTCAGGTTTAGCCGCTCCGGTCGCAGCGATCTGCGAAGAGGGAAGTCGGAGGATAGATCACAGAAACTGTCTTTATAGATCAAATCCAGTATTTGGGAATAAGACCAGCTTTTTTGGATTGATCCCGGGAAGCAATCGGCTGATGGCCGTAAAACCGATCAGACGACTAGAACCGTCTCCACAATGCTGCGCCGGACGGCGATTGAGAAGCGTTTGAAGCCGGAGAAATACGACCCTCCGGTCCTAAAGATGACCGTTACAGGCAAGTCCGGAAACGGATCGATAGAAACGGTCACCCTACAAGCACAACCCTCCTTTTTTGACCTACCGGGAGCGGCTGATTAGCCGCTCCCATTCCTTTTGCGGTGAAGTCGCGCGAACTTCAGTTTGCGCTCAATGTTTTATATATCGGGGAAGTGAGTGTATTCGATTGCACTCTTGCGCCTCACAGTCCTGACACAAAGTCATCTGGCCTCCCGGCAATCCGAGTATCAGTTGCCCCTCGCTTTAGCGGGGGGCTGTGATTGCAACCGAAATGGGGGCTTCAGCCCCAAAAGATGCCGGCTAAAGCCGGCAGATGATCTAAGGAGTACTTATTCCCCCCGTTGAAACGGGGGGCAACTGATATTCTCGTGCGTTGCAGAGACAAACACCTGTGTCCGGGCTAAAAGAAATGCAGCTTCTCACAGCTCCTTCAGCGCTTCTGCACGGTCCGACCCGTGAACGGGCCGGTTAAACGTTAGGCCGGCTAAACCCGTTTCGTTTAGCCCACCCGTTTACGGGTGGGAATATCGTTCGGGGAATTTCGAAACGCTCTTCGCATCGCCCCGCGTTGCACCTGCACAGGAAAAGACCGGCTGGGTAAGCCAAAGGCTTACCGCACATCGGAGCGGCAGAGTTGCAAGAAACACTACCCGAAGATCCCGAGTTTCCTGGAGATTTTGTATCCCGGAAAGATCTTCGAAGAGTCCTGAATCCCTGCGAAACCGGTTCCAACCTCGATCAGGACATCACGGTAGTCGGTAGTTACCGCCAGGTCGCGTCCTTCGTGAAGTTCTGAGGAAGAAAGTCCCCTCCATTCGCCGTACACCTTTCCGCCGTTCACACCGCCTCCGAACAGCAACATCGCATTCCCGTGGCCATGATCCGTCCCGCGTGTGCCGTTCTCCCGGACCGTTCGCCCGAATTCCGACATCGTGACCACAAGGACATCTTCCATCTTCGGACCCAGGTCGGCAGCGAATGCACCCAACGTTTGGCCGAAGTTGCGAAATAGATTGGCAAGCTGGCCCCTGGATCCGTCTCCGTTCGCCTGATTCGCGTGTGTGTCCCAGTTTAGGCCGGGGGTGTCGGTAAACGCCGTCTCAAGTCCAACGCCCGCCTTTATTAGTTGTGCGACCTGGCGCATGGAATCGCCAAACCTCCCGGCCGGGTACCGTGCTCCGTTCGAGGGCCGATACTGCGACGGATTACTCTTTTTCAGGAATTCGATCGCCTCGAAAGTCTCTTTTCCTGTTTCTCCCAAACGGTTCTCCGCTTCGAGTTTCCATATGTCCTCGAAGCCCCCGCTGACGCTGTTCGAATAGCTTCCCGCGCGGATCGCGAAGGTCTGTAGATTCGTCATCGCGACAGTCGGATATCGTCCGACGAGCGTTCGCGGGACCTGCTGTGTCATTGCAACCGCACGAAACGGCGTCGCATTCTGCTTCGGATCGGATTGCAGAAGCCTGTTCATCCATCCATCGCGAGTCGACTTCACTCCCGGCGTTCCGGATTCCATATAATCCTGAGCGTCGAAATGTGAGCGTGTGTTGTCGGGCGAACCCGCGGAATGAACCACCGCAAGCGATTTGTCCCGCCAAAGACCGGAGATGGCGGACATCGAGGGGTGAAGGCCAAAAAATCCGTCGAGGTCGATCGCTCCACCTTCCGAACCGGGCCGTGGAACAGCGAGGCCTCGACGAAGGCTAACGTAGTTCTTTTCACCATATGGAGGGATCATAGACAAACCGTCCACAGCGCCCCTCTGAAACACGACCACCAATGTTTTCTTGCTGCTTCCGCGATTCGCGGAGACGGCTGATACGATGTTTTGCAGAGATTCCGGCGCGGCCAGTGCCATCCCGAATCCTGCGACTGCTATACCTGAATTCCTGATGAAGTATCTTCTGTCCATTTCAACCCCTACTGCCTTTGAAATTCCGGTGAGCCGATAATAAGACCCACTGCCTTGAATACGTCAGGATCGCCCTTCGGCTCTACTCTGAACTGACCCCCACGCTGCCTCCGCCTTTCGCCACCTCGGTCCATCGAAGCACCGGGGGCCGACATCATCGATTCGTTTCCGGAAGCAAGCGAGACTTCGGGCAAAGACTGGTCCATCTGTTTAAGCAACACGGTTCTTGTTGAATCCTCGATCTCGCCGGAGAGGATCGCTTCTACAGACCGCTCGAGAATGAATTCCTTCGTATCGCCGGCAAAACGGTCGAGGTCGATCCGAATCCCCGGGATCCTTCCCGAAGCCAGTGCAATTGCGAAATTCATCCGCTCGAGCAATGCACCCGTATTGACCCAGTCTTCCGCTGTATCCGGATAGCCAGTCGGCGCCTGATATCCGTAAAGCGGCTCGCCCATCCGTCTGAGAAGCCCGTTCAACTGACGGCTGCCGGCCGTCTTCGCATCAACGGCCCGCAAGGAGCTGACGACCAGTTCGAACGGCGTCTTGATCTTTGCCTTATAGTTTTGAGGTGCAAAGAATTCCTTGTCGTTAAACAAGGCCCGAAGCGTGGTCTTGATATCGCCTTTCGAATCGCGAAATGCCTCTGCGACCCGGTTTACCAGCGCATCGGACGGTTTGTCGTTGACGAACTTGACCGCAAGCTTGCGGGCTATGAACCGCGACGTGGAAGGGTGTGACACCAAAATGTCGATGACCTTTTCACCGTCCTTGATACCGCCTTCGTCAACCCTTTGGCCGAGAACTGCCTTGGACCCTTTGTCGTGAAGTTGGGAAGCGAACACAAAGGTCCCGGATTCGGTGTTCGGATCTATACCAAGCCTCCTGGCCTGTTGTTCGATCCGTCTGTCAGTGCCGCCTCCCCGGACTTTCTGAGCCGCCTTCCGATAGCCTCTTGCGTCGAAGATCGTCCAACCGGTGAAAGCGCGTGCGACCTCGCGGATATCCTCTTGTGTATATCCACCATCCACACCGAGAGTGTGAAGCTCCATAAGCTCGCGGGCGTAGTTCTCGTTAATGCCACGTCTGCTCGAAGCGGTCGCCTGCTGAACCCGGCGGTCAATTTGTTCATCAGTGAGACCTCTTCGCTTCAGCCGTTCGCGGACCCGAGGATCTAGACTGCCGCCACGCATCGCTCTCTGCAGCCGGTTCCGGTTTCTTGGCTCAGCTTCAGCCACGCTTTGGAAGTTGTCGAGATAAAACAGCATCGCGGGATGCCGGGCTGTCTCAAGAACAAGGTCTTTAAAATTTCCCAGAGCATGTTTACGAAGAACATCTCGCTCGTAACTCGGTATGTACCAGCGAGTTGCGGCCTTTCCGGAAAAGACGTTGAAGTGGTTCGCCCAAAAGTCGACCATCACTTCCTCAAGTTGTCTCTCGCTATATGCGGCGCGCAGTATCCTTTCGGTTTCGACCTCGAACATGATCTGATTTGCTGGCCGGAAACCGTACTCACGGTAAAGCTTGGCGAGAGTCTGCCTTCGCTGGGCCCGCATTTCGGACTGTTCGCCGTTTTCGCTGTCAGGCCGGACCATGTTCCTCGCACCCAACATTTGCAGCAATGCGCCTGGATTCGGGTATTTTGCGAAGATCTCCGAGGTACTCATCTTTGAAACCTCGATCCTTGACAACATCGCCAAAACCTCTCGGTCTTCTATCTTTTCCGGATCAAGCTGGCTCTCGATGTATCGGTCAACGCCAATCCTCCGGACTCTTTCAAGATCACCGGGCTTTGGCCCAAAACCAAGCCTGTTCAGCACGTGGAGGATCTTTTGGGATTCCGAGAGCGCTTCAGCTGTACCGTTATCGTAGTTTTTTCCAGAAGCGGGGATCGCTGTAGCGTAAAGCGCTGAAATGAGGACAAGAGCCAACAATCTGTGACCGAAACTAGTTGATTTCATCTGTAGGAACCTCTCGATATTAAGTCGCCCCGTGCCGGAGGACGACGGCCGATTTGTTTTCGCTTAGACGGTTGGGGTGGTAAAATGGCCGAGAAATCAGGCAGATGAGACCATATTCCCCGGTTCCACTGATGCAACGGGTGAAAGAACGTGTCGCATCGGAGAGGCGCGGAAAACAATTGGAAATCGATTGTTATTGCAACCTCTTATTCACCAGCACAGGAAGACTGATATGAAGAACAAGATTCTCTTTGCGATGGTCTGCGCGCTGATGTTCTCACTTCTAAGTGCAGTCGCGTTTGGACAGAGCGAATTCAGCGATTCCAACGCCGATTACACATTCTCGCTCCCCAGCGATGACTGGAAGATGACCGTCAAGCCTTCTGCAATGAGTCCCAATGTCGAATATGTCTATCGCTTCAAGAATGAAGCTCATCTTGAGGTTCGGAAGACTTCGGTCAAGGCAAGCGCCCTTTTTGGATCGATCATTCGTGAAGAGGAGCAGAAACTACAGTTCAGACCGGGTTATGTGGCAGGAAGAGAAGAGAATTTCAAAGGCGCCCTCGAAGGCAGGGTGTTCAATTACGAATTTGTCAGGTCGGGGAGGAATATGAGCGGCCGCCACTATTTCCTAAGATCAAACCCTTCAACCGTTTACATTCTCCGATTCACGGGGGAGAGAGATAGTCTCCGGACACTGAGAAATGAAACGGACCTGATAGCGCGGACGTTCAAGATAAACTGATATTTGTTCTAGCGGACACTTGTAAGGCTGCCGGGAAGGCAGCCTTTTTTGTTCCTGGGACTCGAGGAATGCAGTCTGAATAAACTGACAGCAAAATCAATGACCGCCAGACCGAACGATAAAGCAAGATCGGCTATCGGTTTCTACTCTTTGATCACGGGTAGGTACCGAGCGCCGAATGGCATCAAATAACCGCCCTTGGTCGAGGCGATCCGGCCGACTTCCTGCGGATCGATCTTTCGCATTCCAGTCTTCGATATGGTCTCTTCGGGCAGTTCCGTCACGATCTGAACGTTGAACCTCTCCGTCTTTGAAAGGAGAGACCAAGCGGTTTGACCATTCACTTTGTAGTTCTCTGCGAGTCGCTCCGCGAGAGCTCTACTCGATCCTGCTTCAAACCAGTCCAGAAAATCTGCTCGTCCCGTTCCATCTGCGCATTTGGCAACCAGCACGATCGTCCCGCCTTCAATGCAAGCGTTTGAGGCGGCTTCAAGGGCCTTGTGGGCCTGGATCAGATTGATATCGTGGGGCGCGCCTCCGCAGCTTACGATCACAAGGTCTTTCTTTCCTTTGAGAACTACCGTGTGCGCCTCGGAAAACCGTTCACAAGCGGCCTCATGAGACTTCCGCCAGTCGCCGCAGACAAGATCAGCGGCGGCACCTTGCCTGTCCACGATCGTGTTAACAGAGAAGGCGGGCGGTGCGAACGACACAGCCTCGACAAATGCTTCGTGGACGGGATTTCCTTCGAGCTTTCCGGGCCCCACGCCTTCTGCTCTTTCAAGCCTCTCACGGTCAAACGCAAGTTCGTGGGTTTTCGATATTGTCCGTGTAGACGCAAGGCCGGGACAAATGAGCTTCCGGCCGCCGGTGAAGCCGGCAAAATAATGATATCCGACGGCGCCTACTGTGATCACGTGATCGTAATTCACCACGGCCCTATTCAGTTCTACGCGAATTCCGCCCGAGGTTTCGCCCAGAGCAACGAGACCCATCAGGTCCCTGGGCCTGTGTTCGAGCACCGGTGTGCGCTGGGCAACAAACGGGGTCAGGATCAGTTCCTTTTCAGCTTCGGTGACGGGTCGGTGAATACCCGTTGCGAAGATCGCGTTGATCTCGTGCGGAAGGATCCCAGCTGCAATAAGCCTTCGGATCAACAGATTGACCACTTGTCCGGCGGCAGAAGATCTGGTCGCGTCCGGAACGACTAGAAGTACAGTACCGCCTTCACGGACAATGTCCTCGATCTGTGCGCCGCCAACCGGATTCTCTAGGCGTTCGCCGAGCTCCTGGTCAGAAAGCGCGGCAAGATCCTTGTCGCTGCCGACGATCTCGAATTCGCGTGGTTCGATCCGGACCGACGACTCTCCGTAACCAAGCTCGAGAGTCTCCATGTCTTCAATCTAGCGTGTGATTACAAATCACCAAAATGTGATCTGCAGTTCCTACCTGTCCGCATCGCAGACCGAAGATCGTGTAATCCCTGTGGTAATTGAGTATCGGGACCAAATGGCTTATATTTTCTCCAACTTTTTAGATGAAGAAGCTAGACGGATTCGAGGTTCAGCACAAGTGCGAGGAGTGTGATCACCGCAGTGAGGGATTCTTCTGCGATATGCAGATCTCAAGCCTTCGGGTGATCGAATCGCTAAAGATCACGAACGCCTATCCGAAAGGCGCGACGCTCTTTATGGAAGGGCAATCGTCCAACGGCGTCTTCATACTATGCCAGGGTAAGGTCAAGCTTTCCACGTCTTCCAAGGACGGCAAGATCATTATCCTTCATATCGCCGAAGCCGGCGAAGTGCTCGGACTCAATTCCGCAGTGTCCGGTCACAACCACACCGCAACTGCTGAAGCGATCGAGCCTTGTCAGGTTAACTACATCAGAAATGACGACTTCCTGGAGTTTCTAAGGGTAAACAATGAGGCCTGTTTCAGCGCATTGCGGCAACTTAGTAACGATTACAAGACGGCCTACCTCCAGATCTGTTCTCTGGGCCTTTCGAATTCGGTGGCTGACAAGCTGTCCAAACTGTTCCTCGGGTGGTGCCGGGCCGCCGCAGAAGAGGGAGAATCGGTTCGCCTGAAGATGTCATACACCCACGAAGAAATTGCCGAAATGATCGGGACTTCCCGCGAGACGGTGACAAGGCTCTTGAAGGTTTTCCGCGAGAGAGACCTTATATCCTTTGAAGGATCAGAGTTGATCATCCACGATACAGAGAGACTCTCGGCAGATATCGACCTACCGGAATAAACCCCCAGACAATTTGTGATGTTGATCACTCGGGTATGTGACGCGAGTCCTACCAACGGCTCTGATCGCGTGCGAGCATCGCTGCGAGTGGCACGTTTTGGCAGTTGTTCATGCGAGAAGACATGGATCGCATACCGGAAAGCTTTATCGGAAAGCCCCTTTTGGCTGAGGATCTGCTGATTGACCAGCCGGTAGATGTAAGATCTGCGTTCTCAAATTCGTGCAGAGAGATCGGGGTACAGGCCGGCTTCACACTGATTGAATCGGGAACAAGGGCGACGAGGATCTTCATACTAGAGACGGGCAGCGGAACCGTCAGACTCTCACCCGCTAAGGGAGTGAGTTTCTCCCGGCATATTCTCCGGAACGAGATCGTGGGCCTACCCGAAGCACTGACCGGGGCGGAAATGAGCGTTTCGGCAGTTACGGATACAGACTCGAGGTTCAGGGTTGTTGAGGGCCTGGACTTGATCAGTCTTCTCCGTTCCCATTCCACGCTGTGCTACCGGCTTGTGGATCTTCTGGGTTCAAATCTCCACTCCGGAAAAAGACTCTTCAATTCATTCCTGCCATAGGACCAGCAACTTATTGTGACGCAAGTCACATTGAACGGTGATATTGCTCACAGATTTTTCAACCGGATCTAATCTAAGGTCGGGTCGGCAGTTGAAATTGCTCCCGCCACATCTATGTTCGGAATCGGAAGGGAGTTCTAAGGAGGCATCGGAATGATCACCAAGAAGCGGGTCAAAGCAATGTTCTTTGGAGTATTTGCAACGATCCTTGCTGCGTGGCTTGTCTACGGACTCCAGTCGCCGACTATCGGGACTCCCGTTGCGGAGGCGGTAGGACCACCGGAAATTACTCCTGCGAACCAGGACGACTACATTGGCAGTGAGACCTGTAAGGCATGTCACGAAGATCAGTTCAAAGGCTTTGCTGAAACGAAGCATGCAAAACTGGCGCTTCTTGATGACTGGAAGGACAAGGCCCAGGGATGTGAATCGTGCCACGGACCCGGAAGGGTGCACGTTGAAGAGGCGGACCCGACAAAGATTATCTCGTTCAAGGACAAGTCACCCAAACAAATATCCGACAACTGCCTGACCTGCCACGCCGGCAAAGAAGATCACAATCAGTACCGAAGAAGCGAGCATTACCGAAACAACATAGGCTGTACGGACTGCCATTCTCCGCACGGCACCGCTCAGCATCCGACCCAGGCTCGTTCGATCACGTATCCGGCGAAAGACACCGAAGACAATCCCGGACTCGCGATGCCGAAGATGTTAAAGGCAAGTGAACCTCAACTTTGTCTCAGCTGCCATCAGCAGGCCAAAGCGCAGTTTAGCCAGCCGTTCCATCACAAGGTTCTTGAAGGCCAGATGAACTGTAGCGACTGTCACAACAGCCACGGCGGATTCGAGATCAAGAATGCGAGGCTGGCAGTCGGTGCTGACGCGGTGTGCATAAAGTGTCATACCGACAAACAGGGGCCGTTTGTTTATGAACACCTTCCGATAACGGTCGAAGGGTGTGCTACCTGCCACAACACACACGGTTCGACGAACGCAAAGATGCTGAAGCGCAATCAGGTAAGACAGCTCTGCCTTGAGTGTCACACGGAGATCCTTCAACCCGAACTTGCACCTGGAGTGCCAGGCTTCCACAGACAGGACGAAGCGAGAACCGCGAACTGCACGGTTTGCCACGTGCGGATCCACGGATCCAATACGCATCCGGCATTCTTCAGGTAAAGGAACGGAGAAACAGGGGGACGGAAACATGTCAGTGCATAAACTCCAAAAGACCGCGGTCGCTTCGCTAATTGCGTTCAGTCTCGTATTGTTCCTTTGCGCGGGACTTACGGCCCAGGAAGTGACCGTGAGTTCTACGGACGGGTCGCCCGCTTCAGGAGGTTCGTCTGCTGCTGCACAGGATGATCCGGACATTGCTGGAGGATATAAGATCAAGTCTAGTATCGAGTTCGGCGTTAGATTCCGGGAACTTGACGGCAATGAGGATAAATACAGGTCGGACCTGAATTATAAAGCGGGCCCGAGGCTTTTTGACTCCTCGTTCTATGCAACTTCCGAAGAAACGGACGGCAAGCCCTTCGACTCGTTTCTCGTGAAGAGCAGCGGCTGGGGAGGTGATCCGAACGGGTATGCCCGGATCAACATTGGGAAGATCGGCTGGTACGAGTTCAACTCGATGATCCGCCGGTTCAAGTATTTCAACAGTCTTGCCAATTTCGCGCTCGGTGAACACACGCAGAACACCGTCCATAACATGGGCGACTTCAATCTGACGCTTCTTCCGCAGAACCGGAACTTCAAGATCCGCACGGGATTCTCTTTTGACCGAAATTCGGGACCCGGAACGACGACCTTTGATTATGACCGAGACGAGTTCCCGATCCACTTCGACTACGACACCAAATCTTACGATTTCCGGGTCGGAGGCGATCTGAGTTTTGGAGGTTTCAATTTCTCTCTGACCGAGGGATACCGCAAGTTTGAAGACAAGACGACTTGGTTCATCGAAGGTTTTGAGCAAGGAGAAAACCCCGGAGGCGCAAGCCTAGACTCGTTCAACAGGATGATGCCGATCGACGGCAAGACCTGGTATCACAAGCTGACCGGCCACAAGTACTGGGAAGGTGTTGCCGAGGTATCCGGTAGGTTCATTTATTCTGAGACAGAAACTGAATTCGAACTGGACGAGATCCTAACGGGAACAAACCGGCAAGGTAACCCGATCATTTCAGACGAGTACTTCGCGAACGGCGACTCGAGCCATCCTAACGGAAACGGCGATATCGGGGTTACGTTCTTTCTCGGTGACCGGGTCCAGATATCGAACACGTTCAGTGTAACCTCGTACAGGATCTCAGGAGGAAATATCCTCAACAATCCCACGATCATCACCATGCCTCCCGCTTCGGTCTCAGAGGATCTCGTTTGGCGATTCACCGACTATGAGCGGTATATGAACACACTAGAGGGGAACGTGGACGTCAACAAGTTTTTAAACTTCTTTCTTGGTTACAGGTACACGGACCGCAAGGTTGAGCTGAGGGGACTTGATGAAGACCTTCAGAGCACCAGCTCCAGCACTTTTCTTGAAGAAGGCGAAAACACCACGAACACATTTCTAGCTGGATTTCAGGCAAAGCCGTTTGGTAGAAAGTGGAGGATCAATTTTGATATGGAAGCGGGCGATTCGGACAACCCGTTCACACGCCTATCGAACAACGAGTACTGGCAGTTCGCAGTGAAGAATCACTTTGCTCCGATAGACGAACTGTCTGTTTCGGTCAGTTTCGAGACAAAAGACAATTCGAATCCTGGTCTTTCGGTTTCGGACCCTTCAGACATACTCGTAGCAGATGTGAAAAGCACCCACTTCGGAGTAGCGATGAGCTACATGCCAAATTCTACCGTTTCAGTAAACGGAGGGTACAACTTCACTTATCTGAACGCGGAAACTGACATCATCATACCGACGAGGAACTTCGGCAACGGGATCGGGATGAGCATCTACGACCTTCGCAGCCACTATGGTTATTTCGATGTTTGGTTCAGGCCCCATCCGCGCGTGTCGATCTTTGGAGCTTACAGGATCTCGAAAGACACTGGCAGCGGAGATGACTTCATCGGTCCTTCAAGGACGATAATCGGCAGTTATCCACTCAGCTTTCAATCGCCCGAAGTCCGAGGAGCTGTCAGACTGACCGACAACATCGATTGGAACTTCGGCTACCAGTATTACAGGTATGACGAGAAGTTCGATGTTCCTTTCCACGGCGGATTCGTGAGCCAGGACTACTCGGCGCACCTACCCTACACGTCCGTGACGATTTACTTCGGAAGAAGGGACTAGTTTTTTGAGCAGACAGATCCGGGTCCGGAACGGCACCCCTTCCAGCCTACCGGACCGGGAAAGTACCTGCCGATCTAAGGCAAGCCGACCAAAAGCGGCTTGCCTTTTTTGTATCCACTATTTCTTTCTAGAAACCCGGAACCTGTATTCCTGTCGCTGGCGCTAAGGGTTCAGATCTCATTGGTCCTATACCACCGTGATGCCGCTGACGCGGCTAAACAAGGATGGGGTGGGGCGCCTTACCCCGCACTGCGCCTTCGGCTTGTAAGGGCCTAAAATCTACCCGTCCCTCCGGGACTAGTTGCAATCTCTCGACGTTCCACAATCTCGGATGCGATCAGAGTCCAAATTCGGAATCTCTTCTTTAGAGTCTGAACTCTGAAATCTGGGATTGCGAAGCGCACTGGAACCTTGAACTTTGAACAGAATCAGAATCCCTCTTCTTTGTGGCACTCGTTACAGCTAAAGCGAGAGATGTCTCCCAGGTTTACAGGATGGCTGAACGACCTATCTCCTTTGTGGCAGGACGCGCAGTTGTAGTTTCCGGCGGTTCCCAGGTCCAGAGGATGCCGGAACCGCCCGTTATCCGGCTCGATGGAGGTTCCCCTGAAGCTTTGGCTCAACGTCACGTGGCAGATAGCGCAATCGTTTCTGATCACCTTTCCTTCAGGACTCTTCATACGCCCGTCGTGGCATCGAAAACATCCCTGTGCATTGAAGTGACCTATGTTGTCGATGTGTGACCGCCAGTCGGTCTTCATCTCAGGGAAGAAATACGTTCGATAGATCCGCTTGATCTCTGCCACAGCGAGATTGATCTGGGGCTGATCTGTAGCGTAAACATCCGGATGGTTCTCTCGGTAATACCTATGAAAATCGTCCGAGATCGTAGCAAGGGCCTGTTCCGTTGTTTGATAGTCCTTGGAGAGTACCTCAACGGCGGTCTTCTTTAGGAAAGGAAGCGACCGATCGAGTTTTCCTGCGGTTATCGAATTGTCCACAGCGTTGTTCGGAGAAAGGTAAATATGTGCGGGCCTGCTGTGGCAGTCGATGCAGTCCATCTGTTTTTTATCCGCCTCCGCGATCTGTTGTTCAGTAAAAGTAGATCCCTCGCGGAAATACTGCGTCAAGTTCCCATTGATATCCCTGAACTGAACCCATCTGATGTCCTGACGTTTCTCATCGGTCGATACATAAGTCACTTCGTTGGCGAGGTTCATATGCCAGTGGATTCCAGAGGGGCGGCCCGTTTCCGGGCTTCCGCCTCCCACCTTGATCAAAAGGCGGGTCTCGCTCATCGTGCTTTGTTCGTCGTAGCCGTAGTCCGTAAACACCTTCAGCTTTTCGCCGTGGTATTTGTCAGCCCAGTGGCATTTGGCACAAGTGTCGTTCGGCGGCCTCATATTATGGATCGGTGTCTTGATCGGCCTGTCGTAGGTATTGAATGAGACTTTGATCAGCTGTCGGACGCCGTTCAGTTTCGAGCGAGCGTACCATTCCGCGCCGCTCCCGACGTGGCATTCCACGCACTTGATCTCGGCGTGCGGCGCGACACCATACGACACGAACTCAGGCTGCATTACTTCGTGACAGAGCTGCCCGCAAAACGTAACAGATTCAGTAAATTCGTATGCGTGATAAGCGCCAAAGGCGCTGACGAAGAGAAAGACGATAGAGAAAACGAGAAACACAATGAGCGATCGGCGACGCTTCGGATCGTTGAGATCCAGCACGGGATACTCGGCGATCTCTTCTGCGGCGAACTTACGCCGTCTCCGCCTTTCGACCAGCATTCCGAGCCCGACGACGAGGATTCCGACCAGCATGACCGCTGGGAAAAGAATCCAGATCAAGAGGCCGAGATACGGCTGATCGGTCGAGCCGGTCAGTTCTAGCAGGAACAAGAGCGCGATGCAGACCAGCGCTGCAATAGCGATCGCGAAGCCCACGAAGCTTACATAATTTCTAGCCAGGCTCCGCCAGCCGTACTTTAGAGGAGTCACTTCTTCGGCAACGGGCGCGGAGGACTCTTCTTCGTTCGCCGCGAGTTCATTTTCCGGGTCCGGGTTGTCGTTGTTCTCTTCTGTCATTGCACTCTCGGTTCAACGCACAGAATTCCGCCCGGAGAAAGCGGGCGGAAGATCAAGCGGGAAACACTATGCTCGGTCCTTCTTCTTTTAGTTTCCGTCCGCAGCCGCGCGAAGGTCGCGCATGTGAGCTACCAATGCTGCTGCCTTAGCCTCATCGATCCCTTTTGATTCGTATGCAGGCATATACGGAGGTTTCTCGCCCTTGAAGCCTTTTAAGATGACTTCGATGTGATGGTCGTCGGACTTTGCAGGATCAAAAGCTTTGGTGGCATCCGCCTTGTGACAAGCAAAGCACGTGTTCTTCTTGTACATAGCCGCGGCTTCGTCCTGAGTGGCGGTCACTGGCGGGGCCTTGGTCGTGGCAAACACGATCATAAAGACCGGAACAGCGAAAGCCGTCGTCACAAATGCTTTCAGTAGTTTCTTATTCATAATGCTAGTTGCTCCTCTGATACTGCTTGTCGGCTTTGCGTGTAGTGTCTTGGGTGACCTGATTTTATCAGAAACTGAAGTTGTTCCCCTGATGACAGCGGCTGCAGCTTGCAAAGTCATCGCCCCCAAAAGCCCGTTTTCCGTTGTGACACGACGCACAGGTTTGTCTGCCGGACCGGGCGAAGTGCATTGCCGTCGCTGTTGCAGTCACCTGCTTGTTGCCTCCCGGCTGTGCGAACACGACGTGGCATTCATTGCAGCCGACGCGGGCATGAGCCGAGTGGCTGAATCCCTTTTTAAAAGCGTCTGAGCTTCCGTGGGCCTTTATTCTTCCGGCTCCCTGCTTGTGACACGTCCCGCAGTTTGCCATCTCCGTAGTTGAATCCGACGAATGACATTCAAAACAGCTGGCGTGGGCACTCGCGCCTCTTGGGATCGAGCGCGATCTTCCGGCCGGTTTGTGACACGTTCCGCAGTTCACTTTAAGATGGCGATTGTGGTTGAATCTCGTTCCAAAGCTCTCCAGGGCGAAAGATGCTTTTACCACTCCCGAACCGGCATCCGAATGGCAAACGGAACAGATCGAGCTCTGTGGATTCCTGAACTGTTCGATATGACAGCCCGCGCAGGGTGAGTGTTCTACCTTTCCCGGAAAACCGATCTTTGAAGCGTTTGTCTCCCGCGTGTGACACGCGAGGCACGGCAGTCTTGAGTGGTAGTCTCCCTCGTGACTGAACTCTGCGTACTGTCCGGTGTCCACTCTTGTCGCCTGCAAGGCGGTATCAAGGTTCGCAGGCAGTGCGTTATTGTTCGCCGTGTTCATTTCGTCCGCCGCGTCCTTTTCGTTCGAGTCTCCACAGGCTGAAAGGCCGTAACCGAATACGATACTGAGAAACAGGACAACGGCTATCTGTTTGGCCGGAACTTCGGTTCGCTGACGATTCGAACGGCCGCGTTGACGGCGTCTGGCTGTTCCGCCTCCTTCCATTCTAATTTCCTGCGAGGTCCTCGATAGCCCTGGTGTGCGACTCGGGCACCGGTAAGTCGGAATATCCTAAATGACATTTTGTGCACCGGAACTTTGGATTCTCCTTTCTCGAGTCGATCTCGTAGTTCAGTATTCCCCCGTCGTCCGAGGTCGCCGTGATATGGCAGTTTTTACAAGATGCGACATTCACACTGTTTGCCGACCAGTCCGCAGTCCTGATCCCGGATATGGTGTGGCACGATGTGCAGTCCATCTCCATATGGCTGAAAAACTCGTGGCGGAACGTCGCTGATGAATCGCGAGTCCTCCACGACGCGACAAGCATTTTGTCCTCGATCGACATCCGTTTCGGCGCACCCGCATCAAAATCTGTTTCAAGCTCCGCGGGTCGCAACTGATGGCACGCTCCGCAGTTTGCCGGAGCGGGTTCGATCCCCGAATCTGCCGAATGGCAGGTAAAGCACTGCTGATGCCCGATCGGGGACGACATGAACGTTCCTTTCTTCAGCCAAAAGCCGTCTCCGAGGTCCTTCGGGGGCGGCGTCACGTACTCTTCGTCTCCATCTCCTAGAGGCACCGTGAGCTGATGGCACATCGAACAGGTCTCGGATTGAACCAATGGCCTGAAGCTCGCCTTCGCGAACGTAACCTCACCCTGTCCGCCCTCGATGTTCGATCCCATCATCGCCACGTGCATTTCGTGCGGAAATCTCACAGCGAACTCCGAGAAAGAGCTCTTTCCTTTTTGCGATCTGTCATAGGCCTCGCGCGGATTCGCGAACGGATGACGGCGACTGTCCTTCGGCGACGGATTCACGTGGCAGTTGGAACAGATAGCGGGTTTCGAGCCGCTAAAGAACTGGGTCCGGTGACAGCTTATACACGAATCGTGCTTCGGATAGTCTGTGACGTCCGGGAAGGCTTCTGACTCATCCCGGACGTTTTCCCAGTTTGCCGAAGGAAACTTGTGGCAATCCGAACACTTCTTCGCTTTATGTGCTCTTGAGCTATGAGAGAAATTCGCCCATCGCGATTGTTCCCGTGTTTCATTCGATTCCGCGAAGCCCTCAGCAGCGAGAGAGTTCCAGGGGCCCGGGAAGAATAGGAAAGGTACGAATAAAATACCAAACAGAACGGTCACAAGCGGACCGAGCAGCGAAACGAACCTAACTTTCCTACCCCGTCTCATCATCGACAGCCATTGGAAAACGGCAGAAAAAATCGACTCTATATTATGTTCGCTGTGCAATAACTGATGTGACCTCAATCACAAGCACACCGCGCGCCGGTTGCTAATATCTTGGTCAGCGCAAGTGTTTTCATTGTCCCTCAGTCCATGACAAGTACCGGTACCCTTTCTCTAACAGCAAGGCCCGTTTCCCCCGTCTTTAGGTTTCTGAAATTCCTGGGGTCGGTAAAGTTCGGGATCTGCCTGCTGATAGTGATCGGGGTATTGTGCCTGGCGGGTATTTTGATCCCGCAGCAGAACGTAGCCGGTTTTGCAGCGTTCTACGATGGTTTGACTTCTTTTCAAAGATCGGCGCTCGAAGGGCTCGGTCTTTTCAATGTATTCCACTCCTGGTACTTCAGTACGCTGCTTGCGATTTTCGCGCTAAACATCATTCTCGCCTCCCTGGACCGGTTTCCCGTGACATGGCGGCTGACTGCAGATCCGAACGTCACTCTCGCGCCGCCAAGAATGCAGGCTTGTCAGGAGTTTCGAGACTTTATCTCAGAGGGTGTGGAGATGGACATAGTGTCTGAACGCGCCAAAGCGTCTCTTCGCAGACGGGGTTTTCGCGACATCAGACAGGCGACTGCTGGCAGCGTAACGTACGTCTTTGGCCAGAAAGGCAGTTGGAACAGATTCGGCGCTTACGCAGTGCACGTTGCACTTCTCGTCGTTCTTTTCGGGGGCTCACTTACCGCTTGGTTCGCGAAGAGCGGCGAGGTGGCGCTTCGCCCGGGTGTAACTTCACGCCAGATCACGACCACGGAGGTTTCCACGGATACGACTAGGCGGGTCACTTACTCGCTTCCGTTCGAGATCGTTTGCACCGATATCCGGCAGAGGTTGATCGATCCTGATGGGCCGATCACGGCGTCGAACACACTTGATTGGGTTACGAGCATCTCGATCGTGGAAGAAGGTAGACGAACAGATCTCGAAGTGGGTCTGAATGCTCCCGCTGACTACAGGGGATACCGTTTTTTTCATTCAGATATCGTCCCTCTCGGGCGCGCGAGAACTCTTACTCTTTCCGCGGTAAAAGAAGGCAGAAGCGAAACTGTTGTGCTTGAGAGGAACGGGACTGCGGATCTTGAGGACGGAACTAAGGTAAGGCTTAGAGAGTTCAGGGCTGGATTCGACATGAGGACCGAGAACCCCGGGTCAGACACGACCGACTTCCATAGCCCGGCCGCCGAGATCGAGGTCGTTGGTGCAGAAGATCGGGTTGAAAAGGGCTATGTGTTTGGGGGCGTGATCGCGGAAATGCCGTTCGGCGACAAGCAGATCGGAGGACATAGGTTTGAGATAAAAGGTTTCGAGAGGGTCGCCGACCAGCACATCCTCTTCGTACGCAGGGATCCCGGGCAGCCATTCGTATACGGTGGTTTCGGTTTGCTTGCCTTGTCCTTGTCGGGCGTGTTCCTGTTCTCGCACCAGAGGATCTGGATACGGATCGAGAAGGAAGGAGAATGTACGAGGTTAAGGATCGCAGGCGACACGAACAGATCTTACGACTCCTTTTCTCGATCGTTTTCAAGGCTGTCCGGCGATCTGTTTAGTTCGGGAAAGTGCTGATCTCCGAGCGGGAAAGCTCCGAGGTCGTTTGATATAATTTTGTTTTTCGCAAAAGCTAGTTTTCGATTTCCGCCGGCTTTAGCCTGGCAGAATCTTCAGTGCTATGAACAGAGAGAATTTATTGTTTGGCTGTATAGGTCTTTTGCTCGGCCTGATCGTGGGATTTGTCGGTTCCAACTATATGAACAGGAGCTCGGCTCCTGCCGTCGGTTCTCTCGCAACCGATCAAACAGCGCTTCCCGAGAATCATCCTTCGATCGACGGACAGACCGAAACCGCGATGATTGCTGACGTGCAGGCAACGCTTGAGCTCGCTGATCAGGAGCCGGATAACTTCGATGCCCAGGTAAAAGCCGGCGAGATGTTCTTTCGGATAAGGCGATTCGATGAAGCGGTGAAGTACTACACTCGCGCAAGTGAACTTAGGCCCGATGACCGCCAGGTGATGGTCAACCTGGGAAACGTCAATTTCGATGCCGAAAGGCTTGAAGAAGCTGAGAAATGGTACGCGGCAGCCCTGGAGAAGAAAGCGGACGACGTGACTGTCAGGACCGATATGGGCCTTACATTCCTACTTCGGAAACCGAAGGACATCGATCGCGCGATAGCGGAGTTCAACAAATCACTCGAGTATGACCCGAAACACGCGCTTACGCTGCAGAATCTCGTAGTCGCATACACTGAGGCGCGGAACTTTGAAAAGGCGAATGAAACGGTACAGAGGCTTGAAGAGGCCGATCCCGGTAACGCCGTTATCCCGAAACTGAAAGAATCGATTTCGAAGGCTGCCGCAAATGGACAAGGCGCCGGATGACACCATTTCTTGAGACCATCAGTTCAGACCTAAGATCCGTTCTGGAAGGCCGCTGTCTGGAGAGGCGATATCCGTCCGGAAAGGTGATCTTCCTTGAGGGAGACGAGCCGAAGTTCCTTCCGATCGTTCGTGACGGCAGGGTCAAACTTGTAAGACAGCCCGATGACGGAAAAGAAATGATAATCGGGATGTTCTCGCGCGGCGAGGTTTTTGCGATCCCGCCCGCACTGGACGGAAAACGGTTTCCCGCGACCGCCATTGCGATGGAACAGACAGATCTTCTCCAGCTGCCTGTTGGAGAATTAAAAGGCCTTTTGGATGAATCAGACGAATTCTCAGGACTGATCATGAATGCGATGTGCGGTATTCTGCGAGACCGCGCGGAAACGGTGAGGATCCACAACACACCTTCATCTGAAGCCAGGGTCGCTACGGTCCTATTGAATCTTGTAGAGGAATCCCGCCAGAAACTGCCGGTTAAGATCGTTTTGAGGCGTCAGGACATAGCTGAGATCGCAGGTATCACGACGGAGACCTGCATACGAGCGATCCGAAAGATGCACAGGAATGGCTTGCTCAGGATCGATCGCGGGAAGATCTTTATCGATGATCGAGCATCACTCGAATCCCTTCTTACATGAGCGCCGCCCGGCGCGATTCTCCTCGCCTTTGAAGATGATTTAAATCATAGTTCGCCTTCCCCATAGTTTCTAGAATGTCAATAAAGCAGTCTTTGCGCTGGCTGGAGGCACTCTATGAAACTCAGACTCACAAACCGCGAGATTCGCCTGCGTCTGAGTGCGGCTGAGATCAACGATTTCGCCGTGCTCGGTCGGATCGATGAGGTTGTATACCTTGGCGTTCAGGCCGGAGGAGCATTCGGGTTTTCGCTGGAGGCCGGGGAGTACGAGAGCCTCTTTGCAAAGTTCGACGGTACATCTTTGTGCTTAGGAGTACCGGTCGATCTGGCGCGCCGATGGACAAGTTCAGATCTCATAGGCATCGAGTCTGAACAGGATTCCGGCAATTCAAGAGTTCGGATACTCGTTGAGAAAGATCTGGGTCGCATGTCCTCGAAACTAAAAGGCCGCGAGTGAGGACCAGGATCATGAAAGGATCAGCTAAAGAGAATTGGACAGGATTTTTCGACCTCTTCACTGAACGAAATAAGGGTCGACCTACAAGGCTTGGCGTATTCGTGGAGGAGAAAGGGACCTTCCACGACTATTGGATCGAGGACGGTCTGCCCCTCAAGGCGATCACCACCGAAACGGTCCGGGGGCGCCGGGATGTCGAGATCATTTTTGGTTCGGAATCCGATCTAAGGGAAACTCAGCTTACTCACCTGGTAAAGGATGCGACGTCCCTGGATGTTCGGTTGGGACTCGACAGCATCGATGACAAGTTGGAGCTAAGAGACTCGGACGGAAAGGTCGCAGTTCTGCGGTTCGAGAAGTATTCTCCCGGCGATCTCGAGATAACTCAATGAATCGATCAATTATTACTTGCATAGCACTACTTTTTGCATTCGTATTGCTTTGTCCGATCACGGTTCATGGGCAAGACGGAAAGGCAGATCGAAATGAAGGCCTCCGTGAGCGAGTCCGCGTGATGGAAGCGGAGCTCAACAAGCTGATGAAAGAACTGGAGGCAATGCGCGCGGAGCTCGACGCCGATGAAAAAGGCGGTCCCGCAGTAGAAGAAAGGCCTCCCGCAGACGTAAAGGCAGATTCCAGGCCGGAGCCTGTCCAGGAGAAACTGGGCGTCGATCTTGGGAAGGGCATCCGGCTTGTGCCTTACGGAACCGTCTACTTCAACGCTTTTGGAAACAGTTCGGGGACGAACAATACTGATGTGCCCCTTTGGGCCACCGGCGATGAAAGTTCGAATCTGGGAATGTCTCTACGCCAAACGAGGTTCGGAGTCAGAATCGAAGGCGGCCGGTTGGGGGGCGGCACCGCCACGGGCACGATCGAAGCAGATTTTTACGGCGGTCTACCGGATGTAGGGGTGGGCGAAAATTTCGGAGTCGTCAGGCTGAGAGTGGCGAAGCTTAGGATCGACTGGGAGAGGTCCTCAGTGACGTTCGGGCAGGACTGGGTCGTTTTTGCTCCAAGAAACCCGACGTCGATCGCGGCTGCCGCGATACCTCAGTTCGCTGCATCTGGAAACCTTTGGTCCAGGCTCCCGCAGGTTCGCGCAGCACAGAGACTTGCCGGTGGTTCGGTTTTGGTTGAGGCGGCCGTCCTTGCTCCTACCTCAGGGGACTTTCCGCAGGGACCGGATTCTTCCTTCGTATTGCAGCCCGGCGCGGCATCTAGATCCCTCGTGCCTTCATTACAGACTAGGGCAGAATTCAGGGAATCCGACTGGTTTAATACCGGAAAGCCCGCCGCAGTGGCGGTTTCTGTTCATTTTGGCCGCACAAAAGTAGGCGACCGAGGTTTGGCGTCTTACGGCGTCGCAGCTGACTGGAGCGTCCCCATTACAGATCGTGTTGGCACAACGGGAGAGCTGTTCTACGGAAAGAACCTGGGCGGCTTTCAGGGAGGTGTGTTCCAGGGTTACAACCCGGATCACGTAGCTGATCCGCATGAATCATCTGAGGGCATTCCAAAGGCGATCGCATCGAGAGGCGGCTGGGTACAGTTGGGTTATACACCGCCGATCCTGAGAGACAGACTAAGCATCTACGGTTCGGTCGGAATCGACGACCCCGACGACAACGACCTTGTGAACACCAGCTCCAGAAATTTTCGTTCCCGCAATCTCTCCTACGCATTCAACGTAATTTTCAAACCAATTCCCAATATCTCGGTCGGCGGAGAATTCCGCAGATTCGAGACAAGTTATCTCCTGACGGGTCAAAAGAAGGCTGAACATCTGAACTTCGGGGCTTCTTACAGTTTCTGAACCGCAGGCGAAAAGGAGTAAAGAACGACATGCAGAACATTGAGCTAAAGACAGTTCGCGAGATCGCACTTGAAATGCCTCTTTCAACAAGGGTGTTCGAAGAGTTTCGAATAGACTATTGCTGCGGCGGAAAGAAGCCGTTTCGGGAGGCTTGCAGCGATGCCGGCGTTTCTGCGGAACTGGTCGCGAACAAGCTTGAAGAAGCGTTTGCCGCCGACAATACCGAGCAACAGATTGACTACTGGAAAATGCCTCTAGACGATCTTGTGAGCCATATCCTCGGAACGCATCATGTGTTTACAAAGAGCGAGATAACCCTGCTTGGGCCATTAATGGAGAAGGTCGCGAGCCGCCACGGTGAAACACACGGCGAGTTGTTTATGCTGAAGAGCTACGTACTTACCCTCTTTGGCGATCTTGCTTCGCATATGGCAAAGGAAGAAGCGATCCTGTTTCCATATGTCCGCGATCTTGCGCGGCGGAACGGAGAGGTTTCTTCATCGTCACCCGCTTTCGGTACGGTGTATAACCCGGTTAGGATAATGATGGCTGAACACGATAGGGCAGGAGACCTTCTCAGGAATATGCGCAAGGTTACGAACGGCTATGAACTGCCCGAAGGTGCGTGCCCAAGTTACACCGCCTTGTATAACCGCCTTGAGGCACTTGAAGAGGATCTTCATCAACACATACATCTCGAGAACAACGTCCTTTTCCCAAAAGCGATCGAGCTGGAAAAACAGATATTCCCATTGGCTGTCGGCTAGAAAGATTGACGTCGCAGAGTCCGGCGAGGTGGTGCTTGGGTAAATGGATGGATCGTCAGGATTAAAAATAAAACTCAGGCGAATCGCACTGCCAAGAGAACACGGCTCGTGGGGAATACTCCTTGAGCCGCTCGTTTCTGCCATCGTGATCGCTCCTTCATTAGGCGGAGCGTTTGCGGCGCTCTTCGTTATAAGTGCGTTTCTTCTTCGACAGCCTTCGAAGGTCCTTATCACGGATCTAACAAGTGCCCGGATGTTGCCGCAGACACGGTCCGCCGGAATGTTCGTGGCCGCATTCTCAGTTATTGCAGTGGCATCCGGGAGCCTAGCGCTTCTATTTACTGATGTTCTTTATCTCCTTCCCCTGACGCTTCTACTCCCTCTTGGTGTCTTTCAGCTTTACAAAGATGTGTCCGGCAATAGCCGCGATTTGATCGCGGAACTTGCAGGCTCCGCCGCAATCTCGGCCTCGGCCCCAACGATCGTGCTTGCAGCGGGCTGGACTCCGCTGGCCGCATTGGCGCTCTGGTCGGTCTTTGTTTGCCGATCGGTGCCGTCAGTTATCTATGTTCGAGAGAGGCTTCGGCTGGAGAAGGGGAAGTCGTTTAGCAGGAACATTCCAATCGCGCTGCACTTGGCGGGCCTGGGAGTCGTGGCCCTCTTCGCTTTCAACGGGCTCATCACTCTACTGGTTCTTCCTGTCTTCGTCTTCCTTTCGATTCGTTCTGTGTCGGGACTGTCGTCACGGCGAAAGCAGCTAAAAGCAATGCAGATCGGAATCTGGGAGACGATCTACGGAGTAACGCTATTCACTTCAGTCGTGGCAGGCCGCTTCGTCGGCATCTGACAACTCCTGAACAGCTTCAGGTCGTACCCGTTCCAAACTCTCCCGAGGAAGGGCCGCACTCGAAGTTGGCTTCTTCATCAGGGATGACCGGAAGGAATCTACGCGTAGACGCCGAGTCCGGGTCGGCGCCCGCAAGCTCACCAAGGCATTCTCCTGCGATCGAAAGATATTCTACACCAGACCTTGAAAGAGATGCGCTTAAAGGACCGGCGATCTTTGAGAGATGCCCCTTCAGAAAGTTATCCACGGCCTCGGCTGTTACACGTACGTGCTCGTCTGCAGCAAGCGAAAGTGCGTACGCCTGCTTTAGTTTCAGGTAAGCAACGAATGCCGCTTCCACCGAGACGTGGTCCGGGGTTTCCGGCGTGTCCGGAGCGAATCCGAATGCGTTGTAAAACGCCCGGATCTCTGAAAGCAGCGGACCCGGCTGGACCCAGGACCTGTAGCTGACCTCACGACAAGGTGCGGGCCCGCCGGGACCGAAAATGCTGTGATAGAGCCCCTCGCTGCCTTCGGTCAGCGCCAGCTCAGCTGCCTTTACAAGTTTTTCATCGGAGACCTCTTTCGAGATCGTTGAGATCTCGTTCTTCCAATCCTCGGACGGGCATTCGAAAAGAAGCCCGAGCAGACGCCAGGCCGCGGCCTCGGCAATAAACTTGTTCTCAAGGTCTTTCCCGTTATTCATTTTCCGCTCCTCGGATCACCAAAGGAATCCATCCGGTACGCATTTTTCGGGCACCTGTTTCTCTATTGGCTCCCTGCCAGATCGCGAATGCGATGTTCGAACTCTTCTCTTTCGACAGGAACCCGGGAACTGGTCTTGAGATCACCACAGACCAGCCCTTTTCGGTCCTGACGCCTTTTCCGGTAGACACGGTCTTTGCCGGCGAAAGCGTTCCCGGTCCTTCGGCTCTGAGGTCCTCAACCGGCACCTTTCTGGGGCCGCTTCGGTTATTTCCGAGCCGTCTGGCCGGAGCATATCGCTGCTCCATCCTTCGCTTTGCATCGGGGTCCTTCTTGAGAGATTCGGCGTCGAACGGATAGTGATCGACCGTCGCATTAGGATAAATGCTCGTGATCTCGTCAGCTCGTCCGTCAACGATCGCCTGCCAGTCCGCCCGCCAGAACGCTATATCCACCGCCTTGTGCTCCTCTCCCATCTGGGGTGCCGGAATGCTCACGGACTCCTCAGTCGGTAACTGAATCGCACAGCCATCTATGAACGCCTGCGGGCCAGGAAGATCGTTTTGCGAGTCATCAACCCACTCGAGACGAAATGCGATCTGCTTTCCGTCCGTCATCGCCGTGACCTCCACCTCGACTGTCGAAGGCTCCAAGAGTCGCGGCTCGACCATATCCTGAAGGATCAACTTCGCAGGATGGTATGGATGCGCGTACCATGCACCGTCCGTCGGATCCAGAGTGATCTGCTGATCGGGCACGACAACAACTTCGGAAAGCGAAACCGTTCGCCCCCCGCAGCTGGCATATGCCACGAGGATCGCGAACGCCAGCAGCACAATTTTTGGAATCGTCTTTTTCATACCTTTTTCTCCATCTCTACGGGCAGTTCACACGCGTGATCTGGTAGAGCTTGTCGTACGAAGGCCGAATACTCACAGGCTCCCGAAGCGGCACACTTACCGCTTCCTCACCTTTATCGTTGTAGCCCGTTATCGTGTCGCCGCTCCGCTTCCATCTTGCGAGCACCTCTTCAGTAGAACCGAACAGTCCGAGTAAGCCGGTTAGATCGTCGTCGCCTTCCGCCCCGGCTGCCTTGTAAGCCTCTATCGCAGCATCCACACCGGGACCGAACATCTGTCTCGTAAACGAGGTCGGAACGTGTATCGGCGGAATGTAGTAGACATTGGGCTCAAGTCCGAACTGCGGAAACAGCGGTAGTGCGATCTTCTTGATCCGGACAAGGTAGTCGATCGGGTTGTCGGGCCTTTCTTCGCCTGGTTTGGAGATCCATCCGGCAAGCCTGATCTTTCCAATGCAGTTGACGAAGCATTGGGGCTGCAGTCCCTGTTCGATCTTCGGAAAGCACCCGATACATTTCTCGGACGTGCCTGTCATCGCGTTGTAGAACACCTTCTTGTATGGACAACCCCGCACGCATTCCTGGTAACCACGGCATCGGCCCTGGTCGACGAGAACGATCCCGTCCTCAGGTCGCTTGTAGATTGAGCCCCTTGGGCAAGCTGAAAGGCAGGCCGGATAGGTGCAATGGTTGCAGATCCTCGCGAGGTAATAGAACCAGGCCATGTGAGGCATCTGAATGCTCGCGCCGCCGTCAACCTGGCCGGCGCAGTCGTCCTCACCCACATTCGGATAGGAGTAATCCTCATCTTCCGGGCGCCAGCCCAGGACCCTCTCGCCTGCCGGAGCGGACTCGAAGATCGTCCTGCCTTCGTAGCGGCCGCCGTCCTCGCTCCATTCCTGTCCGTCGAGCATCTCGAGCAGCTTCAGGTCCCAACTTAACGGGTAGAAGCCATAGGGTTTTGTTTCTACATTGTTCCAGAGCATGTATTCCTGTCCCTTTCCGGAAGTCCAGGTTGTCTTGCAGGCAAGAGTACAGGTTTGACAGGCGATACACTTGTTGATGTCAAAGACTGCCGCAAACTGTTTGTTCGGACGTTCTTCCGGATACCAGTAGGACATCTCTCTTCCCAATTGCCAGTTGTTTACTCGTGCCATATCTCCTCCCGCGGTCGACTAACCGCAACTATGCTTTTCTTCCGGAGTAGCCTCCTTCGAGATACTTCTTCATTGCGTCGGATTCCGTGTGCGGCCTGAGGCCCAGCGCTACCGGTCTCCAGAGCCCTTCTCCGCCTATTCCTCCCGGTTCAGCTCTCGAGATCTTGACGATCGCTTCGCGGGGAGCGCCTGTCGGGCAATGAACGTCGGGGAGGAATCCCTTTCCGATCTCTTGACCGAACAGCCCTTTGCGCACCAGCGAATCGGTCATCCAGGTCGGTTTGAGCCACCCTCGCGTTGCGGATTGATGCGATCCTGATCTGAACATCGCCTGGTACCCTGTCCGCGGGTTTCGCGCCAGTCCGTCCTCTCGCTCCCGCTGGCCCTGCTGTGATCCGGGTGTCGCTCCGTACATGTTGAACCACATTCTCGTGACGCCCCTTGGCGTTCCCGGATAGTAGCGAGCCCGGCAAAGGAGCCTTGCGAACTCATAGTCGCGAGGGTTCGATTCCCATCCCCTGAAAGGCCGGTCTTCGGGATCCGGGTCGATCCATACGTAGTCGCCGTCCGAGACCTCAAGCTCTTTCGCGTCATCGGGGTTGATGTCGACATATCCTTCGGCAACGAACGGACTTCGTTTGTCGCGCCGGTAGATATCCCCGAACGGACCGAAGAGTACCGCGACCATGTCGGTGTCGATCGGTGTCGTATGAGCGCCGTGTCTGTACTTCGGAGTGTGGAAAATGAACTTGTAGCCTTCCTTCATTCGCGGGTGCTGCGAGTTCTTTGCCTCAGGCCACGACATCACGACGTTCCGTCCGCAGCGTGTTTCGCAAGAAAGGTCGTCCCTTGCGACACCGTATTGTTCCGGCCCCGCAGGTCTCATTGCCTCGTGTTTTGGCGAAATGATGATGTTCGGTTCCAGGAAAGTGGAGTCGACGGGTTCGCGGTGGACCGGAAGGTTCTCTCCGGCCTCAATGAACTCCGGCTCCTCCCTGTAGAATTCAAGTCGGCCGCTCTTCGTGTACCAGGGGATCGAGTCCGTGATCTGATCATAGCCAACGGACTTTGGAGTCGTACGACTGTTCATCAGGGCGGGTACTCCCGCCAGCGCTTTTTCGTGGAGGTCTTTGAACGTATACCCTTTCGTGTTTGTCGAGTGATCCAGGATCCTCTGTAGGTAGACGTCTGTCCGGCCTTCCCGCACAAACTTCCAGTAGTCCAGGAACCGTTTGTCTCCCGTGAGTTCAGCGAGCTTCGAGCTGACTAGTGCGAAAACTTCTATGTCACCCAGCGTGTTGAATACTCTGTCGATCGGAGTCTTCGGAAAGACCGAGAGGAAGGGGTTCGTAACGGAAGCGGTCATGTCCGGGTGCTTCAGTTCACCCCAGGAATCGACTCCGAAGACGACATCCGCCCATTCGCAAGAGGTGGACCACCACCACTCCTGAACCGCGATCATCTCGATCTTGGGCAGGACGTTCACCACCGTGTTGTAATGCCACTTGACGTTTCCAAGGATCGAGTTCGCGTTGGCGAACCATAGCGATTTGGTCGGTGTCGGCATATGGGTTTTGCCCGTTAGAAGTCTCTTGCCGACCCTGAGCGGGTGATCTTCGTGGTTGTAGTAATGAGCCGATTCCGCTTTCCAAAACTGTTTGGGGCGAGCCGGTTTTTCAGGATCTAGCTCGATATCGAAGGGGTTTTCGTTAATGTACTGGGGGGCTCCATTGAAAAGCGACACACGGTAATTTCCGGCATACGATCCGACGTTTCCGCCTATCTTCCCCATGTTTCCGGTTAGCGCCGCGAGCAGAAAGACATCGCGGTCCTTGTTGTCGTTGTTAAAGAACTGATTCGGACCCATTCCAACCGCAAAGAGCGTAGTGCCCGGGTCCTTGGCGAAGTGCCTTGCGAGGTTCTCGACCGCTTTTGCGGGAGCCCAGGTGAGTTCTTCAGTTGTTTTCGGATCAAAGTGCGCCGCGTACTCTTTTACAAGATCAAAGACCGGCCTGCACCGAACGGTTCTCCCGTCGGCGAGCTCTACGTTCACAGCGCCTTCGAGGCGGGCATTCCCTATAGTCGAGTTCTTCCCGACATCATCCCGAATTAGAACCTCCGGCGTGCCTGTGTCTTCGTCCCACCAAACATAGTCTCCCCATTCATTGCGCATCGCTTCTGGAACGATGTTGTTGACGTCCTGCTGCCCCGGGGGAGGCGCCTTCTGGCCCTTGCGCAGGACTGTCGTGGTCTTCATTCCGGCGAGGTCGCCGCCGAACACATCCCTGGCCCGGAGATATGTCAGATCATCCATTCGCACAAGGATCGGTAGATCGGTCCATTGCTTCACAAACTGCTCGTCGTACAGCTTTTCGTTGAGGATCACATTTGCAAATCCGAGCGCGAGCGCAGGAGTAGTTCCGGGCCGGACAACCACGACATCGTCACCCTTGGTCGCAGTGGCCGAGTACTCGCAGGCGATGACGACGATCCTCGTGCCTTTCACTCTTGCTTCGGTCAGCCAGTGGGCATCCGGCATTTTCGTCGTGATCCAGTTCATTCCCCAGACGACGACCGTCTTTGCGTGCTCGACCGAATTTAGATCGAATTCGACGGTCTGCTGACCGGTCACCATCGGGTGGCCTGGCGGAAGGTCCGTGTGCCAGGAATAGTTGTCAAAGCCTCTTCCTCCAAGCGCTTTGTCTGCGCCGACCTTTCTGACCGCGGCATCTAGCAACGCTATGGAATTGGCCATACGGTACATTCCGAATACGCGCGTCATACCGAGCAAAGGCATCCCGCCCCTGAATTTCATTACCTGCGTGCCGACGCCTTGCATCGCATCAATGGTCTCAGGATCGTATTCCTGTTCTTTCAGGCGCCGTATTCCGTCCTCACCTGAGTAGGTCTCGGAGATGTTTTTAAGGGCAGAAGCAACGATGGTTGCGGCTTCGTCGTGAGGAACCCGAACCCACTCATCGCGGGCCCGCTGGAAGTAAGACGGATCTGGTTTACCGTTGTCAGCGCGGGGGAAACCCTCCTCGTACCAACGCTTGAACCCGGCTCGGACCATACATTGATTGACGCGCCTGTCACCGTAGAATCGACGTGTAAGCGCCAGTCCCTTCTGGCAAACCCGCGGATCCCAGCGGTGAGAAGCGCCGTTTCCGAGCAGGTCCGTAGCTTCACCGTATCTCATCGTAGGACCGATCCGAGTTACCACGCCATCCCGTACATAAGCGTTAAGTAGGCAGTTGTGGGTATCGTTCGGCGCGCAGGTGAAGGTGTACTTCGAATCGTATTTCCAGAGGTCTCTGTAAGCCTCTTCCCAGCCGCGGTCAGGATAGACAGAGAGCGGGTTCTCGATCCCGGCAAGTCCCCACGTATTTGTTGACGAGAGAACAAAGGCGCCAAAGCCGGCAACTGAAATTCGTGTCAAAAATTCACGTCTCGAAAGCTCTTTGTCCATATTGATACCTCCGTCACCGGATTACTTTCCGAAATCTTTACCGCTTGCGCTGAGCGACCGAAGATAGGTGACCAGCGATTCGATCTCACTATCGGTCAGGGCCTGTCGGACCGGAGAAGGGGTTTTGAAACCCTCCATGATCGTTCCGCTTCTGCCCTGGGCAATCGTTTCGAAAAGAAATGTGTCAGTAGCCGCATCCATAAACGCGGCGTTTTTCAGGGCCGGCCCTTCACCGCCCTCTCCAAGCGCGCCGTGACAGCCGGCGCAGTTTGCGCGATATATGGTCTCACCATTACGCGGATCTCGAGCGGCCCAATGTCTTGGCCGTGCGTCCGGGATAAAGTCGACTCCGTTCCCCAACGCTCTTATGTATGCGACGAGCGCACCAACTTCTTCGGCGGTAAGTCCGTTCTCGCGCTCTCCCCAGGCGAGCATCGCCCTCCCCGGTCTTCCTTTGGTGATCGTCGCCGCAATGAATTCGTCGGAAGCCAGCTCAAGGAATTCCCGGCTGGTTATCGATGGATAAGGCGCGAGGCCCGGATATCTCATACCTCCGCCGTTCGCGCCATGGCAGGCAGAACAGACTGCCTTGTAGATCGTTTCCGGATCCGACGAGAACTCCCTGACCCCGAACCGCATTGATCGGACCCTGTCCTTGGGGAGCCAAATGTCCGGTACACTGCGGCGCCGGAGTGAAAGCATGTAAAAGGTGAGCAGATCTATCTGGTCGTCAGAGAGCGCGAGGTCGGGCATCTGGGATCCTTCTACAGTCGAGAGGGGCAGGCGGAAATGCTGGGCGACCCAGTTGGAGAGCGAATGGTCCCCTTCAATGGCAGAGTAGTTCAAACGGTTGGGGTCCTTTTCGCCCACCCTCGAAAGGTCGACACCGATCTCTCCGCCGAAATTACCGGTCACGTGGCAGCCCGCACAGCCTACCGAGTTGTAGGTCGCCTTTGCTTCGATCAGCCGGGGTGCTCCCATCTGAAGGGAAAGGAAAGTATTGAGAAGTTCCTGGTCTGGTTCACTTATCTCTCTGAACGACTTGGCCCAAAGCTCAGAGCCGGATTCTTCACTCTTGGCGATGTGTCCCTGATACCAGCCTGAGTCAAAACCTCTTATCCCCGTTTGCGACAGATCCGGACCTTCCATCCCTGTCGACGGACTGGTACGGAGGGTTCCTCCGCGCCCGTCGAGCCTATGACACGAGTAACAGTCGAGCCGTTCAAATGTCCTCCCAGCAAGCTCGAATCTCTCCGAATTTGGTACCTCAAGCGGCACGTGGCAGGTTCCACAGCTTGCGTACGCGAACCGTGCCGGAAGCATGGGTTCTGGCCAGAACTCGACGTCTCCGTGAGCGTCAAGCCTCTCAGTTGCGAGACCCTGTCCGCCATGACACGTCGTGCAACCCATTTCCGCGGGAGAGTGAACTACCGGCGGATGCGCCGAGGCCGCCCTTAGATCCGACACAATTGTCTCACCGGGCGACATTCCGAGATGACAGGTGACACAACGATCAGTGGTTCCGAGGGAGGGATTGACGATCTGTCTCAGTCGGACGTCGATTGGGCCTTCTGTTGTACGTGCTTGCGACTGGATCGTATGCCATTCTTTCAAGAAGTTTTCCGAAACAGCCGCATAGACCAGCAGGGCGAAAACGCCAACGCTCGACAACAACAGCAAGTATTTGTTCTTCTTCATCTAGTCAATGGCCGGGCCAGTCAGACGGAGTCCAATAGAACTCCCAGTTCGGACCTCGGAAATATGTACCGACCACCGTAAGGACGATGAATCCGCACAAGAAACACGTAAAAAGTCCGACTGCTCCGGCCCGTGTAGAGTCGTAGCGACGGACTATATAGATCGAATAGGCTGCGTAAATGGCAGTTAGAACAGTTCCGGGATTGATGAACGTAATCGCGAGTTGAGGCACATCTGGAAACCACTCCCGCAGCCAGCCGAAGTAGATCGCAAAGGCCTCGATCCCGATCGACGCTCCAAATCCGACAAGTAGCGACCATGCGAACAGGCTCCATCCTCCGGGCCCTCCGAGCCATTTCCCGGTACCCTCTTTTTCCCGGTCAAGGAACGGGATCAAACCCAGCCCCAGCCAAACGAGGGCTGGAATCCCGATACCCCCTGTGAACGCTGAGAAAGAAACGATCTCCTGTAAGCCAAGAAAGTACCAGGGCGCTTTAGCAGGATTCTCAGGTACAAGGGGGTTCGCGATTTCCTTTAGAGGGGCGTCAGAAATCAACGCCAGGGCAAGGCAGATCAGGGTGGTGAACATCAGGACCCCAAGCTCGGCGTAGAATAGATGCGGCATTGAGGGCAGAGAATTCTCCGGACCGTTGCCGACGGCGGGAGTCTTGCCTTTCACGATCGCCGCGAGGTGATACGTTTTCTCCGGCTGATCCGTGAACACCGGATAACTGGTCCGTTCTTTGTCGCCGATGAGCTCATCGACGTTCTCGGGTCTTGCTATTCCTCCGTCCTTTCGAATCCTCCAGAAGTGCACGGCCATTAGCGACACCAGAACAAGCGGCAGGATCATTACGTGAAGAAGGTAGAAGCGTATAAGCGCCTCCGCGCCGACCTCGTCTGATCCCAGGAGGATGACCCTTTGCAGACCGCCGACGTCGAAGTAGGCGGTGATCCCCAAAGCATCGGTGATCTCTCTGGGCGACTGGGCTATATTTGCCCCGATCGTGATCGCCCAGTATGCGAGCTGGTCCCAAGGCAGCAAATAACCTGTGAATGACAGCGCAAGGGTCGTTACCAGCAGTCCCCAACCGATAAGCCAGTTGAACTCCCTCGGCTTTCTGTAAGAAGCCGTAAAGAAGGTCCTAGCCATATGGAGGATCACCGCGACGACCATCACATTCGCCGCCCATCTGTGGATGTTCCTTATGAAACGCCCGGTCGGGACAACAAAATGAATATCCTTCATCGACTGATAGGCAACATCCGGATATGGCTTGTAATAGAACATCAACAAGATCCCGGTAACCAAGGTAATCAGGAACGCTGCGGTGCTGATTAGCCCCAAACCCATCGTCGTGCTCCATTTCAGGCTCCAGATGTGTGTTCTAACAGAATGCAGGTGCAGAAAGAGGTTTCCGAAAACGAACGATGACCTGGTTCTGTCGGTTGTCGGACGTCCGCTCCGAAACGCCGTCTTATAGACCCGGCCCGGGGCCGCCAGCAGGTTTCCCCAGATCTCTCTCAGTGCTGATCTACCGGACTTGTCCATTTCTACACCTTCGTTCCCGCCGGAACTTCCTCGTTCTCATCGATCTGAACCTGGGTTCCGTCCGCGCTTACCTTTAACCAGAGGAGGGCCTTCGGTGCAGGCCCCTTAGTGACCGTCCCGTCGCTTTTGAACCTGGAACCGTGACAGGGGCATTCGAACCCTTCGGAATTGGGGTTGACGACGCAACCTAGGTGCGTGCAGATGGTTGAGATTGCGAACACGCCTTCTGCGTCACGGTACACCGCAACGCTTCTTCCCTCCGGGACATATGCTTCTTCCGGGCCGAGAGAATCGGGCAGGGTAACGGTGAACTTCTTGGAGGGCGACGTTAGTACGGCGGCCTTCGGCAGGCGAAGCATGCCGAACAGCGAAAAAATGACAGCGGCGGCCGCTGAGCCAAGTGCCGCGAGGCCTAGGAAGTCTCTTCTTGGCATTGGTTCCGGATCAAACCGCGAGGCCTGTTTACCGGGTTTTGTCGTCATAAGGACCTCCAATGGGTCGAGATGGTGACCCTTTCCATCGATATCGCGTCCACCGGACACCTCATTGCGCACAAGGCACACCGGATACAGCGATCTTCATCCTTCAAGATCGCGGAATTCTCATTCAGTGCTTCATCCTCACCTATTGAGTTGGTGATGGCGGCCGTAAGGTCCGGCGCTTCTGCGAGAGATGAAAGAGAGACGAGCTTCAAGCACTCTGTCGGACAGACGTCGACGCAGCCGCCGCAGAGGACGCATCGCAGTCCGTCAAAGACAGGAGTAACCCCGCAGTCGAGGCAACGCGAGGCTTCTGTCACAGCCATATCGCGAGTAAATCCTGTCTCGACCTCAAGACCTGGCTCGTCGAGCCGGGCCCCAGGATCAGCGACCGGAACGGGAACCCTTCTTATCGATTCGTATCCGCGTTCGCGTTTGTAGCCTTCAAGAGTTATGTGAGCAGTAACCTCGTGTTCCTCTATTTCTCGGCCCGTGACAAATCGGTAAACAGACCTCGCCGCCTTCTTGCCCGATGCAACGGCGTCGATCAGGAGCCTTGTGCCGTGAGCCAGGTCGCCAGCTACGAACACATCCGGAGCAGATGTTCCAAGTGTTTCGGGATCGACCTCGGGCCAGCCTCGCCCGGTCTTAATGTCCTCTCCGCCTTCGGAAAGAAAGTCGATCTTTGGCGACTGTCCTACGGCAAGCAGTACCGTGTCGCAGTCGAGCCGCACAACATCGCTATCGTCGTAAACCGGACTGAACTTGCGGTCCTCGTCGTAAACGCTGAGGCATCTTCGGAATGTGACGGAGACAAGCTTTCCTAAGCCGTCGCGGTCTATCGAGACCGGTCCCCATCCGTTCAGGCGATCGACACCTTCCTCGTCACCTTCGACGATCTCGATGGTATCGGCCGGCATTTCCTCAGCACTTTCAAGGGAAACAAGTGTTACGGATGAGGTCTTGGTAAGCCTCGCGGCAGTCCTCGCAGAATCGAAAGCGATCTGCCTCACGACAGTTCTTGCGACGTCGTAGGCGACGTTCCCGCCTCCGACCACAACGATCCTTTCTCCAAGTTCCAGGGGTTCGCCGAGCGAAACGGAGCGCAGTATATCCACGCCGCCGAACACGTCCGGCCCGTTCTCCCCGGGCAGGCCAAGTGAGCGAGATGATTTTGCTCCGACCCCCAGGATGACGGCCGAATGGTCTTCGCGAAGATCGGCGAACGAAATGTCGGAACCGACGGTAACGCCGCACTTGATCTCGACTCCGAGAGCCCGGATCACGTCGATCTCTTTCTCGATCAGGTCGCGCGGAAGCCTGTAGGCGGGCACGCCGACGGCGAGCATCCCGGCCGCGACCGGTTCTGTTTCGTAGACGAAAGGTCTGAAGCCCATCAGGGCGAGGTCGTGTGCGGCGGACAGCCCCGCAGGCCCTGCACCGATGATCGCAATCTTCTCGCCTTCGGCTTTTTTGAAATTGCCTGCTACGGCTGAATGAAGAAGCGCCGCCATCTCTTCTGAGCGGGCAGCGACAGGCGGGTCAAAATCTACGAACTGTTCAAGTAGTGAGTCGGGCGATACGGCTTCCGGTCCGGCTTGTTCGCAAGCAAAGCGTTTTAGCGCTCTGATTGCGATGGGCCGATCATTCGATACAAATCTTCCGTCATCGTCTACCTGCGGGATCTTGCCCCTGCGACAAGCTGCCTCACACGGCGCTCCGCAGATACGGCCGCATATGGAAGCAAAGGGATTAGGCCCCCGTGCAATCAAGTAGGCCTTTTCGAAGTCGCCTTCTGCAATTGCCCTAACGTAGCCTCTCGCATCGGTATGGACCGGGCACGCAACCTGGCAGGATATGAGATCTCTGTGATAGTCAGCGTCCGGGACCCGGACTTTGATCTGCGTCATTTCCCCGCTCCGAACGGTAGACCTGAGACCCGGACCTTTCTATAACTTCCGTCCAATTCTTCCTCAAGTCTTTTTCGGTACTTTAACGAGCGGGTAAACGGACTTATATGATTCAAATCATAATCAGCGCTGAAGGAGATCAAGGCAGTCGTAGGCGTTGGAGAGGAGGTTTACCACGGAATCGTACAGGTAGTGCTTTCCATTCTTCTCGGCTAATACGCAGCAGGGGTTCATTACACGGAAGAGATGAGGAAAACGCCGCGTAGTTAACAGAAGTAGATTGGGACTTTGAGGGGTGCAAGCAATTTGGGAACAGTCCGCGGGTGGAACGGTTTCGACGCCAGAATCGTCCGTTATTCAAAGCACGTCTCCAAGTAAAGCGTCTAGAGTTTGCCTGGAGCAATCCGGATCGTCGCACCGTTGTGAATCGCTTCGTAGAGGTGATTGATGTCCTCGAGCGATCGAGTCTCGCCGCTCTTCAGCGGCAGGCACCGGAAACACACCCAATCAGTTTCGGGTTTGCGAAGCAATTTCGTCGACTGGCAACCGAGGCGAAGGCAGGTAAGATATTCTTGCGCGAGATAACCTATTCAACACCGATTGAAGTGCGAGGGTGCTTTCCATCATGAATAGGTCCAAAGCAATTCGTTCCCGAGAAACAAGGATGCTCGGCCGTTGAACCCTGGATCTCGTTTTCGATCTGGACGGTCAAGTGCTCGATCCCAAAGTCGCTCAACATTCGTTCGCGAACCGTGACCAGGCATTGGTTGCGATCCCCGCTTCCGTCGTGGACGACGTGGACACTCAGAGCTTCGATCCCCGAAGTAATGGTCCACACGTGAAGGTCGTGAACATCGGTGATTCCCGATACCGAACGCAATGAATCTTCGACCGCTGTCAGGTTGATGTGCGAAGGAGTTCCTTCGAGAAGTACGTTCACCGAATCTTTGATCAGCTTCCAGGCGCCATAGATGATGATCACGCTGATCAGAACACTTGCCGCCGCGTCAGCCCATACCCAACCGAATATCAGGATCGCCGCGCCAGCGACGATAGCAGCGACCGAACCGAGCGCGTCGCCGATTACGTGTAGCCATGCACCCCGGAGATTCAGGTCATGCTTGTGGTCACCGTGAAGAAGCCAGGCAGCGAGAAGGTTGACGATCAGGCCGCCTATTGCGACTGCGGTAAGACCGGCTCCGAGAACCTCCGGAGGATCGAGCCAGCGGGAATAAGCTTCATAGATCACCCATATCGAGATCGCTGCAAGCGCCACTCCGTTGATAAAGGCGGCAAGTATCTCGAGCCTGTAATATCCGTAGGTCTTGTTCGGGGTCGCAGGGCGCTCGGCGAACCAGATGGCCGCCAGTGTGAGGCTAAGGGACGCCACATCCGTCAGCATATGACCCGCGTCCGCAAGAAGCGCGAGCGAGTTTGTGATCCACCCGCCGACAGCCTCCGCGATCATGTACACGAAGGTTATCGCCAGGGCGAACTTGAGATTTCTCAGGCTCTTCTTGTCGCGACGACGGGAATTTCGTGCATGTCCGTGAGTAGCGATGTTACCTCCAGAATACTGATCCGCATTCTATTCTATTCGCAAGTTCACCATTCAAGAAACGCCTGTTTTCATCAATCTTTACTTCCCCAGCGTGCGGCCTTCTCAGTGAGCGAGTCCATTTTCGCCTGCAGCTCTTCCTTCTTTTCGCTGATCGATCTCCGGTCGGCGTCTCGGGGAACGAATACAGGTTCGCCGAAAAACATCTTCGCCCGGGTGAACGGCCTGGGTATCTGGAGGCGGTCCCAGCTCCCTATCTCCCAAAAGCGTTTTGCCTGTGGGACCATAGGCACAACTGGAACCCCTGTTTTTGCCGACAGAAGCAGGGCGCCGGGTTTCACTTTGTACCTTGGACCGCGAGGCCCGTCGATGGTGAAAGACATCCGCAGGCCCTGATTTGTCAGCCTGATCATTTGCTTTAAGACGCTGCTGCCGCCTTTGCTGGAAGATCCCCTGACGACAGCAAACCCGAACCTCTGGGCGGTGCGAGATATGTATTCGCCATCGAAGCTCTCTGATACGACAACCCCGGAATCGACACCCTTTGCATACTTGATCATCAGGAAGAGCCTGTTGTGCCAGAAAGCATTGATAGTCATCGGCATTCGTGCGTACGAGGTCTCGAAATCCTCCCATCCTTCGACGTCGAGCCCGGACCACCCGACGGGCTCTTCGAATCTGATCGTCGTTCCGACCAGGGAAACGAGTGAATAGAGCCCTAAATCAGCGGAACGGATAGCGATCCTCTGCTTCAGATCATATTTATCAAGGGGTTTGAAGCTGACATAATGGTCGTGTATTCTTGTGTCCTGCCGCTTCATCTTGGTCGGTGGGAATCTGATAAGAGGTTTATTGCAACCAAAGAATTTATTGGAACGTAGGCTTTTTTGCAAAGGCCCTCAAATTCCCAGCAAATTTCGGTATCGGACGACTGCCGCCAATGCCCAGAAGAATTCTCATCATAGATGACTACGACGATCTGGCTTCTGCCCTAGGGGAGGAGTTCTCCGCATCAGGCCACGAGGTAGTCAGGTCGAAGACTCGCAGAGAGGCCATTGAGATAGCAGACGACGAGTCCTTCGACATGGTCATAACGGATCTTGACGGCAGGCACCTCGTCAATGATAGCTCAAACAATGGATCAGGAGAGCTGGAATGTCTTCCTGAGATCGGCGACGAGATAAGAAGCAACATCAAGGCGTTCAAGATCTGCCTCAAGCATTTTCGAAGGGACGAGTTCAAAGAAGAAGAACTGATAGGGCTCGTCAGGACAACTCTCAACTACAAATCAAAGTTCATCGACCGCGGGCCGGAGATCAAGGACCGATACGAGAAGATCGACTTTGAGGTCCCGAGCGTCATCGCCCTTATGGATGACATCCTTGAGTACTTGATGAAGCGGGTGGAGAAGCTGGGGGTCGTAAAACCGGAGAAATCGAACCTCTTTGTTGCGTTGGACGAGGCATTCGTCAATGCGGTGAAGCACGGGAACAAGTTCGATACCTCAAAGCTGGTCAGAATCTCGGTCGAGATCTCGCCAAAGAAAGCGAGTTTTACGATCGAGGACGAAGGCGAAGGCTTTAACGTCAATGAGATCCCGGATCCGCGAGATCCTGAGAATCTGTTCAAGACATCCGGCCGTGGGGTGATGTTCATTTTCAACATCATGGACGAAGTTTCATACAACGACCGCGGAAACCGGCTGACGATGGTCAAACTAACGGAGCCGGGCGAGTAAGAAACCGCTGCCGCACAAGGCCTTTCATATGAAGGTCACGATAGGACAGATCAACACGACGAACGGCGACATTCAGGGTAATGTCGCTAAAATTTTGCGCGCGATCAAAAAAGCCCGCGAAGACCGATCGGATATTGTCGTGCTTCCAGAACTCTCGATCCACGGCTATACATCCCAAGACTGGTTCCAGGATGAGGACATCGTTTCATCTGCACTAGATCCGCTTCAGCAGATAATTCCAAACACACAGGGACTGACCGCGGTCTTGGGAACTATCAGACCGAATCCTGACAAGGACGGCAGGCGTCTATTCAACTCGGCCGCTGTTATCCACGACGGAAAATTGCTTGGATTCGCGGACAAGACGCTTCTTCCCGAGTACGATGTTTTTGACGATCCCAGGTATTTTGAGCCTTCCAACACAAGAAAGCTCTTTGAAATAAGCGGCCTGAAGCTGGGGGTCGCGGTCTGCGAAGATTTCTGGAACGACAAGACGTTCTGGAAAGGTCGGCTGTACGAATCAGATCCAACCGATGAACTGATCGAACTTGGCGCGGACCTGATCGTTTCCGTGAACGCTTCACCCTTTAACAAGGGCAAGATCAAGCTGCGTTGCGACATGGTTGCGCATCGTGCGAGGGAAGAGAAGATACCCATAGTCTTTGTCAATCTTGTAGGCGGCAACGACGGCATCATCTTCGATGGCGCCAGCCTCGTCGCCGATGAGGAAGGCGACATCATTCTTCAGGCGAAGGCTTTTGAAGAATTTGTGGAAACGGTCGAGCTCGATGTCCGCAAGCCCGATTCTCGTGGGATAACCGGAAACGAGACAGAGGCGATTCGGCGGGCGCTCGTATTGGGCGTAAGGGATTATGCCCACAAAAACGGATTCAAAAAGGCAGTACTGGGACTTTCGGGAGGCATCGATTCGGCTCTCGTTGCGACTTTGGCCTGTGAAGCACTCGGCCCCGAGAACGTTCTTTGTGTGATGATGCCCTCTCCTTTCTCTTCTGAAGGGAGTATTTCGGACTCGCAAAGATTGGTTGAAAACCTTGGCTGCGAATTGAGGATCGAGCCGATCTCCGATGCCTACGATGTTCTTCTTCATCAGCTGAAATTCGAGCAGCCGGAAAGAGGAGGCGAAAATCTCGCGGCTGAAAATATGCAGTCGAGGATCCGGGGTGTCATCATTATGGCCATCTCGAATGCCGAAGGCCGCTTGGTGCTTGCAACGGGCAACAAGTCGGAACTTGCTGTCGGGTATTGCACACTATACGGCGACACGAATGGAGGGATAGCCGTTATCGGAGACGTCCTCAAGACCGAGGCCTACGCCCTGGCAAGGCAGATCAATGAGTCGGCAGGAAATGAGGTCATTCCGCAGGAGATAATAGACAAGGCGCCTTCCGCCGAACTTGCTCCGGATCAATTCGATTCAGATTCCTTGCCGCCATATGAGCTGATGGACCCTATTCTGAAGCTGTACTTCGAGAACAAACTTTCATTGACAGAAATAATCGAGCGCGGACACGATCCGGAACTGGTCTACTCTCTGCTTAACAAGGTCGAATCACCGGCCAACGAGTTCAAGCGGAGACAGCTTCCTCCGACCCTTATCATTTCCAAAAACGCGATCGGTATCGGCCGCCGCCGGCCTGTCACCCATAAGTTCCGCCGCACACCACAAGAAGATTAGTCTCCAATTGGCTTGCAAGCATCCTCCTGGGAGCCGTTCGTACGGAACATTTGGCGCCCTGTGCGTATCGAAGAAACCACGGAGGATCGAACGATGGCAAGATTTTCAAGCCCCCTTAACAACATCAAGATCGCAAAACCCTGCTCCGAGAGCTGGGACGAGATGTATGGAACAGATCGCAAGAGGCTATGCGCCAAATGCGATCTGAACGTATTTAACCTGTCAGCAATGACGAAAGCCGAAGCCGAGAACCTGATATTCACCTCGGAAGGAAGGGTCTGCGCACGTTTCTACCGCAGGGAAGATGGAACGATCATCACAAAGGACTGTCCCGTTGGTCTGAAAGCCGCGAGAAAGAAGATCAGAAAGATCTGGACTGCGACAGCGAGCATGGTGATGGCTCTGTTTGCAGGGATCGGCATCGTGTCATTGTTCGAGAGCGAAGAAATCCCGGCCGAAGTTGGTGTTGTAGCGATCGAGAGGCCGTTGAACGATCCGATGCAGGGAAGTGTCGAAGTTATGGGCGATATCGCGATCGAAGAACCGCACGTGATGGGCGAGATCGAATTCGACAGAAAATAGAGAGCTGTGACCGATCCATTCGTTTAGCACACCCGTTCACGGGTGGGTGCAGCGCAGAGCGCTGCTCTAAACGGTCACGTTGTTAGACTCACCCTTAGCAGCAGACTACTGAACCTTCACAAAATACCCTTGCCGGGCGCGCACGCGGTGATTCTGCGGATCCTGCAGTCTAACATTCAGCTCGACATACTCATTCGGATCATACTCTCCGTCCGAATAGTACTGCACCAGGTACTGGGCCTGAAGTTCATTGGCAAGCTGGCGGAAGATCACTTCAAGAGTGTCAGTGTTCTTTTTCAAGTTTGCTGCCGATTCGTACTCGCTTTTCAGGTCGATCGGAAGGAATTTCGGAAGAAAGGCCATCCCGCCCGTATCATTGGCGAATGCCTGCATGTTGTCCTGGCCCTGAACACTGATCTTGTTGAGCTTGTAAGAACTACCTGCGGGATTGATCGAGTAAAAGACTGTATCCGCATCTTGTAATCTTTGCAGCGTCTTCTTTTGTTCTGAGAGCCTAACCTTGTTTCTGCCGTCCCTGAGAATTGCGACCCGTTTCTCATTGGTCAGGGAGTTAAGCTGCCGGCTGATGTCTGCCCATACCTGTCGGTTTCCGTTCTGGACTCCTTTGCTCGTATTATCCTCGCCGTCCGAGATAGCGAGAATTACCTTCCGGCTCTTCGCAGGTGCGTTTCTTCGAAGATATTCAGCAGCGGCAGATACGGTGTCAAAGAAGGCTGTGTCCTGCTTGGTCGGCTGAAGACCCCGAATCGTTTCGATCGCCTCAAACGCAACATTCCGATTCTGGACTAGATTGGGTTCGCCGCCGATCGTAAAGACTGTTGCCCTGTCTATCGGCCGCATAACCTCCTGTAGAAACTTGGCCGCGGTTTCCTGTTCGAACCTGAACATCGGATCAGTGCTTCCGGAAACGTCGAACAAGATAGCTATCTCCAGGGGAACCTTCTCGGCGGCAGAAACTTCGGTTATCTGCTGAAGGCGGTTGCGCTCGCGGATGATGAAATCATTCAACGCCAGGCCCCGAACAGGATCGCCCGCTGAATTAGTGACTGAGACCGGCACGACCACGAGCCGCGACTCGATCTCAAGGACCTCCTCGTCCTCAACTATCAGCGGAGGCGGAGTTCCAACCGGGTCCTGAGCCACGACGAACGTCGTTGCCAATAGGACAATTAAAAAGGCAGGAATTGTTCGGATCACTTTCTTATACCTCTTGTTAGCGGATCCAACGGGATACAGATGAATGACGGCCTGATGAGTTACGGGAATGACAAGAGAGAGGTTTCGAAGAGCCGGATCCGGGCGGGAAGGAACCGCGCCCGAGTCCGGCTCAAAATAGAATCAAGGAGCGAATTGCGAAGGCCACATTTTTGGCAGGCCATGGCATTTCGCTCCCAAGAATTACTTCGTTCCGTCGTTGTCTGCAGTCGTGCGGACCTCAACGTTCTGGTTGATGCCACGGTTGACGAGCAGCTTCACTTCGACGCGCCTGTTCTGCTGGCGGCCTTCCAAAGTCGAATTGTCTGCGACCGGATTGGTTTCGCCGTAGCCATAACCGCGTCCGATCCTGCGAAGCGGAATGTTGTGGGTCATTACGAGGTAGTCGATGACTGCCTGTGCACGACGGTCGCTAAGGACCTTGTTCTTCTGGGCAGATCCGTCGGAGGATGCAAATCCCTGAACTTCGAGCACATAACCGCGAAGAGTGAGTGCGGTCGCCGCAACCGTATCGAGCTCAGCCATCGCTTCGGGCGACAGCTTGTAGCTGTTTACCTTAAAGTTCACCGTCGAAGTCGACTGAACCACATACTCGTCCATTGAAGAGATCCTGCGGTTCGTCGCGTTCACACCTGCGATCGCAGCGTCAGCTGTGTCCTGGGCAGCTTTCGCACCGCCGCGGGCAGCGTTCGATATAGCCATCAGCTCATCGATCTGGCCGGACATTCTCTCAGCATTCTGTTCTGTAGCTGTGATGCGTTCTTCCGCAGGCGTCACACGCGAATCGATCGACTGAGCGGTCTCAAGGTCGCTCTTGTCGAACCGGATCTTGGTGGCGGCGAGTGCGCCCGAAGATTCGCCCCGGCCGTCAACCTCTAGCTTCAAGCCCCGGATGATACTGGACGCCGGATATCTGTCACCGCCTCCCCAGAAGCTGTTTGACTTGATACTTGCGTTTGGCGAGATTATCACCCGCGTGTCATTTCCGGTCTCATCGCGAAGCAGGAATCCTTCGTCGGAGGTAGCAACGACGGTTCCTTCGATCTCATACTTCTGACCGTTGACGAGAGATCGAACGGGATTGTCCTGAGCAAGCACGACACCGATCCCGAGGATCATTGAAAGCGCCACTAGGGACGCAGAAAAACGAATAGCTTTAAGTTTAGTCTTCATAATTAAACTCCTTGACCACTCCTGCTGATTGTACTTGTGAAATATGCTGAGAGAGCAAAACTAAGAGTCACAATCAGCATTGCGCGTTGTCAACGATTAATGGTCAGCCGGGGGGAGCCTGAATCGCGATGGCGGTTCAGGGTTGTGGACTGCGTTCCTATAAGAATACGCCCTTTCACTCAGTGCGACAAGAGCCAATCCGATAAATAGGGTTTAACAAAATGTTAGCCGCCCGACTGTCATCGGGCGGACAAACGACCGGAAAAAGGGTTCAAATACGGAAGTCGGTGTTCTCGAGGTAGTTCTTCATAAAGGACAGGAACTGCTCGGCGTCTGCGCCATCGACGATCCTGTGGTCATAAGTTAGCGCAAAGTACGCCATGCTCCTGATGCCCAGGAAGTCGTCTCCGTCAGGAGTCGTCATGACCTTCGGCCTTTTCTCGATCGTTCCAACGCAGAGGATCGCCACCTGAGGCTGGTTGATGATCGGAGTTCCGAACAGGCCCCCGAAAACGCCCGGATTCGTGATCGTGAACGTGCCGCCCTGCACTTCATCGGGATTCAGCTTCTTTGCCCTGGCGCGATCAGCCAGGTCGTTTGCGCTTCTTGCAAGCCCGGCGAGCGAAAGCTGGTCGGCCTGTCTGATCACGGGAACGATCAGTCCCCAATCAAGGGCCACGGCCATTCCCAGGTTTATATCTCCCTTGTAAACGACCTGGTCGCCTGCAACCTGTGAGTTCACAACGGGGAACTCGCGAAGTGCGGCTGTCGTCGCTTCAAAAATGAACGGCATGAAGGTCAGTTTTGTACCGTACCGCTCCTGGAACTCCCGTTTGTGCCTGTCGCGATACTTCACGACATTTGTCATATCGAACTCGTACACCGACGTGACGTGTGCCGAGGTCTGCTTCGAGAACGTCATATGTTCCGCGATCTTCTTTCGCATCACGGACATTGATTCGATACGGTCCTCGGAGGACGCCGCTACACGCGGAGCGGGAGGGGCAGAGACCGGTTCGGCCTTCGACGGGGCAGGCACGGAAGCCGGTTCGACCTGAGGTGCACGCTGTGTCGCGGGCTTCGCCATCAGGTCCTCAGGTTTCACGGCGGCACCTGAATCGATAAACGCGAGGATGTCTTTCTTCGTGACCCGGCCGCTCATCCCGGTCCCTTCTATTTGCGAGATATCGACGTTGTGCTCTTTCGCGATGTTGCGAACCAACGGACTGCTTTTCGTCTTTCGAAGCTCTTCAAGAGTCATCTCCGACCGCGGCTTGTCGTGACCGTTGGACGGGGCGGCCGCAGCCGAAACTGCCTTCGGAGCAGAGTCTGTGGCAGGTTTTTCCGCTTCAGGCTCTTCGGTCGCCACAGGTGCAGGAGCTTCGGCAGAGGGGGCCGGCGGTGCTTTAGCGCCTTCAGCGCCGATCAACGCAAGCACAGTATCTACCTCAACCGTGTCGCCCTCCTGATATTTGATTTCCAGAAGCGTTCCTTCGACAGGCGACGGAACTTCTGCGTCCACCTTGTCTGTGGAGATCTCAAGGAGCGCCTCGTCTCGTTCAACCTTGTCGCCGACCGACTTAAGCCATTTCGAAATGGTACCTTCAGCTATCGATTCTCCCATCTGCGGCATTACGACCTCGGTTGCGGTGTCGGAACTCGCGGACGGAGCGGGAGCGGGTGCAGAAGTGGGTTCAGGTTCGGGTTCAGCTACGGATTCCGGTTCTGGTGACTCCTCGACTACCTCTTCGGCCGGAGGTGCAGCGGCTTCCGCAGAAGATGAGTCGTCCGCAGAAACTTCTCCTTCTTCACCGAGAACCGCCACAACCGAATCGACTTCGACCGTGTCGCCTTCTTGGGCACGGATCTCGAGAAGAACTCCCGCCGCTGGCGCTGGAACTTCAGCGTCGACTTTGTCGGTTGAAATCTCAAGAAGAGGCTCGTCTCGCTCTACTGTCTCTCCGACCTGCTTAAGCCACTTTGAAATGGTGCCCTCGGCGATGGATTCGCCCATCTGCGGCATCACTACTTCTACGCTCATAGAATCTCCGTATGAAAACCGTTCAATACAACTATTCTGTTATAGGTGGTCAAACTGAAATTCTAACGCTTACAGATGGATTCGACAAAACCGCGGCCCACTTCGCGACGCTTTGCAAAAGTCTCCGCGTTCTTCGCGGTAAAACCTCCAACTTGGGATTCGGGTACCTTAAAAAAATCGCGCGGCTCTTTTACTCAGCCGTGGTCGGATCGATGATCGCTCGCACTTCTGAAACATTGTTGGCGGGAAAGCCGCCGAGCGAGGCGTGCTTTCTTATGGTTTTTTCGTCAGGCGCGACGTAAATGCAGTAAACCTTGTCCTGAGTCACATAACTCTCGACCCACTGGATCGAAGGTCCCATTTCGCTGAGCACGCCGCACGACGTTTGGGAGATATCCCGCAATTCCCTTTCACTAAGATCTCCCGCGCCGGGGATCTCTCTTTCGATCACAAATTTCGGCATTTGTTCACCTCGTATCGAATAGGCTGTGACACAGAGGTCAGCCCGTGAAAAACGAGTCATTATCGCAGAAATTTCAATAGAAAGGTGTTTGTTTTTTGCACTTCCCGCGAATATCATACTGTCCGAATTCAAAATCTCAGGGAAAATCCAAAAATGATGAAAAGATCCGTTCTTCTGGCCATCCCGATGATGGTCCTGCTTTCGCTCGCAACTTTCGCCCAGACCACTGGTCCGGTCCTTACCAGAGCCGATTACGACCGTGCCGCTTCCAGGCTGTCATTCAACACTGCGCGTCTCGTCGACCGGCTGCCCGGCAGTCCGGTTTGGCTCGATGACGGCAGGTTCTGGTACAGGGTTTCGACGGTCGACGGCGCCGAATTCGTATTGATCGATCCTTCCGACGGTTCAAGAAAAGCGGCCGCATCGCTAGATGAACTAGGTGTCGAATCCGACGGTGCGCGAAGTTTTGGCCGGGCAGCTTCGGCGACCTCGCCTGACGGCAAGTACGAAGCCTTTATCCGGGACTGGAACCTTTGGGTGAAAGAAACAGGTTCGGGGAATGAAAAACAGCTGACGAAGAACGGTATCGAGAATTACGGCTATGCGACAGACAATGCCGGTTGGCGTAAGAGCGACCGACCGATCCTGATCTGGTCGCCTGACTCGAAGAAGATCGCGACCTACCGGCAGGATCAGCGCCACGTCAGCGACATGTATCTTGTTTCTACGAACGTTGGTGAACCGGAGCTGCAGGCTTGGAAGTATCCTTTGCCGCAGGACGAGAAGATCATACAGATCGAGCGGATCATCATCGATGTCGAGTCCGGCAAGATCACGCCTTTGAAGATCCCTGCAGATGCGAGACGAGGTACTCTCTGCGACGACATTTCCTGCACGGGAGCGTGGGACGACAACGAATGGAGCGAGGACGGATCAACGCTCGCCTTCGTTTCTTCTTCCCGTGATCACAAGGAAGCCAAATTCCGTATCGCAAACACTTCGACTGGAGACGTGCGAGAGGTGTTCGAAGAAGTGGTCAGTACGCAGTATGAATCCGGCCAGGGGGCGATCAACTGGCGCTATTTCCCGAAGACGAATGAGGCGATCTGGTACTCGGAGCGCAGCGATTGGGGCCACCTTTACCTATACGATCTAGGCACCGGAAAGGTAAAGAACCAGATCACGAAGGGCGACTGGGTAGTGACCCGGATGATGCACGTAGACGAAGCTAATCGCGTGATCTACTTCGAGGCAAACGGTAGGGAATCGGGGCGCGACCCATACTTCAGCCACTTCTACAAGATCAACTTTGACGGCAGCGGGTTGAAACTGCTCACCCCGGAAGACGGAAACCACCGGATCTCGATCTCACCCGATAGGAAATACTTTGCAGATTCGTATTCGAAGCCCGATGTGCCACCCGTCGCTGTTCTGAGGGATATGGACGGGAAACTGATCTCAACGGTCGAGAAAACGTCTGTCGAGCGGTTGAAGAAAACGGGCTGGAAACCTCCGATGCCGATCACCGTGAAAGACCGGAACAACAAGTGGGATCTTTACGGGCTGATGTTCACGCCTTCAGATCTCGATGAAAGCAAGAAGTATCCGGTGATCAATTACATCTATCCGGGGCCTCAAGGGGGAGGTGTCGGAAGCCGCTCCTTTTCGCCTTCGAGGAATGATCATAATGCCGTGGCAGAACTTGGCTTTGTCGTGATCGTAATCGATGGTTCCTGCAATCCCGACCGCTCAAAGTCATTCCACGACGCCTGTTACGGTGATATGGCGGACAACACGCTTGAGGACCAGATGGCGGGCATCAAGCAGCTCGCCCAGAAGTATCCGTACATCGACACGAGCAGAGTAGGCGTCTGGGGCCATTCCGGCGGCGGATTCGCGACCGCTTCGGCGATGTTCAAGTATCCCGATTTTTACAAGGTAGGCGTATCGCAGTCGGGAAATCACGACAACAGGAATTACGAGGATGATTGGGGCGAGCGTTACATCGGGCTTCTGAAAAAGGAAGGCGACAGCGACAATTATGCTCCTCAGGCGAACCAGGTCTATGCGAAGAACCTGAAGGGCAAACTAATGCTCGCGCACGGAGGCCTTGATGACAACGTGCCTCCTTACAACACTTACCTTGTTGTAGACGCGCTGATCAAGGCAAACAAGGACTTTGACCTGATCATTTTTCCGAACGCACGACACGGCTACGGAGCCGACACGTTGTATATGACGAGGCGAAGGTGGGACTACTTCGTTAAGCATCTTATGGGAGGCGAACCGCCGGAGCAGTACGAATTGACGGTTCCTCGAAATCAGTAGTCTTAATAAACAGGGATAAAGGGGATGAATGGGATAAAGAACACGAAAATCCCTTTCATCCGCTTTATCCCTGTAAAAACTAGTAGGCCGCGAGTTTTCGGCAGGCGTCGACGATGTCGTCGAGATTCGGCAGGTAGTAATCCTCGAGCTGGGGTGCGAACGGGACTGGCGAGTCGATCGAGGCAAGTCTGATCACCGGAGCGTCCAGCCATTCAAATGCCTCTTCAGCAATGATCGCCGAGATCTCGCCTCCAATGCCGCCCGTGATCGATGATTCGTGAAGGATCAGAACCCGGTTCGTCTTCTTCACCGTAACGAGAATCGCTTCGCGGTCGAGCGGCGCCAGCGTCCGGAGATCCATCACTTCCACCGATACCCCGTCTTCCTGCTCAAGCTTTTCGGCGGCGTCAAGAGCATTCAGCGTCTGGGCGCCGAAAGTGATGATCGAAAGATCTTTTCCTCCCCGTGCGACACGCGCCTTTCCGATCGGAACCCTGTAGTCTTCTTCCGGCAGTTCCTCTTTTAATCTTGGAAGTCTGTAGAGTTTCTTGTGCTCAAAGAAAAGGACGGGATCGGGGTCGTGAATGGCCGATTTAATAAGGCCTTTTGCGTCGTAAGCGGTCGAAGGCTCGACCATCTTTAGTCCGGCTGTGTTTAGGAAGAAGGATTCTGCGTTAAGAGAGTGGAACGGACCGCCCCGGACGCCGCTTCCGCAAGGACCCCGAAACACCGCGCCTATACTGCCGCAGCCCCTGTAACGCGACTTTGCGGCATAGTTCGTCAGCATATCGAAGCCGTTCGAGATGAAGTCGATGAACTGGAACTCCGCCACGGGCTTCATTCCTAAAAGCGCTGCCCCGCAGGCGGCACCGACGATCGCGGCCTCAGAGATAGGCGTATCTACGACGCGATCCGGGCCGAATGCATCGAGAAACCCCTCTGTAACTTTGAATGCACCGCCATATCTCCCGACATCCTCGCCTATGACGAACACGGAGTCGTCTTTCTCCATTTCTTCGCGGATCCCTTGCTTTATAGCTTCAAGCAGGGTGCTCGATGTTTCCTTTGTCATCTGGAATGAAAGACTCTCAGTCTTCAAGCTCCTTGGTGTCCAGATCGGTCGTGTTCTCAAACAGGCTCGAGACCGGCGTCTGCACCGGCGGGAGGCCAGCCCTGTAGTCTTCAAGGTCTTTGATCAGTCTTTCGGCGGCATCTTTCGCAAGCTCAAAATCCTGCCGTCTGACCTTGAGCTTGAAGCGGCCGCTTTCGGTCGGCAGCTCGCTCATTTTGGCAAAGTTCCTAAGCCTCAATTCGACACCGGCACCTATCTTGAACAGGCCTTTCTTGAATTTCACGTCAAGGATCTCATCAAGTGGGACCCGTATCTCTTTCACCTGGCCTTTGAACATCCCGAGCAGTTTCGATTCAAACTCGAGCACCACTCCGGCAGACGAGAACTTTGCCAGGCCGTTGATCTCTGAAAGGCCCGATTCCGTCTTGAATGGTACCGCTGTGAAACTCTGGTTCATACCTCAGCCCGGTCCGGCGAGATCGTATCATCTTCGTAACTGAATGAATCGCCCTCGTCCGACTCGCCTTTCACCTTGGCGACAGCTATCAGACACAAGTAACCGACTATGCCTGAGATCAGAGAGGTAAGAAGGATCGCCATCTTCGAATTGTTTATCAGAGCGGTATTACCTTTGAACGCAAGATTAGTAATGAAGATCGACATCGTAAATCCGATCCCGGCAAGAAATCCCGCACCGATTATGTGGCTCCATTGCAGAAACCTTGGAAGTCTGCAGATCTTCGTCTTGACCGCGATGAAACTGAAAGCCGCGATTCCTATCACTTTTCCGACGAACAGGCCCAGAAATATGCCGACGCTGTTCGAACTGGTCAGGCTGGCGATCGCGTCCGCGCCGATCGTTATCCCTGTATTGGCTAGTGCGAACACCGGAAGGACAAGGAACGCGACCGGCCTGTGAAGCAGATGCTCAAGATGATACGAAGGTGAACGGTCGTCCTTTCGGATCCTGTCGAAGGGGATAGTAAACGCGAGAAGAACGCCGGCGATCGTCGCGTGAACACCGCTCAGGAACATAAACGTCCACATCACCATACCGAGCAGAATGTAAGGGAGAAGATTCGCGACTCGCATCCGGTTGAGTATCAGAAGCACTCCGCAAACGGCAAGCGAAATCAGCAGATACATCGCTGAGAACTTCGAGGTATAGAACACCGCGATGACGATGATAGCTATCAGATCGTCGATGACTGCAAGCGCTGTCAGAAATACCTTCAGGGAGGTCGGAGCGTGCTTTCCGACAAGTGCGAGGATGCTCAAAGCGAACGCTATGTCGGTCGCCATCGGAATCCCGATACCGGCTTGGTAAGGGGTGCCCGCGTTCAGGGCAAAGTGGAAACCGGCCGGAAGAATAACGCCGCCAAGAGCGGCAACGATCGGAAGAAGCGCGTTCTTGAAATCCGATAGCTCGCCCTTGTAAAGCTCACGCTTCAGCTCGAGGCCGATCAAGAGGAAGAAAATGGCCATAAGGCCGTCGTTTACCCAGTAAGAGACCGTCAGCGGCCCAAGGTAAAGCTTCCAGAACGCAAGGTACTCCGGACCAAGATACGAATTGGCCACGATCAGCGAAAGGACCGTGCACGCCATGAGGATCAAGCCCGCCGAACGCTCGTTCTCGACGAACTCCTTGAACTGACCTGTAAGGAGAATCTTCTTTATCATCTGTGCCTATGGGAAAAGAGTATAAATATACAGCGCGTAAACAACCAACAGGATGAACGCTTCGAGGCGGTCGAGAACGAACCTGATACCAAGAAGCGCCCATAAAAAAACCGCTGTTCCCAGCATCACCGCCAGATCTACCGTTCGTATATCGCCCACTTCTATCGGGTTCACCAGCGCGGTAACGCCTAAAACGAAGGCGATGTTTGAGATATTCGATCCGATAGCATTGCCGAGGGCCATGTCCGCCTTGTTCCTAAACGCGGCGACAGCCGAGGTCGCTAGTTCGGGAAGGCTCGTGCCGACGGCGACCAGTGTCAGGCCGATCACTACCTCCGGAATTTCGAAGAACTTGGCGATCTGGACGGCACCGTTGACGAGCAGATTTGCGCCGAGCACCAGGAATCCGACTCCTCCGACAAGCATCAGGGCGTCGAAGCCGACATTTCTTCCTGGTCCTTCAAGCCCCTCCGAGAACTGCGACTTTAGGCCTTTTACCTTTCCGCGTTTTGCGGAGAAGTATATGAAAAGCGTGTATGCAACTGCGCTCAAGACGAGCAGCAAACCATCCAGCCGGTCGAGAGAACCATCGAGGATCATCAGCCAGAATACGCCTGTGATGGCGACCATCACAGGCATCTCGCGCCTTATGACGACTGTCTTTGCCTTGAGCGGATAAATTAGCGCTGCCACACCAAGGATCAAAGCCGTGTTGCTGATATTCGAACCTACGATATTCCCGATAGCAAGTGCGCTGCTTCCCGCGAACGCCGCCTGAACCGACACGACCAGTTCCGGGCTTGAGGTGCCGAGTGCGACAAACGTCAGGCCGACGACGAACGGCGTGATCCCGAGCCGCAAAGCGATCGACGATCCTGAACGCACCAGTCCTTCGGCACCCAGTGTCAGGATCACGAATCCGGCGATCAGCAGCAGTATCGGGAAGAGCATTAGTCCTGGTGTCGGCCGCACGTCATCGGCCTGCAAAAATCGACGAAGCCGGATGCTTTCAAACTTCCGGCTCCGCCACGAAAACAAAACCTTTCTTTTATCTTACCTTTTGAGGACGTCTTTTCTTACTGCGGGAGGCACGACCGAGTTATCGAAAACCTCACGCCCGGCGGACTGAGGCTCAGGGAGCGGTTCCGATTCTGCTGCATCCGCCTCCCGGTCAAGGAAATCTTTTATATCGTCAGCGATCGCGTCCATTTCTTTGCCGCTGAGGACAGACCTGTTCTCAAGGAAGAGCTCGAATCGCTTGATAGGGTCATTGTGCTCCGCCCACCATTCGATCTCTCCTTCCGGGACGTACGCCTGGTTGTCGTGCTCGGCGTGGCCTTTCCGCCTGTAGGTCATAGCCTCGATCAGCACGCTGCCCTTTCCTTCCCTTGCGTGCTCGACGGCCTCCTTCATAACTTCATAGCAGGCTACGACGTCGTTGCCGTCAACCTTCAGCCCCTTTATGCCGTACCCCAGCGCCTTATCCACAAATGAGTCCGCCGCGCACTGCATGTTGGTCGGAGTCGAATACGCGTAACCATTGTTCTCAACGATCGTGATCAACGGGAGCTTCCGGACTGCGGCAAAATTTACGCCTTCGTGAAAGGTGCCTGTCGAGGTCGCTCCTTCTCCAAGATAGGCCGCTGCCACCCTGTTCTCTCCCCGCATCCGGGAGGCGAGCAGGATGCCCGCCATTACCGGAATCATGTCTCCAAGATGCGAGATCGGCCCCACAAACCCTTTTTCAATGTCCGCGAAATGAAACTGGACATCGGTTGCTCTGGAAGCGGCCGTTCCGCGCCCGAAGTATTGAAGGAAGATCTCCCTCGGCTCGATCCTTTTTACAAAGCACGCGCCGATATCGCGTATAAGCGGGGCGATAAAATCCTGCGGCTCCAATGCGTATGCGGTCCCGACCGCAGTGGCTTCCTGACCAAGCGACGTGAAAACGCCGCCGGTCAGCTTCGATTGCTTCTTCAGGCGGACGGTCTTTTCGTCGAACATCCGGGTGATCTTCAGGAATCGGTACAGCTCGACAAGCTGTTCATCCGTCAGTGCGGTGTTTCCTGTGCAGGAGAGTGGTTTTTTTGGTGCTTCCATTTGAGTAGGCCACGGATTTCACGGATTACACAGAGCGAGAACCTTGTAAGTGCTATGTTCGCTGGTTTCGCTCAAACTTCCAATCAGATCATGCAATCCGTGTCATCCGTGTAATCAGTGGCTAAAAAGGCTCTTTACGATCCCGTAAATACTTATCGCTAGCCAGAAGAATTCTACGACAAAGGCCGCAAGGTTAAAATCGAACCACAGCGAGATCAGAATCAGCCCGGCCCCGACGGCGTTAAGGATCGAATACAGCCTCCCAGCCGATTCGATCCTGTTGGTTTGCAGCAGGAAATAGGTGACGATGATCATCGCCACACCGATCCCCCCAATAAGATCAAAAACTGTGAACGCCAAGAGAAATATCAGTCCGGCCCTTCCTGTATTGTTCCGTTCAACATCCGAGGTCTTTGAAAAAGAACAGCTCAGGATCGTCTTTGTCGAGATTGTCGACCAACCCAGACAGTCTGTAGCCGCGTTTTCCGAGAAACGCCTGCATTCCAAGATTGGAAGCATTTGTCGAGGTGAAGATCCCTTTCGAACTGCATTCGGCCTCAAGACGCTCGAACAGGGCACTGCCGATTCCCGAACGTCTGCGGTCTTCTTTTACAAAGACCAGCGAAATGAACCCTCGACCGAAGAACGAATGATCCATAACCCCGTATCCTTCGACGACGCCATCTTCCTCGGCAATGAAGCAATGCCTTTCCTCCAGAAATTCTGCGACATAGTCGAGTCTTTCCGGTTCTCGTCCTGCGATCGAGTCGATCTCAACGATCCGATCTCTATCCTCAGGCAACGCTCTCCGTACCAAGATGCTCATTTGGCTGCCGGAAAGCTGTATTTTCCCACCGCGCCGGCCGGTCCGACTGCAAAGACTGCATTCCTGCCTTTTGAATCGACGGCGTTCCAATTCCCGTCGTCGATCCGGTTCCAGGTATTCCCGAAGTCAGTAGAGATGTCCGATCCGCCCGAACCCACGATGACAAGCGTGTCCTCATCGACGAACGTCACGCCCGATCGATAGCCGAAAGAGTTTATCTCGCGCTTGGAAGACCACGTTTTTCCGCCATCAAGTGAGTAGGCGATATTTGAACTGTTCATCGCGGGTTTTGTGTAATCTCCGCCGACAATAACTCCGCGTTTGCCGAGAACTGCGATCCCGAAGATGCCGGTCGCGCCCTCCCCTTTGATCAGAGGTGTGTCTGATGAACGCCACGTTTCACCGCGGTCGGCTGAGTACAAGACCCTCGCGTCCATTCCGCCCGTGATCAGCAAAAGTCCTTGATTTCCGTGGGTAACTATACAGGTCCCGCTCGCCGCGAAAGCGGCCTCTCCTTCCTTTGCAGCAGGCATTTTCTCAGACGGCAACTTCGACCAGGTTTCACCGTCGGTCGTGGCATAGATAACGTACCTGCCGTTAACCGGATCGCTTTGGGCCGTGCCGTGCTTCTCGTCCCAAAATGCGAGGGAATCAAAGAAAGCGTTCTTATCGGTATTCTCGAACTGAAGCTTCCAGGATTCGCCGCCGTCAACGGTCTTGTAGATACGGGAGTCTTTTCCGTTACCAATGCTTAGAACATATGCTGTCCTTTCGCTGAAAGCCTCAATGTCGCGGAAATCGAGCTTCTCAGCGCCTTCGACCTTGAAAACGCTCCAGCTCTTTCCACCGTCGATTGACCTGATGACCGTTCCGCCTGTACCGGAAGCCCAGATAACCTTTTCGCTGACTACATCGAGCCCCCGGAAACTCGCATCCGTACCCGGATCAAGCTTCTTCCACTGTCCTGTCGCCGTGCAGGTCATACCAAACAGAATTACCAGGCTTGCAACGAGAGTCCTTGTTCGTGACATGGCGAAGATTATACGTGCCGACACCGGCTTTCCGAAGTCGTGTTTGAAATCGGCTGTTTGAGAAGTAGAATCCTCTAACCGCCGAAATATCCAGGACGAATCTGTTATGGCATTCTTACCAATTCCTTCGATGCTGCTTAGGCAGCTGTACACATACAACAGCCTGAAGAACACTGAAGGCGGCATAAGGTTTTCCATCAAGAACCGCTTGACCGATGTCGAGTTTACAGAACTGAAGTCCGTCAGGATCAACGGTGAGGAGATCTCAAAGGAAAAGATCACGCTTGATCTTGGCGGCGGGACCACGATGCAGGCGGGTGATGTAAGCGAATCGAACCCGGTTAATCTTCCGTTGAGAAAGGTGTTCGACGTAAATGCGGAGATCGGGAATCTCGATCACGGAAAATACAAGATCTCTCTTGCATTTCGCGCAAAGGGCTACGGATCGCTGAAGTTTGACGTGGAGGATTCGATCGCCGAGGTCGAACAGCTTGAGGTCCGCATCCCCAGGGACGATCACGATGATTACTCGGACGAGGTAATACGGAAACGCCAAGAGTTCGTCAGTGATTTTACGGGCGCAAGTTTCGAGCACATCTCGAAGTACTCGTTCGACCCGCACATAACGGAAGGGAATTGCGAGAACTTTACGGGTGTGGCGCAGATCCCGATAGGTTTCGCGGGGCCTCTTAAAGTGAACGGTGAATTCGCGAATGGCGAGTTCCTGATCCCTTTGGCTACGACCGAAGGAACTTTGATCGCTTCATACAACCGGGGTATCAAGGTGCTCAACCTCTCAGGCGGCGCGAAATCGACGGTCGTCAGCGACGCAATGCAGAGGGCTCCGGTATTCGTTTTCGACGATGCCCGCGACGGAAGGAGGTTCGTCTCGTGGGTTCTCGAGAACTTCGAGAAGATCAAGTACGAGGCAGAGGCGACTTCAAGCGTCGCGAAGTTGAAGGACATCGACCCGTACACTGCCAACAAGTTCGTCTATTTGCGGTTCAACTATACGACCGGCGACGCGGCGGGACAGAACATGGTCGGGCGCGCGACTTTCGCTGCCTGCAGCTGGGTTCTCGACAATTACGAAGGCATTCGTCACTTCTACCTTGAATCGAATTTTGCCACCGACAAGAAAGCCTCGCAGGTCAATATAATGAGAACGCGCGGGAAGAGAGTCACCGCTGAAGCGACGATCCCCCGCAATGTCTTGATCGAGCATATGAGGGTCGAGCCGGAAAGCCTCACATATCATTCGGGAGTAGCAAACGTGGGCGCGTTTCTCTCGGGTGCGAATAATAACGGCGCGCATTCCGCGAACGGGATCACGGCTATGTTCATCGCGACCGGGCAGGATGTGGCGAATGTATCTGAATCTTCGGCCGGAGTGGTATACACCGAGATCACTCCGGAGAAGGACCTGTACATATCGATCACGATACCTTCGCTGATCGTGGCGACGTACGGCGGGGGCACTTCGCTGGCGACGCAAAAGGAATGTCTTGAAGCGCTTGGATGTTACGGAATGGGCGGGGTAAACAAGCTTGCGGAAGTGGTCGCGGCGGTCGTCCTGGCCGGCGAGATCTCTCTCGCGTCGGCTATTTCCTCTTCCGACTGGGTGTCGAGCCACGAGAAATACGGCCGTAACCGATGAAAGCGTTTTGGAAAGGACACAGATGAACACAGATAGATAAGGATGCGGCAGGAGACTGCGCCCCGAGGTCCTCTTCGCCATATCTTCATCTATCTGTGTTCATCTGAGTCTAGCTCTTCTCTTCCTCTGATTCTTCGTCTCTTTTTCCGCTCAACACTTCTCGCATCACTTCCGCGCCGGGAATCAGCTTTTCCATCATCTGGGGAGTGGCGACGGCCATTTCGAGGATGCTTCGGAAGCGGTTGTCGAACTCTTCCTTCGTTTTCATATAAGCCTCGAAACTGGTTGTCAGGTGGTTCCTAAAGAAGTCCTGCATCGTACCTTCTTTTGACCTCAGTACCTGAAAGAGAAAATCGGTGGGTAAGACCGTGGAGTCGTTCTTCTCTTCTTCGAGGATCACCTGAATCAGCACTGTTTTGGTGACGTCTTCGTCGGTCTTTGAGTCCACTACCCTGATGTCGTGACCGTCGCGGACTATCTCTGCGAGATCCGCGTAGTTCACATAGCTCTTCGTTTCCGTGTTGTAGAGCCGGCGGTTGCCGTGCCGTTTTATCAGGATCGCATCTGACGAGCCGCCTGTCTTTTTCTTCTTTGCCATTTATCTCGCAGTCTATCACTAATCAGCTCGAATTGACCATAGTGAAGATGTAACTCTCTAAATATCAGCAGGTTAGATGATTTCGCAACTGCACAAGCCTAGAAACGAAGTAAAAACTCGACCCGAGCCTATATAGATATCACGACCTCGCAGAATACAGAGTAATATAACTTGTTTATTATCAGTAGGTTCACTATCTAATCTAAAAATTATCTCGCAAATGCGAGAAAAAGGCTTGACATCGGATTCGAATGAACATATATTCGGATAGTAGAAAGGCACGGATACGTAATACCGGGCGCAATATTTTTAGGAGAAATAAGACAATGGCTAAAGGAAAGGCAAAAACGAACGAAACAATTGGCAAGGCGGTTGAGCTAACCCAAGAAGGCGCGAAAGCGACCTTGACCGGTGCCGTGAAAACGGCAGAGCTTACCGAAGATTATGTGCAGGGGCTCTATAAGCTTGGCTACGACACAAACGTAGAAGGGCTGAAGATCGCCAAGAACTACTGGGACACGGCTTCGAAGATACGACAAGACTGGATCAAGCTTTTCGCCAACACCGGCGAGCAGGTTATAGATGCTGCGTCTGACTTCGAGCTTCCGTATCAGGACCAGGTAATGGATCTCGGCAAGGATGTCTTTGAGAATGTCGAGAAGACCTTCTCGAACATCACTGGCAAAGCAAAGGCAGCTGCCAAGTAAACTTCGAGCAAATAAGCAAACGCAAGATCAGTTGCCCCCTGCTTTAGCGGGGGGCTAACTAGCATCATCATCACGACATGGGGCTTCAGCCCCTGAGACCGCCGGCTAAAGCCGGCCGACGATAGTAGTGGACTTCTTTGATCCCCCGTTGAAACGCGGGGCAACTGAAATTTCGGTGAACAGCTATGGCTGAAAGCAAGAGTACGAAAAAGTCTTCGACGAAAAAGACCGCGGCTAAAAAGACCACGGCATCGGCTAAGAAGACATCAACGGCGGCAAAGAAAGCGACTGGCGCCAAGAAGTCGACAACGACCAAGAAGACCGCGACGCGAAAACGAAAAGCACCGCCGAAATCGAGAGCGCGCAAGAAGCCCGAAACTTCGTCAAAGACTTCCGGGCAGAACGCAGAGGAGTTTGCTGCGGACTGGGCAAGAGGCGTCGTCGATCAGCTTGTAGAAGCACAGAAGATGTGGCTCGAAATGACTACGAAACAATACGAGCTGGTCTTCAAGACGGTCAGTGAGGTCGCGGGGATGGCCGATAACGCACCGTCGGATGCGCTTGCCGGATGGGCAAAGCAGGGAGCCGCAGGATTCCTTGAAGCCCAGAAGCAGTGGTCCGAGATCGCGATCGCGCAGGGTGAGGAACTGATCGATACGATCAAGTCGGGCGCCAATCCCTCGAATCCGGATGTCGTCGGTTCAGTCCAGAAATCCGTTGCCGGCGGTTTGGACACATTTGTGAAGCTCAGAATGTCCTGGCTGGATTTCGCGGCTAAACAAAACGCTCAGATGATGAAAGCCATCAAGGACGGGCTTCAACTAGATGATTCTTCGCCGGCTACCGCATTCGCGGAATTCGCGGAAGCTACGATGAACAGTTATGTCGAGATCCAAAAGCGCTGGCTGGACATGGCAGTCCAGATGCCCCTGATGGGAGCCGCACCCGGAAAGAAAGAAGAGTAGAGACGATTCTCAGACAATTCGAGCAAGGGTAGTTCGGGCGCTTTCGGCTGTTAGCCGTCAGCGCCCTGTTTTCTTCCGCCTTGGTCCCATATGATACGGGTTTCGGCGTGTGGTAGTCTTGCTTTTGCTGTCTGAAAATACAATGGCTAAAGAATCAAAATCGAAACGTACCTATCCCTGGAAGACGAAGATCAAGGGCGAGGAAGTGATCCTGCGCCTCATGACCTCTGATGACCGCGAGGCGATGCTCGAGTTCGCCCGCGCGCTTCCGGAGGACGACCTTTTGTTTCTGGCAGTCGACATAACCGATGAAAGCGCGGTTGACGACTGGATAAGAAGACTGAACGAAGGGATCATCCACACGATCCTTGTTGAAAAAGACGGAAAGCTAGTTGGGCACGGAAGTCTTCTACACGAGGAGCAGGTTTGGACGCGGCATCTGGGCGGGATCATTCTCCTTCTTGCACCTGAAGTGCGAGGCAAGGGGCTCGGTCACATCCTCGCCGGAGAATTGTTCAGGCACGCGGAGGATCTCGGTCTGCAGAAGATTGTCGCGCGAATGGCCGCCGATCAAAAGAGCGCTGTACAGGTTTTTGAAAAGTTAGGATTCAATGCCGAAGCTCTTCTGACCGACTGCGTGATAGATCGCAACGACCGGACGCACGACCTGATAATAATGTCGTATGACGTGACGGGGTTTAATGAGTAGCGGATCGTGAATGGAGAATTGATAGTTGAGAATTGAAAATTGGGGATTGGGAACTGAAAATTGAAAGTTGAAGAAAAAGAATTGATGAAAGCTCAATTCGAGGGTTTGGGCCCACGATTCGGGCAAATTATTCTCGATCCTTCTTGTTCGATTTTTGAAAGCGATTCCTAGTTTGAGTGACATCGACCAAAGTTAGTCTGAGCAGATTGCTAACCCTCAACTTTCAATTCTCAACTTCCAATTTCAACTTTCCATTTTCAATTCTCCATTCACGATTTACGATTCACCATTTACTAGACAATGCCCAAACTTCACCACAGATTGAGCTCGATGGACGCGACGTTCCTTTATCTTGAAAAGAAGGAATGTCCGCTTCATATCGGCAGCACAAGCGTCTTCGACGGTCCTCTGGACGTCGAGGCGGTGAAGAAGCACGTATCAGACCGTCTCCACCTGATCCCCAGATACAAACAGAAGGTCGTTCCGGATCCATTCGCGATCAGCCATCCGACATGGGAGTTCGACGAGAACTTCGATGTCGACAACCATATCTTCGAAGTCGAGACCAGTGGCAAGATCGGTCTGGACACGCTAGCAGAGATCGCCGGTGAGAAGATGACCTATGTGATGGACCGCGGGAAGCCGCTTTGGGAGCTGTTCATCGTGAACGGACTTGAAGGCGGGGGATCGGGGATGATCGCGAAGGTGCATCACTGCATGGTCGACGGAATCTCGGGCGTGGATCTGATCAAGATCCTATTTGATATAAAGCCCGAAAGTGATCCGCCTCCTCCGCCGACTGAAACAGACAAGGAAAAGCCGCCAAAGCTGGACCCGACGCGCAAGCTGTTCGATTCGATCCTTGGGAGCATGGAAGAGGGAATGAACCGCTTCCTAGAGCTTCAGGCGGGAATGATGTACCTTGCCGCAAATCTTGCAAATCCGAAGATCGCCGAGAAACTGCCGCAGATGGCGGACGTGCTTCCGTCAGTCGCCGCTCCCGTTGCGATCCTTCCTTTCAACAAAGAGTGCAACGGCGAACGCAGGCTCGCGTGGAGCGAATACTCCTTCAAAGACGCCAGGAAGATAAAGAATGTCCTAGAAGGGACCGTCAACGACGTGGTGTTGACCCTGATAAGTGAGTCCGTTGCAAGGTATTCGCGATTGCACGGAACCGAGACCGTGGACCGAAAGGTCCGGTTCATGATGCCCGTAAGCCTTCGGCAGAAAGAGCAGAGAGGTTCGCTTGGAAATCTTATCTCCATAATTCCCGTCGAGATCCCGCTTGAGTTTGACGATCTCGCAACGAGATTCGAATACGTCAACGAGAAAACGGCGATGATGAAGGAGACGAGGCTTGCGGAAAGCATACTGACCGTCGGAGCGGCGTACTCGCTTCTTCCGGCGCCGATGCAATCGGTCATCGGCACGCTTGCGGACACTCCTGTTCCCCCATTTAATCTTGTCGCAACGAATGTTCCGGGTCCCCAAATACCGCTTTATCTGACCGGCAGAGAAATGCTCGCGCACTACCCATACGTGCCGATCGGCTACGGTCTGGGGCTTGGAGTGGCCATCTTCAGCTATAATAAAGAACTGTACTTCGGACTGTCGTCCGACAAAGGGGCGATGGACGATGTTGAGAAGTTCAAAGAAGTAATGGATTGCGTCTTTGAAGAATTGCTGGCGCTTGCCGATGAAATGGCGCCAAAGTCCGATTCCGCAAAAGCCTGACGTTAATGGCCGATAAAGAGATCCAGTTAGACCTGCAGGAAGCGATATTCTCGAACGAGCTGATCGAAGAAGAACTTGAAGCGATCACAGGATTCGACCGGGAGATCCGTGCGCATTCGCTTCCGATCTGGTTCGAATCTCTCGTAGGGGTCGACTGGACGCTGCTTCATCTTTCGCCTGTTTATTACGGATTTGGAGTCGAGAAAGGCGACGGATCCGCTGTGATCGTCGTGCCCGGTTTTCTCGGGTCGGACGTCTACCTTTACGAATTGTATCTGTGGCTTAAAAGGATCGGCTACTCGCCCTATCTCTCCAACATCGGCTGGAACGCCGACTGTCTTAACACACTTTCAGAGAGGCTGATCGAAACGATCGGGAGGGCTTACGAGGACACGGGAAAACCCGTGCATCTAGTCGGACACAGCCTCGGCGGGGTTCTTTCGAGATCGGCCGTCGTGCAGAAGCGAAAGATGATCGAATCCGTCATCACGCTGGCGTCCCCTTTCCGTGGGGTCCGCTCTCATCCGGGCGTGCTCGAGCTTTCCGAAAAGATCCGCGACCGCATATTCAACCGCCGCGACAGGGAAGATTATCCGCACTGTTATACGGGTCATTGCGACTGTCTCGCCGTCACATCGCTCCACGACGGAATGCCCAGGGACGTAAAGCAGACCGCTATCTTCACAAAGTCTGACGGGATCGTGGATTGGCAAAGCTGCGTTTCACGTTACGACGAGAACAACTTCGAAGTGACCGGAACGCACGTCGGGCTGGTTTACAACTACCACGTCTACAAACTTATCGCCGAAAGGCTTGCTTCCTAAATTTCTTTCCGCCATCTCTCGCACAGGTCCTCTGCCGCGCGTTTCCAATCAGTAAATTCAAACTCGAATCCGGTGTCCGTCAGTCTCTTCGAGACCACTCTGCGGCTCTTCAGTATCAGCTCGGTCTCCGTTCTTAGGAAGATCGCACCAAGTTCGAGCAGGAATTCGGGCGAAGGAATCCCGAACCAGGCGCCCCACGCCTCACGCAGTTCTCTCATGAACTCGGCATTCGGGATCGGGTTTGGAGCCGCGATGTTCACGGGCCCCTCAAGCGAATCGTTCTCGATCAGAAAACAGACCGCGCTAACAAAGTCCCGGTCGTGGACCCACGAAACGAATTGCCTTCCATCGCCCGCCGTCCCGCCGAGTCCCATTCGGACCAGCCATAAGAGCACATCGAACGGACCGCCGCGGTCAGGGCTCATCACTATCGCAGAACGCATCAATACTTTTCGCGTATTGCGAGTCTCGATGTCGTTCGCCGCCTTCTCCCAGGAGGTGGCGACGTCGATGCTGAAGTTCCAGGTATCGGGCGCTCCCGGCTCGTTTCCTCCTATAACGCCGGTGAGATCATCGTTGGCAGGACCGTATGTGTGCTCGTAGATCGTAGCGGTAGACATCTGCAGCCAGACCTTTGGGGAATCCCCCGATGAAGCGATCGCCTCGCCTACAACCCGGGCCGAGTCGACGCGTGAACTCATTATTTCTCTTCGGTTTGCGGGATTGTATCGGCAGTTCACGTTCCTGCCGGCGAGGTTGATCACGGCGTCCGCGCCTTCGAGTGAATGGGTCCATTCGCCGTCCGACGAGCCGTCCCAGAACACTTCCGATGGATCGCCGGGATCGGGATTCCGTGTGAGAACAATCGCTTCGTGACCGTCGCGGACGAACGCACGCCGTAGAACGCTTCCGACCTGACCGCTTCCGCCGGGGATGACTATCTTCATTGCATTGAGAATCAATGCAAGCGGCTTGCCCGAATCAATAGACCATACGGATCTTGATCGTTCCGGGGATCTTCTTCAGGATCTCGAAGGCTTTCTTGGAAAGATCGGAATCGATGTCGAGGATGACGTAGCCGACCTCTGGATTTGTTGAAAGGTACTGGCCGACGATGTTGATCCCCTCTTCCGAAAGCTCGGTGTTGATATCGCTCAGAACGCCGGGGATATTCTCGTGGATGTGTAGGATTCGGTGCGTGCCCGCCTGCGGAGGAAGGCTTACCTGAGGAATCGAGTGCGACCCGGTCGTGGTACCGAACTCGAGATACTTGATAAGTTTTGAAGCAGCGTCGACCCCGATACTTGTCTGCGCTTCCTGTGTGGACCCACCGATGTGCGGGGTAAGGATGACGTTTGAAAGCCCTTTTAGGCCGCAGTCGAAATCGTCGCCTTTCTTCTTGGGCTCTTCGGGATAGACGTCGATAGCCGCGCCGCTGAGGTTTCCTTTGTCCAGCCTCTTCTTCAAAGCGTCGAGATCGACCACATCTCCCCGGCTGTAGTTAACGAGAATCGCGCCTCTTTTCATTCCCTTCAGCGTTTCCGGATTGATCATATAGCGCGTCGTTTCGTCCGAGGGGACGTGAAGCGTGACGATGTCCGACTGTTTTAGAAGGTCCTTTAGCGACTTCGACTGTGTCGCGTTTCCGTGAGGAAGCTTGGTCTCGATGTCGTAGTAATGGACATCCATTCCCATCGCTTCGGCGAGAACCGACACCTGAGAGCCTATGTTTCCGTAGCCGATGATCCCGAGTTTCTTGCCTCGGAGCTCAAAGCTCCCGGCCGCGTCTTTTAACCAAGTCCCCTGGTGCGCGGCAAGGTTCTTGTCGGGGATACGTCGGATCAGCATCACGAAAAGGCCTATGACAAGCTCCGCAACAGAGCGTGTGTTCGAGTACGGCGCGTTGAAAACGGCAACGCCTTTCTTTGTCGCCGCCTCAAGATCGACCTGGTTCGTGCCGATGCAGAAACAGCCCACCGCGAGAAGCTTGTCCGCCGCTGCAAGCACGGCATCGGTGATCTGGGTCTTTGAGCGAATTCCCAGAATGTGAACGCCCTTGATCGCCTTGATCAATTCATCTTCGGCAAGCGCGTTCGAAAGGCGTTTGATGCTTGTGTATCCGTGAGATTCAAACTCTTCAACGGCGGATTCGGCAAGGTTCTCGAGAAGCAGGATCTTGACCCTGTCGCGGGGATACGAGGTGGGCTGGCGTTTCATAAAGAAGCGATGAAGAACCGGAAGCTGTTAGCCACCGATTAAGGGGATAAATACTGATCTATTACGGCCGCAATCGTCGAGGATTGTCTACCTGACCCCAGCGGCCCAACTGATCCGTGTTTATCCCCTTTATCAGTGGCTAACTAGAAACTAAATATGAATGGTCAGATCGTGGACGCCTTCGGCCGCTTCCATGATCGTTTCGGAGACCGTCGGATGCGCGTGCATCGTCTGGCCGAGTTCGTCCGCTGTCGTCTCGAGACGCATCGCGACGCACGCTTCAGCAAGAAGCTCGGTAGCGTGCGGGCCGATGATGTGAACGCCCAGGACCTCGTCGTACTTCTTCTCGCTGACGACCTTCACGAAACCATCCGTCTCGCCGATGATCCTGGCTTTTCCTGAAGCCGAGAACGGGAACTTTCCGACCTTTACGTCATAGCCCGCGTCCTTCGCCTTCTGCTCGGTCATTCCTACGCTGGCGACTTCCGGATCGCAATAGGTGCAGTTCGGGACAAGATTCATGTTGATCGGCTCGACGTTCTTTCCTGCCAGCCGCTCGACGACCATGATCCCCTCTTTTGAGGCGAGGTGGGCAAGCCACGGCGTGTCGATCACGTCGCCGATCGCGAAAATGCCGGGTTCAGCGGTCTCGCAGTATTCGTTAACTTCAACGACTCCGCGGTCGCTTACCTTCACCTTGGTGTTCTCAAGACCGAGGCCTTCGAGGAAAGGCATTCTTCCGATCGCCACCAGGACCATTTCCGCCTCAAGTTCGACCGCCTTGTCTTTCGAATCCTTGCCAGAAACCTTGACGCTGTTCTTAAGCTTCTTCATCGTGTCGAGCTTTACGCCGGTCATGCACTTGATGCCCTGCTTCTTGAACGACCGCTCAAGTTGTTTCGAAACGTCCGCATCCTCGATCGGAACGATCCTGTCCAGGAGTTCGACGACCGTTACATCACAGCCAAAGCGCGCGTACACCGAAGCGAACTCGACGCCGACGGCACCCGATCCGATGACGATCATCGACTTGGGCACGTTTTCAAGTTCCAGAATGTGATCGGAGTTCACCACCTGCTTGCCATCCGTCTCGAACGCAGGGATCGGCCTGACGACCGATCCTGTGGCGATGATGATGTTCTTTGACTCGACGGTCTCTTTCTTTCCGTTCTCTCCCGTTACCTCGACCTTTCCGGGGCCCAGGATCTTGCCGAATCCGTTATAGACCTGGACCTTATTCTTCTTCATCAGATAGCTGACGCCGGCCGCGTTCTTGTTCACGACGTCGGACTTGCGCTTCTGCACCTGCGTCCAGTCAAAATCGAGCTTGTCTACCTTGATTCCGAACTCTTCAAAATGCGAGGCCTTTTCGTAAAGATGAGCAGCCATCAAAAGTGCTTTTGTGGGGATACAGCCGCGCAAGCCGCAGGTTCCGCCGAGCCTTTCGGTGTCTTCCTTCTCGATGATGGCGACTTTCAGCCCCATCTGGGCACCGCGAACCGCTGCGACGTAGCCTCCGGGCCCTGATCCGATGATAGTAACGTCAAATTTTTCAGCCATTTAAGTCCTCTATATATCCGTTTTGATAAGTTCCGACCGCACGATCTCCCTTGGGAACATTAGAAACATGATTCAGTTAAAGCGAAACCAACATTATATTTGCTGAAATGGAAAAACAAAAAGGGAGTGTTTGAATATCAGTTGACCCTCGCTTTAGCGGGGGGATCGGAGGACATAGAAAGAGAAATGCCGGCTTTAGCCGGCGATTTTCGGGGCTGAAGCCCCTTTCCCGGATTGTGATGCTCGCTAACCCCCCGCTAGAGCAGGGGGCAACTCATAAGCGTGGAAGTATCGTAGCCTTGTGAAGGGAGTCAGTGACCTTTTCGGCATAGATCTATCCCATCTCTCTTCTCGCCTTCTTCGCCCAGATCCGAAGTTCACGTCGCCTGTGATATGGAGCCGTCGATGCAGCTTCGACAGCCCTTTCGAACATCTCGTTCGCAGCCGCCGATTCGCCTGAGCGTTTCAACAAAGTTCCCAGATAGAAAAGTCCTTCGCCGTCGTATGGACGCCGCTCGACAAACTTCTCAAGTGCATCACGCGCTTCCATATCCATTCCTGCTTCAAGATATGTTGCCCCGATCTCGCGCCATATCTCGCTAAGTGCAAACCTGTCGTTCTGAGCAACCACGGTCGAAAAGTGCTCGATCGCGCGCTGGAGATCGCCTTCGTGACGGGCGATCCGTCCGAGCTGATAGTTGGCGTCGATCTCCTCTTCGTCTATCCCAAAGGCTTTTTCAAAATGCTCTTTTGCTTTCTCGTCCTGTCGGCGCGAGGCGTATATCAGTCCAAGCTGGACGTGTGCATCGGCGTCGCGAGGATTGACCGTTGCGCTGTGCAAATACTGCTTAAAGTCACGCTTTCGCCTCATTGAGTCGCTCATCCCGGCAACTCCGCTGCTAAGGAATCCGCCTAGATAGAGGACAGCGAATATCAGAAGGAAGGGCGAGAAGAACCAAGGTGAGACGAACTCCATCACGTTCACGCCGATACTGTAAAAGACCCAGCAGAAGGCAGCGGTGATGATCGCTTCCGAGTAGCTGGTTCCAAAGACCGTACGGACCGCCAGGACCAGAAGACTGCCGAAGACCAGCCCGCTCGCCGCCCATAAAGTTATAAATACGATTCCGGATACACTACCACCGGCGATCGCAACTCCCGCCAGAGCAAACGGGAGATGCGCCGCCGCCCAGGCCATCATCACGCACGTCGAGAACGTACCGTATTCGTTTCCGATTACGACGCCAGCATTTCCAAGCCTTGCAACGAGCGTCACAAGAAAGATCGTTCCCGGTATGAAGAAGACCGCCAGAACGATCAGGGGAGCAATGAAACTTGAGTCAAAGGACGAGATCCACGTGATCTGCGATCCGAGAACAGGGAACGCCTCACGTTCCAGAGCGGCATCCACATCAGGCGTTTCCGGAACCCTGTCAGGCCGTATTAGCGCGCGTTCTCCTCGGACGACCTGATCGAAGTAGCCGACTGCATAATTGCGTGTGATCTGATCGTTGATGCCGAACTGCATCGCGAAAGCGACGACGATCACAGCGATGGCCGCAAACAGCCAGCTGCCGTCGTCCATAATGTCACTGAAAGCGGAATCGGGACGTGTGTATAACTTCAGAAACAGGAGAAAATTCTGCATTTTGTCGAAGCAACTTTGCTCAAAGAAAACTAGATGCGAGTCGGCAGAGTGTCAAGGTCAATTCTACGCGTCAGTGACCGTAGTCAAAAAAAGAGGCCCCGACTCGCAGGGCCTCCGCAGCAAAGAGTTTGCCAGATGCTTAAAAGAAGATGAAGTCGGCCGAGTGCACCGATCCGTCGTTCAGGGCCACGGAAAGCCTGCGGCACGAGAACTTCCAGTTGCGTTTCGTCTTCCATACGAACCTGTAGAAATCCCGCCGTTCGTTGTACTTAAGTCCGGAACGGTTCATTTGCACAGGCTCCGGATCGCCGACTGGCGTTCTGGAGAAGCACCGTATCCTTTGCGACGAAGGCGAGCCTTCCGCAAAGATGTCCATTCCCTGGAAGCCGTTCAGACTGAACTTAACAGGCATAGCCCTGCGTGCTCTTGCAAGATTGTAGCGATCTTCGCGGATCGGACGCTTGAAGCCGCCCCACTCGTAGCCTGTCGGCACGGGATCTTCAGCTTCGTACTGGACCTCGAAAGCGCCTATGTCGGCGAGGTTTCCCGAACCATCCGGTGTGTCGCCCTCATCAACCGGCCGGATGAGACCTCGTTGGTCTTCAAGCGAAAGGCTGTTGCCGGTATCGATCGCAGGGCTTCCCGGCAAAAGAGCCACGGTCAGGTTATTTCCCTGGTTGTTGGCAAGGCCTGCGGGATCGAGAAGCGGATCAACGTCAAGCTGATCGGATGCGGTGGCTCCGGCCATCGTCATTCCTGACGAATTGCTCACGAGGTTGTAACCGAGGGAATTGACGGTCCGCCAAATGTCCGGCCCGCCTGCGCCTCCGGAGTTATTCGCAATGATCGTATTCTCAAGCGAAACGGATCCGCTGCTTACAAAGATACCTCCACCGTACGTGGCGCTGTTGGAGCAGATCGTGGAGTCCCTGAACACGGCGACTGCACTGGTGCCGACGCTGTGATAGGCGCCGCCGTAGGCCGAACTGTTGTCGCAGAGTGTCGAATTTACTACTGTGACCGAGCCGCTGTTGTTAAAGATCGCTCCGCCGGAACCGCCCAGGTTGTTGTAGAGTGTCGAGTTTGAGACCGAAAGCACACCCCGGTTGTCGATTCCTCCGCCGAAGGAAAGGTTAAGGCTTCCGCCAGTGATGGTCAGGTCTGACAACGAGACGTTTCCGGACGGGCCGACGAACAGAACGCCCGAAGAGTTCATCGCGTCCAGCGTGATGAACGGCGCCGCCGAACCGTTGATCGATATCAAACCGCCTCCGGTAACCGAAAGTCTTCCCGTAAGCTGAATCACGCTAGCCGCGCTGAATACCGACGTGTCGAAGGTGATGTTGTCATCTTCGACTGACGCTACTGCGACCGCAAGAGCACCTCTCAGAGAGCAGTCGTTGGAAGCGGCGGTACACGTCGAGGCGTTAGGATCATCATCAGTTCTGTCGACGACGAGGTCCGCTGCAAGGGCGGGGGAAAACAGCAATACCGAAAAGAGGATCGCGAACGTGATCCCGGCGAACTGCGCGGGGAGATGGGAGTACTTCATCTGCGTTCTCCTTAGAACTGTCGTTCCAGTTGTTGGTTAAACAATGTTAAACGCTCTTAGTTTAAAGAAATTGGCAATGCGTATGCTTTCCCGATTAATCGGACCCGGGATGGATTCGTCCTCGATGGTCGTTCGTGGCAAAATATCGATATGAACACAAGAATTGAAACCGACTCGATGGGGGAGATCGAGGTCCCCTCCGACGTGTATTGGGGTGCCCAAACGCAGAGAAGCCTGCACCACTTCAACATTGGCTTTGACGTTATGCCCCGCGAGATGATCCGTGCGCTCGGCATTCTTAAGAAAGCCTGCGCCATCGTGAACTCCGATCTTGGCAAACTTTCGGAAGAGAAGCGTGACCTGATCGTAAGAGCGGCGGACGAGGTGATCGAGGGCAAGCTTGATGCACATTTTCCTTTGAGGGTCTGGCAGACCGGGTCCGGAACGCAGACGAATATGAACGCCAACGAGGTCATCTCGAACCGTGCGATCGAAATGGCGGGCGGCGAGATGGGCTCAAAGGACCCGATCCACCCGAATGATGACGTGAACAAGTCGCAGTCTTCGAACGATACCTTTCCGACCGCTATGTACATTGCGGCCGCGGAAAGAATGACGCATCTTGTGTTTGAGGTTCAGAAGGTTGCAAATGCCATCTCCGCCAAAGCGCACGAGTTTGAAGACGTCGTTAAGATAGGACGAACGCATCTTCAGGACGCAACGCCCTTGACGGTCGGCCAGGAGTTCGGAGGATGGGCCTCGCTCATCGAGCGCGACATCGAACGGATGAATCTGGCAATGTCGGATCTCTTCGATCTGGCGATCGGAGGTACTGCGGTTGGAACGGGCTTGAATTCGCATCCCGAGTTTGCCGAGCGCGCTGCGGCCAAGATCGCGGAGCTGACCGAGCTCCCATTCAGGTCGCATCCCGACAAGTTTGCTGCCCTTTCTGCTCACGACGAGATCGTCTTTGCCTCCGGTGCCCTGAAGACGCTTGCAGCTTCATTGATGAAGATCGCCAACGACATTCGCTGGCTTGGGTCGGGTCCAAGATGCGGGATAGGCGAGCTTGTGCTTCCCGAAAATGAGCCGGGGAGCTCGATAATGCCCGGAAAGGTAAATCCGACTCAGTCAGAGGCGATGACGATGGTCGCCGCTCAGGTGATGGGCAATGACGCGGCGATCGGTTTTGCGGGCTCGCAAGGCAACTTTGAGCTCAACGTGTTCAAGCCTGTGATGATCCACAATTTCCTTCATTCGGTCCGGCTGATCGGCGACGCCTGCCACGGTTTTGTCGAGTACTGTATCTCGGGCATTGAGCTGAACAGGGAGCAGATCGATGAATATTTGAAGGATTCGTTGATGCTTGTGACGGCCTTAAACCAGCACATCGGCTACGACAGCGCTGCAAAGATCGCAAAGCATGCGCACAAGAAGGGGATCAATCTAAAGCAGTCAGCGGAAGAGTTGGGTATTCTGGACGGCGACAAGTTTGACGAGCTTGTTCGCCCGGAAGAGATGACAAAGCCTTAGGGATCGTCTGTTCAGGAACGAATCTTCTCTTTTATACTCAGCCAACCGTGATCGCAAAACCGGGCTCCAGGAGCGCGGACAGCTACCGCGGTGATGAGTCTTTCCGCAGGTCTTGTCGAATGCAGTGACCAGTCGCCGGCATCTTCACCGTCGATGCCGATCCATTCTAGCTTGGGCGACGATTCCTCTAGAGAGACCTGAAACTTGTCCAGCGGCATCGAGAGGCCCGTGCCGACGGCCTTGATCACAGCCTCTTTTCTCGTCCAGCATTTGAAGAACCCGGTCTGTACATCCGGGGCTGAACGGATCCTGTCAGCCTCGCTGTCCGTGAAGAACCTGGAAGATACTAGTTCGGTTTCCGATATGTCTTCGATCTCTTCAATATCAACTCCGATCTCACTTGCTTCGCAGATCGCGATGGCACACCAACGGGACGAATGTGACAGGTTGAAGTGAACACTGGAGTTGCCTTTCAGACTGGGTTTGCCGAACTCACCGTACTCAAACTCCAGCTTGGCAGGAGGTTGGTCCGTTCGTTCGGAGAGCAGTTGCCTTAGAAGCCAGCGACGTGTGAGAAACCGGGCGCCAAGAATTTCGAACTTGAACCGTAATGAGCGTTCAACTTCATCCTCCGATAGAACGATCTGTGCAGAGGTGATGGGGACCGGGTGGGAATCTAGATCGGCAAAATAAATGTCGATGAGATCATTTTCCATTGTTAGGGATCTTTACACCCGGCTCGGTATCTGACCTTGCGTCGAGACAGGCTTGAAGCCTTTTCGCGAGGCCCTCAACGTCAGGTTCGTAGAATATGGTCCTGTGGTCACCGCCAACTTCGTATAGTTCCAGACCTCCACCTGCCAGTTCGTTCCACCGGTCGGTTATTCGTTCCCTGATCGGGTTTTCATAGAACGACTTGCTCATAAGCAGCGTAACCACGCCGCTGAACGGTTTCCAGTCATATCGTTCTGCTGTTCGGTTCAGCGTGCCCATCAACCGCTTGAACTCGCGGTCTTCTTCGTCGGCTTTGGCATATCTCCAGAGTTTTCGAGCCGGGGTTATGAACCTGCCCTTTATGAACGTGCCGACGAACGATAGATCACCTCTCTTCAGCATTCCCGTAACGCGGCCAACTTTGTCTCCGGCGGTACGACGGTCGATGCCGTCGGGCGCCGAATCGACGATCGCCAGCACACCGATCTTTTCACCTTCGGCTAAAAGCTGCCGAGCCATTTCGTAACAGATCGAATTGCTGTAGCAGGTTCCGACAAAGTTGTATGGACCTGAAAGCTGGACCTTCTTTATCTCGGAAAGGTATTCAGATGCGATCCCTTCGATGGATTGACGCGCCGCTTCAAACCGGTCGATATCCAGCCGTTGAAGCCCGTAAACAGGTTGTTCCCTGTCCAGGTGACGTGCAAGAGGATCATAAAAGAAGACGTGTCCGCCGCCTGCATGAACGCAAAACAGGGGAGACTTTGTGCCTTCGGGATTGAGCGGCACCACGATCGACCATTCCTCTTCGTCGTCGGAGCCGGAAATGTACGCAGCCAGCTCGCGGATAGACCGATTACCTATCAGAGTGACGGGAGGAAGCTTCTTTCCGAATCGCTCCTCGATCAGTGCGAACATCCGGATGGCCTGGATCGAAGTTCCTCCGATGTCAAAAAAATCATCTTCGACGTCAAAATCGGTTTGGGGAAGAAGTTCGTTCCATATACGCAGGAGTTCAACCTCGCCCTTCTTCAAAGGCCCTGTCCGCGAGACCTTTATCGGATCAGGCTCATGCGCTTCAATGAAGTCCTCGGGCGGGGGCTCGTAGGCCGGGATGGCATCGAGAATCTCTTCGATCGATCCGGTCCCTCTACTAAGCAGGGAAGCCGTCTTCAGGATCGCCGTCCTAAGGACCTGCCTGTGTTCGTTTGAAATCAGGTCCGCAGCCGACCGGATAGTAAACTGAAGTTCGTCGCCCGGCATCACCGCAGCCGTGAGAGGATAGGTCGAAGTGATCCCGCTTCGGAATCCCACAACCTCTAAACCACCGCCTGTGAACGACTCGACCGGAAGGTTCTCGATGACAAGAAGCGACTCGAAGAGCGGTCTTCCGAACTTCCAGTCCTTCTGGCCGATGATCGTTTCGAGCTGTAGATGTCCAAACCGATTGACCGAAGCCAGTTTTCGATGCAGACCAGCAAGGAACTCCTGAGTGTTCCGGAATCTTCTTAGATCGACGCGAACCGGAACAACGTTCATCAGGACACCGGAAAGCGCTTCTATCCCCTCAAGGTCCGCCATTCTTCCGGAAACGGTCGAGCCGAAGCAAACGTCCTTGTTGCCGCTGGCGCCCGCGAGCGCGACCGCCCATACAGCGTGGATGACCGCGCCGATCGTTACACGGTTTGATCTCGCCAGGTCACGGAGTAGCGTCGATTCTCGTCGGTCGATGGCGAACCTCTCGTCAACCGGATCGCCTTTTTCGCGAGAGCGCTTCCGTTCTGATTCATAAACGATCGGGGTCTTGAATCCGCGAAGTTCTTCCTTCCAAAAATCGAGGGCTTCCGAGTTGGGTCTAGAAGAGAGAGAGCGAAGGTATTCCCGGTAAGAAGGCACCCTCGGAAGCGCGAGATCACTTCCATTGACCTCGGATTCGTAGGCGGCAATGAGGTCTTTGACGATCACCGCAGCGGACCAGCCATCTAGAAGGATGTGGTGGCAGTCCCAAATCAACTCATGCTCAAATGGACTCTGCTGGGTCAATGTCAGGCGGCCGACCGGCGCGTCGTTCAGAACGAGACCGGGCCTTGCGACACCGTTTCCATTTCGGGCAACTTCAAATGTTACCTCGTGATCGACTTTCTTATGAACGACTCTCACGGGCTTTGCAATGTCTTCCCAGTGTATCGAAGACCTTAGCGCCTCGTGGCGGTTGACGGTCGCCGTCCATGCCTTTGAGAACGCGTCCCTGTCCAGCTGACCCTTCAGAACACACCTTACAGAGAGGGCACCGCGATCCGCCGCGCTTTCCAGTGAATGCATCAGCATCGCCTCCTGGATAAACGTCAGAGGATAGATCCCCTCAATATTCTCTTTTGCTGCCGTTTTGGGCATCACTCAGTTGAGCTTATCGAACAGCGTTGCAAGGTCTTCGTCGCTCAAACCCGCTTCTGAAAACTCAATGGCGGAATCTTTACCGGTTTGGAGCTCGACGAGGTATTCGACCGCTTCACGGATGTCGGTTTCAAACTCGGAAAGCAGTTTCGCAATGATTTCCGACGAAATCGAATTTCCTGGGAAATCACATCGTACGGTCATCTGTTCCTTGTCTTTCAGGATATTGAACTCTAGCAGCCGGTGCCGTTCGCTGTCCGGGTGTCGCGCGCCTTCAAATATATGCTCAGGCCGTCCGAAAGAGGCGGACTTATGTTCAACGTTCGCGCCAAGATAATTGAATATGACAGAAGGGCTTCCGTGATCCGGTCCACCGCCTTCCAAAACGCCCGATCGTGCCAAAAGCCCGTAGCCGGCTCCCCCGTGCTTTATCTTCCGGAGCTTTGAGCGCGCGGCCGTTACGAAATCGCCCGCGCTATCAAGCCCTTTGGTCTCAAAACCGAGAGGGAACAACGCCGTGAACCATCCTACCGTTTCCGAATAGTCCGGCCCCGTTTCCAAAGCATCCCTGCCATGTTTTTCGAATTCGATGGCCAACCGCGTGCCTTCCGCGTAACTGCTGAGCGTTTTGAGCAAGGCACCTGCCAAGACCTCTTCAACGGTCGAAGCCGCCTTTGCAGGGATTTCGAAAAGCAGCCGTTCGGTTAGGTCTTTCTGAAGTGTCAAATGTAAAGACCGGGCCTCGGCCTCGGGATAAGGAAGGCTCGCACTGCCTTCGAGATTCAGTGCACCAGTGTTCTTCGTTTGCTCCTGCCAAAACTCCAGTTCTTCCTCACGATCGACGCGCGACCAAAGATCATCAAGACGTGCGGTCCATTCCCGGAATTCGGGCCGTTCCTCTCTGATCGCAAGGTTGGGATCGCCCCCGTCACGGATCGCTTCACAAACGCGGAACAGATCCTGAATAACCGTTCCCCACGAGATAGCGTCGATTACGAGATGGTGAGCGATCAAATATATCTGCGAGGGGCCGCTGTTTGAATCTTTGAACTGGAAAACGCGGAAAAGCGGATCTGAATCGAGCCGGCAGTTAATCTGATGTTCACCGAGGATGTCACCGATCTTTGCCGGTCCTGCCATTAGTTCCACGGCGCTGAAGTTTTCGCCCGCATTTTCCCGGATCGAAGGCCTCCAACCGGATGCTGATCTCGAGAACTGTAAACGGAGCGCATCATTGGCTTCAGTTACTATGCGGACCGCCTCTCTCAAGGCCGCCTCTCCGATCTGTTCACCGCACTCGATGCGATAGATCTGGTTCCAGAAGTGCGGCGCAGCCCTGTAATTCTCGAAGAACCAGTCTTGAACCGGCGTTAGCCGAACTTCGGAATCTTCGAACTCTCCCGCGTCGATCGTCTCCGGCCGAAGTGCAACCGCTTCCGAAAGCTCCGCGACCGTCTGGAGCTCGAACAACGAAGCAGGATCTATCCCAATGCCCCGTTCCCTGGCCTTGGCAACGATCCGTATGCTCGAGAGCGAATCGCCGCCGATCTCGAAGAAGTTATCGTCTATGCCCGGCACGTCGATTCCCAGAACCTCAGACCAGATCGAAAGCAGCTTCTCCTCCGTATTGTTCCTTGGCGGTCTTGAAGGATTTTCTTGCGTTTCCTTCTGTTCGGGAGCGGGTAGATTACGGCGGTCGATCTTACCGTTGGGAAGCCGCGGTATGCCGTCCAGCCGTTGAACTACGGATGGGACCATGTGCGGCGGAAGCCGCTTCTTTAACTCGGCGATCAACGCTTCCGGTTCACAATCCGTTCCGGAATAGAATCCCGCCAAGCCGTTAATCTTCTTAGCGGCGTGATCCAAACCGCTTCCCGAGGACTGATCAGAATCGCCTATCGGCACGATCGCAGCATCGGACACACCCTCGATCAAGATCATAGCCGCTTCGATCTCCCCGGGTTCGATCCGGTAGCCGCGCAGCTTCAACTGGTTGTCTTTCCGTCCAAAGAGCAACAAGGTACCGTTTTCGGTAAACCGCCCGAGATCACCAGATCTATAGAATCGTATTCCGGGATCTTCAACCCAGTCTGGCGCGACGAAACTTCCAGCGGTGAGTTCAGGATCGAGATGGTAGCCGGCAGCAACGTTCGCACCGCCGATCCAGATCTCGCCCGGAACGCCTTGGGGAACGGGGAAACCTCCGTCGTCGCAGATCATTATCCGGGTACCTGCGACTGGTCCGCCTATCGGAACGGGTCCGTTATCAATACGGTCGATCCGCTCCACGGTGCTCCAAACAGTCGCCTCGGTCGGTCCGTACTCATTGAACAACGCGGCGTCAGGAAGCTTCTCGCGATGAAGCCTGCACAATGATTCCGGGCACGCTTCTCCCGCGACGACAACTGTTTCCAGTCCTCTCAGATCCTTCCGTTTCGCATATCTCAGCAATAGCGAGTAGAGCGAAGGCAAAAGGAGCATGTGAGTTACGCCTGCATCGCGAATCAGCTTCGCCAGCCCTTCGATATCCTGCTCGATCCTTGCCGGAGGAACGACAAGGGATCCGCCGGAACACAACGTCCAGTAGATCCCCGCGACCGAACTATCGAACGCAACCGATGACATCAATAGAAACGACTCCGGAGCGGTCTCGTAGTATTCGAATCTGGCATTTGTCGAGTTGAACAGATTTGCGTGAGTAATCACGACGCTTTTTGGCTTGCCGGAGCTCCCCGATGTATAGATCAGGTAGGCGGGATCGCCGGGTCCTGGGTAATCTTGCACCCTTACCGCGTCCGAACCTTCGTCAATGACAGTTGCGATCTCCACAATCTCGCCCGAGAAACCGTTCTCCGAAAGATCCTGTGCAGAGTCGGGCGGTAAGTCCGTGATCAATAACGGCGCCTTTGACGCCTTCAGGATGTCGGCAGTCCTTTGTGCGGGGTAGTCGGGATCAAGTGGTACATAAGCGAGGCCGCTTCTCAACACCCCTAGAAACGCCGCAAAGAGAGTCGGAGACCTCTGGCTTAAGACACCTATCGGGGTGCCTTTGGGCAGGTCTCTCTTCGCAAGGAAATTGCCGATCCGCTCAGACTCTTCTTTAAGCGATGAATAAGTCAGGCTTCCTTCCGGAGTGTCCAAAGCGATCGCTTCGGGGTTCCCTGAAACGACCGAATCGAAGATCTCAACCACCGAACGGTATGCGGGTTCTTGTTCAAATGCTGGACTAGTGCTGTTCTCGCTGAGCTCTTCAACGGTTGGTGACCAGAGCTTCAGATCTACGACCCTTTTCCCGGGGTCTTCGACTATCTCCCCCAAGAGGTGCAAAAGTCTGTCCTGCAAGGATTCCACGAACGCGTCGGAGAAGAGGTCTGTCGCATACTCAAAAATCGACTTCAGGCCGCCTGACTCTTCTTCAATATAGAGAGTAAGATCGAACTTGCTCACGCCAAGATCGAGGGTCTCAGATGCGGCCTTGATACCGGGCACCAGGAACGGAGCCGGCTCCGCATTGTGGTAGATGAACATCGCCTGAAATAGCGGGTTTGCATTCAGGCTTCTTTCGATCGCGAGTTGTCGGACAAGTACTTCGAAAGGTATCTTCGGCCGGCCCAAAGCTTCGACAAACCGCCTCCTGGTCGCTTCCAGGCATTCGATAAAAGTCTCGTTCGCTGAAAGCGCTGATCTTACAACAAGCGTCTCATTGAAGAACCCGATCGTCCGTTCCAATGATTCTCGGTCCCTGTTCGAGAATGGGGTGCCGATGACAATGTCGTCCTGACCTGAGAATTTGTGGAGCAGGATCGTGAAAGCAGTTGCCAGAAGTGTGAAAGGGGTCGTCTTCAGCCGCTTTGAGAGCTCCAGAATACGGTAGGATAGGTCCCCTGGCATCTGCCTGGTGTTGAATCGTCCACGGAAGCTCGGCTTTTCCGGTCTTCGAAAAGAGTACGGGAGATCTATCCTTGAAGGGGCACCCTCCAACTGACATCTCCACCACTCGATATCGTCGTCGGGTTCAGGTCTTGATCTTTGCTCCAACGCGAAAGAAAAGTAGTCTTCGATCTTCCTGTCTGATCCGGACTCCCCGCCTTCGGCAAATTTCCGGTATGCATCTCCAAGGTCCTCAAAGAAGATCCGCATCGACCATTTGTCAGTAATTATGTGGTGCATCGAAAGCACCAGCAGATGAGATTTTTCTTTGATCTTGATCAGGGTGACACGAAGCTGCCCAGGCGTCTCAAGATCGAACGGAGCTCTCGCGCGATCTACTCCGAGACGCACTGCTTCTTCGTACCGATCATCGGTTTGGGAATCGGAGAGATCGATCGATTCGAATTCAAACTCTGCCGTGCGATGGACCCGCTGCCTGGGCCCTTCTACCGAGTCTTCGAATGAGGTCCTCAGGCTACTGTGGGCATCCACGACCGATTCGACTGCCTGCTCAAGGATTCTGGGCGACAAGCCGCCGTCAAGCCTAAGAGCCTCGGCGTAGTTGTAAACCGGATTGCCGCGGTCCATCTGCCAGAGAAACCAGAGCCTCTGCTGCCCGAAAGAAAGCGGATACACGCTTTCAAAGACGGGAACTTCGGCACGAGATTCAGCGCGTGCTTGTCTCGAAAGCCACTTGCGCAAGACATCATCTGTGCTTTCGCGGCCTCCGACATCCGAACCTTCGGGCTGGTTGTGCGGTTTCGCAGACATACGAACTATGCTTGTCCGAGCATCCGTAGGATCCAGTAGCCGACCGGCAGATCGATCCCAAACGCACGTTCGACGAACCAGTACAACGAGATCAGGATCAGCAAGCAGGAACCCCAGAACAGCAGGTGTTTGTACAGCGGCGTTCTTCTAAGCAGAAATAGCAAGGGGAAGACGACAAGGATGATCGCCACCTGACCGATCTCGACGCCAAGATTGAAGCCAAGCAGGGTCAATACGAGGTAGTCTCCCGCAAATCCTTTGTCGGCAAGTACGCTGGCGAATCCGAAGCCGTGAAAAAGCCCGAAGCCAAAGGCGATCAGCCACTCCTTTCTTATCAGCATCGGCCGAAGGTTATACAACGCTGCGAGGGCGATCGAGATAGCGATGATCGACTCAACGAGCCACGATGGAAGCGTTACGATCTCTAGCGAGGCGAGGCTGAGAGTGATCGTGTGAGCGATCGTAAAGAAAGTGACGATCTTTACGACCTTGATCAGGGCCGGTCGGAACCTATCTGTCGGTTTCCATTCATTCCTTCCTTCCAGCCGGTCGAATTCATCGTCCTTCTTCAATGTAAGGACGGAAGGCAGCAGCAGTGCAAAAAGGAAGAGAATGTGGTCGAAACCGATCCAAATGTGCCAAATCCCGAGCTTGATCATCGCGAGAAAGCCGGTGAGCATCGATGCCGACTTTGTCAGTGACAGAGACTGGGGTCCATCTCCCTCGGATATCACAAGAGCGGGAATCGATTCGTTGTTATGGATTCCCGCCTTCCAGCTGTATTCGATTATGACAAGGCCCTGGTGCCCGGGATTTTCGTTGAACAAGAGGTCATACTCGATCAGCAGGGATTCCGGGATGTCCTTCACGCCATCGAGCTCAAAACTGACGGTCACGAAATCTCCGAGGCTACTGTTCTTCATCAGACCGGTTTCGGTAAACCTGATCCCGTAATTCTCGGTGCCGTTGCCGATACGGACATTGTCGAGAATGTACTTTTGGATCGCCGGCATTTTCTCATCGAGCTCCGTTTTGGGAATTTGAGGTCGCAATCCCAAATCCAGGCTCCGGTTGAGGTCCGGTGTCGTCATCTCGAACCGTCCGCCCAAACGGTCTTCGTAAACCCTTACATAAAGGTAGCTCTGCTCGGGGGCATGTGCATTGGTTTTCTTCGGTGCGTACAGCGCTTGTCCGAGGGCATAGCAGACCAAAAGAGCGCAGATTGCGACCCTGTAGATAGAACTCGACCCGGACCTTGACCTTTGATTCATACGATTTAGGGTTGTAGGTAAATGCTCCTTTGAGGAGGCTTAGCCAAAATCAATTTTTCGAATACTTGAAAGAATATACGAGCGGGCGGCTACTCACAAGATTCTGATTCATCCCCGGCGCGTTATGCACTCACCCATTCGCTTTCCGAATCCAGTATTTCGCCCAGCGCCGAGGCTACCGGCCAACGATGGGCGATCGACGAATCGCGGACATCACGGACCCTTTCAACATATTCCTCGGTTGCAAACATCTTTTCCAGATCCGAGACGATGCTCGTACCGTCTGCTGACAGAGGATCCCGCCTGAGACCCACCCGGTGGTACGCGACCCTTGCGGCACAGCCTTCCTGATCAAATCTTCCGCCGCTTATCACGAGCATCTGGACACCCGCCGACAGACACTCGTTGATCGTGTGAATGCCCCCGTGAATGATCGCGCAGTCGGCGCGCTCCAGCACTTTCAGCTGGGGGATCGTTTTCGAAACGAAAACGTTCTTCGGTAGAGTGCCGAAGTCCGGATTCAAAACGAGGTCGCCGGCGGAAACTACGAACTTCCAGTTCGGTCTTAGACGGGCAGCATCAATGGCGTGTTCGACGATAGTTGATCCGGCGTTCTCCATCGATCCGACCGTGCAATAGATCAACTTTTTGCCAGGTCCGTCCCCCGCGATCAGGAACTCCTCGAGCTCTTTGGGAACCATCTCCAAGGCGGCTCTGCGGTGTGTGCCAAGCGGTCCGGCGTAGTAAAGATCTGCACGGCGATCGTGTGGAAACTCCAGTTTCTCGACGGCGGTCGTGATCACCGGGAGTGTTCGATATATGAATGGCCGCGGAAATTTCAGGCTGCCGATGAGCTCCCTTCGAGGTATTTTCGCCGTGCGGGAGAGGGAGCGCAGCATTGAGGCGCGGTCCGTAAATCCTGAAAGTAAACCGTTTGCCAAGTTCCTTGCACCGTGTGACGCCGTAGTGCGAAACCAGTCAAGCTCGATCCCTGGCCGGGAACCCCATCGGTTTTCACCGGGTATCGTCGGTTTCCACAGGGGCGGCAGTCTGCTGCTGCGCCACAAGGAGAACCACGGACTCAAACCGATCACGGGGATGCCCTTGATCCTGGCACTGATGATGTACTCGTGGAGCTCAATATCGGCGAGCACAACATCCGGACCAACGCTTTCCAGTGCACGGAGAACAGTGCCGATCTTCATCGAGCGGAAGGCCTCCCGTCTGCGTTGTCCCGAGTGGACTGCCCGGTGGACGATTCGTCTCAGGCTCCTCAGCAAACCGTGAAACTCCGGTATCACTGGCTCAGTATCAAAAGTGACCGGCGCCAGCTGCCGGTAGCCGATCCCGTACCGTTCTACCGTTTCGGCGACATCCTGAGGACAGCCATACACGACCTCGAATCCCGCATCTTCAAGTTCGCATGCGATCTCGAGGCTTGCGTAAAGCATTCCCGTAAGTCCCGTTGTGATGACAAAGATCTTTGGCATTCAACGATTTTTCAGTACCCACCAAACAGCAATACTATGGGCCGGCTTCCAGAACCGACCTCATTTCGCGCTCGATTCTTTTTGAAAGAAGTGTGATTGTCGGGGCGTCAAAGATGGCGCCCACAGGCAAGTCCATCGAAAGCCGCTCATTGAGTCGGCTTACGATCCTGATCGCCTGGAGCGACTGGCCACCGATGTCGAGAAAATCATCCTCCACGCTCAGAGGACCATCCGATAGCACCTCGTTCCACACTCCAAGGACGAGCCTCTCGATGTCATTCTTTGGTTCTACGATCTTGCGTGCTTCGATCGGTTCAATCTCGGCGAGGTCCTTCAGGCGGGTTCGATCGATCTTGCCGTTCGATGTCAGGGGTAGTTCGGCAAGTCGTACAAACCTGGACGGGACGGCCTGAGCAGGTAGCTTTAGCGCCATACGGGACCGGAGGTCCGCTGAATCGACTTCCTTCCCCGAAACGTAGTATGCGACGAGCCGCGGGGCGCCTTTCTCCTCTGTCTCGCGCATCTTGTATCCGATCTTGTCCATCATCTTCCTGACTTCGACCGGATCGATCTGCTCATTGATCTCTTCCAGAGATTCGTCTCTCGTCTTGTGTCCGATCCTGACATCCCAGCTGTAGGGGAACGCATAGTTGCTGTAGCCCTTCTCTCGTTTATGCACATAGATGCCAAGCTGATTGATCAGGCAGTTCGTGGATCGTCCCGTGTCGGTCGGTCTCACCCAAGGGAGCCGCTCGTCGAGAAACTTGAGCATTTCTTCCAGCGTCACATCGAAATACCGGTAAAAGTCCAAAAATCGAACCCTCTCGAAAGCATCTTCATTCTCCAAGAATGAAGTGTCCAGGTTTCTCGCAACCGCATCGTCAACGCGGTGGTATGCCTTTCTGGCGTCGAGTATCATTCGGTCTATCGAATCTGCATCAACAGCATCGTCCCAGAACAACTCTTCGGTAAGCCGTGTCTCAAAGAACTGCCCTCTTGAAAGACCCGTGACGATGAAGGGAATGTTCTTATCCAGCGCGGTTTTGATCGCAAGCGTATAGATCGTCTTGAAGCAGCCGTTGCAGACATTGCTGAACCGGCCGAGACTGTCAGCAAAGATCTCGTTCATCGCCGGTGCTGTCGCAAATACGTGGTCGACTCCGAGTTCCGCGACGACCCGCCCGATGTTCGCTTTCGCCTGTTCCGAAATGAATCCGTTGTCGAGAGTGAAGGCGAGCGGGCGAAAGCCCATTTCACTGATCTTGGCAAGCGCGAACGTACTGTCCTTTCCGCCGCTCAGCAAGACCATACAGTCATATCCGCCCTCCTTTTCCGGTTGATCGATGATCGCCCGCAGATCCTCAGGTTCACCGAAGTAGCCCTCGATCCGGCGCTCGAATCTCGGAAACGAACGGCAAAAGCTGCAAAGGTCATCGCTGTCCAGATCGGCCCCCGGGTAATTGGACGGAAGGCCGCACTTCGTGCAGTTGCGCACCGGAACAGCTTCGGGTTCCTCTAGCACCACCGCGCAGTCCAGAACTCCCTGAATGCCGGACAGTGCGCTTTCGATCTCTTCGGTCTCGATCCTCAGCCCCGAGATCTTTACCTGGTTGTCAGATCTGCCCAGATACTCGATCTCGCCCTCGGAGTTTATCCGTGCTAGGTCACCGGTCGCATAAAGCCGGTCAGATCCGTTTTGTCTACGGAGCACAAAGTTCTCTCGCGTAAGATCTTCCCGGCCAAAATAGCCTTGTGCCAGGTTCGGACCGGATATGTAGAGCTCGCCTGCCGCTCCGAGAGGAACTTCCTGCAGATTCGGATCAAGTATCTCGGCCTTCATCCCAGCTACCGGCACCCCGATCGGAACCGAGTCGGGGTAATCCCTGCCGCTGTCGAACTTGTGAACGATGCAGCCTACAGTCGCTTCGGTGGGCCCGTACTCATTGAAGACGGCAGCCTTTCCTCCGAGCGCACGCGAAATCCCAAAAGCCTGAGATGTCTTGAGATCCTCACCTCCCAGGATCACGGTCTTGAGAGCAAGCCCGGTAAGATCCCGATCCGTGAGCAGATTCAAATGCGAAGGGGTCAACTTGATGGCGGTGATGGACCGGTTCTCGACAACATCGAGAAGGGAAAGGTCGGCGGGGCCTTCCGGCTCCGGGAACACTACTATCTGCCCTCCTGAAACAAGAGGCACGAATATGGATGTAAGCGTGAGGTCGAACCCGATCGATGTGAAAAGGGGAAACACCGGGGGTCCGTCTTCAAAGTATTTAGCCGCGGCGTAAGAAACGTAGTTAGCGAAAGATGAGTGCCGGATCTCGACGCCCTTGGGAGTACCGGTCGATCCAGAGGTGAAGATAACGTAAGCGTTGTCTGCCGGGTCGATATTCTTCGCGCTTCTGAAGTCATTCGGTTTTGGTGATGCCGGATCGATGAACCTCGCTTCGGAGGAAATCTCGTTCAGAACCTCCGATCTCTCGGCTGCCGAGATGATTAGTTTCGCGCGGGATTCGGACAGGATACTGGATTTCCGCTCCGGAGCTTCATTGACAGGAACCGGGATGAAGAACGCGCCGGACTTGAGCACGGCAAGAAGCGACACGACAAGGTCCGATGACCTCTCCAAATGTACCGCCACAGGTTTACCGGCCGCTCCCTCCGATTCCAAAAGCGAAGCAAGAGCGTCGCTCTTCAAGTCAAGCTCTCTGAAACTGATCTGCCGGTCACAGTCTACGACTGCAACTGCGTCGGGCGTCGCGGCCGCCTGTGAGCAGAACATCTCAGGTATCGTCGATTCGACCGGAGACCAATCGTCTGTTTCGTTTACAGACTTGATCTGTGCCAACTCTTCTTCGAGGACTATTTCGGCATCAACGACCCGCGACAGCGGGTCGGCGAGAAAGGCATCCAGAAGCGCGCGAAACTGTTCCGGAACGAAGCTGTTAATACCAAAGACACTCTCGTTAAGATCGAAGAACAGGCCAATGCGGCGTCGGCTCTTCTCGAAATAGACGTGAAGCCGCAGGACGTGCTGCGGATCCACGTGACCCGAATGGAGCCAGTCAGCTTCACAACTCCAGTCATTGAACCTGCCGAAATCGGTGCTAATGAAGTTGAGAACGGTGTTGAAGCTGTTCATCAGCTTTGCCGAACTTGCACCCGATGACGCGTGTTTAAGAAGATCGCCCGAACTTGCGCGGACCTTTGCCAACACCTGTAGAAAGCTGTCTTCTCGACCCACTTCGACCTCAAAAGGAAAGAACTCGGTGAGCAGCCCCGGAGTTCGTTTCAGCTCCGGCGACAGTCTATTGTGGACGGGTGAACCTATGACTATCCGTTCTGTTCCGGTCAGCCTGAAGATATGGGCTGCGTACAAAGCGGCGAAAATGTTGAACAGCGTCAGTTCTTCGCTGATCGACCGAATCCCTTTCTCGCCCGACAGCTTCAAAAGGGCTTCATACCGTCCGTCATCCAGCTCAAGCCTGGTTCGGGGGGAGACAGTTCTTGAGGGATCCGATCTCTTTCCGAAATAGCGGGGTGGCGGAGGAAGCTCCGCCAATTTGTTGTTCCAGTAATCCGCGCGGAACTGCCCGCTCTCATCAGACCTGTTTCGGATCTCAGCCTCGGCAAAAGCACGAAAAGGAGCTATCTGCAGTTGCTCTGGTGATTCGGGATCCGTTTCGTTGGAAGAAAGCTTCGAGTAGATCTCAGACAAGCGCTCCAAAAGAAGAGGAGCCGAGGCGGCGTCGGAAACGATATGATGGAGATTGAGAAACCAGACGAAATGATCTTCCGCGACCCTGGCCAGAAACGACTCGAAACACCTTTGCTCTATCCTGAGGCACTCTGAGAGCGCTTCGTCGATTAGGTCCTCAAGGTCCGCGCCGGGCTGATCCTTCAGGTCCAGGAATTCGGGTTCATATTCAATCCTTTCAGAAAAGATCTGAGCCGGGGATCCCGGGTCAGGGAACACGAGCCTTAGCGAATCTACTTCATCAACGAGGCGCTGAAACGACCGCTTGAACAAGGATTCATCGACGGGCCCGAAGATATCGAACCTGTAAGCCATGTTATATAGAGGCCGGTCAGGATACAGCCTTGCACCCGTCCAGATCAGCATCTGTGACGTGGTAAGCTCCAGCTCTCTGCCAAACTGTTCTGCCAAAGAAGTCACGTCAATCGGAAGTTTGTTTGCCGAGAACGAACTTTGCGATCGTTGTGGCGTCGGCAAAGTTCTCGATAATTATCTCTTCCGGCGATACATTGATCCCGTATTCGGATTCGATATGGCCCACGAGTTTCATCACACCCATCGAATCCACAAGGCCGCTCCCGAGCAGGTCGTCATCCGCAGAGACAGACCCGTTTCGACGGATCCCTGCCAGGTCGTTTTCAATATAGCCGATCAGTTCGTTTACTATTTTTTCTTGATCCATTGCCAAAACGGTCTTTTAAAAGCAAACTGCCATTCTGCCTTTTTCAGCGCGCCAGCGCCTTGTAGTCGATCTTTCCCGCAGGGGTCCGCGGTATGCTCTCGACGAACAGAACCTCGGAAGGCAAGGCGTATCTGGGTAAAGATAGGGCGAGGTGTTCAAGGACCTGTTCTTTACTCACTGTGATCCCGTTCCGTAGTGCGGCAAATGCGCGTATCGACCGTTCCTCTTCGCTATCTTCAGAAACGACGACTCCGCAATCCGATATCCCGTCGTGATCTCTGATCGCCGCTTCGATCTCGTTCAACTCTACCCTGTACCCCCGGACCTTAACTTGCCGGTCCGCACGGCCAACGAAATCTAGAGAACCGTCCGGCCGGTGTCTAACTATGTCTCTCGTCTTATAGAACAGCCGTTCCTCGCCGTCCGCAGCCCGAAGCCTGATGACAGAGCTTGCGGTCAGATCCTCTCGGCCCCAGTATCCCTTCATCATCGTTCCGGACGAGATCAATAGCTCTCCATCCTCGCCATTCCGGACGTCTGAGCCGCCACGTCCACGAACGATCCCTTCTGCGGCTTCCCAGACCTGCCCCAAGGGGACCGCATTTTCAAGCGATATAGAAGAATCAAAATTGAAAAAAGTGCACTGATTTACTTCGGCAGGCCCGTAGACGTTCGAGTATCTTGCGTGAGGCAGGAGGTCCATCAGGTGTTTCAGCTTGTCTGTCGGAAACGGCTCCCCGCCGAACAGTATCCAGCGCAGCGAAGACAGGTCTCTTTTATCAATCGCTCCGAAATCAACAAGCTGGGTCAAGGCAAGCGGCACCGAGTACCAGATCGTAATTTTCTCGGTCTCGAGCAGTTGGGACAGGCTGGCCGGCATCTTCTTGTGCGCATCAGGAAGGAGGACCGTAGTTCCATTAGCCAGGGGCATTGTCAGGTAGCCCATCGTCGAAATGTCGAAATGCAACGGTGAATGGTTGGCCAGACGGTCGGATGAGCTGACCCCGTAAAGATCCCGCGAGGCACGTGCGTAGGCAAGGCCGCTCGCGTTCGTGTGCATTATTCCCTTTGGCTCACCGGTCGTCCCGGATGTGTACATCACGTAAGCAAGTGAATCTTCGTTCGACCCATGCCCGGAAGCGTCGTCGTTCTCAAACTCAGAGACCTCTTCCCAACTGAAAGTCCTCGGATCGGACGCTGCATCGACGCCTATCAGCGATTCGATCCTTTGTTCAACGGCGTCCCGGGAAGGCAGCTTTCCGGACAGATGATCCGATGTTACGACGTGACTGATTCCGCAGTCCCTGATCGCGTATTCCAGCCGCGGACCCGGAGCGTCAGGATCAAGCGGTACAAAAGCACAACCCGCGAGGAGGGATCCGTAAACTGCGACCGGGCTTTCGATACACGGCGGCAGCAGTACGCCTATCCTGTCACCCACCTTAGTCCCGCGCTCTTTCAGAAATGCCGCAAGACCAGAGGCTTTTTCGACAAGCTGGGAGTAGGTCAGCGATTCTTTTCCAAACACGAACGCCTGACCGTCCGGATGGCGGTCAGCTGCCTCAAGGATCACATCCGCAATGGTGCGTAAATTCTCTATAGCCCTAAATACCTTGCAATAATGTTCCGCTGAATATCCGACGTTCCGGCGTACAGGATGCCTCCGATAGCATCTCTCAGGTCGCGCTCGATCCCGTTTTCCGTTAGATATCCGTCTCCCCCGTGTATTCGTATCGAGTCCAGTCCGGATGCGACGAAGCACTCCGACAGGTGCAGCTTCAAAAGCGCGCCTTCGAGCATTGCCGATTCGCCATTCTTCTTCAGCCAGGCCATTTTATAGAGAAGCAGGCGTGAGGTCTCTATCCTCAGCTTCATATCCGCGATCCGATTCGACACTGACTGGAAACTTCCGATCGGCTGACCGAACCTCTCCCTTTCTTTCGCGAACTCGACCGCTTCTTCGAGCTGACGCTCCATTGCACCGAGACCGCCTGCGAGAATGCAGCACCTGTCGTATTCAAGCGAGTGGTTCGAGATCGAGAACCCGGCCCCTTCTTTCCCCAACCTGTTTGCTTCCGGCACGAAACAGTCGCGGAACGCGATCTCGCCGATCGGCACGGTCCTTAGCCCCATCTTTTGCCGGACCGGACTTGCTTCGTAACCCTCGAAACTGCTTTCAACGACGAATGCGGTGATTCCCCATTTTCCGCGGTTCGGCGCTGTGCTGGCGAAAACGACCGCGACGTCCGCGACCGGAGCGAGTGTTACCAGCCTTTTTTCTCCATTCAGCCGATAGCCGCCTTCACATCTTTCAGCGGTGGTCCCGATATTGAACACGTCCGAACCTGATTCCTTTTCGGTCAGCGCATGTGCGCCGATCGATTCCCCGGACGCCATTCCGGGAAGGTATCTCTTTTTCAGATCTTCAGAACCGAAAAGAACGATCGACATCTGCACGGCCCACATCTGCGCATTTAGACCGAGTACAAGTCCGCCATCACGGCAGGCATACCCGAGTCCTTCCATCGCTAAGGCCGCGGTGAGAATGTCCACTTCATCGAACCTGCCACCGAACTGTTTTGGCGCCGCGAGTCCCTGGATCCCGAAATCGGCGCATTTTTTCCAGAGGTCTCTTGCAAAAACGCCGTCCTGATCTCTTTGAATGACATCATCCGCGAGCTCGCTTCTAGCGAACTCGATCACTTCGTCACGTAGTTTTAGAGACTTTTCCGACCAGGAGAAATCCATTAGTCTTCAGTTCCTGTTCTTTGGGATCGGGTAGCTTTTCGGAGTACGGGCTTTCAGGCGGCTATCGAGTCGATGCCTTTGTCTTCCGGCATACCGTCGGCTGACAGGTGTTTGGCAATGAGGTCGTAAGGATTTTTCGGATCGCTTTCAAGGCTTTCGATCTCGAGGTACTTGCCGATCCCAAGGATTCTTGCGTGGTCTCTGAATAGGCGCATAGCGACCTCATCTTCTAAAGCCCACCCCGTAGAATCGAATACACTTATCCCCTTCCGGGCCCCTTCGAAATCTTCTGGACGACCTACAAGTTCCGTCAGGTCCGCGGCAATGTCCTCGTCGTCAAGCTGTTGACATTCGCCTTCGATCAGGGCCTGGCCGCGAAAATCGGGAAATACGTAACTTGACCTCAATAGATCAACGGGAATCTCTGTCTTCCCGGGAAAATCTGAGCCGACCGCGTTTATATGAAGGCCGGGTTTCACCTCGCGCGCCTCGAACAAGGGTCCGGCACCGATCTCGATAGAGGTTGCTGTGCAAAGGATGTCGGATCTTTCCAGGATCTCGTCGATCGATGCGGAACGCATACCCGCCTCAATACCGAGACTGGAAACACGTCGGATAAATGAACCCTCCGTCCGGGGATCGAGATCGAAGAACATGACCTCCTCGATATGCCGAACCCTGCAAATCGCGTGAAGTTGCGAAACGGACTGCATTCCGCAGCCAATCAGACCGAGAATACTTGCGCGATCGTCGGTGAGGATCCGCGTGGCGAGAGCCGACGCAGCACCTGTCCGCATTGCGGTCGCTACCGTACCGTCCATCAATGCCCGCAAGTGTCCTGTCTGGACGTCATACTCTGACATCGTCGAAATTATCGACGGCAGGTTGCGAGCCTCGGGGTTGGAGGGATGGTAGCCGACAACCTTTATGGTCACGCATTCCCCTGCGTCGTGGACCGGCATCCACTCTACAAGGCCCTTTGCTGGCACATCGTAATGGAAGCCGGACCTAACCGGAATATCGGTGGTCTCGGGATCGAACGAACGCAATGCTGCCTCAAGGCTCGCGATAAGCGAATCCATGAATTCGTCGATTCCTACCGACCCTAAAATCTCACGCACGTCTGAATGCGAGAGCAAAAGCGTCCTTGTTTCTTCTGCGGTCATTTGCGGATCATTCCCTGGCTCGATAATTGTTGATTGAATATGGGTATTCTATTGTTCACCGGATATCCATGCAAACTTTTTGTGCGCAATAGTTGTCGCCCGAAGCAAAGTTGCGTCCTACGGACTTACCCCACAGACTGCGAGAGCCAGGGCCCAAAGATTAAACCCTGGGTCCGGGACGCGACATATTTCAAGGATTCAGCCTGAAATACTGGGGGCCGAGTCCTTTATTCTTGTTCGACGGGTTGGATCGCTCGGTTTCGTGCGGCCTTGGCAGCGTAAACAGCTTTGGCCTTTGCTCTTTCTCCAGGATTGTCTTTTTGAGCCTGACGGAGATGTCTCAGATAATCCAGTTCGCGGTCATATTTGAGGCGGGTTTCGTCTGAGGAGTCCTTTTCAAGGGACTGCCCGAGATCGGCGACCTTTTTTTCCTGATCTTCGATCTGTTGTAAGGGAACCGGTTTTTGAGCCTTCGAGCTTCGGGGCGGCTGGTCTTTTTTGTTCTCTTCGGTCATTTCGGAACTAATGAAAAAAGTCGCTTATCAGTCTTCCGGGTGAGGGTCGCGGAACCAGGACTTTGCGTCGTACGTTCCTTCAGCAGCCCTCCAGACGTCATCCTGGGTCCGTCCGAGCAATTGTTCAAGTTTCATCTCGGGCGGATAGCTCTCGTCTTTCAAGAATGCATCGATCTGTTCATTCATGTCGAACTCCGGCGAGATCTCGAACATTATCGAAACAAAGGACGCGATGTCCTCGGCCCTCTCGAAGCCCCTTGAACGGGCTTTCTCGATTCCCATCCTGACCATTCCATCCAGCTTCTTCTCGGAATACGTCTCGACGCCTTCGTGAAAAGCTTCCTGAATGATCTCCCTGATTACCCTAACAAGCTGGGTGTCGTCTTCGGCAATGAAGGACTCGATCTGTGAATTCTTTATGATCAGCATTCGACGCTTAGCCCCCGATGATCACGGTCATTTCGCCTTTTGTTATCGAGTTCGGCGGTCCGATGGCCTCGAGGATGGTGTCACCCATTCGTCCCGCCGGCAAGAAGTTCATCGAGACTGTGGCAGAACCAGTAATATCTACTCCCGGGCCGTGCGGGGGGATCGGAAGCGGAGTCGAACACACGTGTATGTCCGCTCCAGCCGCTGCGCTTGTGATCGCGGAGGACATCGAGGAGAGGGCTGCAGTCTTCGTGGCTTCTTCAGCCGCCTTTGCTGCCGGTGCCCCTGGAGTACCAGCCGCGGCGGTTGAAGCGGCAACAGCGGTGTTGATCGCGGCATCCGCTGCGGATTTCGCCGCTTGCAGTGCAGCGACAGCAGCGAGCGGCATTCCCCGCCAGGCAGGCATGAAGCCGATAAATACTGAAACACTACCCGGACCCGGTGAAAGGGTGGGCGGCAGCGGGTGTGCAGTCGTATCGATTAAGGCCCTGGCTGCTGGTCCTGTCGGCATTTCTAATCCTCCTCAAAGTTTACAATTCAAGCACGTCCGTTTTTAAGGTACCTTCAGACTGAGAATATGCGAGCATCCCTTCTCCATCTTCCGATTCAACGAGAAACCTGTCGATCTTCCCAAAGAACGTCTCTACCTGCCCGGCGTCACAAGATGGCAAAAATTTTCTAAAGACCCTCGGATCGTAATAACGAAAGATCAGAGGCTTACCGTCTTCCGTGTGAACCGCCATCAGTGCCCTCAAGTGATTTCTCATTTCTGTGATCGAGAACCTCGTGTTGATAAAGATCCCACAATTTCCACCCAGCGTATTCTCAAGAACCCAATCTGAAAAATCGTCGCCGCGGATCATCAACGCAACGTAAGGCGCCACATGAACCATGTCAGGCGTCAATTCTCCGCGCACCAGGCACTCGTGATGCGGGGCCATTTCATACAGCCTCTTCGGAAGTTCTTTCACGGCCGCACCGTCGAGGACACAATAGGTCTTGGTCCTTAACGGGAATAGTTTCTCCTCTAGCTGTTTCAGGTCCATACCTTACCCAAAAACCGAGTGCTTCTCTCGAATTCAAGCTCCAACGAACGGTGTTCCGTTCTGCGCGGCTTCCCATATCGCCGCCGCAAGCGGACCCGGCGTAGTAGGCTCCGGCGGAGGCAACTGACGTTGCTGTTGAACTGACTGTCCCGCCTCGGAATTGTCCGCTTCCAAAGCGTCGGTCGGGGCGGCCGGATTACAGGCTGTACCCGAGCCCGCAGCTCCGCCGCTGTTAATATTGACCATTGTCCCTTGAATGAAAATGCCGCCCGGGCCGATGTTGATGAAGTTACCGCCGACTTTCAGCGTGAGGCTTAGACCGGCATCGATAACGACGTTCATTCCACCCTTGATATGAGCCTCCATCCCGGCATCCAGGGCGTAGTTCATACCGACCTCTTCCTGCACGTCCATACCTGACTTGCGCGAGGTTGTTCCGGTCACATCCTCCATCTTGTCGCTGCCGACAACGAGGTTCATGTCTTTTCCGACATTCATCCGGCTGTCGTTTCCGATCACGACATGCTGGTCGTTCCCGGTTGTTACTTTAGTGTCGTTCTTGATTCGGACATCCAGGTCCTTCTCGCCGTGGACAAAGATCTGCTCCTCGCCCGCTTTGTCTTCGAACCTTAGTTCGTTGAATCCGCCTCCACCGGGCGTGCTGTCGGTACGGATCACGCTCCGCGTCTTATTGTCCGGAAGATCGTACGGCGGCATCGTTTCGGGGTTGTATACACAGCCCGTTATAAGCGGCGCATTCGGGTCGCCGCCAATGAAAGAAACGACCACTTCCATGCCGATCCTCGGAATGAACATTGAGCCCCACTTGTTCGAGGCCCAGCTCTGGCTGACCCGCATCCAGCAATAGCTGTCCGAATCAAACTGCCCGTCGCGGTCCCAGAACAATTGGACCTTCACGCGCCCGTATTTGTCGGTAAATATCTCTTCGCCTGCCGGTCCAACCACGACGCCGGTCTGGGTTCCGTGGATAACGGGTTTCGGGGTCTTTCTCTCGGGACGGAATTCCGGGTGTCCTTCGCCGTGCGGTATCGCAACGAATTCGTTGTCGTAGTCGATCCTTTTCGTTTCGTCTCCGATAACGTACGAGGGATTCTGACTGCACCGATGTACCACATTCGTTAGAATGTAGGCCCCATTTATCTCGGCGTTCGGGTGCTTCTCAAGATTGAAGCGATAGCCGGGTGCCAGGGTTGAACAATCGGATGCGGCCAGCATCTGCGAGTGTTTGGAATCACTGGCGAGGACAGCCACTTCCGCGGTTCGTTTATTGTCCTCAAAGATCTTCTGAAGCTCGCTTGATTGCTCACCTCCTCCCCTGTCAATGCCGTCAAACCGTTGCGCATAGCCGCCAGGGAACTCGTACACCTCGAGTTTCTGGTTGCCGCCGATGTTGAACCGGCTTTTCCTTTCTACATTCAGCCGTTGATTCGTGAGCTGAAAGTTCCGGTCCCAGAACACGTACTTCCCGCTGTCCAGTTGATTCTTGACCGACATCTCTTTGACCGAGGACTCCCAAATGCCTTCGTTTCTTTGGTTGATGTCGATCATCCCGATCCTAGACTTTTCCGGGCAGTCTTCAGGCGTCTTGTAGTTGTCGCGAAAGATCACGCGCTCTGTATCGGAGGAATGTTCGAAGTAGTAATAGATGCCTTCTTCTTCCATAACCCGGGAAACGAATGCAAAATCCGTTTCCTGGTACTGAACGCATATGTTTCGCTGGTGATAGGTGTTCTGCAGCTGGAATTTGGTTTCGTAGCCATCAAAGACCTCGTTCAGGATGTCCGGTACAGACATGTGCTGAAAGATCCGGCTGCGGAAGATCTTCGTGAGCCGCCAAATGTTCGGAACGATTGTGGCTTCGTACCGCGTGTACGTGTGCTGACGCCCCACCAGCCTGAAGTCCTTGAATATCCCTGTAAAATGACGCTTTCCGCCGTCCTCCTGCTCGATCTTGATGCTTGCCCTTTGTCCCAGGAGTTGGTCCATGCTCAGAGCAGTGAATTTGAACCGATCTTCGTGATCTTCTTCCTTCAGAAGCTCTACCTTGATCTCGAACAGCTCGGACAAAGCCTCCCTACACTCGAAATAGTCGATCAGCAGAGTGTCGTACGGGAGTTTTGTCGCTATCGAAAGAAGCCTGTTTTCCTGCGTTGCTTTTGGCATAGTTCAGTCCGTCCGGCAATCGGATTCGGCAGCTTCAGGCGATCTCGTAGGTAAAGTTCTCGTCGTCACCTACTCCCACATTAACGCGGGATATCGCGTCGCCGGATGCCATTCGCGACAATACCTCGCCGCTCATCTCGGGAAGCAGCGTTCCGTTGAGGATGTTGATCACGTTCCTCGCTCCGCTGTCCACGTCGGTGCATCTGGCTGCCACAGTGTCGATGACGCTGTCATCGTAAGAAAATTGCGCACCGTGGTTCTCTTCGATCCTTTTTTTGATCTTTCCAAGCTGAAGTTTGACGATCAGTTTGAGCACGTCGTCGGAGATCGGATAGTACGGAACGGTGACCATTCTGCCGAGAAGTGCCGGCTTGAATGCCTTAACCAGCTCGGGACGGATCGCTTCCTCAAGTCCCGCCGGGTCCGGCCTTGTCTCGGGATCCGCGCTCAACGACATTATCAGGTCCGTGGCGACGTTTGAGGTAAGCAAGATTATCGTGTTCTTGAAATCGATCTCGCGGCCCTCGCCGTCTTCTAAAACGCCCTTGTCGAATACCTGATAAAAGAGTTCCATCACGTCCGGATGCGCTTTTTCCACTTCGTCCAGCAGAACGACCGAGTAAGGCTTTCTTCGGACGGCTTCTGTAAGCACCCCGCCTTCACCGTAACCGACATAGCCGGGAGGCGATCCTTTGAGCGACGAAACGGTGTGAGCCTCCTGGTACTCGCTCATATTGATCGAGATCAGGTTCTTCTCTCCTCCGTACAGCGTATCGGCCAGCGCCAATGCGGTTTCGGTCTTTCCTACCCCGCTTGTACCGACGAGCAAGAAAACGCCGATCGGGCGTTTCGGATCAGTAAGTTTGGCCCTCGCGGTCTTTATCCTTTCCGCGATGACGTCAAGAGCGTGATCCTGCCCGAGGACGCGCCTGCCAAGCGTCTTCTCAAGTTCGAGGATCGCATTGATCTCATCCGCGACCATCTTCCCGACAGGAATGCCGGTCCATCCGGAGATGATCTCGGCGATCGCCTGCGAATCCACGACCGGGGACATCAACGGGTCTTCGCCCTGAATTTCCCTCAGTTCGGCATTCAGTTTTTGCAGCGCCGATTTCAATGCTTCGGTATCTGCAGGTGATTCAGGTGCCGCAGCGGCGGCGGTTGAATCCCCTGAGGATGTGTCCTGGGCAGTGGCCGCACTTGCCGCTTCGCCCTCGGCATCCACAGACTCGGTCGAGACCGCGGATGCGCCATTTCCGGCCGAGTCACCTTCCAGCTTGCCCCTTATCTCCCGGATCCTGTTAGTGAGTTCCTTCTCTTTCTCCCATTGCTCGTTCAGCTTCTCAAGCTGAGCGGCCACCTTGTCTTTCTCGGCATTCAATTCGCCGAGTCTCTCACCGTGGTCCGAGCCGGTCATTTGTTCCTTTTCAAGGGAATTGATCTCTCTTTCCAGGTCCTGTATCTCGCGCGTCGCATCCTCGACTGCCGCGGGAGTGGCTCCCTGGCCTATCGCCACCTTCGCACACGCGGTGTCGAGCACGCTGACTGACTTGTCGGGAAGCTGTCTTCCGGTGATGTACCGGTCTGAAAGCTTTACGCAGTCAACGACAGCTTCGTCGAGGATGCGGACATTGTGGTGCTCTTCCATCTTGCCCGCGATCGCTCTCATCATTCCGATCGCCGCATCCACTCCCGGTTCTTCGATCTTGACGACCTGGAAGCGTCTCGCGAGTGCCGCATCTTTCTCGAAATACTTTTTGTATTCTGCCCAGGTCGTAGCCGCGATCGTTCGCAGCTCACCGCGCGCCAACGCAGGTTTCAAGAGGTTTGCGGCGTCGTTCTGCCCTGCCGATCCGCCGGCCCCGATCATCGTGTGGGCTTCGTCTATGAAGAGTATTATCGGCTGCGGAGAAGCTTTGACCTCGTCAATTACAGATTTGAGGCGGTTCTCAAATTCGCCTTTGACTCCTGCACCGGCCTGGAGAAGCCCGAGGTCGAGTGTCCTCACTGCAACGTTCTTCAGCGGTTCGGGGACATCACCTTCTGCGATCCTGAGCGCAAAGCCTTCGACCACCGCGGTCTTTCCGACACCGGCTTCACCTGTGAGGATGGGGTTGTTCTGGCGGCGGCGCGTAAGGATATCGATTATCTGTCTGATCTCGAAATCGCGCCCGAGGATCGGATCGATCAGTCCGGAACGCGCTTTGGCGGTAAGGTCCTCAGCGTATTGGTCGAGCGCCTTGGTCTTCCCCGGGACACCGCTTGCCACCTGCTGGCCCGGCACGCCTGCTGTTTCGCCGAGTGCCATCGCCTCTCGTTCTTCGGGAGAATCGGCGATGATATCTGCGAGATCGGCCTCAAGCTTCTCAACCGAAATATGGTCGAATTCGCGAGAAATATCGCGTGCAATGCGCGACAGGCTGCCGGACTTCAGCAATCCAAGCGTCAGATGCCCTGATCTCACGCGGGCAGCGCCGAAATCTATCGACCCGATCAGCCAAGCCTCCTGGACCCATTCCGGAATCCGCTCACTGAGACTGGGTGTGCGCGTGTTTCCAGTTTTCAGCCGGTCGAGCGAATCGGTCACGTCCTTCGAAAGGCGGTCGATGTTTACCTCGAACTGACGACAGATCCTGTGGAGATCCGAATCATCCCTCTCGAGGAGTTTTGCGAGCAGGTGCTCGATCTCAACATCGTAATTCGTTCTCGACAGGCAAAGACCCGCGGCGTCCTCAAGCGCGCTTCGGCACGTGTCATTTAGTCTTCCTACCAGCGATTTCAGATTCACGTTCATTACTCTTCTCCCGATTTCTCAGCGAGACGGCGATCCATTTATCCAACACAAGGCCGGTTCCTATGCCGCTTTTGGCAAGGCCTCGGGGATCTGGAGTACAACCTGGTCGTCGTCTTCCTCAAAAGGCTTCGACTTCAGCCACGAAGTCCACCCAAGCATCGGGCGCCTTAGCGCCCGTGTAGTCAAAACACATCCAGGAACTTCTTTTGCGAGCAACTTTAACTCGACATCGAAATCCATCTCAAGCCCTGCAATAAACCTGACCATAGAACTCATAGGACCGTGGGCATCTCCGTTCGGCAAAAGAGAGCGGAATGCTTTGAACGTCATCGGCCCGAGGTGCAGTCTGAATTTGGACTGCTGGTCCCATACGCGAGCGCCAATTATAGCTTCCGAGCCCAGTAAGCTGTTCCTCTGTCCGAGCCGGGTTACGCTTTCCTCATCCAGTTCAAGCCATTGTCCGAAAAACTCGTGGAGTTTTGCCGGAAGCTCAAAGTAATCCGAAAGTATCTGCTCCAGCGCGACCGCGGAGACGGGGTTCTGCTGTATGAGGCCGCCGTATGGGAGAAGGCGCTCTTCCTCGATACCCATCCGGTCGCGAAGCCCTTTGGTGCCGATCCCGATCCAGTCGAAAAGATAGCCCGTGAACTCGTCGTCTCCGCGTTCATATTGGATCGGAAACCTATATTTCTCCCAGGCCTTGAAAAAGAAGGAGACCATTCGATGAGAGAAGATATCGAGGAAAGTATGCAGCGTCCTGTCGCCGTATCTCGCCCTCTGGCCGACAAGCTCCGAGTAGTGGATCGGCAATACGCCCGTGATCCCGACCATGCCCATAAAGTTGACGGTCATCTCACGTCTCACTTCGCCGGAGTCCTCGTCGGTTTCCGATTCGATCTTGTGGATCTCGCTGGCAGGGAACCTCAGCGAAGGGTTGGTCCTGAACCGGATCACTTCCTCGGACGGGCGCGGCGTTTCTGTTACCGCCTTCCTTTCCGGATCGATCCGCTGCAACAGGCGCACGGCCTGAAAAAAGTCAAACCGGAACGGTTCCTCGAATAGAAGCTCATCTAGTGGCTTGTTGATTGGCACTATCTAAATAGGTCTCAGCAAGATCAGATCAAAACCCTGTCGCCGGTCCTTGGGGGCCACCGTTTTACGACTCCTTCTCTCTGACTCGTCTTCATTACAAACTGGCTGAAAGAGTTCAGCGAAGAATAGAGGCCAAAGAATCTCTCAAGCACGGAGGCGAATACGAATAGCCCGCTTCCGACGTATTCCTCTTCGTCAAACTCAAGCGTGACCTCGGTACCCCGAACGAATCCGGCACCGATCTGGTCGCCGATCTTTCTAACAACTCTTTTCGAATCAATATTTTGAATGCCAAGGATCTGGCGATGATTCACCTCAGTGTCGTCGTAGTTGTACAACTCGAGAATCTCCTGCAGAGCTTCGGGGACTCCATCTTTGTTCTCGACAAGAGAAAGGTAATTGAGGCTCAGATGTGAGATCAGCCGCCACTGAGCGCCCCGGAAACGGGGCGGGCGAATGGTGTCCGTGGGTTTCGTAAGACACCTTATACGAGACACCGGAACAGCGCCTTCGATCTCGAAGTCGCCCTGCTTGTTTCCGAACGAAAGCTTCGCGGGAAGATCACGGTTTGTACACGTACACTTGACGGTGATGACCTCATCCGGCGGGACGGTCGGGCGAAAGCTGGAATCGACCAGGGTCAGGTACATCTCCGTCCCCTTATCGTTCTCGCGCTGACTCTGCCGCCTGTCCGCATACCAGAACACGTGGTCCTCGCCGCCGGCAACGTTGTGTCTCGTCGAGTAAAACGGGTTGAACTCCTTCACATCGTTCGTCACCGGATCGGTCGTAAATACCTCGTCGATAGAAAAGATCTCTGTTGACGACTGCGACTGAATGTCCGGAACGACACGGTATTCGTACTTTTGCTGTGTCAGGTAGATCGGGTCCGCGGTCCTCGAGAAGATATTTACGATCGGCGAACACCCAAGCACGAACGTATCAGCTGATACCGGAGCCTTGGGCGGGGTCAAGTCCTTAAGGTGAATGATCAGGTCAAAGTGGCTGCCGAACTCTCTCTTTATCGCATAACCAAGGCCTTTTACGTCAAAGAACAAGAACTTGTAGGGGAATGAGAAATACTCGGTAAGAAGCCTGTACCCTGGAAAAGACCGGTTGGAGAACGGGATCAGGCCCTCATCCGGCTCAAACCCAACCTGGCTGATCGCGGAAGCAGGTAGATGCACCGGATCCGGCTGTTTCAGTTGGACATTGCTGATCGTTTTCGTCATGTCCTCTTCGATCGGTGCCGCGTGGGGTCGGATCTCAACGCCTGAACAGTGGTTGAAGATCAGCTCGTAAAGAGGAAAAACAAGCTGTGAATCTCCGTTTATAAAGAAGCGCAACGAGTCTACAGGTTCTTCCGTCTCTCCATACTTGAGATCTGCCAGAGGAGCATCGCCGAAGCCCCGCATGCTGATCCTTATACGCGCATCTGCAAGCCTCCCCTGGGCATTCGGCGGCGCATCGGACTCGAGCGCGGCATCATACACCTCGATCGGTACCAGGTGGACGTCGTAAACGTTTCGAAACCGGCACGGACTGCCGTCGATCGGACGTGAATACAGTTTGGCGCCGCGATCCAGCTTCTGAACAACTGACGATTTGACCTTGGAAGATCCCGACATGAAGTGTGCGATCGCCATCGAGGGAAGCGGCGAAAGAAAGTGTGGATACAGTACGTTGAGGAACGACTCGGTGATCTCGGGCAGTTCGTCATCGAGCTTGAGCCTGATACGGGCGGCCAGAAATGCAAACCCTTCCAGCATCCGCTCTACGTGCGGGTCCTCGATCTTCTCCTCGTCCATCAGGAGCCGAGAAGCGACCTTCGGATACCGCTTTGCAAAATCGGCTCCCATCCTTCGAAGGAAGACGAGCTCGCGTTCGTAATAATCTAGGAGTTCGTCGCGCATTTAATGAAGGGGTTGACCCTAGGTGCTATATGATCTCGAAATCTCCACTTCCAACCATCAAAACCGTGTCAAAAACCACTGGTTCAGGTACCGGTTCCATTTTGAGATCTGCCTCGATCTGGAAAACGACCCCCCGGCCAACCACATCGATCTCTTTTATGGTGACCCTTAGATTGATAAGCCGCGGCTCGAAGATCCGGAGGGTATCCTCCATGTTCTTCATCAGCAGTTTTCGGCCTTCCGAATCGTTGGTGCTCATTCCTACGAAGTCCGGCAGTCCGTATGCCGCAAGCGAATTCTTCGTTTCCTCAAGGCCTTCCGGTATCTGATCGTGCGCGATTCGAGTGTTCAGCAGCCATTCGACATCTCGCTTAACCGAAAGCTTTAGGTCGTTTATGCTCTGCTGGACGGACTTGGGGGATTCGTTGGATTCATGCGGCTCGTAATCGACCAGGCGATCCACGATCGACGGAGTGATCCTTAGGTCCGAGTCTGCCATATTGAAAAACGGATCGGGTTAGAATCAAGAATCTCGAACCGGCCGGAGCTTAGTGCCCTGGGCCGGTTCGAGGTAAAAGCGAGTGTGGTCGTCGAAGCTTAGGACCACTCTTGACGCTTGGAGTCGTACTTGACGATTCCAGTGCTCGTGAGTCCGCCCGTGGAATCCTGGCCGAAGAACTCGAGTTCTGTCTGCTCGGCTACGATCTCGCATGACTCATACATCTGACCGGCACTTGAGGAAATGTGCAAGTTCTCAAACTTGGCGGTCGTCATCGTCACTACGTAGAACTTCTCCAGGGTCGCCTGACCAGTCGTCTTAAGATTTTCGATGATGATCTTGTTGAACTGCGTACCCTGTCCGACTGCCTTAAGCAGATCGACAGAGTGCTTCTCACCCTTCATCGAGATTGGCAGAGGGGGGATCGAGGCCTTTCCGCCTCCAAGACCGCCACCGTGCTGTACGGACGGGGTGATAATTGCGATGTTACAAGTATCAAGCTCGATCTGCCCCGTATGGTTAGCTTCCTGAGAACCGCCCGTGATGTCGGGTCCCTCAACCTTCATGAAAATACTCTCGTTCATCTTCTTTCTCCTATTATCTAAAATAAGTTTCTACCGGGAAGCGACTTCCCATCTCTTCCCGGAATTGTGAAACATCGATTTGGCCTTGGCCATTTCTGCGATTCGGATTGTTGACGCGGACTCTGGAATCCTTTGCCTTAACCCGGGGCGAAAAATCTGTTTTTTTTCAACCTATTTTGCAGGCGCAGGCAGATCGGCCACCAACCGCAGCGAGACAGACAGCTCGTCAAGCTGGAAATGCGGTCTCAGGAACGCAACAGCACGGTAAGCTCCCGGCTTGCCCGGAACCTCTGCAACATCTACCCGAGCCTCACGGAGAGGTCGCTGAGCCTTCGCATTTTGCGAAGCGTTGTCGTTGTCCAGGACGTAGTTCCTGATCCACCTGTTTAGAAATTCTTCCGCCTCATGACGCGACATGAACGAGCCGACCTTGTCGCGCATCATCGCTTTCAGATAGTGCGCAAATCTGGAGACCGCGAAGATGTACTGCAGCTGTGACGACAGCCTCGCATTCGCGTTCGCTTCGTCGGTATCGTACTTCTTCGCCTTGTTTGCCGACTGGGTGGCGAAGAATGCTGCGTAATCCGTGTTCTTGCAGTGAACAAGCGGGATAAACCCGTTGTCGGCGAATTCCTTCTCTCGCCTGTCCGTAATGGCGACCTCCGTCGGGCACTTCATCGCTACTTCGCCTTCATCTGTTTGGAACTGATGTGTCGGAAGCCCGTCTACCAGCCCGCCGCCTTCGACTCCCCTGATGGCAACGCACCAGCCGTGCATTGAAAAGGCCTCAGTCAGCCTCGTACCCATCGCGTAAGCGGCGTTGGTCCACAGGTATTTGCTGTGATCGGTGCCGTCGACGTCTTCCTCGAACATGAAAGATTCGGTCGGTTTGGTAGCCGCCCCGTAAGGCTCACGTCCGAGTGTATGGGGCAGGGTGAGCCCGACATACCTGGAATCCTCTGATTCCCGGAAGCTTCGCCACTTCATATACTCGGCGCGGTCGAAGATCTTGGAAATGTCCCTTACTTCCGTCATTTCCGAGAATTCGTTCCATCCGAAGAGGTCCGGCGATGCCGCGCTGAGGAATGGTGCGTGAGCAGCGGCGGCGACCTGAGCGATGTCCTCTAACAGGGCCATGTCCTGCGGATGGTTCCCAAATTCGAAGTCTCCGATGAGAGCTCCGAAAGGCGCACCGCCAAATGTGCCGTACTCTTCCTCATAGATCTTCTTGAAGAGCGAGGACTGGTCGAATTCGAGTGCACGCTCGAAATCTTTCAACAGGTCCTTCTTGGTCACGCTCATTACACGGATCTTCTGCTGGGGCCCGGTCAGCGTGTTCTTCACCAGATGGTGCAGTCCTCGCCAGGAACCTTCCAGTTTCTGAAAGTCCGCGTGGTGCATGATCTCGTTCATCTGAGCGGATACGAGCCTGTCGATCTCAGCGATTCGGGCATTGATCGTAGCGTCCATATTTTTGGACATCGTGATCTCGCCGTTCATCACCTGCTGAACGAACTCGCCGATCATGTCCTTGGCACGTTCGCGCTGGAACTCGTCGCGCGCGAGCCTGCCTTCGGTGAGGATCGTTTCAAGAAGCCCCGCTTCCTGTTCTTGCTCGACTACTTCAGCTTCTGCTTGTTTCTTTTCCTTGGCCATTAAGAATGATCCTCCTATTCTTCGTCTTCAGAGCTTCCAAGGGCGTCGCTCAATTCTTTTTGCTTGCCTTCGTCGGAGATGATGTCCTCGAGCATAGTTTCCAGCTTCTCGTTGCCGTCCATCTTCGAGCGAAGGTCGGAGAGCTTCTGCCTTGCCTCAACCAGTTTTCGAAGCGGTTCAACCTGCTGCACGATCTGATCGGGCTCGAAATCTTCAATGTCATTGAAGTTGAGCTCAACACCCATTTTGCTGCCGTCATCCTGCAGTTTGTTGTCGATCGTGTAAGCGAGCCTCGGTTTCATTCCCGAGAGCACCTGGTTGAAATTGTCTGCGTCGATCTCGACAAATTTCCGGTTCTTCAACGCGGGCAGCGGCTCTTCGGACTTGCCGACGAAGTCGCCCATTACGCCGACTACGAAAGGCAGTTCTTTCATTTCGATCGCGCCGCCGACCTCGACGTCATACGTGATCTGAATTCTCGGCGGCCGCACACGGTCGATCTTGTGCTGCAGACTCTCTTTTTTTGGCATGGTTCAATCTCCTTATAGTTTGGTACTGATCATTTGATCCAATCTCTTTCGTGATCCAGGCCCGCGTTTTCAGGACCCTTGCCGGCTGCTACTGATTCGGGGGTGGCTCTTCAGGCGTCTGCCCCTCCGCATTTCCGGCTATGGACTCATCCGCGAGGGTATTGAATCCAAGTGTTTGCTTGATCTGGTTCAGGATGTTCTGGTCCTTGATCACATCCTGCAGCCAATTCTCAAGCGGCATGTTTCCCCATTGGATCGCCCTGTTTACCAGGTACGACACGGGACTGTGAGGTTCGGTCTTTCGAAAGAAAGCGGCAACCTCATTCAATCGTTTCAGCGCGTCCCTTCGGCTTGCGATAGGTCCCGAGATTCCGGCTTTTCTTCCGGAACCGGCTTCGCCGGCCTCACCACCTTCCTCGGCGACCTCATCCTCAGGATCGGGCTCCTCCAACCTCTTCTGCTCTAGAAGCGAACCCTGTTCCGATTTGATTTCCTGAAGTGCCTTTCGCATTTCAGGAAGACTGGGCGCCTGGTTTCTGTCAAACTTCTCTTCGATCGCCTCGTTTAATTTCTTGTACTCCTCTTCGCATTCCTGGATCGCAATACTAACCTCTTCGCAGAAAGCTCTGTCCGTCCTTGCAACGGCAGAATCCCACATCGAATTGGTGACTCTGTTCTCCCGCTCGGCTTGTTCCTTGAGCGCGGCAAACTTAGCCTGTTCGTCGGTTGAAAGCCCCTCCGTACTCGCAGGAATGTCAAACTTCTTGGAATCGAGGTAGCCATTATAACCCCATCCGTCAATAGTTATCGGGGCTTTCTTCACAAGAAAGCTAACTTCGCGGTCAACCCACGCGAGTGCGTTGGCCCTTCCCTCTTCATCCCCTTCATCTACTTCCGGGTACATGCTTTCCCAAAACCTGGACAATAGTTGATTCAATAGACGCAGACCGTCACGCATTCCGGCAAAGCCGTGTTCTGCAACCAGTGCCTCTACCAGCCAGGAGGCGATCTGCAGGTCCTTGGTCTGCTTCTCCAGGACAGGCGTCGCCAGCTGTATGACCAGTTTGAAATCCGCAACCTTGAGGTCGGTCTGCCAGGCGCCCATCGAAAGTACCTCATCGGCCCTTCTCGCCTCTGAGATCTCGTCGTATATCCCGTGATACCTAAGGTATTCACCGGAAGGCGATTCCCCTGAGATCGGACGGAGCAAAAGCTCCAGATCGATCACCCTTTCCCTCGAGAGAGGATGTCGTTCTTCCTCAGGTTCGGGTTCAGGTTCCGGTTCCGGTTCCGGAACAGGGGCCTCCGCCTCAGCTGCTTCTTCTGCGGCTGCTTCCGCAACAGGAGCTGCTTCTTCGGCTTCCGCCTGCGGAGCCTCGTTTCCTGGTTCGGGCGGTGCTGCTTCGCCTTCCTGAGGTTCTGCTGTCACCTCTTCATCGCTCATCTACAGTTTCTCCCGTAAATCATCCGGCGCCGTGAACTTGCACAAGCGAAGCGCCGTAAGTCCCACGCTGTCCTACGCTTCCGCGCCCGATGCTTCCTCGGACCCTTCTTCCTCGTGAACGAACTCGATCGATTCCAGATCCGGAAGGGCCTTGTATTCTCCGCCAACTGCAAAGATTCGGATCCCCGAACCAATATAAATTCCGCCTTCCGCTTCATCCCAAACCGTCATTCTGCCAAGTCTGACGCCGTCATCGTCGCTCTTGTGCGAGCCCGCATAGAGCGAAGGGAAGAACATCTCTCCGGCCGTGCCGTTCGTCATCTCGACCTCGGCCTGTCGCCAGTAGAGATCCCTGAGCGACTGCCGCTCGAGAAACTTCACCCTCTCCACCTGCTCAAAGGGAAGCCAGGCGTAGGAACCCTTGATTATCACCTCGAACACACAAGAGGTGAGGTCGTTATAGTCACGGAAATCCTCAACCTCCTCGCCGTTCACAGTGCATGCAAACGCAGGGCGCTCTTCTTCTATCTCCTGAAACACCTTTCCTGCATTCTCGCTGTCTTCGGTCCTTACATAGTTGTTCGCAACCAAAAGTTTGTCAACATATTTCGGCGGCGGCATAAGGCACTCAGGCATCAGTCCTTCCTTGAAGAACCTTTCTCTGTCCTTTTCAGCACTCAGATTCTGCCGATAGATCTGGGCGCCGATCATCGCGTTGACATCCTGCTGGCCGATAACTTCAAGCTGTTTGTCGGCCCGGTCCCAGTCTCCAGAGAAACAGGAGAGCTCGAACAAGAATGTCCTCGCGGTAATGTCCGTGGGTTTTGATTTCACCACGGAAAGTGCCTGGGCGATCGCCTCATCCAGATTGCCCGCGTCTAATTGTGATTTGGCTTCGTTCATGTTTCCCCCACGGCCTCAAGGCCGGGTCTTTGGTTAAATGCGTCGGTTGCTGCCGATCGATATCATTTTTTCTCACTGCATTATGCTGTCGGGCGCTCTTACTGAAGTAAACAAAGTCCTGTCAAAGGGATCGCCACCGATCGGCCTTATCTGAATCCTCACGGACCTTCCACCCCTCGAATATGTCAGGTCATAACCCGATTCGGTCTTTCGTTTCGAAGAAGCTCCGTCTACGAAATTGAACAGGCCCCACTCACCCGGGAACGTAATATTGGTCGGTTCAGAACTCGTGTCTTGATCAGTAGTAACCGTTGACGAGGTCGAGAGGATGTTCAAGGACACGCCGTTCGTTCCCGACTGCGCAGGGAATTTGATCTTGTAAGATCCGGTCTCCCGCGAAGATACACGGGTGCCGTCGATCGTTCCTTCGATGATCGTATTGTCGTCCTTCTCAAGGACGATATCGTACTCAAATCCGGGGGTCGGCGAGCCGCCGAACAGCGCTTTCTGAAGTTTGAACGCATTGTTCAGATACTCGACGAATTCTGGTGTGAACCGGACAGGACTGTCTTCTTTGACAGTCAAGCCAGTATCCGGCTCACCGTCGAAGAAGTTCCTCAAACTGTTGTTGTATAACTCAGTAAGGGTGCCGTTTTGCGGATTCAAATAGTCGGAAACCGCCTTCAGGTCGGTCGGCGCGGCGCCGGCCTGGAAAGGATAGCCGGACTCGATGGCTTTCGCCTTCGAAAGGACGTTGTCTGCCCATTCCTTCGCGATCAGCGTCTTCGAATCGGCACCCCATTTGAGCCTGATGTTCGTTAGCGGGCCCTGAAGGAGACTTGTCGCCGCACGGAGTGCGGATGACTCGAAGCTTTCTGTAAGCCGTCCGACCGTCGATTCGACACTTCGGATCTTTTTGGCAAAACTATCGCCTTCGTCAGAAGCGTTTGCCAGCTCACGTTTGAACTTCTCCAATTCGTTCCCGCTAGCCTCATCTAGCGTCTTCGCAAGCGCTCCGATAAGCTTTTCGTATTCGACATACGGAGGCTCTTCATCGGAGTTCGGATCTCCCACGAATTCGAAAAGCGGACCGAATTGCCTCGCAAGGTCCGTGTTTTCTTCAAATCCATCCGAAGCACCTGCTCCGGAGAACAGGTCTGAGATCCAGGATGGGTCGAAAAGGCTTTTCTCTTCGGGCTCTGCGGAAAGGTTCGTATTCTTGACTACTTCCTGAAGAAGGAGCTTTATCGGCGAATCCGGCTTCGAGAAATCTTCGATCGCATTCTTGAGATCCTCGTCTGTGCCATAAGGCACTACGCGGACACCTTCCAGAAGTCGTTCCCAGGCGGCCGCGTATCTCCTGAAATACTCGTCCTTCAGTTTGGCGAGTTCGTCGGATTTGATCTCTTCCGCTTTTCCTTTCTCGCCCATCACCCAGTCATCTTCAGCCAGCTGGGTCGAAGCCGTCTGAAGCTTTTCTTTCATATAACCGCGGTAACCGACTACTGAAAACGCGCCGGATATCTCTGGTTTGCCTTCTATGAGCCCCTTCGTATTAGCTCCAAGCAGCTTCTCCACGCTGACAGGACCGATCTCGTTTGTGACCTCCGCGATCCAGCGGTTGAGAATTCGTTTATACGCCGGATACCTAACCAGACGCTCCCGCACTCCCTTTACGAGATCGGGGTCGGCAGTTTCCCTGGGGAACCCGCTCCGGTCGCTGTCGTACTCGTTCTCGCGGTCGATCTGTTTGAAATAGAACCCAAGCTGTTCGCGCGCGAGATTCTCATTGCCGGGCGGAAGCTTCGCCTCTTCCAGCCAGAAGCCCTCCAGGCTCTCTTCTAGGTGCGTCGGAGCCGACTGGTCTTTCGCGAACTCACTGTAATCCTCAGTCAGGAGAAGATATGACTCGAGAAGATCGTAATGCCGTTCAAGGACTTCCTCTTCCGCCTGTTGCGGCGTTTCTGAATCACCCTGGGCAGGTTCCGCCGGCGCGGCGGCTGCATTTCCGTCGGCAAACGTCTGCAGTTCACTCTGGAGCCGTCTTACCGCAGGTGCCCTGAATCTTCTCCTGATCGCTATGTAGTAGTAGTTGAGGAGCCGGTCTCTCAGTAGTCGATCACCCGAATACAAGCCCATCCGCATGTACCAGGGAGCGCCATCTCGCTCATACTCGTCCATCAGCTCCAGGATACGCCGAAGATCCTCGATCGAATTTAGCTCTGATTGGGCGGCGGCAGGATCCTTTGTGAGCGGGTCGATATCCCTGTCGGCCCTTATCATTCGTTCCACGACCTGACCCTTCGCCACAGCTTCGTCCAGAAACTGCTTGTTCAAATACAGGGAATAAGCCGAAAGACCGAGCAGCAGGAGCGTGATGAACGTCCCGGCGATGGTCAGAAGCCAGCCGAGTACCGGAGGTTTCTGCTTCTGTTCTTTGTATGTCTTTACAAGGTCTTTGTCCCTTAGGATCACATCCGAGAACAGCCTGTGGGAAAAAAAGCTCTCATCTACTGTAGGAGGTGCCGCCTTCGCGGTGCCCTTTGAACGGCGGTTGACCGGCACGGCTGTGAAATAGAACCCGCGAAGAAACGGACTCTCGCTAAACGGATTGGGCCGGAACAATGTCGTAACAAATGCACCGAGCTTTCTCCTGGTAGAAGCGAAATGCAATGGAAAATTGAAGATACGAAGTTGTCGGACCGCCGAGAAGGGTGCAGAAAGCCTGATCAGCCTGCGCTGCATCAGCGAATCCTGCAGCACTTCGAACTCAGTGTCGAAATGGGCCTGCGCATTGTCGCTGTGTTCCAGAGGAATGGTCGCGCCCCAGACCAGGTTCTCGCCCTCTTTTTTGGATTTCGAGAATGAGTCTCTGAATCCCTCGATCGCGTCAGCATGTGTGAAAACAAGATAGACCGGAAAACGTGTCTTCAGTCTCTTTGTGGCGTCATCGAGCCGCGCGCGCAACTGCTTTGCAAGATCGTCGATCGCCCTTTCATCCGACTTCAGGATCTTCTCGGTATTGACCGTAAGAATCAGCCCGTCGAGCGGCCGCTTGGACCTTTGCTTCTTCACCGTCTCGAGAAGCGATGACCACTCTTCCGCTTCCGGACTCTCGGCCTGGTATCTGCCCGGCGTATCGATGAAGACCGCGTCATTCGTAACTCGCCAATCCACGTTACGCGTAGGAGTTATGTACTTGAGCTCAGCCTGGCGCTGACTTGGAAGTGCCTGAAGATCAAGACCAGATGCCAGCACAAGGGCGCTTTTGCCGCTGCCTTTGTCGCCCGCAACGATGTACCAGGGGAGTGCATAAACGGCGTCACCTATCGCTCCGAGGTCGGATTCTTTCAGGAACTTCGTTACTTCTTCCGCTCCCTTTGCAACCTCTTCAGAACTCTCTACACGTTTCGGCGCCTTCTCTGCCTGTACATCGGGATCAGAGGTCTTGGCCTCACCTTTCTTCTCTTCTTTGGCGGCTTTCCTGGATTTTCTATCGACGAAATAGTTTGCGACAAGGGCAAACGGCAGAGTCAGCACTAGGAGACCGATCAGGATCCAGCGGGTGCTTACGCTGTAAAACCCGTACGAGTGGCCAAACCACGCGATCAGCCCGACGATGCCGTAGAACGACATCAGCGAGCTGACGCGAAACACCATGAACAGCTGTCTTGTATGCCAGTTGGCCATTACAAACTCGGGCCGGGCCGTTGCCTCGGCTCCCGTTTAGCGATCTCCGCTATCTCAAAAGCTCGTTGAGCGCATTATTGAGATAGACAGAGGAAACAAGAAACATACCCAAATAGATCAAGACCGCCACCGCGAGCCCGCTGAACGCCGAAATCTTTGCCCAGACGGGCATTCCCCGCTTCGGAGGCGGTTCCGGCTGATCGTTCGCAAGCCAATGGGGAGAAAGCTCGGTCGGCTTGATCCTGCCTACTTTCACCAGCGCATCTGCTGTTCGCTGCATGACGGCGATCAACTTGTCGTGCTCGTAAACCGCGTACCGTCCCTTGAATCCGAGCAACATGCAAACATAGTAGATCTCAACCGCGTCTGCAGTGACCTTTATCTGCTTGAGCATCGCCTCCAGCTTGTCGAAGAACTTGTTGCCTGCGAGCTGCTCGCCGAAGTACTCCAGCTGAAGCGCGTAACGCTCCCACTCTTCTTTCAGCGGGAAATTGTTTGTCAGGACAGTTTCGTCGATGAATGAGGCAAGCGCGAACTTGGAGACGCGGACGATCTTGTGATTAAAACGGTACCGCTCGGCCCTTTTCTCAAAATCGTCCAGAAGCTTTGCACACTTTGGCCGCAGTTCGTTCGAAGGCTGCACGATACCCGCTTTTAGTCTGAGCACGAGGTCGAAGATCGGTCCTGCGAACCTGACCAGATCGTTGCTTGTCCTTCGGTCTCTTTCGCCCATAGGAAGTTCCTGAGAAGATTGCCTGCCCGTGAGGACTAAAGTAGATGATCCGATTTGCGGAACTTAGCGGTTTTTGACCGCATAAAGCTCCACTTTTTCGTCGGGAATCTCTTCGGGGATGTACACGGAGATCACCTTCGACCCCTTGATACCGTCCCAATAGGGTCCAACCGTGTCGAGCATGTAGTACTGAAATCCCACCCTGCTTGGGATCGGCGCTGGCGGCGGACTTGAATGCGTAAGGACGACACCCGGCAGAGCAGATCCGATGATCGTGTCGATCACGTCGCGAGAGCCTATTTTCGTTACGCGCGGAACGGTCTCGATCAGCTTTGACTCAGCCAGCTTTGCGCTGACCCCAAGATAGAATGCGGCGTCCTTGAAGAGCCTTTCGTCCTCGATCCTGCCGACGTAGAGTGTCTCTCGTGTCCGTTCGAGCGGGATCGGAACACAACGGCTCGGGATCACCGTCTCAAGCAGCTCCTTAAGCTGTGCCGAAAGATTGCTGAACGTGAAGTAAAGGTCGTCGTGCTCGTACTTGACGATATCCTTCGGGTGCTCTTCGAGCGAGAAGGTCAACAGCTGGCCTACCAGTTTCGCCATCTCAAGATAGACGGTTTCGGGGTGGACCAAAGGCGTCCTGAAGTAGTGGGACATCTTCGGGATCGACGAGTTTATCGTGTGCAGAAGCCAAAAAACGGCGATCTCCGACGTTGTAAAATCCGCGAGCGATGCGTTCTTGGCCCTGCGCTGCTCACCCAGCGAGCTGCTTTTCGTTATCAGGATCTCGACAAGCTGCCGCAGCATGTTGACGAGCCAGTTCGACGCGTTGACTTTCAGAACAGGTGGAATGTAGTCATCCGAGATCTTGAGCTGACCAGTTTGTGTCCTTTCCAGCTCAGCGATCTTTACCGACGTAAAACCGTCCCGCAATTCGTCGTCAAAGATGATCCTCAGATTGCTCTTTGCGTATGCGACCGGCTGTTCGTTCGTTCCGCTGGTCTCGTCCTTGACCAGTGCCCCTTCCTGAAGATACCTGAGGTTCGAACTTGGCTTTGCTCCATTTGCCTGGAAGTTCGCCTCTCCCAATTTCCGGGCGGGAATCGCTAGATGGACCCCCAGCTTTTCCTGTTCCGGATGGAAGTGGTTGCCGATCGGCCTGAGGTCCGGCACACCCTCTGCGTCCGGAACGTTTATCATCAACCCGTCCGGCATCACCGCGTGGCAGTTCGTGACCTGAAAATCGCCGTTACTTATCGCTTCCCGGTTGATCTGAAGGTCGATGATCCCGTACTCGTACGGAACGATCGATCTGACCCGCGAACTGAGCAACTCCTCGTGATAGTTATCCCATTGCTGGAAGTGGTGCGGAGTCAGGAGCATCCCCTCGTTCCAGACGATTTTCCGGTACTTGCTCATATCGAATGCGCCTATAGTAATTGCTTAGCCGTAAATAGTAAATAGCAAAAGTCTTAACTCTACGGGAGGTGCGGCGTCCGGCAGGAAAATCGACCAAAAAGTGTCAGAGAAAGCACTGATCGGGAGACAAAAGAAGTTTCCAGGGGCCGGGATCTACCAGCAACAATGAAGAACTGTCACGCCAGGTCCAGGGGTTTCGCATCGAGCCCGAACGCGGAAGGGTCCTGTGCCATCGTGCCGATCGCAAGAAATCGGAGAGCAAGATCGAATTGGGCGTCGCTGAGCGCGCCTTTCTCTTTCAGGAACCAGATCGTCCGTACTTTTCGGGAACTCGTGTCGGGGTTGTCGTTGGCGAGTTTGGTCATCGTGTCGCGCATTCGCAGGAATTCGCCTCTTTCCCCCTGATCGTATGCGGCAATGATGACGATGCATTCGTTTGCAAAACCATCGCCGATCTGGATCTTGAGCCCGCTAAGTGAATCGATCATTCCCTTTGCAGTTGAAACCACGTCTCCCCGGCTGTTTCCAAGCTTCGCGAGCGCGGCCGCCGCGACAAACTCCGGTTTGAGGTTATTGGCTCTGGCGATCTCGAGCAATTGGGCCCTCGAACGGCGTGCGTTCTCGATGTTCGCCCCTACAGCTGACGAGCCTCTGAACTGCCCGATCTTGGAGTTGATCCGGTTTAGCGGCTCCGAAGTGATCACGGGCCTTGGGTCCCTCTGGGCAATGTCGCGCATAAATGTTGTGACCAGGGACCGGACCTTCTCGTCGCCCTCAACCTCGGGCGGAGCCGTCGGGGTCGAGATCTCTTCACTGGTCGGAAACGGAGTCTGACCGGGGCTCGATCCGGTGTTTTGAGGACTTGCATCGGGCGAAGGGTCATTCTCGGGCGAGATCGAAAAAGGGTCCTCTTCGGTGATGCGCGAACGGTCCCTGTTCCGCGCCGACGGTTTATCGTCCTCGGAAACGATCGAGACGATAAGCAGGCCTAGCCCGAAAAGAACCAGCAGGCCGATAGCCAGCAAAGGTGCGAGGATAAGAAAGCTGCTGAAAGCGGGGCGCCCGCCGGAGCTTTGATCGGAGCCTTCTGCTGTTGGCGCGGCGGCTTCTGCTGCACTGTCTTCGTTTTCCGTATCTGCTTTGGCGGAAGCTGCCGGATCTTCGTCATCGACCGCCTTTTCACCTTCGTATTCAACGGTCAGTTCGACGCCTCCCAGGTCTAGAACATCTCCGTCGGAAAGCGTCACGGGTTCGTCGATCGGCTCGCCGTTCAGGCGGCTCCCGTTGCTTGATTGAAGGTCGGAAGCGATAAAGATGTCGGCAAAACGCTCGATCTTCAGATGACGGCGTGAAAGCCGGGAATCAGGGATCGAAAGGTCGTTCTGCGAATGCCTCCCGATGACGAATTTCTCTCCGTCGACCCGAACTCTCCTGAGCGCGGACCCTTCATCGAGAAAACTTATGAAGAGGTCATTCATACTCCCGAAGACAAGCGTACAAGGAAGGCATTACTTGGTGTAAAGAGAGAGCGGCTCAAGGTCGACCCCGAAGTCCCTGGGGTTCTCGCCGATGATGGCAGCGGCAAAGAACTTTGGCACATACTTGATGTTTTCGTTCTGGAACTGTACGGCGAGCTTGTCCGAATTCGCAACAAGCGTCCAGAAACTACGGTCCTGGCTCTGATTAGATTCGAGCGCAATTTTCAGGTTCTTTCCCAAACCGCCCTCGCCGCTGTTGTAGCTGGCGACCGCCAAGGGAACGCTCAACGGGCCGGTTCCGATACGGCCGGTAAGGGATTTCATATAAGCGGCGGCTGCGCGTGCCGCGGGTTCTTTTATGCACCTTTCATCCGGATTTGAAGGCGACGCTCCGGCACGAACATCGAGTCCGTACCTGCGGCCGGTAGCCTGGGTGAACTGGAACATTCCGAGTGGGCCGGTCGGACTTTGAAGACAGGCGCAATGCTCAGATTCGATCATCGCCAGGTAAAGCCCGACCTGAGGGTCGATGCCTTTCTCGTTAAACGCACGGATCACGAAAGGAGCGTTCTCCTTTGCCCTGTTCAAGACCGAGGTCATATCGCTGGAAGGCCAGGTGCCCATTCCGCAATCGTCTTTCTTGGACCTGCGTATTCTCGACACGTATCCGTCAAGGAACTGTTTGATCTTCGCTGTCGCGGCCGATGGGATCTCGACGCCGCTGCTGTTCCCGATGACCTTCGATACTATCTCTGATTTCGCCTCAACGTATTTGATCTGTTCTTCCGGGGTCAGCTGCTGATAGGTCTTGCCGGCCGGAAGTCCTGATGTCTTTCCACCCGGACCGGAGATCGGCGGTCCGATCGGCCCGACCGGAAGGCCCGGCTGAGTATCGGTTGTCGTCGATTCGGATGAAGTGTTCCCAGGGTTCGAATCTCCCCGGTCACCCGCAGTGCCGTTCTCGTTCTTGTCGTCCTCGTCGTTGGAGATCAGGTCCGCAAACGGGTCCTCATCGGAACGGCGGTCTGAAGCGGTCACTTTTGAACCGCCGCCGGCCGTGGCCATCAGTCCTATTGCGAGCACCGATCCGCCGATCACAAGTATCGCGCCAAGGAGCAGGGCGTACGGAAGGAGCGAAGGCCCGCCTTCTTCATCCGCAGCCGGACCAGAGGAAACGGTCTGGCTCTCGCTTTCGGCCGGAATTACTGGCTGGTCCGCCTGTTCACGGAATTCCACCCGAATATTCGTCTCGTTGCCGATCTTGATCGTGTCGCCGTCTTCGAGGGGTGTTCCGCCTGCCTCGACTCTTTGACCGTTGACGAATGTGCCGTTAGATGAATTCTCATCAACTATCCAGACCTGGTCCCCCTCGCGATAGACTGTGGCGTGAAGCCGCGAAAGTCCGCTGTCTTCAAATCGCCTGTCGGCATCGCTTCCGCGTCCGAAAGCAAAGCGGCCACCCTCGACAGGGATCTCGACCGCGCCTTCGTCACCGGAATAAATTAAAACCAGATCGAACATCTTTCGTTATCTCGCCGCATCGTTTTGAGGCACCGACATTACATCCCTGTACAGCAGGGAAAGCGGTTTGTCGTCCTGCAGGCCAAACCTACCTGGATTTTCTGCAACTATCGAAGCCGCAAAAAATCGGGCGACGTTCTCCTGCTTACGGGGATCGCTCGAAAGGATCCTCCAAAAATCGCTTCTGTCCTCGGGAAGCGTTTGTCTCCACTGGGCAGCTTCCAAAGGCTTCATTCCAAAGGCCGCGACGACATAGATTATATCACCGGAATTGCCGCCGAATGCCTTGAGCAGCATGTCCTTCAGGTAGCTCGAAGACGCGATCGCCGCGCAGCTTTGCGACTCACCTGCGATGGTCTGCGTTCCGCAGAGTCCGTTGTAGTTGAATTCAAGCACGAGTTCATTGTCCATCTTCCACAACCCGGCTCCCTGCTGGTCATTTGTCGGCTTGAACTTGCTGCGGCTCATTGCTAGTAGATAACCGAGCGGCGGATCAAGCGCGCGCTCCTGTATGAACTCGGTGTTGATAACGTCCCTGTAACGGCGTGCTCGCTCGTAAAAACCGGCTTCAGCATACTCATTCGTAAACTTCGAAACGGCATCCAAAAACCCAGGGTTTCCAGTAACGTAAGCGCCCTGTCCGGAAAATTGAGGGATTATTCTTTCGGTCATCGACTTCGTGTCGGTCAAGGTCACGAGTGCAGAATCCTGTGAGCCTTGCTGGCCGCCGCCGTTCCCGGTTTCCCCGTTCCCTCCAGGAAGATCGGTCGAGGGAGTCTCCGTGGGCGTTTCTGTGACAAGAGTGTCAAAATTGAGGGCGATCTCGGCGGCATTGACGAGCTCCGTCCCGTCATCATCGACGAGCACCGCTTTCAAACTGTGATCGATGCTGTCTGAAGCGAACTGCTTCGGGTCTATCATGGCTTTGAAAGGGGGCTGTTCGGACCTAGCTATCTCCTTTCCGTCCACCTCGTAAATCACGGCCGCGACACATTCCGAAGGGTCGTCAAGTTCGATCTCGATCTCGCTTGCTTCGTTCAAAATATCGCCGTTCCTGGGTTTCGTTATCTTGGCCGTCGCATCGCAGCCGCTGAATCCGCCGCCCAGATAGATCGCAAGCGCGACACCTACCGAAATCACCGCAAGACCAAGTGCCATTCCTGCAAGCAGGAACAACCACGAAAATCCCGGTTTTTGCGGAGCTGGCTCGTCCTGGGCCTCTGCTGCGTCCTCTGCATCGGCGGCTTCCGGGCCCTTTTCTTCGTCTTCTTCGGATTCTTCTTTTTCCCTGGGGGTCAGAACGACCTCGATCCTGTGGACGCCTCCTATCGTGATCACGTCACCGTCAAAAAGGGCCTTGTCCATCGTCAGCCGTTCGCCGTTCAGCTCTGTCCCGTTGCTGCTGTTTAGATCGAAAAGCCAGTAATCACCGTAGTTACGCACCTCGATCTCCGCGTGATATCTGGATACGTTGGCGTCCTCCGTGAAAGCGATCACGTTGTCGGACGCGCGGCCGATAGAGATCACTCCTTTCTCCAGCGGAGTCTCATGCTCGTTGTTGACCAATAGACAGGGTTCTGGCATATCGAAAAAAAATCCCGTAAGCAAACAGGTTGCGAACGAGATTTTAACAGATGATTTGCTTTTGCAAGGTCAATGGCTGAGGTCTAGCAAATCGCTCCGGGTGATGATCCCCTTGATCCTCTTAAAATCCTCGATCAGAACGGCGGGAGCACCATGAAGCTCGCTGCGGATCTCTTCAAAGCTCGAATCGACGTCGACTACCGGAAAACTCTCGTCCATTATGTCGGAGACCTTGGCTTCCAAAAGCTCTCTATCCTGCAGGAGCTTCGCCAGCAAGCGGCTCTCTTTGAGCGAACCCACGGAAACGCGGTCTTCAAGCACCGGTAGCTGCGTGACCCCGTGTTCTTCCATCTTCGCCAGAGCCTCTGCGACCGTGTGGCTCGGTTCGGCGAACACAAGGTCCGTAGGGGATTTCGAGTTCTTTGTCTCGGAGATAAGTCCCGCCGTGATCCTCTGGGGCTCAAGCAGCAGTTTCTCTTTCATCCACTCATCGGAATGGAACTTGGTCAGATAATGTTCGCCGGTGTCGCAGACGATGAAAACGACGATGGCCTCATCGTCGCGTCTTGCTACCTGAAGCGCAGCTGCAAAATTGGTCCCGGTGGAACCTCCGCAAAAGATTCCTTCCTGGCGCCCGAGCTGTCTTGCGAGCTCAAATGACTCCCGGTCCGTAACGTTTATTATCTCGTCTATCACATGCATGTCGGCGTTGACCGTCGGCGCGCATTGACCGATCCCCTCGACAAGATAAGGGGTCGCTTCGGGCACAAGCCCGCTGTCTTTATAGGTCTTGAAGATCGATCCGTACGGGTCCGCCCCGACGATCTGGATATCCGGGTTCTTTTCCTTTAGGTACCTGCCCGTACCGCTGATTGTGCCGCCGGTTCCGATCCCCGAGACGAAGTGAGTGATCTTTCCATCGGTGTCTTCCCAAACTTCGGGACCCGTCGTGCGGAAATGGGCCGCGGGATTTGCGGGATGGCTGTACTGGTCCGGATAAAACGAGTTCGGCGTTTCCTTGGCGATACGCTTTGCCGTCTCAACATAATGATCGGGAGTTCCCGCTTTGGCTGCCGCAGGACAAACAACGACATCTGCACCGAGTGCCCTCAGATATCGAGTCTTCTCCATTGAGACTTTGTCAGTCAGGACAAAAATGCACTTGTAACCGCGCACAGAGGCAGTCAGAGCCAGACCGATACCTGTGTTTCCAGATGTCGCCTCGATGACCGTTCCGCCCGGCTTCAGATGGCCCTCTTTTTCGGCGTCGTCGATCATCGATATCCCGATCCGGTCCTTTACCGAATATCCGGGATTCAGGCTCTCCATTTTCGCGAACACTTGAGATCTAATTCCTGCCTGGCGGGTCAGATTGTTGATGCGAACAAGCGGGGTCCTGCCGATGAGCGCGGTTATATCATCGTAAAATTCCATTAATTCTCCGAAACAGATCTTTGTATTAAAAAGCGCCGGGAACTCGTCCCGCAATGCGAGTGTAATTGGTCAGTTGAGCGACCGCAAGAGGTCACATCAGGGCCTATGCAGTGATCGAATTCCTGTGCAGTAATTCTCTCCGTCTCAGGAGCATTCCGTCGGGTTTGTTGGTAATCACCGTACCGATCCCAAGCTCCAGCGCACGTTTTAACCACCGCGGATTATCGACCGTCCAGATCGCAACATCGAGGCCCGCCCGGTTTGCCTTCTTAACGAGTTTCTTAGTCGCCAGACTGGCGTGCAGTGAAAGTGAGTCAGCCATCAGGTCCGTCGCGATGTTGACGAGTCGCTTTTCCTTGCGAATCACCGACATTACTTTTGGGGCAAACAGTGCAGCAGTTTTCAGCTCGTCGCATTGACGCTGCAGAAAAGGAAGTGCATCGAGACTAAAGCTTTTGACGATGAACTGCGGCAGCAGGGGGGATTCAGACAAGAGGCTCGCTACATTTACAGCTGTCTCTTCTGCATCGTAAGGACGGCATTTCAGCTCAACGAAGATTGTGCCCTGGTAATCGCTGAGAAATTCGAGCGTCTCTTCGAGGGTCGGGACGCAGCTCGATTCAAACTCGTGCCTTGCCCGCCTGGGGTACCGGTTGTTAAACCACTTTCCGACCGATATGTTGCGGACAGCATCTACCGACAGGCTGTCTATCCTCGTGTCTTTGCCGGTGAACCTCTTCAAGCCGCTGTCGTGAAACACAACCGGTGTGCCGTCGTTTGCGAGACGGACATCCATCTCGATTCCGTCGGCGCCTTCTTCGATAGCGAGCGCGAACGCTTCGATCGTATTTTCCGGTGCTTTATGCGAAGCTCCCCTGTGAGCTACGACAAGCGGCTTGTTTCCAACTGATCCCATCGATTCGGCTGTGCTCCGCGCTACCGGTCGGCTTTCATTCCTTTTCCAGCAGAAAGACTATTTTTGACCAGCCCATCACCTCGGTCAGGCTGAACTCGTGCTCGCCCGCTATCCTGAAATGCTTACCCGCTTCCCGCCTGACGCTTGAAAGAGGGTGGGTCTTGAACTTATAGAGGAATTCGAGGACGGACCCCATGATCGAGGGCTTGACCGGAATGAGCACAAGTTTCGCTCCCTTGCGCATGACACGGGCGAATTCAGAAAGACCTTCGTCCAAGGGTACGTATTCGAGCACGCCGCAAGAAAGAACCAGATCGAATGTCGAATCTGCGAAAGGGATCTGCAACACGTTCCCCTGAACAGCGCTGATCCGCGCCTTTCGGGTGTTTGCCTCCGAACCGAACTGCTCTAGTCCGATCTTCAGAGAACGCCGCGAGAGGTCGAGTGTGACGGTTCTAGCCGGATCGTAACCGGCCGCATACAGACCCATCGTGATGATGCCCGTCCCGCTTCCCGCATCAAGCACTAGCGATTCCGGGCCGATGTCGGGAGCGATGGATCTTAGGTAGCGTGCGACGGATGCGCGATAGCCGTTCATCCGCAGCGCCACATTGTGGGCATCCGCGATCCGGTCGTAAAAGTATCGGGTTTTTGGGCCGTTCTCTGCCATTCGACGATCGCGGTAGGACTGCACTATTCCTCGGCAAGCAGCCTGCCTATCACCTCGCGGATCTCCTTCTTCCTGGACTCTCCGGCACCCGTTTCGACATACCTGACAATTCCCTTGCGATCAATTATGACAGTAGTCGGAATCGACTGGGCGCCGTAGAGAATCTGGTTTGCTTGTCCATCGGCGATCACCAAGGGGTAAGGCAGGCCCTCCTTTACTTTGAACTTCTTGAGGAACTCGATCTCCTGCGCTTGCGAAGCCTGCCCACCTTCAGCCTGCCCGTAGTAGCGCGTGACACCGAGAATGACGAGCCCGTCGTCGGAGAGCGTCTCGTGCCAGTTTGCGAGATCGGGAAATGCCTCAAAACAAGGGCCGCACCAGGTCGCCCAGAAATCCAGTAGAACTACTTTTCCGCGGAGCGATTTCAAGGGCGCCGGACTTGAAGGTATCCAATGCGCGATGTCTGTAAGTTCCGGCGCGGGGTCTCCAAGGATCTGATAGTGCTTTCTTCGTTTCTTGAGATTGTTCTGGACCTGTCCGCGAAGCGAGATGTCTTTGAAATCCGCCTGAACCGAAACCAGTGCGTCATTGTAATGAGCAAGCGCGCTCGATTTACGGCCGGTCTCGATCTTGTACTTGATCAACTCGTCGATCGCCCTGAAGTATATGCTGTGAGACTGCACTTTTGCGCCGTACTCTTTCATCGTGGAAAGGACGGCTTCGGCCTTTTCCTGGTTCTTGTTATCCCGCTCGATCTCGAAAGCGGTCACTCCAGCATCCAAAAACTGACTTAGTGCCCTCGCCCTCGATTCTTCTTCAAAGAGCAGCGTCGTAGTCGCTTCGAACGCCTTGTGAGCGTGTGGGGCCGCTTCTGAATACCGTCGTTCAAGACGGTAGCTGTGAGCCACCTGTTTCTCCATCTTTGCCTGCTCCGAAAGCCTGACCGGTTTGCTGGAGTAGTAATCGACGAGCGTGCTTTCCACTTTCGCAAAGTCCTTCTGCTCGGCGGCCATCACGACGACCACTGAACGAGCGGTCTGTTTCATCTCATCGTATTCGTTTGACGGTAGCAGGAGGAACCGTTCAAATGCCAGCGCCGCATCGGTGGAGTTTGTCGCAAGCCAGTGCAGCCTTCCAAGGTAATAAAGATCCAGCCCGGACAACTCCGTTCGGGATGCAGCCTCTGCCGCGAACTTCGCTGCGAGCTGTTTCTGCTCCTGAAGAATCTGCCTGTGTACTTTTTCGCTGTACGGTGCGTTCTCTTGCTCAAGCTCCGTGAACTTGTCCCGGGCATAGTTTGTCGCTTCCGTGTAGAGCTCAAGAAGGGATTTCTGCGAAAGGTCCTCACCAGAGAACGCTTCCGGAAGCGTGTCCGGCGTTCGGCCGGACTGCCCGTATGCCGGCATCAGCAGCAACAAGAGAAAAAATGGCGCTAAAAACTTTTTCATAAAACTCGAAATCTACACCACGCTCGCACGAACGGAATTCCTGCTGAACAACCTTAGATACTTGTTCTCGGTTCCAGACACGATCTTTTCAGCGAGGATCTCACCGGTTATGGGCGCGAGAAGGATGCCATTCCTGTAGTGGCCTACGGCCGCGAAAGTGCGCTGGCGCCCAGGTAAGACGCCGATGTATGGACGATCGCTGGAACAGTACGGACGCAGACCCGACCATTTGTCAGCGATCCTCAAGTTTTCGAGGCTCGGGGAGATCTCTATAGCGATTCTTCGGATCCGTCCTATGCCTTCATCCGTGATCCGGTCGTCGAAACCTGCATCCTCTGTCGTTGACCCAGCAAGGATTCGGCCCATCTTTCTGGGAACAATGTATCCGCGATGACTGTAGATAACCTTCCGGAAGAACCTTTTCACGCCATCAAACGCGATCATCTGGCCGCGGACCGGTCGTATCTCCGGAATACCCGCTCCGGGCCCCGCGCCTTCGATAAGAGAGGTCCACGATCCTGCTGCTACCACCAACTTGGAGGCCTGGATATTCTTCTCGTCAGCAGTGATCGCTGACGTTTCACTCGCCGTCTCATCGATCTTAACGACCTCACACCCCGTTTCGATCTTGATGCCATTCAGCCGCGCGAATTCGATCAACGCTCGAAGCAGCGCCCGGTTCTCAACCTGTCGGTCATCCGGAAAGAACAGAGACCCAAGTGAGTCGGGGGAAGCGAACGGCTCAAGCCTATGAGTCTCGGAGGCCGAAAGACGTTCGACCCGCATTCCCGCTGCTGTCTGCCACTCGAACCGCCGGCCAAGTTCGACCAGATCCTGGTCGGTAAACGCAAGGTAGAGGGTGCCTTCGTCGTCAAGTTCGATGTCGATACCTGTTTCATCCAGCAGTTCAGCCGCGAACGTTGAGTACCTGCGATTCGACTCGATGCAGAATCGAAAGAAATCGTCCGGTGCATCAGCCTCAGCCTGAGGGGCAAGCATTCCGGCAGCGGCGAACGACGCTTCGCGTCCCGGAAGAGATCTTTCCAGGACCGTAATGTCCCGGACGCCCTTGTTCCAGAGCGCTCTCGCGACAGACAGGCCGATCACGCCTCCGCCAACTATCAATACGTCTGATCTGTGCTCTCCCGACATGATTGATCCGAAACTCCCATTTTAGAACAGACGGTTGCCGAATCATAGCTTTCGGACGGGAGGCCTAGGCGGGGAATTCTCAATAGAGTGAAAGGAAAGGTGCTGGCAAAGAAGAGGCTGCCTGAACAGGCAGCCTCTATTGATGCCCGGAACTTACACCGAAAGTTCCGCAAGTTCATTGCAGCGGGTGTACATGGCTAAACGAAGCTGATTAAGGTCCGACGAGCTTCAGCTTGTCGCGCCTCCCCGCTACCGGCTATTGGCGCAAACTAAAGTTCGCGCGACAAAAGGCAGCGCGAGTCCTGCTCTAAACGGTGGTATTAGCTAACTCGGAACTCGGAACTGGGAACTTGGAATTCGGAACTAGCCATTCCCAATTATCAATCGTACTTTCGCGTCCCGCTTAGGCACGCTCCCTCACGGTCGCGTTTCCGCCGACTCAGCCTCGCGTCTAGTTTGAATCTTAAGTTAACTATGAACCCAATTTGGAACTCGAAACTTGGAACTCGAAACTATATCCCGCCTTCCGGAGCTTTGTAGTAGTTCTTGTCGACATCAGCCCATTTCGCAGGATCGAACAAGTTCATATCCAGATCGACGCCTGTGCGGACTTCTGTGTACTCTTCAAGAAAGAATTTGTTTCCATTGACGAGAAAAACGACTTCCGGCGCTACCCATCCTCCGCCCTTGGCTTTGAAATACTTGTTGAACTGGATCTCCTGGACCGATTCTCCGTTCGGCCCCGCCGGTTTGATCAGCTTCGTAAAGTAGAGATGCTCCTTGTCGATCCAGAACTGATGCGTTCTTTCATCGCCTTTCTTCGCCCCGACGACCCAAACCGGCCTGCCTTCCCAGCTGTTCTCACTAACGATCGAAAGGTCGTAGTTCATCGACTTTAGTTGCTCAACAGAATCCTTGACCGGCTGGCCGTAGACGTCAAAACCAAGCACCATTAGGTCGTGTACACGCGGCGCGGAATTGGCCAGCTTTCCACCTCTGAAAGTGTGTTGTTTGCCGTCAACGAACATCATTCCGTTGCCTGAATCAAGGGGCCCGAAGTCGATTCGGAGCTTGCCGGGAAGCGACATTGCTTCGTACCAGACAGTTTTCGTAACTGATCCGTCCTGAGCCCATTGGGTGTTCTTCTGAACAAAGGTCATCGTCTTGTACCACTTACCTTTGTACTTGTCGTGCATCGCCTGAAGGACGTCCTCGCCGCTCTTCATCTTCGAGGCCATCGCCGGGATGCAGGCCGCTGCGATCACAACGACCGCAAGAATTGTCTTTCTCATTTAACTCTCCTGTTAATTGATAGGATTTATGCAGGCTGAGCGTTAAAACGGACGGACACAGGAATTGTTTCAACACCGCCGGGTTTCTGCTGTTAGCTTTCAGCCCTGAGTTTGAATAGAATAGCCTTTGTTCAGAACAGTTTATTTGATATCGAATTGACCGATATGGCGAAACACACGATCACCCTGATCCCGGGCGACGGGATCGGTCCGGAGATAATCGCGGCTACAGTGAGGGTCATTGAGGCTTCGGGAGTCGACATTACATGGGAGTCCCAGATAGCCGGCTCGCACGCGCAGGAAAAAGTCGGTACGACCCTTCCCAACGACCTGATCGAATCGATCCGGAAGAACAAGGTCGCTCTCAAGGGGCCCTTGACGACTCCTGTCGGCAAGGGATTCACGTCGGTCAATGTAGGGCTTAGAAAGGCGCTTGATCTTTATGCCAACGTCCGTCCGATCAAGGCTTTGCCAAATGTCCCGTGCCGTTACCCGGAGCTCGATCTCGTCGTCATGCGCGAGAATACCGAGAGTCTTTACGCCGGTCTCGAGCACGTGGTCGTCCCCGGCGTTGTCGAATCTCTGAAGATCATCACAGAAAAAGCGTCCACAAGAATTGCCCAGTATGCTTTCGACTTTGCCCGTGACAATGGCCGCAAAAAGGTCACGGCGATGCACAAGGCGAACATCATGAAGCTTTCGGACGGGTTGTTCCTCGATTGCTTCTACAAGGTCGCGAAGGATTTTCCCGAGATCGAAGCAGACGACAAGATCATCGACAATGCCTGCATGCAGCTGGTTATGCGGCCCGAGCAGTTCGAGGTGATCGTAATGGAGAACCTTTACGGCGACATCGTTTCTGATCTCTGCGCTGGTTTGATCGGAGGTCTCGGACTTGCGCCCGGTGCGAACATAGGCGAACAGGGAGCAGTGTTCGAAGCTGTACACGGATCGGCCCCCGACATCGCGGGACAGGGGATCGCAAACCCGACAGCTGTCATGATATCCGGAATAATGATGCTCAGGCACATCGGAGAACGAGATGCGGCTGACAAAGTCGAGAAGGCCCTGTTCAGCGTTTTTGAAGATTCCGATATACGCACGCCGGATCTGGGCGGAACCGCATCGACTTCGGATTTTGCCTCTTCGGTTATTGAGAAGATGAGTTAAGTGAGTTTCGTGAGTCTGTCGAGTCTGTTGAGTCGCGAGCCCGCGAAGCGGGCGTCATATCAATAGCCCCATGCAAGCCGAAGGCGCAGCGTGGAGTTAAGAGCGAAAAATATCCGCACGCCGCGTAGCGGCGCAACCAAACGAAGGTCGCCCCTTCGGGGCAAAGATTTCGTTAGTCTCAACAGACTCAACAGACTCAACGGACTCAACAGACTCGACAGACTCAATAGACTGAACAGACTGATATGTCAGGCCTTTGGGAAAACCCCGCTTCGCACGGAGAAATTCTCAAGAAGGTGTGGAAGCATCTGGATCTAGGAGTGCTGGATTCGAAGCATCCGTTCCATACGCCCGTATTCGGAACGGTCTGTGACGCCAGTCCGGAAATGAGGGTAGTAGTTCTCAGAAGGTTTTGGCGCCGCCCACCCGCGATCGCATTTCACTCTCACTCCGGGTCACCAAAGATCGAACAACTCAGATCAAATCCCCGGTGCACGTGGGTTTTTTATCATCCAGATGAGAATTTTCAGACAAGAATCTCAGGAATTGCCGAGGTGATCACCGACGGCGATCTGGCAGATGAGCAATGGGCGGCGACTTCATTTTTCGCCCGGAGGTGCTATATCGGAAAAGCGCCCTCGCAAACAAGTAAGAAGCCTTCTCACGGAATGCCGAAGGAGATCGTTGAGAGGGAGCCTTCCGCCGAGGAAAGCAAAGCCGGGAGAGATAACTTCGCTGTAATCCTTTCGAAAATCGCGACCGTCGACGTGGTGGAGCTGGACGTACGCGGCCACCGCAGATCCTTTTTTGACTGGCGCGGAGGTGAGCTCAAGACTTCCTGGCTCACCCCTTAAACCCTGGACAACTAGCGATTTGCCGCAGTGCACGCTTCTTCGAGGATCGCGCGGGCGGCGGAATTTGAAGAAGTGGATACATCCGCATCTTTTACCTTGGGTCGGGTGATCTCGTTCGATCGCCAATAGAACAGGCTTTTTACGACGTTCAGTTCCTTTGTATCGCAGTCGCCTTCCCAAAGTTCAGAATTGAACTTAAAATCTTCCGCTTTCTTTTTCGGAGCCCGGTCCATTATGAACTTGAAATAGGCCTTCTTGTTATCAGGCACCATCCGTGTCCAAAACCTTATGTTGTCCTTGTAGCGGACGATCTGGGAAGTATTCAGATAGAACCTGACCACAAAATCCTGGGTCTTTGGGGTACTACCGATAAACAGCCAGGCCGCCTGTTTCCAGGGATCGTCCATTTTTATGCGAATCCTCTCCCGGCGCACCCAGCCTTCTGTTTCCCCTGACGAAACACGGGTCCATTTTCGGTCGAGATACGCGTTCTCGACGGTGATCTGGGAGCCTCTCGGAAGTGGTTTTAAGAGTGCGGAGCCCGAATTAGGCTCGCGGAGAAGTTTGGCCTCGACGTCTTGTACGGTCGCGGTGGTCTGTGCAGTAATGCCGATCGCAAGAAACGGAAACAGTAAGACGGCAAGCGATCCCCCTAGTCGCATAGTTCCTCCTAAGCAGGTGTTTCCCCGCGCTCCATGCGGGGCGGTCCTGAACACGACTCGAGCGATCGCTCTTAACTGACTAAGATAAAGGTTGTGGTTTTCGGCTTACTACTTTCTTGCTCTTTTCGCTTTCGACCTGCCTCCGTTCATCAGCTGTTCGATCTCTTCGGCCTCTTTCGGGACCTTGGTTGTCAGGTTTCGGTTGCCTTCTTCGGTGACCAGAACGTCATCCTCGATGCGGATACCGATCCCCCTGTATTTGGCCGGCGCGGAATTGTCATCCGGCGGCACATAAATGCCGGGCTCGACGGTCAAGACCATCCCCGGCGCAAACGGACGCGATGATTTTGCTTCCTGATCCTCGAAGTACCTGCCGGCGTCGTGAACGTCCATTCCTATATAGTGTCCAACTCCGTGCATGTAATACTTTTCGTACTTCTTATTCTTGATCAGGGTCTTTGTCGCACCCTTCAAAAGTCCGATCTTCTTCATTCCCTCGGTCAGCATCTCGATCGAGAGGTCCTGCCGCTCTTTTATCGTCGTCCCTGTAACCGTTGCGTCACAACAAGCCTTTTGAGTTTCCAGGACGATGTCGTAAATATCGCGCTGAGCCCTTGTGAACTTGCCGTTTACAGGAAAGGTCCTCGTGATATCCGACGCGTAGCCCTTGTACTCGGCTCCCGCGTCGATCAGTAGCAGGTCGCCGTCCTTGAGATCCGCGTTGTTGTCTACGTAATGAAGGATGGTGGCGTTCTCGCCTCCGCCTACGATGGAGTTGTAGGCGACGCCCGCCGCACCCTTGTCCTTCATATAAGCTTCCATCAGAGCCTCGACCTGAAACTCGTTCATTCCCGGCTTGACCTTTTTCATCGCCAGTCTATGAGCGTCAGCTGCGATCGTTGCGGACGTCTGCATCAGCTCGATCTCTTCTTCGGTCTTGTGAAGCCGCATCTCGTGAATCACGATCGTCGGATCGACGATCGTATGTGGCGGATATGCGGTTTTGAGCCTTCGGAAGCGCTGGTTCGAAAGATAGTCGAGGATCAGTTCATCAAGGTCCCTGTCCACTCCGAACCTGTAGTAAAGCTTTTCGTGCCCGTCAAGAAGCTTGCCGAGCTCCTTCTCGAACTTCTCGATCGGAAGTGCTTTTTGAACTTCATAGTTCTTCTTCGCGCCTTCGGTGCCTTCTCGCCTGCCGTACCACGTCTCCATCAATGGATCTCGCGGGCGGACGAACATCGTGTATTTCGTTCTTTTCCCGGGAGTGATCACAGCTATCGCATCGGGCTCCGGAAATCCGGTCAGATACCAGAAATCCGAGTCCTGCCGGAACTTGTACTCGGTGTCGTAACTGCGTGTCTTTTCGTGCGCGGCGGGAATTATAGCGATCGAGTTCTTGCCGATCTCGTCGATAAATTTCTTCAGCTGAGGTCTCATCAAAGCTCCTAAATGTATGATTTCGCGGAGTATTGTAACCCAATTCTCCTGCGGCGGGAATACTTTCGTCTCCGAAGCGGCGTAGCTTGTTCGAAATCTCGTAGAAACCAACTGCTATAATTCCGGCCAAAATCTTTCTAAAGGAGTGCTCCTATGAAGAAGTTCGTCATCTTGTTTTCCCTGTTACTTTCTGTATCAGCGGCCGCATTTGCCGATGAACTACCGCCACCGAAGAACACCGATCCCGTTGCCGGAACGTTGACCATTGTCCTCGACAAGGAAGCGAAGGAACCAAAGCTCCTTATCTCGCAGATCACGCTCGAAGAACTTTACAACGGCAGCGAATCAGCGGGTCTTGCTTCTGTTTCCAGAACGCAGGCGCTTTTCGGCGGCCTTCTTTTGTCTATCTCTTTTGTCATCGGCGGAGTCTGGTTGGCGAGAAGGAGGGTTCGTTCTGCCGGTGTTGCGGCCGGTCTGATATTTACTTTCGCAACCGGCACCGTCCTGATCTCGGCCAATGTCGGTCCGCCTGCGGCGTATCGCTCGATCAACAGCGGATTGTTCAGTGAGGGAATGCAGAATCAGAAGTATGCCGGCGGCCCTATCAAGGTCCAGGTTTCTACCGAGATCGCTGACGGGGCAAGGCTGATCATTCCTCTGGCAAAAGAAGGCTCTGACAGTAAGAAGAAAACCGACGAATAGATCGAAGCTATGCAGGAAGTCACCCGCATTCCAAAAGACATCTCCCGCGAAGTCGGCGCTCGTTTGCTGCTGGTCGCGGGTTCGGTCGGTTTCTGTGCCGCCGCTGCGATCGCGATCGCCGGCTTTCCCCTTCAGGCCTCGATCCTCACGATCTTCCTTTTCGCCGGGGTCCATAACTTTATGGAATTCCGGTATTTCCTTGCGAAGATGCCTCTCGTATGGGGGCGTTCCGCCGTTTACTACTCGGTCGCTATTACCGGGACGGTCTTCCTGACTGTCGGATACCTGTACCTCTACTTTTTCGGCGGAAACTGGCTGTGGAGCATTGTTTCGTGGCAGACATCGGTTTCTGCCTGGAATTCTATGTTCGTGCTTTGGGTCGGGATCCTGTTCTGGCTACGGGCAAGGCAGAAGCAACGAGCTGACGGAATGCCTGCGATGGCGATTGCCTTCTTTGCGGCGGGCCTTGCCTGGTTCGTCCCTGCGTACTGGAGCCTCGCGCTTGTTTACGTGCATCCGCTGATCGCGTTCTGGTTTCTTGAAAGGCAGATCCGCCGAAGCCGTCGAGAGTGGCTCCGCGCTTATCACCTTTTCCTGGCGACGATTACTTTGTTTATTATCGGGCTTTGGGCGGCATTGGCTTCAAGGCCCGACCTCTCGAACGAGACCGCCTTGTTCTGGAGGATCATTCAACACGCAGGCGGAGGCATACTAGCCGGCGTCTCAACGCATTTTCTTGTCGCGACACACGTATTCCTTGAGACTCTCCATTACGCCGCATGGATCGTTCTCATCCCACTCGTCGATCGGCGGGCGATTCCCTGGCGGTTCAGCTCCATTCCCCTCTTCGCGAACAAGAGGGGTTATCCAAAAATGGTCGCCTTTGGAGTCGCGGTCAGCGCTTTGCTTGTCGTGATCCTTTGGGCCGGCTTCTCGATCGACTACGCGACGACCCGCGACATCTATTTCGCATTCGCCATTGCCCACGTCCTCGCTGAGTTTCCTTTTTTGATCAAGTTAACGTAAGCAGTAAACCGTTTAGCGGCGGGCTTGCCCGCCCGATTGTGAGCCGTGAGCGGTGAACAGTAAGCAGTAAGCAGTAAGCAGTAAGCAGTGAGCTGTAAGCAGTGGACCGTTTAGCGGCGGGCTTGCCCGCCTGATCGTGAGCCTTGTCAGAAGCCCAAGCGTCAGCGCGGGCTCATGTCAGTACTGAGAACAAGGAGCTGAGGACCGAGTGTCCCGGAACTGCTTCCCAATCGAAATGTCAGATCTGGAACTTCTTCTCTGAAATCTGAAATCTGAGATCGCGCAGCGCACCGGAATCTGGAACTACACAGTCCGCGGTTCGGCTCACGCCTCAGGCACGCTCCCTGACGGTCGCATTTCCGCCGGTTCCGACGGCCCGTTCTTCGCACCTTCAGACTTGAACTCAACTCGAAACTCGAAACTTGAAACTCGGAACTGATCGCTGGCCGCGGTTCGGCTCACGCCTCAGGCACGCTTCCTGACGGTCGCGTTTCCGCCAGTTCCGACGGCCCGTTCTTCCCACCTTGAACCTTGAACTTTGACCGTTGGAGCCAACTCGGAACCTGGAACCCGGAACTCGGAACTACATAGTCTGCGCAAGAAAGTTTAATTCCCCCCGTTCGGCACCTGTCTTTGAAACAAACCTTTCATTCGTACGGGTCAAGAGGCTTTTCAGAAAAAGACCCGCGAAAAGGTCCAGATCCAGATTGAAACAACGGTCCGGTTTCCGAACCATTCCGGGCCGGTTTTCGCTTTCAGCATTCAAGAGAGGTGCATTATGCGCAGGTTTTTCGCAGTCACACTGCTTTTCGCCGTTGCAGCTATTTCGGCCGCGGCCCAGCAGGTTACCCAGGGATCGCTTGAGGTAATTGATTCAGAAGGGAAAGTCTCATCAAAGGTCCCGCTAAAACACACTGACGTAAACGCCGAGATCTCGGGATTCCTTTCCAGGGTCACGGTCAAACAGCATTTCGAGAACAATTTCGCAAGACAGATCGAGGCCAAATACGTTTTCCCCCTCCCGCAGAACGCAGCGGTCGACAGCCTCACGATGAGGATCGGCGAGCGGACGGTCCGGGGAAAGATAATGAAGCGCGATGAGGCGAATGAAGTCTATGAGGCCGCTAAATCAAACGGCCAGATCGCAAGCCTTCTAGATCAGGAACGCCCCAACATCTTCACCCAGTCCGTCGCCAACATCCTTCCCGGCGAAAAGATAATCATCGAGATCAGCTACGTTGAAACGCTGAAATACGAGGACGGAGCTTACGAGTTTGTATTTCCGATGGTCGTCGGGCCTCGCTACATACCGGGAAATCCTACCGGGGTAAGCGGTCCCGGGTTCGCTCCCGACACCGACCAGGTTCCCGACGGTTCGAAGATCACACCAAAGGTCGCCAAAGAGCGCGCGGGACACGACATTTCAGTAAGCGTCACTTTGGACGCGGGTGTTCCCGTCACACAAGTCAGTTCAAAATCGCACGAAGTCGATGCGCAGATGCTCTCCGCAAGCACATACAAAGTCGATCTCGCCGAAAGCAACACGATCCCGAACAAGGATTTTGTTCTTCGCTACGAGGTCGGCGGATCGGCGATCGAGGATGCTGTACTGACACACAGGAACGGGGACGGTGGGTACTTCACGCTCATCCTTCAACCGCCCGACAGGGTTCGCAGTGAGGACGTCACGCCGAAAGAGATCGTATTCGTGCTCGACACCTCCGGATCGATGTCGGGATTCCCGATAGAAAAGGCAAAAGAGTCGATGAAGATGGCGCTCGAAGGGCTTCATCCGCACGACACATTCAACCTGATCACCTTCGCTGGCGACACGCGGGTTCTTTTTGACGAGCCGGTCCTCGCAACCGAGCAGAACCTGAAGCTCGCCCAGGACTTTCTATCGACAAGAAGAGGCGGAGGCGGAACCGAGATGATGAAGGCGATAAAGACCGCTCTTGAGCCTTCCGATTCGCAGGAGCATATCCGTATCGTCTGCTTCATGACCGACGGTTATATCGGCAACGACATGGCGATCCTCGGCGAGATCAAGAAACACCCGAATGCCAGGATCTTCTCGTTCGGGATCGGCAGCTCTGTCAACCGATACCTGCTCGAAAAGATGGCGGTCGAAGGGCGCGGCGAAGCTGAATTCGTTTCGTTAAAAGACGACGGATCAGCCGCTGCTAAACGATTTCACGAGCGAGTGCGGAGCCCCCTCCTTACTGACATTTCCCTCCAGTTCAAGGGAGTCGAAGTGGCGGACGTTTATCCGAAGCGGATCAATGATCTGTTCAGCGCCAAGCCTTTGATCGTTCACGGTCGCTACAAGAATGGCGGGAAGGGAAGCGTGACGCTGAAAGGCAGATCATTCGGCCGCGAGGTCGTACGTGAGATACCCGTGAACTTCCCTAAGAAACAGCCTGCTCACGATGTTCTGGCTACGCTTTGGGCACGGACGCGGATCGGCGAGCTAATGTCCGAGGATTATTCGGGGATTCAGACCGGCAAACCCGAAAAGGAGATCGAAGAGGCGATCACGAACCTCGGTCTCGAGTACCGGCTGATGACCCAGTTCACGTCGTTCGTTGCAGTCGAGGAACGTGTTGTGACAGATGGCGGCAAGCCGATGACGATTGAAGTGCCCGTCGAAATGCCAGAGGGCGTCAGCCGCGAAGGTGTGTTCGGAAACGACGACGTGTTTATGGCTGCCAAGCGCAAGAATGGTGGCTTCGCAGGCGGGAGATCACTTGCGTCTGCAACGACGGCGCGGCCGGTCAGAAAGGTCGAATCGGAAGCCAAGTTAAGAGACTTCGACAAGGCAGATGAGAAAGAAAGACAGAGCGGAAACGAGGTTCTCCGGGAGATGAACAAAAAGGTTCTTCCAGCTCCTGTGTATCCGAAGAACGGCGGCCGGCGTGACATCGACGTTTACGTCGATGTCACCTTGGGTCCGGACGGAAAGGTGCTTGCCGCGAAAGCGAGAGGCGCAAATTCTGTCTTTGGAACCGCAGCAGAGAAGGCAGCGCTCAAGGCAGGTTTCAATCTTCCTGAGTTGGAAGCCGAGATCGAGAAGATCGAAGCGACGCTTTGGTACCGGTTCTCAAAGGACGGCAAAGCCCAGAGCGTTCCCGGGGTCCGGAATCTGTCGATCAAGACCAAACCGAACAAGTTCCACACCGACATCAGGTCGCTTGTGAAGCGCCTTGAGGAAGGCGGCACACCGAGTGCTTCTGAAGTCTTGTTCGTCAGCGGTTCGACGGCAAGCATCGTGGTACGGGTCAGTTCGATGGATGCAGGAACCAGGCGAAAGCTTGAGGCCGCGGGGTTGAAGGTCATCCTTGAAATGGCCTCCGCGAAAGCTTTCGTAGGCAAGATCGACATCGGCAAGATATCCGATCTTGCCGAGATCGAAGCAGTCACCTTCATTTCCCCTCAGCGTCGCTGAAGGGAATGAAAGGGACAGGGACGGCAAGCCTCTGCTTCCGGTCCAGGTTCAGGGCCGGCCTCCTCCGCCCCTGTCCCGTTTTTTCTCAGTTAGCCAAGCAAAACGCCGGGTGTGTTAAACTCCCGGCGTTCTTTTTTGCGATGCTTCTATTTGATGTTCCAAGCGGGCCTTTCGGAGGCGACATAAGCTGGTTGTGGTTCTTCCTTCCGGTCGGCTATGCCGTGACCGTTCTCATCGAGGCTCCGGTCCTTTTCTTCCTCTTGCCAAAGATCTTCAGCGCCAAAGCCAGGCTGTTGAGCGGTCTTTGGCTTACAGCGTGCACCTATCCGGTAGTCGTGCTAGTGCTGCCTGCTCTCATGTTCGGTTCTTCGCGGATCGCGTATCTTGCAGTTGCGGAGATCTTCGCGCCTTTGGCTGAATGCATTCTCTTCTGGCTGGCATTCAGGGGAACACAAGGTATTACGAGCGGAAACTGGATCAGATCGTTCGCCGTGATCACCGTCGCTAATCTGATTTCATTCGGGATCGGCGAAGTGCTCAATTACACTGTCTGGTACGGCCTGTTCTAGGCGCGGTACAAAGAACCTGCGACAGTTGCTAGAATTCCCGAATGGACCTTCGCATCACGGAAATATTCCTTTCAATTCAGGGCGAATCGACGCACGCCGGGCGCCCGTGCAGTTTTGTAAGGCTGACCGGATGTCCGATGCGTTGCGTCTGGTGCGATTCCGAGTACACGTTCACAGGCGGTGAGAAAATCTCTTTCGATGACATCTTCACGAAGCTTGAGGAGTACGAGTGCAAGCTTGTAGAAGTTACTGGCGGCGAGCCTCTGGCTCAGAGGAACGTGTTTCCTTTTATTGAGGAGCTTTGCGACCGAGGCTATGAAGTGCTGATCGAGACCGGCGGATACGTATCGACCAAAGAGGTCGATGACCGGGCAGCGCTTATCCTCGACGTGAAGTGCCCAGCGTCGGGAGAGGCTGAGCGAAATCATTGGGCCAATCTTGAGCGGCTTGATCCGGAGAAGGATGAGGCAAAGTTTGTTGTCGCAGATCTGGAAGACTGGGTCTGGTCAAAGGAGATCATCAAGAAGTACGATCTTGAGATTCGTACAAAGGCAGTCTTGATCTCACCGGTTCACGGGTCGCCTCATCTTGCTGAGATTTCTGAGGCGGTCGCCTCAAGCGGGCTGAAAGTGCGCCTGAATCTTCAGGTGCACAAGTTTATCTGGGGGCCGGATGCACCCGGAAGGTAGTTCGCGCCATGTATCAAGGAACAAAGATCATGTTTCAGCGACACCTTAGTCTCCATTCTGATGCTCTTTTCGCGGGCTGGGATAAACCGTCATTGATCCTCGATACATGATCCCTGACCCTTGAAACCTGGAATATGGAACTCGGTACTGATATTGCGGTTTGCCTCGTCTCCGGCGGGATGGATTCGTGCGTCACGGCGGCGATAGCGGCTAGAGAGTCCAAAGAGCTTGCCTTTCTTCACGTATCGTATGGCCAACGGACCGAGGCGCGTGAGCGAAAGGCCTTTCAAGATATAACAGATCATTTCGGAGTCGATCAGAGGCTTGAAGTTTCGATAGAACATCTCGCAAAGATCGGCGGATCTTCCCTCACCGATACGAACATCGAGATCTCTGACGCGCAACTCGATAGCCCCGATATTCCCTCCAGCTACGTTCCTTTCAGAAATGCCAATATGTTGTCCATCGCCGTAAGCTGGGCCGAGGTGATCAAGGCTTCATCGATCTACATTGGCGCGGTGGCGGAAGATTCCAGCGGCTATCCGGATTGCAGGCCGGAATTCTTCGGAGCATTTGAGGCGATGGTCGCTCGGGGTACCAAGCCTGAAACCCAGCTGCGCATTCGAACACCGATCATTCATCTTTCGAAATCCGAGATCGTCAGTCTGGGCATCGAGCTAGAAGCACCGCTTGAGCTCACCTGGTCGTGCTACCGAAATGAAGACCTTGCCTGCGGGACCTGTGACTCGTGCGCTCTTCGTCTGAGGGGGTTTGGGCACGCTGGCGTTGAAGATCCTTTGAGATATGAAACTTGAAAAGTGATCAGACCTCGCGGCGCCGTAGGAGCCAAATAAAGCAAAACGATCTCTTTAGTACTTCCTTGAACATTCCCGGTTCTTCGTCCGTATACTCGGAATCACCTGCAAGAGATGACCATCTGACAACCGATATCAACCTGACTTAAGGAGATGCGATGACCAACCTATCGCGCGCGAAGCTTGCTGCTGCGGCGCTTTCCGTGTCTTTGATCGCCTGTATTTTGGTGTTTGCACCGTCGCCGACGAGTATCGCGTTCGCGGAACTCGTGCCTGAACCTACTCCAACTCCCGAAGCGGCGTTCGACCAGGAAGCCGCGATCGCAAAGATCCGCGAGTCAATAAAAGGCCGCGAGAACGAGCCTGCCGGAAAGGTGTTCAAGAACGTAGAGAATCTCTCCGAGATGCCCGCCGGCCGTCTGCTTGCGGTGATGCAGTTCGGCTACAGCCGCTCGTTGGGAGTCGATTGCACCCATTGTCACTCCGCGGAGAACTTCGCGTCTGAGGCGAAACCCCAGAAGCAGATCGCTCGTGACATGCACGTGATGATGGGTAAGATCACGGGTGAGATGTTGGGTAAGATGGAGAGCCTCGGCGGTAGACAGGCGATCGTGAATTGCACTACCTGTCATCGCGGGCAGATCAAGCCGGCCACGAACCTTCAACCCAACTAGAGAAAATGAAATCGAGAACCCTAATCCTGCAGTTGATCGTCATCGCACTCTTGATGGCGCCTCTTTTCGGGCAGAACAGAAGAAATGCGCCGATAGCCATCACGAACGTCACAGTCATACCTATGGATCGCGAGAGGTCGATTCCAAACGCGACTGTGATCGTAAGCGAAGGAAAGATCGCGGAGATCCGAACCGAACGAGAAATTCCTGAAGGCGCGACGGTTATTGACGGAACCGGCAAATTCCTGATCCCGGGTCTCGCCGATATGCATGCGCACCTGTTCTCCGACTATGAGTTCCCGGACGAGCTTGCGGAAGATGAGCTCCGGTTGATGCTCGCCAGCGGAGTGACGACTGTAAGGCTGATGATAGGTACTCCGGAACACCTCGTTCTTCGGGAGAATGTCGACCGGGGAAGGGTTTTTGGACCTAAGATCTTCGCGGCAAGTCCTCAGATCGCGGGGCGCAGTTTTGGCGATATCTACAACGGATACGTTGCGACCAATCCAGAGCAGGCAAGGGAAGCCGTGCGGAACGCTAAAGCCGACGGATACGATTTCGTCAAACTGACGTTCTTTATCTCGAAGCCCGTATATGACGCGGTAGTCGACGAGGCGAAGAAGCTGGGAATACCAGTGATCGGCCACGTCGACCGGCAAGTCGGACTTGACGCGGCTCTTGATGCGGGGCAGCAAGTTGAGCACCTTGACGGCTATTTCGAAGCGATGCTTCCCGAAGGATCGGAACTCCCCGGATCGACCTCCGGAGTTTTTGTCTGGCGACCGGATGCGTGGCAGAGCCTGGATGTTCTAGATGAGGGAAAAATCGCCCAACTCGCTAAGAAAACGGCAGAGAAGAGTCCGTATTCTGTTCCTACGCTTACATTTTTGAAGAAGGCCTTTGGCTCGGGCCAGACTGACGAAGAGATTGTTGCGAGGCCTGACTACGGATTTCTTCCCGACAAGATCCGGGACGAAATGAGCGGCCCGAGGAACCAGTTCTGGAAGTCTCCTCCTTCAGAAGATCGGCGCGCAAAATATGTCGACTACAGGAACAAACTTGTAAAGGCGATCCACGATGCGGGCGGCAAAGTCATGGCAGGCTCCGACGCGCCGGAGTGGTTTCTGCTTTATGGATACACGCTTCATAGAGAACTTGAAAGCCTACGCGAAGCGGGACTCTCGAACTACGCAGTGCTTGAGTCCGCCACAAGGAATCCGGCTGAGTTTCTGGGCGAGATCGATGTGGCCGGGACGATAGAGCCGGGCAAGCGCGCGGACCTTGTACTGCTTGACGCTAATCCCCTGAACGAGATCTCGAACACACGAAAGATCGCGGGCGTGATGGTGCGCGGCCGCTGGGTGGGGAAAGAATCGATCGAAACGATGATCTCAGGCATCCGCCCCCGGTTTCGAGCGGCGTTTGAGAAAAGGCCTCAGCTTATCTCTGATCATCCGAGCTTGAATGGCAGCGCTTACCGCGGAACCTTGGATCCGGACGGAAACTCTCTGTACTTCTTTAGGAAGATGGACCCCCGGGCGGAAGATTACAGGATCTTCAGAACGGACAGGAAAAACGGGAAGTGGACACCGGCGGTTCAGGTCGATCTGGGTGGTGACCACTCCGATCTTTATCCGTCGATCTCAAGAGACGGCAAACGGATGGTCTTTGCTTCATACAGAAAGGCACCCGGCGACACCTCCGACAAGCCAAACTCTCATATCTGGATGGCCGAAAAAACAGGAGCCGGCTGGGGCGAGCCAACGCTCGTAGAGAACGTGAACAGGCTTGGCTGGTATCACTCGTGGGTCGAATTCGGCCCTGACGGCTCGATCCACTTTCGCAGAACGAGCCCCGATTGGTCACAAACCGAGACGCTCGTTGCGAGGCCTGATGGCGACAGCTTCAGACCTCCCGCGCCATTTGAGCCGGTGAAGAAATGGCAGGGCTGGAGGCAGGATGTTGATGTCGAGGGGGGAACTCCCGGCCCGACCGAGGACCTTGTTTTCCTCAACGTGCGATCGAGAGACCCCGCTTCCGGCAGATTGGCGACAGACATTTGGGTAACCCGCAGAGATAACGGCGAATGGACCGAGCCGGAGCCGCTTGGCCCGACGATTAACCTGGGGGGGATCGATCTGTTCCAGTTCTTCTCGAAGGACGGCAGCACGATGTATTTCGTACGCGACTTCGAACGCATCTACTCGTTCCCGATGGCCGATGTGATGCGTACGATAGAATGAATGGATCAACAGTTGGAAGAAGATAGAACAACAAGGAGGCTTCGATGAACAGACGCGATTGGCTAAAAGAAATGGGCGCTGCCGGCGGCATCTTTTTGATCTCACCCGCAGCTTTTGCCTGCGGACGAAACGGCGCAGATCCGTCTGTAGCGCAGGTTAGAACATCGGGGCCTAAAGCTAAGGTTGCGTTCGTGAAGACCTCCGACCGCGCAGAAGGGGTAAAACGCGCGATCGAACTTCTAGGCTACAAGGACGAGTTCAAAGGCAAGAGCGTTTTCGTCAAACCGAATTTCAACAGCGCCGACGTTTTTCCCGGATCGACCCATAACGACACATTACTGGCTGTTACGGAAGAACTTCGGGGAATGGGAGCAAAAGATATGACGATCGGTGACCGTTCCGGAATGGGCGACACCGCCGCGGTGATGCGCTCGAAAGATATCCCCGCCCTTGCAAAGGATCAGAGTGCGTCGACGCTCGTTTTCGATGATCTGAAAGACGACGACTGGAAGCTCTTCCGGTTTGAAAACAGCCTATGGAAGAACGGTTTCGCGATCCCCAAACCCGTGCTCGCCGCAGAAGCGATCGTTCAGACCTGCTGTCTGAAGACTCATCGTTTCGGAGGGCATTTCACGCTTTCATTGAAGAATTCCGTCGGCCTTGCGGCGAAACGCATTCCGGGCAATCCATACAACTTTATGAGCGAGCTTCATTCGTCGCCGAATCAGAGGCGGATGATCGCCGAGATCAATGCTTCCTACAATCCTTCGCTTGTCGTGCTTGACGGCGTGGAAGCGTTCACGGACGGCGGACCTGACAAAGGAACCAGGGTCGCTTCGAATGTAATCATTGCCGGAACGGACCGGGTCGCAGTCGATGCGGTAGGTGTCGCCGTTCTTCGGCATTTCGGAACGACAGCGAATGTGTCGAAAGGGACGATCTTCGAACAGGATCAGATCGCACAGGCAGCGAAGCTGGGCCTCGGCGTCACGGCGCCCGAACAGATCGAGATCCTCACGGACAGTGGGGAAAGCAGGGAGTATGCGAGCGAGATCGGGAAGCAATTTTCATATCAGGAGGAAGTCATTAATTGAGAATTGATAATTGGAAATGGTCGTTTGTATTAGTGGTCGTTTTAGCAGCCTCGGGCGGAGTTTTTGCGCAGGGTCCCAAGGACGCATCTCAGGAAGCGAATCTTAAAGCACGGCTTCAGACCAAGCTGGACGACTGGCACAAGGCTGCGAAGTTCTCGGGCGCGACGTTGGGCGTTTGTGGGGCAGATGGCGAGTGCTTCTCGCTGGCGACCGGATACTCGGACAGAACAGCGAAGACAGCGATGAAGCCCGACGACATTATGCTCGCGGGCAGTGTTGGAAAGACATATGTCGCCGCAGTCGCGCTTCAGTTGATCGAGCAAGGGAAGATCGGGCTCGACGACAAGATCAGCAAGTATTTCGGAAAGGAAGAGTGGTTTTCGCGCCTTCCGAACTCGAAAGACATCACGGTGCGCCAGTTGATGAGCCACACAAGCGGGCTTGTGCGCTACGAGTTCAATCCCAAGTTCCTTAAAGACCTGACGGCGGAACCTCAGAAGTATCGTGAACCGGTCGAATTAATATCCTACTTGTTCGATTCGGAGGCGCCGTTCGAGGCTGGAAAGGGCTGGGAGTATTCCGACACGAACTTCATCGTGCTCGGAATGATCATCGAGAAGGTGTCCGGAAAGAAGTATTACGAACTGGCGGTGAATAACGTCCTCAAGCCGTTGAAGCTTACGAAAACCAAGCCCCAGGACGGACCCATGATCGAGGGTTTGATCCAGGGCTACGCCGGCGCGGGAAATCCTTTTGGCGGAGCGGACGAGATGCTGAAGGACGGGAAGTTCGCGATCAATCCGCAGTTCGAATGGACCGGCGGCGGAATGGCTTCGACCAGCGGCGATCTCGCGAAATGGGCCAAGGCGATGTACGAAGGCAAGGCGTTCGGAAAGGAAATGCTGGCCGAAATGCTGAAAGGAACAAAAGCGCCTATGCTCGGGCCGGAAGCCGAATACGGCCTCGGCGTAATTATCCGCCCGACGCCGCAAGGGCTGACCTACGGCCATAGCGGTTTCTTCCCGGGTTACATGACGGAAATGATGTACTTTCCGGAGAGGAAGATCTCGCTCGCGCTTCAGGTAAATTCAAGCGTTCCCCGCGACATCGGGAGAAGACCCGACAGCGTCCTTGTCGAAATGGCTGCCGAAATCTCGACGGAGCAGTAGCCAACCGGGTTTGAAACAGGATGGACAGGATGGGCATGATCGCGGAACTCAGCATTCGTCGTGGCGAATTCCGCTGTATGTAATTACTCCTTAATCACGATCCTTAGGGTCCTGTCTATCCTGTTTCGCTTTTCTTCTGTCTTTGCTCATCACTTCCGTTCCGGCTACTGTTGCCCTTCGCTTCCCCCCTGGGTACTTATGATGTGTAGATGGAGCTCGCCAACGATCCCGCTAATGTTCAGCGGAATTCGACCACAGTTTGTTGACATCCGTTTTCATTAAGGTCAGAATGAAGTTTCCCGTTAGGCTGAAAGTTATGAAAAGAGTCATCACTGTGCTGACGCTCGCAGTTGCAATTCTCTCCGTCTCCGTTTCCGCCGTTGCGAAGCCGAGAGACATGAGCGGCGAGATCGCTGTTGCCGCGGAGAGGATCAGGCCAAAATTGATCGAGTGGCGCCGTCACTTTCACCAGAATCCGGAGCTTTCGAATCGCGAGTTTGAAACGGCGAAGTTTGTCGCCGAGCACCTCCGCAAACTCGGGTTCGAAGTCCGAACTGGAATCGCCAAAACCGGCGTCGTCGGGATACTGGATAGCGGAAGGCCGGGGCCTGTGATCGGTCTCAGGGCAGATATGGACGCGCTTCCTGTAAAGGAAAGGGTCGACGTTCCTTACGCCTCAAAGGTCACGGCTGAATACAACGGCCAGACCGTTCCAGTGATGCACGCCTGCGGGCACGACACGCACATCGCGATACTTCTGGGGACAGCTGAAGTTCTTAACGGCTTGAAGGACGAGCTGACCGGCAAGGTCGTGTTCATCTTTCAGCCCGCAGAAGAAGGTCCTCCGGCGGGAGAAGAAGGTGGTGCTCCCCTGATGGTGAAAGAGGGCGTGATGGACGATCCGAAGATCGATGCAATATTCGGACTGCACATCAATTCGCAGACGGAGATCGGAAAGATCGGCTACAAATATGGTGCGGCGATGGCATCGTCCGACTGGTTCAAGATCACGATCAAGGGCAAGCAGGCGCACGGTTCAGCCCCGTGGGACGGCATCGATCCGATCGTTACGGCGACACAGATAATCAACGGGCTTCAGACGATAGTCAGCCGCCAGTCACGGCTTACTACAGCTCCTGTAGTGATTACCGTCGGAAAGATCAACGCCGGCGTGCGGGAGAATATCATTCCGGAAGAGCTTGTAATGGCCGGTACGATCCGGACACTCGATCCGGCGATGCAGACGGAAGTTCACGACAAGATCCGCAGGACGGTTAAGTCGATCGCCGAAAGTACGGGCGCAACTGCCATGGTCGAGATCGATACCAAAACGCTTGTTACTTACAACACGCCGGAGCTTGTCAAGCGGATGCTTCCGTCACTTGCGAAAGCAGCCGGAAAAGCGAACGTGATGGAAAGGGAATGGACGACCGGAGCGGAAGACTTTTCATACTTCGGGACCAAGGCACCCTCTTTCTATTTTTTTCTTGGAGGTATGCCGGCCGGGAAGGATCCGAGAACGGCGGCGGGTCACCACACTCCTGACTTTTATCTTGATGACAGCAAACTTGATGTGGGCGTAAAAGCGTTTTGCAACATTGTGTTCGACTACGCTGCGGCGCAATAGAGAAACAGGTAGATGCTCAGAAGCACGAAGAGAGTCGTTTTTCTCAGTTTGGGACTGATCGCGGTCGGTCTGGGGTTTCTTGGTGTGTTCCTCCCGCTGCTTCCCACTACACCCTTTTTGCTGCTTGCAGCATTCCTTTTCTCTAAGAGCTCTGAACGTCTGCACGACTGGCTTTTGAATCACAGGATTTTCGGCAAGTTCATACGCGACTGGCGCGAGCACCGCGCGATCGCCCCTCGTGCGAAAGTGCTCTCGGTCGCGATGATAGTCCCCCTCTACAGCTACACGATCTTTTTCCACGATTTTCACATCGCGATAAAGATCGTTCTCGGCGCGATGGCGATCTGGTCGATCGCGTTCATTCTCACAAGGAACAACGGTCCTCGAAAAGAAGCGATCGATGTTTCGGTTGCTCCGGCGGAACCGGCGAACGGATAGGCATTCAGATCGGATCCCTTGAACTAAAGGAGGCTGCATGAAAACGCAGTCTCTTTCTTTTTTTAAAGTTCGGCAAATTCTAGCGGTAGGAAACGAACAGTTATCAGTTGCCCCCTGCTTTAGCGGGGGGTTAGCAGACATAACAAAACGGAAATGGGGCTTCAGCCCCTTAAATCACCGGCTAAAGCCGGCCAACGAAAATAGAAGACCCCTTTCTCCCCCCCCCCCCGTTAAAACGGGGGGCAACTGATACGTATGTTCCCTGGAGACACTCATACACGGGTTTAGGCACGATAAGAGGCTGCCCTGTTGGACAGCCTCGTCTGTAATCTTTCTGACTTCATTCGCCGCTACACGGCTGGAGGGATGGGGAATCGCCTGTTACCGTGGGCTGCGCCCTTCGGGCTGACCCACGGCTAAACGCAATTCACCGCTACGCGGTCCGATTCCCAGCTTCTCTAATGCCCGTCGCTTGCGCTCCGGGTTCCGATTCAGTTCTGCCCGTCGCTTGCGCTCCGGGTTCCCATTCAGTCTACCGACGATTTACGCTTGCAAATGCGCCTCGACGAACCAGAGCTGTTTGTCGATACCGCGCGCGACTTCCGTAAACAGGTCAGCTGTCACAGCGTCTCCTGCCTCTTCGGCGTCATCGATGTTCGCTCGCGTCGCTTCGGAGAAGGCCGCTAGTGCTGCGGATAGTGCATCTACGTGATCGCGACCGTCCGTGATCTCCATCGGGTATTGCTTCAACGAACTCTTCTCGGCGGAAACTCGAACAGTTCCTTCCGCCGTTCCTCCGAGGATCGTAACTCTTTCAGCAATCATATCCGTATAATTTTCGACCTCGTCCGCGACCTGGTCAAACAACTCGTGAAGAGCGATAAAGCTGGCGCCTTTCACGTTCCAGTGCGCCTGTTTTGCCTGCGACTTAAGATCAATAGAATCCGAAAGCCTGGCGTTCAACATCTCGATAACCTCTTCCCTGGTTTCCTTCTTTATATCTATTTTTGTTTCGTGCATTTTTCTTAAAATTCCTCCAATTAGAATTATTCTAATTCTAATAAGATTGCTAGTCAAGGCAGGATCGTCGCCTAAGGATCACCACGCGCCCATATTCAAATACTTAAGAGCGATCTCCTGAGCTTTAAACACTCGCTTCCCATATTCGGTGGGTAAATAAAGTCTTTTTTGTCCCTGAGACGCGGCGTCTTCATCTTCCGTCCTGGAATCCAGCAGCCCCTTGTCGACCATCCGTCCGAGGGTAACGTAAACAGTCCCCTTTTTAAGTTCGCCGTCTGACATTTCCACCATCTCGAGACCGAACATCTCCCCATTCCTCTCAAGTAGATCCATCACAAGGAACTCGATTCCGGAAAGTGCGGGAAACTCATATTCACTAACCGTTGTATCAGTGCGTTTAAAGTCCATTTCGTCTTACATTATGTAAGTGTGGGCCGCTAGTCAAGACAGCGCTTGTGCGTTTCCGAAGGCATGCCTAGAATCGAAACTATGCTTGTGCTCGGGATCGAAAGCTCTTGCGACGAGACAGCCGCCGCCGTAGTCGATAACGGAAGGAAGATCTTGTCTTCCGTCATCTCGTCGCAGATCGAGATTCACCGTGAATGGGGAGGGGTAGTACCAGAGATCGCTTCTCGCGAACACCTTTTGAAGATCGATCCTGTAGTATCGGAGGCATTGGATAGATCTGGGGTTTCGATCCAAGACATCGACGCGATAGCAGTTACCAACGGACCCGGTCTCGTCGGCTCGCTGCTTGTCGGCGTTAACTATGCCAAGGCGCTCGCGCTGGGACTTGGGATTCCATTTATAGGCGTCAATCATATCGAAGGTCATTTCTTTTCGGTGGTGTTCGAGAATCCTCCGATCGAATATCCCGCGATGGCGCTCATCGTTTCCGGAGGCCATACTAATCTGTTCTTCGCTCCCGAAGCAGGCAAGTACGAATTGCTGTCCAGAACAAGGGACGATGCTGCTGGCGAAGCGTTCGACAAGGTAGCAAAGATGCTCGGGCTCGGCTATCCGGGCGGTCCCGTGATCGAGAAGATCGCAAAACAGGGTGACCCGAAAGCAATTCGCTTTCCGATCGCCAAGATCTCCGACGGCACACCTGATTTCAGTTTCAGCGGATTGAAGACGGCGGTCGTGAACTACCTGCGAGAGAATGAGATCGAGCCGATTTCTGCCGGGGAGGAACCGGGAAAAGACGTGCGGGACGTTTGCGCGAGTTTTCAGGACACGGTAGTCCGCACTCTACTGAAAAACACTTCGAAACTGGCAAAGGAGCGCAAGCCGCGAGTGCTGATCGTCGCAGGAGGAGTCGCTTGCAACGAGGCTCTTCGGACGGCTTCAATGAGGCTTGGCGAAAAGCTGGGAATTCCCGTCTATTTCCCGTCCCGCCACCTTTCTACAGATAATGCAGCGATGATCGCCGCGGCCGGTCACTTTCATCTCATGCGAGGCGAACGGTCGGATGCTGGCCTGAAAGCCGACGTCGGGATCAGGCTTCAGAACCACCGCATCAGCCCGGAACGGTCCGGCAAGAACCTTCCTTACAAGGTTTAGGGTTCGCGTAAATGTACTTACATTGTTAAAATTCGAGAACTGCTCTCGTGGCCTCTCTCCGAATGAAATGGCCGGTTTAATGATTCGACCAGTGTTGACCTTGCTCCTGTTGTTTGCAGCCGGAATAGTGATGTCCTCTATTGCCGAGGCAGCGCCGGCCGATTGGCATCCGGTCAGGTGTGCTATTCCAACTTTCGAGGTGGAGTTTGAAAGATCTCAGGCCGTGTTTATCGGAAAGGTGATCTCGATCGAAAAGGATGCAGACCGAAAAGTCTTCGAGTTTGAGATCGAGAAGTTCTGGAAGGGCGTCGAAGAAAGCAAGGTTGTCGTCACAGTATCCGAGAATCCGCGGTTCCAGGCTCAATTCACAAAAGGCGGCCGTTTTCTTGTATTCGCGAAAGCGGACGAAGAGGGCGGTTTGTTTGACGGCAGGTGTTCGCGTTCAAAGGATCTGGACCGCAATCCGGAAGGAGCTGAAGAAGATCTCGATAAGCTAGGCCCTGGAAAAGAGCTTGAGATCTAACCTACGAGGCCTCCTAACGACTAGTGACTAACAAATGAAAGCAATATCAGCGTTTTTTCTTTCTGCGGTACTCTGCACCGCGGTGTTTTCGCAGGGCTCTTTTACGATCCAGAGGAAGCCTTTCCTGACGGGACTCAGTTCGCCGCTCTTTCTCACTCATGCCAAAGACGGTACCAAACGGCTCTTCGTCGTTCAGCAAAGGGGAATCATATGGGTAGTTGATCCGATCACCCGGGAAAGGAGCGAATTCATAAACCTCGCATCGAAAGTCAGCCAGACAGGTAGTGAACGGGGGCTTCTGGGTCTGGCGTTCCATCCGGATTTTGAGAACAACGGCTATTTCTTCGTCAACTACACGCGAAACACTGACGGCGACACGGTCATCGAGCGATACAAGGCGGTCAATGGCAACACGACAGGGGATCTTGCCAGCGGTCGGACGGTGATCGTAATCGAACAGGATTTCTCGAATCACAACGGCGGCATGATCGAGTTCGGACCGGACGGGTTTCTCTACATCGGAATGGGAGACGGAGGTTCCGCGTTTGACCCGAACAATCGTGCGCAAACGATAACCAGCCTGCTCGGGAAGATGCTCAGAATAGATCCTGACGTATCAGGTAACGACGGGAATCCGCCCTACGCGATCCCTGCCGACAACCCCTATGTTGGAAAAGCGGGAGCCGATGAGATCTGGGCACTGGGTCTTCGAAACCCGTTCAGATGGTCATTTGACCGTGGCGGAACGAATCAGCTTTGGGCGGGCGACGTAGGCCAGGGAGCGATAGAAGAGATCGATATCGTCACGAACGGAGGCAATTACGGCTGGAGGGTTTATGAAGGCAACAACTGCACTAACCTGGATGTTGGCCTTTGCGATCCCGACGACTTTGTTGCTCCCGAGTTTACATATACTCATTCCGGCGGGCGCTGTTCGATCACAGGCGGATACGTTTACAGGGGCAGGCTGGGCACGTTCGGCGATGGCGATTATCTCTTTGGCGATTACTGCTCAGGTGAGTACTGGCGGCTTGTTGCTCCGGGAATTTCGACCATTGTTGAGAACACGCCGCGAAACATTTCATCATTCGGTGAAGATGCCGATGGAGAGCTTTATCTCGTTGGCCTTGGGGGAACGGTCGACAAGCTCGTCCGCCTCGCCTCGTCAGCTGATTTTGACGGCGACACCTTGACTGACATCGCGATGTACAGGCCATCGAACGGCGTCTGGTATATCAATCAGAGCGGCAGCGGGACCCCTCGATTTGTTCAATTCGGCGTCGCGCAGGATATTCCAGCGGCGAAGGATTTCGATGGAGACCGGGTCGCGGATATCGCCGTTTACAGGCCGTCAAGCGGAACCTGGTACATCATTCGAAGCTCGGACGATACCTTTCAGGCGATTCAATTCGGCGTCAGCACCGATATTCCTGCGGCCGCTGACTTTGACGGCGATTCCAAGGCCGAGCTTGCAGTTTTCAGGCCTTCGAACGGTGTCTGGTACAAGATGGACACGACCACTCTCGCCTTCTCGGCGGTGCAGTTCGGTGTCAACGGCGACATCCCGGTCCAGAGCGATTACGACGGTGACGGCACCGCTGACATCGCAGTTTACAGACCTTCAAACGGCGTCTGGTACAGACTGAACAGCATTGATGGATCGTTCTCTGCGATCCAGTTCGGGATCTCGACCGATCTTCCCGCTGCCGGCGACTTTGACGGCGACGCCCGAACTGACATAGCCGTCTACAGGCCGTCACAAGGAATCTGGTTCATCCTTCAGAGCGGTTCTCGGACCGTCAGATACGAGTCCTGGGGAATCTCGACCGACATCCCCGTGGTCGGTGATTATGATGGAGACGGCAAGGATGATGTCGCGGTTTGGAGACCGAACAACGGTGTCTGGTACATTCAAAAGAGTGCCGGCGGATCGACATTTGCTCAGTTCGGTGTGAATGGAGACAGGCCTTTACCGGCTTTCGACAAGCCCTGAATCCAGCAAGGTTTCAGAACCAGGGCGTCCGCGCGAGCGTGAGGACATTGACCTCGGCTGCTGCGGACGCTTTGAGCGTTTGGGCACAGGCGGAGGCCGTCGAGCCGGTCGTAAAAACATCGTCGACCAGGATCACCCTTTCTTCCGCGATCCTGCGCGGCTTTGCGACTGCAAACGAATTCTTGACGGACGCCTCCCTCGCCTTCTTGTCCATCCCCGCTCTATGCATTCCGAAGTGGCCGCTTCTTTCAAGCACGTCTGAAACGGACGGGATTCCCGTGTGTTTGTCGAGGACCTGCGCAAGGAGTTCCGCTTGATTGAAACCTCGTTCGATCTTCCGCCTCTCCGAAAGAGGAACGGGAATGAGCATCGTTGCTGAATGGAATCCCGAAGTGTCGAAGCGGCCAACAATCAGATCACGAACTCTTTGGGAAATAAGGGGCTCCTCTTTCAGCGCGAGAACAGCGGCTTTGGCAGCGAAATCGTACTCCGCTGCGGCTACCGCCCGATCATAGTGGTCTTCGACACATCGGGAACATCGCGAGGTAAGATCGAACCGACCAGTTGGTACTAGTAGCCCGCACTTGGAACAGCAGGATTCGCGACCAGTGTAGATCTTTGTTTTGTCCCAGCAGGAGTCGCAAGCGGGTCCAAACGCAAGAGATTCGACGCATCCACCACAGATGGAGCAGGCGCGCGGGAAGGCTAGTGTCAATAATGGGTCGAGAATCCTGTCGATCATCGCGTGAGGAACGGACCGAAAGATCTCTTAATGTAAGAGGGACAAAGCGGCGCTTATTCGTCCAGCAAGCCCTGTTCAAGCAACTGCTGACAGTCGAGGCAATAACGTGCCCAGGGTACTGCGTTCAAGCGCTTTGGATTGATGTCTTTCTCGCAATTCTGGCAAAGACCGTATTCTTCGTCTTCGATCCTTTCCAGCGCGTCGTTGATCAGCGTGAGCTGCCGCGATTCATTCTCGGAAACGGCCAGCATCACGTTCTTTGAGTAGTTGCGGACCGCCAGATCGACCGGATCCGGAGTCTCGGAGTCATCGACCGAAAGGTCGTTGGAACTCAACTTCGAGAGGATCGTTTCCCGCTCCTCCAGAAGTTTCTGCTTGATTTCTTTGAGATTCAATTTGCTCATTTCTGATATGGAAAACCCTTGATAATAGTAAATGCCCGGTACAGTTGTTCTAATAAGATCACGCGAGCCATGTCATGCGTGAAAGTTAGAAACGACAAGGATAAACTAAAGTCTGCCCTTTCCACAACCGCCGGAGATAGTCCTTCCGCGCCCCCGATAATAAACGTGATCTCCTTTATTCCAGTGACCTGCCACTTCGAGATCTGGGCTGCGAGTTTACGCGACCCCAACGAGCGTCCCTTCAGGTCCAATACACAAACGAAGCCGCTTTGATTCACCTTCGAGAGTATCCGTTCGCCCTCGGATTCAACCGTCTCGTGCGGGGCCTTGTCCTTGATCTCGCTTATCGAATACTTCACAAAATGCGAAAGGCGCTGCAGGTATTCTTCCTGCAGCGCTCGCCAGTTCGGGTCCTTTGTCTTGCCGACCCAGATAAAGTGAAATTTCATGCGGACAGTGGATCGTCAGTCGTAAATCGTGAATAGAGAATTGAAAATTGAGAATGGAAATTTCGAAAGAACTTCGAAGCCGTAAATTTGGTTGGTACACAGTCTCAAGCGCTTTGGATCACCTCATGTAACTTTGGAGCGTGACCAAATCTCATCAATTCTCCATTCTCAACTTTCAATTCCCAATTCCCAATTCTCAATTCCTAATTCTCTATTCACGATTCACGATTTACCCTCTTTGCGTCCCGCCAAAGCCGCTCGAGATCGTAAAAGCCCCGGGACTTCTCGCTGAAAATGTGTATTACAAAATCGCCGTAGTCGATCAGGATCCACTCGCCGGTTGAGTACCCTTCGATCCGGATCGCTTTTGCTTTCATCTGCTTTTTGAGTTGTTCAGTGATCTCGTCGCAGATCGCCTGGACCTGTCGCTGATTCGATCCGCTGGTAATCACGAAATGCTCTGTGAAGCTTGTGATCTCCCTCAGATCAAGCACGATCGTGTCCTGAGCCTTCTTTTCCTCAGCGCATGCGATCGCCAACCTAACCTCGGCGTCCAGGTCCTCAAAAGCCGTGGTCTCCGATGATTCGTTGATCGTTTCGGAGACCCCTTCGCGTTTAAGATACTTTTCCTTTACAGCTTCTTCCATTGCAAATCCGTACGGATATCATTTCCCATTCGGGGGGAAACTTCAAGAGCCGGATGGGGTATAAAGCCGATACTTTTCAATGTAGCCGGATACCTCAGATGGAACTTGTGATTTCCAGCCTTCTTGCCCTGTTCTAACGCCTTTTCGTATCTTGGTCGCCGAAACATCGACGTAAACTGAATCGGTCAGGAATATGCGGGGCCGGGATGTTGTCCGACCTTCGGCTTTGCCCGTCGCTTGCGCTCCGGGTTCCGATTCAGTATTGCCCGTCGCTTGCGCTCCGGGTTCCGATTCAGAATTGCCCGTCGCTTGCGCTCCGGGTTCCGATTCAGAATTGCTCGTCGCTGGCGTTCCGGGTTCACAGTCTGGCTCCTGACGCCTGACATCTGACTCCCGGCCTCTTAGATCAACGATCCGCTCGAGTATCGAATCTGTCACGTGATCAAACTCAATCTCGTAACCTGGCCGAGTGACGACGATGATGTTCACTTTGGTCAGCACCTCTTCCCAGCTCCGCCAGGTCGTGATCTCTTCCCAGGAGTCAGCTCCGATAACGAAGAAAATGTCGTCATCTCGATGGACGGATCTGACTTTCGAGATCGTATCGATCGTGTAAGGCCGCTCCGGATCGTCCAACTCGATCGTCGAGACGAATAGACTCCTATAGGAGGCGGTAGCTGCCGTCAGCATCGCGAATCTGTGATAAGGGGAAGATGGACTCGACTCTCGCTTGTGCGGCGCGTGCCACGCCGGCACAAAATGAAACGCATCGAGTTCGAACACTTTCAAAAGCGTCCTGGCTATCTTGATGTGTCCTACGTGGACGGGATCAAAGCTTCCGCCGTAGTACGCAACTCTCCTAGGCTGATTCGAAATCATCTTCTCGCTCAGTCTCTTCTTCAGTCAGCTCATCCAGCATTTGAGAGACTGCGAACACAAGCTCCCGGGTGTTCTCCCGCGTCACCGACGAGATCGCAAAGAATCGCCGGCGGTCCTTCTTGGCCTTTGCTTTGAGCGATTCCAGCCGCTCTTCGTCGTCCAGCGCATCGATCTTGGTTGCGACAACGACCTGAGGTCTTGCGGCGAGGTCGTCGTCATACTTCTCTAATTCACGGTTAATCGTCTCGTAGTCCTCGACCGGGTCCCTGCCCGAAAAAGATGAGACGTCGACCAGGTGAAGCAGTAATTTGGTTCTTTCGACGTGCCGCAGGAACCTGTCTCCAAGTCCCGCGCCCTCTGAAGCGCCTTCTATCAGACCGGGAATGTCAGCGACGACGAACGTTTTGTAGTCCGACACATTGACTACGCCCAAGTTTGGTTCCAGAGTTGTGAAGGGATAGTCCGCTATCTTTGGTTTCGCCGCAGATATCACCGAGATCAGCGTCGATTTACCCGCGTTCGGAAATCCAAGCAATCCAACATCTGCGATCAGTTTTAGCTCGAGCTGAAGCTCGCGATACTCTCCCGGCGAGCCGTCCTGATGGTACCTCGGCGCCTGATTCGTAGAACTCTTGAAGTGAGTGTTCCCAAAGCCTCCGCGACCGCCTTCGGCCGCAAGAAATCGCTGCCCGTTCATTGTGAAATCGAACAGGAGCTCATTCGTTTCAACGTCAAAAACCTGCGTCCCGACCGGAACTTTCACCGTCGTGTCACCTCCGTCACGGCCCGATTTCTGCGATCCTTCTCCGTGCCTTCCGCGATCCGCACTATGCTCGGGGTTATAGCGAAGATGAAGAAGTGTGTTGTAGCCCTCGCTTGCTTCAAGCCACACATCTCCGCCCTTGCCGCCATCTCCGCCCGAGGGGCCGCCTTTGGCGACGAACTTTTCTCTGCGGAATGCGGTAACACCGTTTCCTCCGTCTCCGGCGGTAACACGGATCTTTACGCGGTCGATGAACATAAAAAACAAAAACGCCCGCCAAGCTTACTCGGCGAAGGCGTTTTCAGAAAATTGTTCAGGCGCTTACGCGGCTTCTTCGGCGTATACGCTGATGTACTTGCCGTGCCGACCCTTGTCCTCGAACTTCACTACGCCGTCGATAAGTGCGAAAAGCGTGTCATCTTTTCCGCGCCCTACGTTAGTACCCGGCTTCCACTTGGTTCCACGCTGGCGGGCAAGGATGTTGCCGCCGCGGACCTTTTCGCCGCCGTACTTCTTGATTCCAAGGCGTTTACTCTCCGAATCCCTGCCGTTGCGGGATGATCCTACACCTTTCTTATGAGCCATTATTAAATCTCCAGCTTAGATCTTCTCGATCTTGATCTCGGTATACCCCTGGCGGTGCCCGTACTTACGCTTGTACTGTTTACGGCGCTTCTTCTTGAAGACGATTATCTTGTCGCCGCGGCCGTGGCTTACCACTGTCGCCTGGACCTTTCCGGACTCGAGCTTGGCCTTCTTGCCGTCGCCCGTCATCAGGGCCTCGACCTCGATCTTGTCTCCCGCTTTGGCGTCTATCGAAGGCACACGCAACGTATCGCCGGCCTCGACGCTGTACTGTTTTCCGCCTGTTCTTATGACTGCAAAACTCATTGCTATCGGTCTCCGTTAAGAGCGGCTGAAAGTTGTTCAGCCGAAAACTCAAAAGTATAAAGATGCCGGGCGAGTAAGTCAAAAACAAATGGCCACGAATTCTGAAGAGGTAGGGAAGAACACGGCCACGAATTTCACGAATTACACAAAAGTGGGTATCTAGTAAAAGGGGACCGGTGTTGTTCTACGAAAGCTAAGCGTGCAAACGCCTGTTGAGTCCAGCCGTGCTTAATGCACCAATCTTTCATACTCCAAGCTGGATCTGCCGAAATTGACAAGCAGTGCGAGACGGTACTCGGTTGCCTTTAAGTAGTGCAGTGTTTGAGCCCGGTGGGCTTTTGAAATTCTGTCTAGTGCTTTCAACTCTATGATCACCGAATCCTCTACGACTATATCCGCGAAATAGTCTCCAACAACTTGATCGTGGAACACGACCTTTATCGGACATTGTTGTTTGGCAGGGATCTGGTTCTCTTCGAATGCCACCATTAAGGCGTTCTCATAAACTTTCTCGAGAAATCCGTAGCCAAGCTCTCTGTGCACTTGCATGCAAAGTCCGACGATTTGATATGAAAGGTCTTTATAGATTGGTTCTTTTTCCATAGATCAACGACAAAGACCTTTCTTTTCTTTAGATGTGAAGTCCACAACCCCAAAAGAAAAGACGGATCCCAGAATCGGGACTCCGCCTTTTGATAATTTGCCAAGTGAGATAATAACCCGGTTCGCACAGAGGAAGCAAAAAATTAGCGAAATTCGTGCAATTCGTGGCTATTCTCTTTCTTTTAATCCGTGGCTAGCCTCTTCTGTGCAATTCGTGGCTAAACCTCTTCTTCAGGACCGGCTTTCTCGATCGGCTTGCTTTCAGCCTCGATCACCGCGTCCTTCTTCGCTTCGGATTTCTTGTTGTCAGGAGCGTCCGAAGCGTCTCCGTTCGAGCCGAGCACGAATTTGCCGTCCTTCTGCTCGATGCCAAGTTGGGACAATACTTCGGGAAGGCTCAGACCGAGCGCCTGCATCTGCTGAAGAAGCGAGAAGATCAGGTTTGGACTGGTCTGTGCGAAGCGGTTCAGGCCGGAACTTTTCCCGTCGCCGTTCCCGCCTCCCTGGTCGATCATCACGACCTTGTCGATCGAACCGAGCGGTTCCGCAACTGCCTTGAAGACAGGAGCAGATGATTCGATGATCTCAGGAAGCTTCTCGAGGATCGTCTGGAGTTTCGCCGCATCGTTAAACTCCCGCCAAGCCGCAGCTTTTTCAAGAATTGCCTTTGCTTCAGCAAGACCCTGGGCCTCGGTCGCTTTGGCCTGGGCCATTCCCTTTGCTTCAAGTTGTTCCGCTTCCGCAAGACCCTGCGCTCGGATCTTTTCAGCTTCAGCGCGGCCTTCAGCCTCGATCGCCTTTGCACGGCCTTCGCCTTCTCTCTGCAGTTTCGCAGCCTCTGCTTCCGCTGATGCGATCTGCGCCAGCTTTCGTCCTTCAGCTTCAAGCACCGCAGCTTCCTGCGCAGCTTGCGCCCGAAGGACCGCTGCCTTCCTTTCTGCCTCGGCTTGTTTTACTACAGTGGCCTCGAGTTCCTTCTCTTTGCGGAGCACCTCCTGCTCCTGCACCGAGATCTGTTCTTCAGTTCGGATCTTCTCGATCCTCACTTCCTCTGCGATCACTTCCTGACGGGCTTGAGCTTCGGATAGCGGCCCTGCTTGTCTGGCCCTCGCACGCTCCTTCTCGATCTGGGCATCGACCTGGGCCTTCTGGATCTCGGTCTCACGATTCGATTGCGCGATCTGCGCCTCTGTCGCAAGGCGGACCTTTTCGCCTTCCTGCAAAGCAAGCGAAGCCTTGATCTTCGAATCACGCTTGGCCTCAGCCTCGCCGATCTCGGCATCGCGTTTCACCTCAGCCGTCCTGCGCTTGCCGAGTGCGTCAAGATAGCCCTCGTCGTCGGATATCTCCTGGATCGTCAACGCGTCCATTCCGATACCCATCTTTTCGAGATCGCCGGCGGCTTCGGTAGTGAGCTTCTGCGCGAAGCTCTGGCGGTCGTTATTGATCTCCTCGACCGTGAGCGTTCCTAGAATTGCGCGCAGGTGGCCTTCGAGCGTCTGGAAGATCAAACGGTGGAACTCGTCCTCGGGCATCCCGAGAAATCGTTCGGCCGCCGCCCTCAGGGATGAGTCATCGCCCTTGATCTTCACATTGGCGACCGCTTTTACATATACCGGAACACCCTCCACCGTGTATGCCTTCGACGTCGAAAGCGGCACGGTGATGACGTTCAGATCGAGATACTCGACCTTTTCAAGAAACGGTATTACGAGCGTCGCACCGCCTCTCACGAGCCGGTAGCCGACCTTCGTACCGTCATCAAGCTTTCGGTTGCGGCCGGAAATCACTGCGGCCTCGTTCGGCGACACCTTTATGTAGTTGCGGCTGATGATCGAGAAGGCGGCGATAACCGCGATCACGATCATAACCACACCGACCACGGCAAAGATCATCAATTGGAATTCTGACATTTCAGGTAACCTCTGAATCCACTTGCATTCAGCAAGGCTCTAACCTCTAGGCAGCTTCTCCGATCTCGAACCGTTTGCAGCCGCAAGTAATTGGATCACTTACGCTGCGGTAGCAACCGAAGCAATCTTGGAGCTCTGCGCTTTTCCTATCGCTTACGTGTAGATATATGAATGCGTTGGATCAATCGCTTTCAGAGAACAATGAGTAACCGGTGCCTTCCATCGTGCTCACGATGAATGAATCGCCGGTTACATCCTCGATCAGGACTATAGCGCCGGCCTCGATCTTCTCGCCGTCGCGTGTTCTCGCAAGCTTCTCAACTTTCTCTTCACCGACCGTGCAGGAGATCTGGCCAACCGATCCCGGAAGGATTCCGACCACGACTTTCGCCGTCCTGCCGATCAGATCGCGTTCGGACACCGAGCTCGACGACTGTTGAGAATAAAGCAGGTATCCGAAGGCGAAAACAACTCCCCCGAAAACGACGCCACCTGCCAAGCCAAGCAGCACGCTCAAGACAAAGCCGAGCCCAAACTGGATGCCGATCGCTCCCAATCCGCCAAGAGCCGTTAGAAAAACGCTCAGGACCCTGCTGTCTAGTACCCCGAAGTGCCCGTCTCCGCTGTCGGACTCAAAACCCAGGTCGAGGTCGAAAGCCTCAAAGATGTCGCCGATGACCAGAGAGAATACCAGAAACAGAAATCCGAGACTCCCGACGACCAGAAAGATCAATAACGAAGTGAACTCGGTCATTTCCGCCCCTCCAACGCGAAATAGCTATAAGTGCTGTTTGTATGAATGCGTGAAATATATAACGAATGCCATATATGTTGAAGTTTCAAAATTCGGGTGGCGTGAATCGTGAATCGTGAATCGTGAATCGTGAATTGTGAATCGTGAAATCGTGAATCGTTAATATTGAATAGTAAATCGTGAAATCGCGTAAACGTGTCAGAAGCCCAAGCGTCAGCACTCGCTACCCTCAGGTTTCAGGTTTCAAGTATCAGGTATCAATGTAAGGCGGTCTCAGTCATCAGTACTTTGTTCTCAATACTCTGTCGTTGTCTGCGCTGACTCTTAGGCTACTGACCTACACTCCCTTCAATTCCTGACCCTACTCGACTGTCAATTCTCCATTCTCAATCTTCAATCACCCATTCACGACTTCACGACACCCTACCGGTACATCGCATTAAAGATCAATGGAAAAGTCGCCCTGCTCTGGCCTCTGTACTGAGGCCGGAATCCGAAAAGGATGATGTGGCCGCGGCCAATAGGGATCTCCACGAGCGCCGCCTTGCCCGCTATCTTTTCCGCGCCTAACGCCCATCCGGAAAGCAGCACTTCCGATGGATCAGACGGGTATTTCGCGATTACCTTTACTTTTGAAGGTTCGAGTACTTCGAACGCAGGTGAACGCTCGAACCATGCGATCGACGTTTGCGGCATGTCCTTCGCTACCGGATGCGACGTATCGAGTTCCGTCTTTAGGATCGATCCGGGTATGTAGAAATCCTTTTGTTCCAGGCCGTCCGTCACGTCCTTTAGGGGAAGATCGAATTGCTTGATCGCAAACTCGGATGAACGATTGAAAAAGATCAGGGTGCCTCCACCTTCTACATATCTCTTCAACTTTGCCACCCCTGTTTCGCCGACTCCGCCTGTGTACTCTTCCGGCATCGAGCCTTCCCGGTAACCACTTAGGATCGAATTCGGCGATTGGTCCGGAAAAACGATCGCACTTCTGTTGCGAAGGCTGTCCAGAATCTCGCTGTTCTTCACCGACGATGCGGGGAAGCCGCATCCCTTTTTCTCGTTCTCATCGAATACCCAGCGAGTCCATCCTTCATCCATCGACGGTTGATGAGACCGGTAGATGCCGTGCGTTACGGTCTCCGGCTTTCTCGAATTCTCGCATCCGCTGATCACACCGCGCTCCGAAACGTCATAATTGACCAGGTCGTATACCGGCACCGCCTCGACACCCATCAAAAGGGCAAGGTTGTGAGCAGTAACGTCGTACGGAGGAATCGGTTTTCCATCTTCGTCCAGCAGGTCCGGATACCTCTGTTTCTCTAGCATCGCTTTTGCGAAACCGCCGTATGGCTGTGCCATTTCGATCACAACCGTGTTCTTCCCGTAGTCCTTTTTCCCGACCCTTAGATTGTCGGTAACGGTGACCTCCACTCCAGCTCGTTCAAGGATGCTCGTAAGGGCTATCCGGTTTAGGAGCTTTGGAGATGTCGCTTCTCCTTCCTTATCAGGATTGGGAAGCACGAATGCTACAAGCTCGCCGTTTATACGGGGCTTCGTCGCAGCTTTCCCGATGTTGTAGAAACGCCGCAACCAACGCTCGCGATTCTCCGCGGCGTGCTTCATTACATGAAACGCGCCCGAGGTCATATAGTCGGTGATGTCGCGCAGCGTCCATTTTCCGCCCTTCCAGACGGGACCAAAATTCTTGGATTCTTCCTTCGCGTCGAACCCCCTCCGGCCCCGTAGATCATCGAAGTCGACCTCGATCGGGGAAGCGAGGTTCGCAGACGCCGTTTCGCTCAGGATCCTGACGCCTCCGTGATAGTGCGAATATGCCCTTGCCGGCGTCCAAGCGTCGTAGGTCGTACCGGTAGTGATCCCCTCGAATCCCTTCTCGCGCATCTGATCCGCAACCCAGTTTCCCAGCTCGGTGTATCCGTCAATAAGTTCTTTCGGGACATTTGGTTCGACCGGCGGTTCATAAGGAGGCATAAAGAACCGTGCCGCGTTCTGACCCTGCTGGTGGATGTCGTGGACGATCTGCGGATGAAAAACGTTATGGATCTTGTCTACGGTCAGCTGCGTTTCGACCTGAGTGAAGGCATACCAGTCGCGATTGTTGTCGTGGCCGACATACTTCTGATAAAGCTCGGGCGGTGAACTGCCTTCAAATTCGGTGCCTAAAGTTTTGTCATACCAGTTTTTGACGATGTCCACGCCGTCGGGATTCAAGGACGGCACAAGAACGATGATCGTTTCGTCGAGGATCTTCGCGATGTCCTTGCCACTGTCGGTAGCGAGGCGATGCGCTGTCAGGGTCGAAGAAAGCGTCGAACCGACCTCCGTCGAATGTATACCGTGAGTTATAACTACGAACGTTTTGCCGCGCTCGATCAGCTTCTGGGCCTCCAGGTCGTCCCGCTTGATCAATCGGGGATCGGCCAGCTTGTCGTTGATCTCGATATATTCGTCCAATTTTGCGAGATTGTCCGGCGAAGAGATCACCGCGTAAACAAATGGCTTTCCCTCTGTTGTCTTGCCGATCTCCCGGAAGACCATCCGGTCGCTCGCCGCGTCCAGCTTCTTGAAGTAGTCGACGATCTGCGACCAGCTGGCGAGCTTCTTGTCGTCTCCCGGTGAGAACCCCAGGACATCCTTCGGAGCGGGAATCGATTGCGCGATCGCGGTGAACGCAAGCGCAAAAACCAAATTGCAGAGACACACGTACGGAAAAATTCTGAATTTCATAAGTTTGATCAGATTGGAGAGCGGAATTCCGAGAGTATAAACCAAAAGTGCTTCGTCTGCCGACCATACGCTGAACCATCGTTGTAAAAAAGTGTTTTACGTTTTTGTTTCATCGCGCTATACTATTGACGTGCCGAAACTTTGAGCACTTCCTCATCTCTTCCATTGTTCGTTTCAGATCTTTTTGCGGCCGGTCGGTCGGGACATCCAGTTTCAAATGAGAACCAGTTTAAAAAAAGGCAGCTTTCGCGAATTGTTTGCGGGGCTGCTTTTGCTAGTTGTGTCTGCTTTCGTGTTTGCAGGTTGCGGTAGCGGGGCAGGTGCGGACTCGACCGTGGCGAATCCCAATGCGGAGGCAAATCCGTTTGTCGCCCCGGAGCCCGGGAAAGAGCCTGTTATGCCGGCGGGACCTTCGATCGAGATCAAGGCGAACTCGCCTGCTGACACAGTGAAGGCGTTCTATGAAAGGCTCCGCGCCAACCAGTTCATCGCTGCGCTGAAACTGACAAATCTACGACCAGCGGTTGAAGGTCTCTCTCCCGAAGAGATAAAAGACCTGGGTGTCGATTTTGGCGAACTCGCCAAGAGCGTCCCGCCACAGATGCCGATCAACGGCGAGATCGTGTCCGGTGATGAAGCCACCGTCACGATGAAGATGCCGAACGAAAACGACGGCAAGCTGGAGACAAACGAGATCCAGCTAAGAAAGGAAGGCGACAATTGGATTATGCTGGTCGCTGATGCAGAAGGCGAGAAGATGATCCGAAAGGAAGGGAAGAACTATTTCTTCGCACTCCGGATGGAGGTCCATCATCGTGAAGCACAGGCGATGCTTCAACGGATCAACAAGGCACAAGGAATTCACGCGCTTCAGAACGGCGGCAAATTTGCCGATCTTGAAACGCTGGCGAACAGGGGTTATGTACCGGCCGACGCGCTGTCTTCGGAATCGACAGGGTACATCTACAAGGTAGCGTTGGCATTCGACAATTCGACCTACACGATTCACGCGACCCCGGCTGTTTACGGCAAAACAGGCAGGTTGTCGTTCGCTTCGAAGATCAGAAAGGGTCAGGATCCTGAGCTTTTGAGCAAAGACAACAAGGGAAAAATCCTGCAAAACTAATAAAATTGTAGGTTTATGGCGCTTGAACTGTTGTATAACATTGTAAAAGCCACTATAATGCCGCGGAATATGTCATCAGTTCCCGCTGAGAATCTAGCATGATTAGAAAATGGGCTTCGCTGTTCACAAGGTCGGTTAACAAGCGCGTCGTAGCTCGCAGGCGTCCCCTGCACGTGCCGATCAAGATATCGTTCAAGCCGGACAAGAATTCGGGAGGGCTTGTACTTCCTCCTCCCGACCTCTCCACTCGCGGCGAAACCCACGATCTAAGCTCCTCCGGCGTATCTTTCATAGTCTCTTCGATCAGAATTCAACAGTATTACCTCGTAGGCGAGGAACGGACGCTCAAGGCAGAACTGACGCTTCCTTCCGGAAAGGTGCAAATGCAGTTGATCGGTGTGAGATACGAGCAGGTCGGCGAACACGTCTCGACAACCCAGTACCTTGTCGGTGCGAGTATTCTGGATATGACGGAAACCGACCGTGAGGCGTACAGGGAATTCCTAACCACCCGTCCGAGAAAAGGCCGGGCGCTCGAGCTTGGAGCTACGAAGAGCTAGATCGCATTCAGTACAGATTTTGTAAAGGTCGCCGGTTGGCGGCCTTTTTTGGTTATGGGTACTGAGGACTGAGTACTGAGTACTGAGTACTGAGGACTGAGGACTGAGTGGGAACCCGGAGAGTAAGCGACGGGCTTAAGAAAGGAAACAGGAGAGAGGAGACAGGAGACAGGAGACAGAAGACAGGAGACAGGAGACAGAAGACAGGAGACAGGAGACAGGAGACAGGAGACAGGAGACAGGAGACAGGAGACAGAAGACAGAAGACAGAAGACAGGAGACAGAAGACAGAAGACAGGAGACAGAAGACAGCAGACAGAAGACTGTCTTGACTCGATAGACCCGATAGACTCAACTGACCCGACAGACTGAACATACCCGATAGACTCAACAGACCCGATAGACTCAACAGACTGAACAGACCCGATAGACTCAACTGACCCGACAGACTGCACAGACCCGATAGACTCAACAGACCCGACAGACTGAACAGACCCGATAGACTCAACAGACTGTCTCCCCATGATATAAACCTGATATGCCAGACAAGATAGGGATTGGTTTCATCGGCACCGGCTTCGCTCGCTCAACGCAGATTCCCGGATTCCGCGATACGGAGGGCGCTGCGCTTGTTTCTGTCGCCAGCGGAAATGTTGAGAACGCGAAAAGTACGGCGGAAGAGTTCGGAATTCATCATTTTACAGACGATTGGCGGGAGACCGCTGCTCACCCGGATGTGGATCTGGTCTGTATCACCACACCGCCGAATCTCCATCGTGAAATGGCTCTGTTCTCCGTCTCGGAGGGCAAGCACATCCTGTGCGAGAAGCCTATGGCAATGAACGCGAATGAGACTCGCGTGATGACGGAAGCGGCGTCGAAAGCTGGCGTTCTCGCGTTGATCGATCATGAATTGCGGTTCCTCAACGGTAGACGGCGCGCTTTTGAAATAGTTCGGGAAGGAGGACTCGGCGAGATCATTCACGCGAAGTCCTTCTTCAGGAATGCCTCGCGTGGAAATCCGGATCTCAAATGGAATTGGTGGTCTGACGAGATTCAGGGAGGAGGCGCGCTTGGCGCGATCGGTTCACACGTGGTGGATGGCTTCAGATGGTTGCTGGAAACCGAGATCCGCGATGTTTCGTGCCTTCTGAAAACGAATGTTCGAACGCGGCCCGGACAAGACGGCGAGCCGAAAAAAGTCACAACTGACGACGAATGCAATTTGATCTTCCGGTTCAAGGACTCAGATCTCACCGATAACGCTTCCGGTACTGTGTCGATCTCACTTGTAGAGATAGGTGAATACGATTTCTGGATCGAGATCTATGGTACCGAGGGCTCTTTGGTCATCGGCGAGAAGGGCGATCTGAAGATCGCGAAACGAGGCGAGAGTGAGTTCTCTCCGATCGATATCGAACTGGGTGAGCCTCCTGAAGGTACAAGAAAAGGCGGATGGTCTATCGGTTTTCTGGCATTTGCCCGCGAGATCGTACAGGCCCTGCAATCCGGCAGCACGACCGTCAGTGGCGCCGCGACATTCGAGGACGGTCACGAGATCCAGGAGGTCCTCGATGCGGCGAGAGAATCCAGCAGGACGGGTTCGCGCGTCGCGATTGGCTAAACGCTAGTATTTGTGCTTCGCGAGAAACTCGATCATATCTTCGATCATTTTACGTGAAGGTCTGTGTCCCTCGCCCTCATAGAGCTTGAAAGTGGCGTCCAGTTTTGCCTCTTTGTATAGGCTCTCCGAAACCGGCCATCTATCGACACGCTTCATTCCGAGCAAGGGTAAAGCGAGTTCTTCATCTTCCTGTTCGTACCCGTCTCTGAATACCAGGGAATCGTTCTCATCCTCAGCGCCAAGGAAGAAGAAGAACGGCACTTCCCGCAGAACATCCAGATCGATCTTGCTGCCAGTCAGCTCTTTCACGTCGCTGATTCCCAGAGGGTATCTTAGCTTGGTCCCTTTAAATTTAGAGACAGGTGCGATCGGCCAACCTCCGGGCGAACCGATCACCGCGGCTTTGACTAGATCGGGATGGAGAAAAGCGAAACGGTTTGCGAACATTCCCGAGGCAGAAAAACCGTAAACGAAGACCTTCTTGCCGACCGGGCTTTTTTGAACTGCAAGCCGTTCCTGCGCGTCGCCTATCATCGCCGCAAGGTGAAGATCGAGACGTTTGTAATCCGTCAATTCGGTGGAGAGCGTGTCGCGGTCAAGTGCGTGGGTATAGATCTTCCATTCTTTTTCCGGCCTTGGGAAAACGGGCACGAGGATCGGCATGTCCAGTTTGTTGAGGATGAAGATCGCCTGGACAAGCTTTCCTTTCGCACTCTTTTCGTGCTCGGCAAGATCGTCAATCGGCTTGCCTGTGTTATTAGGCATCACGAACAGAGTTCGTGTCGCGGACTCACCTTCCTTTGCAGTCGGAATGTAAAGGAAATACGGATAAGAAAACCCTTTCGACGCATTCGGTTCAACCCTAATGGTTTGTCCTGTTTGTGGGGCCGGAGCCTGAGCGAAAGCCGCGACCGCCAGAAAGAGTAGCGTGAGAGCGGTAGTGGTCAATTTCATAGAGTCAGATTACGGCAGACTTCCCAGAAAGGTTCGGTTGCGTTTGAACCTCACTTCGCTTATCGGAGGCGGGGCCGCCTGCGCTCCAGTCGGAAGGCTTTGACTTAAAAGCCTCAACAGACTCGACAGACTCAACTGACTCGATAGACTCAACTGACTCAACTCGACGTGTGGTCGTGAGTGATCTTCCAGCCGTCGTCTGTTCTTCTAAAGATCAGGGTGAACAGCCCTGTAGGCTCGTCGTTGGTTCGTTTCAGAGTCCAACGGCCGAAAACATATGCGTTGTTCTTATCGAGGACCGTTACGATAGATTCTGAAAACGTGAGCGTACCCATCTTCTCCCTTGTATCGTAATTCCTTTTGTACCTGTCGAGCGCGGCCTGCCAGCCCATCGAAATTGAGTTTCCGGACACGAACCGCATCTCATCGGACTTCCAGTAGCCTTTCATGAAGCCCTCAATGTCTCCGGCGTTCCAAGCTGCCACCTGATCCTCCAGGACTTTGTCGATGTCCCTCGAGATCTCGAAACTGTCTTTCACGGACTGAGCGAAAACTGAAACGGTCATAAGCAGTGCGATAGCTATCGCGAGTGTGAATTTCATAGTCCCGACAATTTATCACGCGGCGAAATTGCCGAAAACCCAAAACAAACACCGGTAGGGCGCGTATACAACTAAGACCGCTTTGGAGGAACCACACATCAGAGTTCAAGGGAAAACACATGCGCAAAGTTGTACTCGGGCTGGGTATCAGCCTCGATGGATATATCGCGAGAAAGAACGGAGCGGTCGATTGGCTTTCGGTTGATTGGGACTATGACTGGATGGCGTTCTTCAACACCATCGACACCGTCATAATGGGTCGGAGATCCTGGGACAAATATCTCGAGATGACCCCGGACGTGGGCAAGAATCCGTATGAAGGAATGAAGACCTTCGTATTCTCGAAAAAGATCAGGGAATCCGGCGTAGACGGCGTAGAAATGGTCGATGAGAACCCTGAAGCTTTGGTCCGCCAGCTTAAGTCTGAAAAAGGAAAGAAGATCTGGCTTTCAGGCGGAGGTGAACTCGCTTCCGCTTTCCTCGAAGCGGATCTTGTCGATGAACTGTACCTCGGTGTTACGCCTATCCTGATCGGTTCGGGAATTCCCCTTTTCCCGGAATTCAACCGTGAGATCCCGCTGAAGCTTGTCGAGAACAACTCCTGCTACAACAAAGAAAAAACTAACGCGATGTTAGAGCTAACTTACGAAGTAGTCCGAGACTGATTTGCCGGAAGGGTCTGGTTGATGTATTCCTCTTTCTTGTGAGTGCCACTGAATATGACTACATCATTGCCGGAGGCGGTCTCGCGGGGCTTTCGCTTGCGCATCGGCTGAGCCAAAGTTCCCTTCGCGGAGCGCGTGTGCTGATCATCGACCGTGATGAGAAATCCGGGAACGACCATACGTGGTGTTTCTGGTCAGACGGTCCTGGCGCTTTCGACGAAGCCGTTTTCCACAGGTGGAAAAAGCTGGCTTTCCACACTTCAGAGGGTGACAAGCTCTTGCTCGAGATCGGGAAGTCGGGCTTCGAGTACCGTATGGTGCGCTCTTCCGACCTTTACGCGTTCATATTTCCGGTCCTGAGATCAAATCCGGGATTCGAGTTTCTGCAGGCTGATATAAGAACTGTGTCAGACGGGGCGGTAGAAACGGACGCCGGAAACTTTTCCGCAAAGAAGCTTGTATTCGACAGCGTCACGGTCCCGGACTACAAGGACGAGGGTCACCACAATCTCCTTCAGCATTTTCTTGGATGGACCATTAAGACCGAAAAAGGCGTGTTCGATACCTCGGAGGCCACGCTCTTTGATTTTCGTGTTGAACAACGCGGTGAATGCAGGTTCTTCTATGTGCTTCCGCTGTCATCCAATCAAGCGCTTGTCGAGTTCACGCTGTTTTCGAAACAGCTCCTCGAAAGAACTGAATATGAAGAACACCTTAGGTCCTATCTGTCGGAAACATTTGCGGGCGAAGACTACGAGATAGTTGAGAAAGAAGCCGGCGTGATCCCTATGTCCGACTTTCCTCACGATCAGAGGCCTCATTCGAAGGTTGTCAGGATCGGAACTGCGGGCGGCTACGTAAAACCCTCGACCGGTTACAGCTTTTCCCGGACCCAGGAAAGGATAGAGGCGATTGTCACAGCACTAGAACAAGGTGAACCCGTTCCAGCGTTCGAAGATCGCTGGAAAACTTATCTGGATTCCGTGCTCCTGAAGGTCCTCGAGAACGGTGAACCTCCGGCCAGTTCCGTGTTCGAATCTCTGTTTCGCAAGAATCCTCCCGACCGTGTATTGAGATTCCTTGATGAACGGACGACCGTGGCAGAGGATCTTAAGCTGATGTCCACGGTGCAGCTTGCCCCTTTCACGCTCGCGGCAATTTCCGAAGCGGCCGCGAGGATAAGAAAATGACCTGCCGAGTACAACCAAAGCCGCGGTCGCCGCACCATTAAGTCCTGATTCCGAAGGGGCCGATTCCCAAGCCCGGCCACTCTAAACACGAAAAACGAGATTTCCTGGAGGGAACAATGAAGTTGATTCTCGCGGTATTCGTGTGTCTGCTTGCTGCGGCACCCGCACTTGGGCAAACGAACGGCGAACGGCCGGAGGAAGGCCCAGTTCTCAAGATTGCACTCGCAAAGGAAGAAAAGGATGGAACGATCACAGAAGATCCTCCTTCATTCGAACCGACTGATATCCCGATCATCTGTTACATCGATCTGCGCGAAGAAACTCCGGCAACTGTGAAGCTCACGATCGTTGCTGTAAAAGCGGTTGGACTTCGACCAAATACCGGGATCGTCACGGTGGCCTACAGAACCAAAGCCGGCGAGAACCAGGTCACATTCCAGGTCCAGCCCTCAAAGACGTGGGCTCTTGGAGAGTACAGGGCGGACGTCTTTGTAGATGGCAAGAAGTCCGGTGAAAGGAGCTTTAGCGTGACGAAGAAATAGAAGACTCGGGATTAGGGACTGGGGAAAAAATGTCTATAATCTCCCAAGTCCATTCGGTGCAAGAAATGATAAGAAAGAGACTGTTCCACGGGCTCGCAGTGGTTGCCGCTGCGTGTATCTTCGCGGCCATTACGTCTGCCCAGTATTTTCCTGATGGCGGATCGTGGCAGTCGAAGAAGCCGTCGGAAGCGGGGTTTGACGCTCAAAAGCTCGATCAGGCGATCGGGCTTGCGAAGAGCAGTGAATCGAAAGCGCCGCGCGATCAGGAGCTCGGACAGGCTCAGACCTTTGGCCGCGAACCTCTTGGCGAGGCCATAGGGCCTTTCAAGACACGTGGCCAAATGACCGGGATCGTGGTCAAAAATGGTTACCTGGTCGCCGAATGGGGTGAGCCCGATCGCGTCGACATGACCCACTCGGTAACGAAGAGCTTTCTGACCGTGACGGTGGGGATAGCGTATGATTCGGGGGCGATCAAGAATCTCGATTCTCCGGTTTTTGGTTCGATGGCTCCGATATCCGTTCTATCTGATTACAAAGAGTTTGACCGGGGAGAAGAATTCGGCTCGAATCGGTTCTTCGAACTCTTTGGAACCGAACATAACCGCAAGATCACCTGGGATCATCTGCTTCGCCAGACGAGTGACTGGGAGGGAACGTTGTGGGGAAAGCCGGAGTGGGCGGACAGACCCGATCGCGACACCTCGACGTGGCTTTCGCGCGATCGAAAGGAACCCGGGACGGCGTGGGAATATAATGACGTCAGGGTAAATGTTCTGGCACTTGCAGCGCTGAATGTTCTCAGACGGCCGCTGCCAGAAGTGCTCCGGGAGCGCGTGTTGGACCCGATCGGAGCGTCTTCGACCTGGAGGTGGCACGGTTACGAGAATTCCTTCGTTTTGATCGATGGACGGCCCGTGCAGTCGGTAAGCGGCGGCGGGCACTGGGGCGGAGGCATGTTCATCAGTGCTCGTGATATGGCCCGGTTCGGATTGCTCGTCGCGAGAGGCGGCAAATGGAAGGAAAAGCAGATCATTTCCGAACAGTTCCTTAAAAGGGCCGAAACTCCTACCGGCGTTCAGGCGAATTATGGATATATGAACTTTTTCCTGAACACGGATAGGAAGCAATACCCGGGTGTTCCTGAGAAGACGATCGCCTTTCTCGGCAACGGTACGAACCTGGTATTTATCGACAGAGAGCTCGATCTGGTGGTTGTTGCGCGATGGATCGAGAACTCCCGCATCAATGACTTCTTGACTGCGGTATATGAAAGCATCGACAATACGTCGCGTGAGGCCAAATGACACTCCCGCCCGGCCCCGCCGTCACCCGGAAAATTTATAGGATGGAAACCACGCTTGAGAAAGCAGAGGGGCTTCTTGAAGAAGCTTCTGCGCTTGTGAATGAGGAGCTCGACCGGCTGCTGCCTTCCGAGACCACGAAACCGGAACAACTGCATAAGGCGATCAGGCACAGTGTGTTTGCTGGCGGGAAGCGATTCAGGCCCGCGTTGCTTATCGCTGTCGGGAAGGCTTTCGGGGCAGATCCGAAAAAGCTGTTGTCTTCGGCCGCCGCGGTGGAGATGATGCACACGTATTCGCTGATACACGATGATCTGCCCGCGATGGATGACGACAGTCTTCGGCGCGGCAAACCGACGTGTCACGTCGAATTTGGAGAGTCGACTGCGATACTAGCTGGAGACGGTCTTCAGACGCTCGCTTTTGAAACGATAGCCGCCGACGAGGGACTATCTGCCGAGATCAGGATCAGGCTGGTCTCCGAACTTGCGTCAGCTGCGGGAATACCCTGCGGAATGGTCGCGGGCCAGCAGTTCGATCTCGAATCGGAGGGAGATCTGCGGGATGTCAGCGAGGAGGAGATCGAGAGGATCCACAGAAGCAAGACCGGGGCGATGATTCGCGCTTCAGCGCGTTGCGGTGCGATCGTCGCAGGAGCTGATCGCGATCAGTTGGACCTCATAACCGAGTACGCAGAACATCTCGGCCTCATTTTTCAGATCATTGACGATCTCCTGGATATCACGGAGACCACAGAAACTCTGGGTAAGACAGCAGGGAAAGACGAGGTGGCTGACAAAGCGACATATCCCGCGGTTTTCGGCATCCACGAGGCGCGCAACATGGCGATGGGTTATTACTGGCAAGCAGGCGAAGCACTAAACAAACTACAGGTCTCTACTGCAGAGCTCCAGGAGCTTCTCGAGTTCATAATGATGAGAGACTCGTAGAACGTAAATCGTGGATGGAAGTTGGTGAGTTGATAATTGAGAATGTATCGGGATCGTATTTCGTAGATTCCGTAGAAAACAACTTCAAGTTCACAATATACCTAGTTGCCTACGAGCAGCATCAGCCCCCGTTGTCTAGTCCCACTCACAACCGGAACATTCTTCAATTCTCAATTATCAATTCACCAAGTTCCATCCACGATTTACGATTCACGAGGCACTACTCAATCGCTTGACTTTCGGCGGGCAGACTCGTACGATTTCAGTTCGCCCTGAAGCGGGTGAAACGACAAGTTCTTTACATTTAGGATCGCTGGGAGCATCGGATTCGGGCATATAACTCAATTGGTAGAGTGCTTCCCTTACAAGGAAGAGGCTGGAGGTTCGAGTCCTTCTATGCCCACCAAATGATTGGCGTCGGCGGTCCCTAAATTGATCTTGCGGAGTCGTAGTTCAGTTGGTTAGAACGCCGGCCTGTCACGCCGGAGGTCGCGGGTTCGAGTCCCGTCGGCTCCGCCATCAGCTTCATACAGTTCAGGTTTTTAGATTTGGTCGCCGAGTCCGGCGGCCATTTTATTTTTTATCACCAAACACTCTACGGTCGCGGATCGAATCGAAATGACCCTCTTTGTGAATCACGCCGCAAGAATGTAAAAGATAGTAATGACTAAAACGAGAGTTTGCGTCGCCGGTGCTACAGGCTGGGTTGGGAAACCGCTCTGTCAAGCAATCGAAAGTGCGGAGGACCTTCAGTTGGCAGGCGCAGTCTCGCGGTCATCAAGTGGCAAGCCTATTGAAGAAATCACGGGTCTGTACGGCAACGATCTCAAGATTGCAGGCTCGGTGGAAGAGGCGTTGGCATCAGCGACTGACGTTCTGGTCGATTACACAAAGCCGGATGCCGTTAAGGGGAACGTACTGACTGCCGTTGAGAAAGGCGTCCATGCGGTGATCGGGACTTCCGGTCTCTCAGAAACGGACTTCACCGATATTGCAGAAGCCGCGAAGTCTAACGGGGTCGGAGTGATAGCGGCAGGGAACTTCGCGATAACTGCTGTGCTGATGCAGAGGTTTGCCGCTGAAGCTGCCGTGTACCTGTCGAGCTTTGAGATTATCGATTACGCGTCTGAGTCCAAACCTGATGCTCCCAGTGGTACGGCTCGAGAGCTCGCTTCCCGCCTTGCCGATGTCAGATCTCCCGTACATTCCGTCCCGGTGGAAGAAACGATAGGAGAAAGGGATAGCCGGGGATCGACTCTGAACGGCGTTCAGGTGCATTCGATCAGGGTGCCCGGGTTCGTGCTGAGCACTGAAGCAGTTTTTGGCGCCCCGGAAGAAAGACTCACCATACGGCACGATGCCGGAAGCAGTACTGAACCTTACATTCAAGGTACCCTGCTTGCTATTCGAAGAGTGAAAGATCAGACGGGTCTCGTGCGAGGCCTCGAGAAAATAATGTGAGGGCTAGTCGTAGCGCCGAGAACGAACAGGGTTGGGAAGCGTTTTTGTACAAGGCCATTGCCTGCCGCTTTCCCTGGGATTATTAAGACAGGAGTTAACCAAAGGAGAATCAAATGCCAAACGTCAAAGCTTATTCCGCTGCAAGCGCGACTTCGCCGCTTGCGTCCGCAACTATCGAGAGACGCGAACCGACGGATAACGATGTTGCGATCGACATCGATTTCTGCGGTATCTGCCATTCAGACCTGCACTACGCGCGGAACGAATGGGCGGACGTTATGGAGACGGTCTATCCGTGCGTACCGGGTCACGAGATCATAGGTCGAGTCACTGCAGTGGGATCAAGCGTCTCAAAATTCAAGGAAGGCGATCTTGTCGGTGTTGGATGTCTTGTCGACTCGGACAGGACGTGTCCGAATTGCCAGGAAGGGCTTGAGAACTATTGTCCAAACTTCACTCTTACCTATGGGTCCCCTGACCCGCATCTTGGAGGCGTTACGCTGGGCGGTTATTCCGAGGGGATCGTCGTAGATCAGGATTTCGTCCTGAGCATTCCGGAAAACCTGGATCCGGCAGGGACGGCTCCGCTCCTCTGCGCAGGTATTACCACATACTCGCCTCTGAGGCACTGGAACGTAGGCGAGGGTATGAAGGTCGGGGTGGTTGGACTCGGCGGGCTCGGTCATATGGGGGTCAAGTTCGCGCATGCGTTCGGCGCTCATGTCGTGGTATTCACGACATCTCCCGGAAAGAAGGACGATGCGATGAGGCTAGGCGCGGATGAAGTGATCGTTTCAACCGATCCTGACGATATGGGGAAGCATATCGGGACTTTCGACTTCATACTCGATTGCGTGTCCGCTGACCACGATATCAACGCTTACGTGATGCAGTTGAAAAGGGATGGGAACCTTACGCTTGTCGGGGCACCTGAAAAACCAATGGGCGTTGCGGCGTTTCCTCTTATCTTCGGACGGCGTAGCCTTTCGGGGTCGGCGATCGGCGGGATTGCCGAAACCCAGGAAATGCTGGACTTCTGTGGTAAGCACAACATCACTTCCGATGTTGAAGTGATTCCGATCGACAAGATAAACGAGGCATACGAACGAATGCTCAGGTCCGATGTGAAGTACCGGTTCTCTATCGACATGGGATCACTGAAGTCTTAGTAGTTCACTAAAGTAATCACTCTCCGAAGGCGCCCCCGGTTTTGAATCGGGGGCGTTTCATTCTTGAATCGAATCTTTATGAATCCGATTGAAGCACTAATTCGAAAACAAGTGAGTAATGACTGAAAGAATCGCGAGCTGTTCAAGATGAGCCGCCGCAGAATCGAACAAGGGAGGATATCAGATTATGAAAACCAACATTCTTTTTGCAGCTATCCTGGCAATGTCAGCTTTGCTCTTCACGGCTTGTCCGCCTGCTGGAGACACCAACAACTCTGCTGATAACGCTTCAAACGAATCGAACGGGATGAACACCGGAATGAACTCGGACTCCGGTAATTCTACGAATGAAATGGCCGGGGAGAATGACGAGCCTACCACGGATATCGTCGAAGGTGCGACGGCATCAAGCAACCACACCACGCTTGTTGCCGCAGTCAAAGCCGCAGAACTTGTCGAAACTTTGAAGGGTGACGGCCCGTTTACGGTCTTTGCGCCGACGAACGCAGCATTCGACAAGTTACCTGAAGGAACGGTCGAGACCCTGCTCAAGCCTGAGAACATTGATCAGCTTAAGGGGATCCTCACCTATCACGTCGTGGCAGGCAGCCTGGACTCAGCCGCAGTTGCGAAAGCAATCGAAGACGGAGACGGGAAGGCAACCCTTAAGACAGTTCAGGGCGAAGAGATAACGGCTGAACTGGATGGCGAGAACGTCGTGATTACCGACGCGAAGGGAGGCAAGTCAAAGGTGACAGCGGTCGACCTCAAGCAATCGAATGGAGTGATCCATGTGATCGACACAGTCCTGATGCCTTCAAAGTAGGCAAAGGGGGGTAGAGCGCTGCAGACGCTTCTCCTGTGGCGCCAAGTGCGGGAAATGTAGCCCGCATAAAAAAAGGACGCGGGATACTCCGCGTCCTTTTCATTATCGTCTGGGATTTCCCGAGCCGGCACGCTTTCTGCCGGTCGCGTTTCCTCCTTCGTTTTGAGAATGGTTCGGCTTTCGCCTCAGGCACGCTCCCTGACGGTCGCGTTTCCTTTGCCTGTTCAATTCTTGTCTTTAAATCTTGGATCTTGAACTGCTTGAACGAGATTGCGGGCAAGCCCGTCGCTAAGCATCAATACTTTCTTCTTCGAACCTTGAACTTTGAACTATCCTTTTCTGAGTTCAGTCAGAACCTGTTTAGCGACGGCCTTCAATGTATCGAAAACTCCATCCCCTGTAGTCGCAACTGCTTCGTAAACCGGCTCTTCCTTCTTCATCAGCTCAGCAGTCAGCTCTTCCGCAGGAACCACGTTTGGTAGATCGCGCTTGTTTAGTTGCAGGACGTACGGGAGCTTCATAAGGTCGAAGCCCTGCGCTTCAAGATTCTCCTCAAGGTTATAGAGCGATTCGATGTTCGCATCCATCCGCTCTTCCTGGCTGTCGGCCACGAAAACGACACCGTCCACACCTTTGAGGATGAGCTTCCTGGAGGCGTCGTAGTATACCTGGCCCGGCACTGTATATAGATGAAATCGAGTCTTGAAGCCCCTGACCGTGCCGAGTTCTAGAGGCATGAAGTCAAAGAACAAGGTGCGCTCAGTCTCGGTCGCGAGACTGATCAGCTTCCCCTTGGCCTGAGGTGCCGTGGAGTCGTAAATGTACTGCAGGTTTGTCGTCTTGCCGCACAAACCGGGACCGTAGTAAACGATCTTGCAGTTGATCTCCCTCGATGCGTAGTTAATGAATGTCATAACGTGTCAAAACCGCCTTTCAACGGGCCTAGACTAGCTGAAAAGGCTGTCTATGTCCTCGTCCGTGATCTCCGCGAAAAACGAGTTGTCGCTCGATTTCTGAGCTTCGGATTCGCTGGCGACCTCTTCGAGAACCGCCGATACCTCGTAACTCGCCTTCTTGGTTCTCAGCTTTACAAGCCCCAGGGTGGATCTCTGGTCGAAAACTACGACCAGGAGGCTTCTGCCGATCACACTGATGAATATGCTCTCTTTCTCACCCTCGTGAACGACTGCGGGAAACTCGTCCTCACCTATCAATCGCGCCATACTGCTGGTTGCGGCAACATTTCCCGCGGCCAGGGACGCAAAACTTGTGGTGTCCATCTCTCCGATCTCGCCGTGGTACGTAATGGGCTGACCATCGCGATCGACGAGAAATACCGCCCGCGCGGCAGATTCAACGCAAAGTTTCGCAAGAATATGCTTTAGGCGTTCGAAATGGACTTCGCTGATGATGACGGGCGCGTCAGCCATTTTGGTGTGAGTCTTGTTGTAGAGAATCGGGGTAAGAGCGTGATCTTACGAGAAAGAGATTACATTAAAAATTTAGAAGGTGACAAGGCAGGTTTGCAGGAACAAACGCGCACTTTTTAAGTTACCACACGGATCAAAAGGGCTTCAAGTGTTTTTTCCTGTTTAACCACCTTGATACCAATGTCGATTCCGTACTCAGATTGCTCGTGAATTTCCTTCGGTGATATCATTCGCGTTTGCCATCGAGGCGATAGACCGATCTGTTGTCGGAGGGTCTTGAAGATTGGTCCGTCTGCTGCCTTCTCTTCATTTCTATGAGAAATCACGTCTTTTCAAGCCCGCGCGGCGGCCTCAGGACGGTCTCGATCGGGGGCGGAAACGGCTTGGCGACGCTCTTGTCCGGGCTAAAGTCGTTTGTCGGCGAGAAGAATGCTGATCCGGTGTGGATCAAAGACCTCGCCGCCGTCGTCGCGGTCTCGGACGATGGAGGAAGCTCGGGGAGGATCAGGGAAGAGCTTCAGATCCTGGCACCGGGCGATATCAGGAACTGCATGGTCGCGCTTTCAGAGGACTCTCATCTTCTGGCGCGGCTGTTTCGTTACCGGTTCACGGGAGAAGGGGAGCTGGCCGGACACAGTTTCGGGAATCTCTTTTTGGCGGCCCTTTCCGAAGTGACGGGAGATTTTGCAGAGGCGGTCAAGCTTTCATCGGAGATTCTTGTCAGCAAGGGTCACATCTACCCGGCGACTGTAGAGGACGTGAGACTTGTCGCAGAACTTGAAGGCGGGGAAGAGGTTTACGGTGAAACGAACGTCGGAATGTCTGGCAATTCGATCAAAAGGCTCAGGCTGGAACCTGAATCGTGCGAACCGCTTCCCGAAACGCTTGAAGCCATTCGCGAGGCGGATCTGATCACCGTGGGTCCGGGTTCGTTGTTCACCAGCCTTTTACCGCCCCTTCTTGTAGAGGGAGTTGCACCGGCGATCGCAGAGTCATCGGCCGTGAAGATATTCGTTTCCAACCTGATGACACAGCCGGGAGAAACGGACGGATTCACCGCTCTTCGTCACCTTGAGGTGATCGCCGCGCACGCCCCCGGAATATCGTTCGATTATCTGATTATTAACAACGAGCCGATCAAGTCAGATCAGGCCGAAAAGTACGGCGGAAAAGGCGCGCGACAGGTCGGTCTCGGCAACTCGATCTCCCAAGGCTCGTTTGAAGGTGTGAAAATCATCTATGATAATCTATTGGACACTGGGGAAAAGGTAAGGCACCACCCGGAAATGCTTGCGCGGAATATACTTGAGTGCGCTGCGAGCCTCCCTTCAGAAGACCGTTCGAGCGGAAAAGACCGTCGAATTACTGCCGACTGAGCGGAACTTACCGGGCACTATCCTATGCAGAACAAACCACTCGATGTGCTTATCCTGGCAGCCGGACTCGGCACGAGGATGCGGTCGGATATCGCGAAGGTCCTGCACAAGCTTGACGGGCGGCCTCTGATCAATCACGTCTGCCGGACGGCTGCCGCTCTGGCACCTCAAAAAGTCTATGTTGTCGTGGGTCATCAGGGCGAAGAGGTCCGGGAGTCTGTTCTCGAGGAGCTCGAAGAAGAGCATGTTGAATTCGTCTGGCAGAAAGAACAGCTAGGAACCGGAGATGCGGTGAATTCCGCGCGCCGGTTTTTAGAAGACAGAGATTCCGAGCTTCTCGTCCTTTCGGGCGATGTGCCGATGATCAAGGCAGAAACCCTGGCCGGTCTTGTTAGACAGCACCAGTCTCACAGGGGCAAGGGTGCTGCCTGCACGATCCTCTCGGTCGAAGTCGACGATCCGAAAGGATATGGGAGAATTATCAGGGATACGGCGGGGTTCTTTCTAAAGATCGCGGAGCAGAAAGACGGGAACGAAGCCGAGTTGAAGGTTCGCGAGATCAATGCCGGCATCTATTGTTTTGACACCCGTAAATTGTTCGACGCGCTCAGCAAAGTGAGCAATGACAACGCGCAAGGCGAATACTATCTGACGGACGCCCCTCGCGTTTTGAAAGACGCAGGCGAACCTGTGTCGATCTTCAAACTCAAAGACAGCTTTGAGATAGAGGGCATCAACGACAGGCGCCAGCTTGCAGATCTTGAGAGATCTATCAGGCGGCGCGCGATCAAACGCCTTATGCTCGACTTCGGCGTAACATTCATTGACCCGGACCGGACGTATGTCGGTGCATCGGTGACCATCGGAAGGGACAGCACGATTTATCCAAATGTCGTGCTTGAAGGCGAGACAAAGATCGGCGACGGATGCGTTATCAAGCCGGGAACGAGGATCGCAAACTCGAAGATCGGTTACGGAGTCGAGATTCGCGACAACTGTGTGATCGAGGACGCGGACATAGGAAACCGCTGCACGGTCGGACCGATGGCGCACCTTAGACCCGGTGCGGTGCTCGGGGACGGTGCGCGCATAGGGAATTTTGTCGAGGTTAAAAAATCGGTGATCGGCAGGAACTCGAAAGTGAACCACCTCAGTTACATAGGCGACGCGACGATCGGTGAAGACACCAACATTGGCGCCGGCACGATCACCTGCAATTACGACGGTAAGAACAAGCACCGTACGAACATCGGCGACCGTGTGAAGATCGGATCGGACACTATGCTCGTGGCTCCTGTTACTGTTGGAGACGATTCGGTTACTGGAGCAGGAACCGTGGTGACGAAGGATGTGCCTCCGAAGAAGCTTGTCGTAGGGGCGCCGGGAAGGGCGATCAGATCGCTGGCTTCTCCGCCTGAGGGCGAAGATGGATGATCGCACCTTGAATTTGCCGTGATGTTTCCGGTTGCGGGCGCTCGGAACAGAGATCAGGGTTGGACGTGAGATTGCTTCACTGGTACGAGTACGTCTTTTACAAGATCTACACTTGGGTCGGGAAGATTGCGGTTATTCCGATGGTTGATACATCCGCGGGTTTTTTCACCTCCGTCCTGTTCGGATTCAACTTGGGTAGTCTCGTGTGGGCAATTGGAGCAGTGCTCCCGAACAGTTTTAAGCCCTACGTAGGTCATTCGATCTTTTACTTGCTTGCCATATTGCTAGCAGTTTTCTCTTTTAGCTATTTCGTTTTTGAAAGAAGAGACCGTTGGCTGACGATCCTTGAGCGATTTGGCGATGAGTCAGAGCAAGGCGGGCGAAAGGGCTCTTTCGCAGTAATCGTTTACATCCTGACGACCTTGATTGTGCTTGTTGGAACAATGGTATGGAATGTTGCGACTTTTGCTTGATCCGCGGCAAGTCACTTAATGAAGTCCGAACTGAACTAATTTACGTTAGGAAGACTAGAGAAACATTGGAGTATTAGGTCTCTTAAAGAAGCATGTGTGGAATCGTCGGATACGTAGGAAATAAACAGGTCGTGCCGCTGATAGTGGACGGGCTTAGGAAGCTTGAATACCGCGGCTATGACTCCGCGGGAATAGCCGTCGTAGACGAGGAAAAGAGCCTTTCGATCCGCCGTGCGGAAGGGAAGCTCCGGAATCTCGAAGAAGCGATAAGGCTCGATCCGCTTGACGGAAATTACGGGATCGGACACACGCGATGGGCGACCCACGGCCGTCCGACCGAAGAGAACGCGCATCCGCATCGCGACTGCTCCGGAAGGATCGTCGTCGTTCACAACGGCATCATCGAGAATTACCTCGCGCTTAAAGAGATGCTTCGTGAGAAGGGGCACTCTTTCAAGACCGAAACGGATACTGAGATCGTCGCGCATCTGATCGAGGAGTATCAAAAGGAAGGGAACAGTTTTGAAGACTCCGTGCGGTTTGCGGCCGGCGACCTCAAGGGAATTTTCGCGCTTTCGATCATTTCAGCGGACGAGCCGGACAAGATCATCGCGGTGCGCGAAGGGCCACCTGTTGTCATCGGGCTTGGCGATGGCGAGTTCTTCGTCGCGTCCGACATTCCTGCGATCCTTCAGCACACGAGAGATGTTTTCTATCTGGGCGAACGCGAGATCGCGATTCTTACAAAGGACTCGGTTCGCGTGATGGATTTTGACGGCGACGCGGTAGAACCGACGAGGCAGAGGATCACCTGGGACCCGATCATGGCTGAAAAAGGCGGGTTCAAGCACTTCATGCTGAAGGAGATCTTCGAACAGCCGAGAGCCGTCAGGGATACTGTCCAGGGCCGCGTCTCGCTGGACGACGGAAAGGTTTATCTCGATGAGATGGACATCTCCGAGGAGGAATTCCAGGAGGTCACATCGATAAAGATCGCCGCGTGTGGCACTTCCTGGCACGCAGGGATCGCCGGCGAGTACATGCTTGAAGAGCTAGCTGCAGTCCCTGTCGAAGTCGATTATGCTTCGGAATTCAGATACCGCAAGCCTGTTCTCCGGGAAACGGATCTCCTGCTCGTCATATCGCAATCAGGCGAAACCGCCGACACGATCGCTGCGATGCGTGAGGCGAAAGCCGCAGGCTGCAAAGTGCTTGCGATCTGCAATGTGCAGGGTTCGATGATCACAAGGGAAGCGGACGGCACCATCCTGACGCACGCGGGTCCCGAGATAGGTGTCGCATCAACCAAGGCATTCACTTCGCAGATGATCGCGATCTATCTTTTCGCGCTCTATCTGGGCCAGCTTAAGGGTTTGATCTCGGAAGATGAGGCAAAACGTCACGCGCAGGAACTTGCGGAATTGCCGCTCAAGATCGAGCATCTGCTGAGCGACGCCGATTCGATCGAGGAACTGTCAAAGGAATTCTTCAGGTCGCAGGATTTTCTGTATCTGGGACGCGGCATCAATTTCCCGGTTGCATTGGAAGGCGCGCTGAAGCTCAAGGAGATCTCGTATATTCACGCGGAGGGATATCCGGCTGGTGAGATGAAGCACGGGCCGAATGCGCTCATCGACGAGGAACTACCGGTCGTTATAGTCAACACGCGGGAAGAAGGGAACGAGGACAGCGAGCTCAGGTACGAGAAGACGCACTCGAATATCGTGGAGGTCAAATCGAGGGACGGAATCATCCTCTCAGTGTTGACCGAGAACGACGAAATGAGTTCGGTCGTGTCTGATTTCGTGATCGAGGTTCCGGAAACGACCGACCTTCTTGCGCCTATACTTTCGGTGGTCCCGCTTCAGCTACTTGCGTATCACATCGCCGTGCGTCGCGGATGCGACGTGGACCAGCCCAGAAATCTGGCGAAGTCCGTGACCGTCGAATAGTTTCTGCATATCGCGGCCATTTAACCGAAAATTTACTCACGATAGCGCCCCTGTTGACCGGAATCGGTTGACAGGGGCCTTCCATTGATCTATTCTCCGTTCTTATTGAAAGCGACTTTCACTTCCATCAATTGGATGTTGTAAGACAGATTTCCGAAGACTCGCTTGCGCAGCGGGAAAACATGTTCGAGGAACGAATCAATGGATGCAGCAACTGAGAAGCAGACTGGCGGGCTAAAGGAGCGATATGCCAGATTTAAGAACGAGTATCCCGGAACGAGGATCAAAGATGCGGCGGTAGAGCTAGGAGTAAGTGAAGGCGAACTTCTGGCGACAACCGTCGGCGAGAAGGCGGTGAGATTGAAGCCTGATTTCAAGTCTCTTATGCACGATCTGCACAAGCTTGGCCGGGTGATGGCGCTGACAAGAAACGACGAGATAGTCCATGAGCGCAAAGGCGTGTACGAGAACGCCCAAACGGACCTGCCCCACGGGATGGCGCTATTTGTAAACCCGGACATCGATCTTCGAATCTTCACCAGCAACTGGCACTTTGGGTTTGCGGCCGAGGTCGAGAATCCGCGAGGGACGCTACGAAGTATCCAGATCTTCGACAAAGACGGTTCTGCTGTTCACAAGATCTATTTGACCGGCGACAGCGATCTCGAGGCTTACAACGATCTGGTGGACAGATTCCGCGATGAGGACCAGTCTGGCTCGCTTGAGGTGGAAGCCAAACCTGCTCCGCGTCCCGACCTGCCGGACAGTGAGATAGATGTTGAGGGATTCAGGAAAGCGTGGTCTGAACTTAGAGACACACACGACTTTTTCCCTCTCTTGAGGCAATTCAAGGTCGGGCGGCGTCAGGCGCTTCGTCTTGCCGGTGGAGAATTCGCCCGTGAAGTCCCCGCAGACAGCTTTAAGTACCTTCTGACCGAAGCTAGCGACCGGAAGGTCCCGATAATGGTCTTTGTCGGAAATGACGGGATCATTCAAATCCACTCAGGAGAGGTCGAGAACGTGCTGGAAGCAAGAGGCTGGTTCAACGTGATGGACGAGGACTTCAATCTCCACATCGATCAGGACAATGTCGCTTCGGCGTTTGTGGTTCGAAAGCCGACCGAAGACGGGACCGTTACAAGCCTCGAACTCTTCAATAAAGCCGGCAGGGACATCGCATTGTTCTTCGGGAAACGAAAGCCCGGAATCCCGGAAAGGGAAGACTGGCGCAAACTGATCGCGGACCTTGAGGAAGAGTTCTCGGGATAGACAGTAAAAGAGCCGGGCCAACAGGAACCCGGCTCTTTTTGATAAAGCGGGATCAGGGGCCCGCTTTAGCGTTGGATTGTTTACCGAAACAGTTACGACCGTACCGGCGGATCTTCTTCCTCGACCTCTTCTTCGTCGACTTCTTCCTGCTCTTCAGCGCTTACGATATCGCCTTTTTCCGCACCGATCTGGACTTCCCAGGTCTTACCTTTCTTGTCCTTGATGTAAAAGATGTAGTCAGTGACGTTTCCTTCGTCGTCCTCGATCGAGAACTCGTCCTCAACAGTTCCTTCAACCTTCTTGAGGGCGATCTTTCTCGCCTGTTCCAGTGTGATCTTGGCATCGGATGCCGAGACGTTTTCGGACGCGAAGTAACACACCGATACCAAAACTGCCGCAACTACTGCCAGCAGTACGAACTTCCTCGAACTATGCATAGTTGAACCTTGGCGGTCGTGAACCGCAGGCCGTCTCGCGGGCCTCGCGCGTGAATCTTCTAACAGACGGAATATACAGAGGGGAAGATAAACGAGAGATTAATTATTTGGCCGGCGGTCGATCTTTGCATGATTCTTCGGGAGCGCGAGCCGAAAGTGTGTAGACCGCGGAGCGCTTGCAACGAGGTCCAACGCGCCGCCGTGCAGTTCAGCTATTGAACGTGCAATTGAAAGGCCCAGACCGGCTCCAGATCCGCGTGAATCCGTTTCGTTGTGGGAGCGGACCTTGTCGGCCCTGTAGAAACGCTCGAATACCTTTTCGGAATCTTCACCCGTTATCTCGGAGCCGGTGTTCGAAACATCGACCTGACAGATGCCGTCCGATTCGCTGCATTCCAGCAGAATCCGGCTTCCTGGCTCCGAATACTTTACCGCGTTGTCGAGTAGGTTTGCGATCACCCTCCGGACAAGCGATTCGTCTCCGACGATCTGCAAACCCTGCTTTGCTTCGATCTCCAGACGGGCGTTCTTTCGCTCGGCAAGAGTACGGAACGAGCGGGCGCACTCCGACGCGGCCTCGTCCAGAAAGAACTTATTTTCCTCCAGTTTCAAGGCACCCGAGTCCGCACGTGCGAGTATGAAAAGGTCATCTACGATACGGGAGAGCCTTCTAGCTTCCTGCCCGATTATCTCAAGCGATTCCCTGTACTCTTCCGGGTCCCGATCCGGCACCTGTAGCGAAACATCCGATTCGCCCCGGATGATCGACAAAGGCGTCCTCAGCTCGTGAGAGGCATCAGCCATAAAGCGCTTTTGCTGACCAAAGGCCTCTTCAAGCCTGTCAAGGACTCCGTTGAAGGCGTTGGCTAGATTTGAAAGCTCGTCATCTTCGGATCGTCTCGGGAGTCTCTCTGCAAGGTTGCTTGAGCTTATCTCCGAAGCCTTTTCGGCCATCTCACCTACCGGCCGCAGGCTTCGCCCGGCTAGATAAAAACCTCCTCCGAACGCCAGCAGGAGTGCAAAAGGGACGGCGGCGGCGATCATCAGGCGAAGGTAGCTCAAGAGCTCAAGCTGTGTTCGAAGTGGTCTGACTGCCACTGCATAGTACTTCTTCTTCAGAACCTCGAACGATTTGCCAAACACGCGGACCTCGGGTTCACCCGGGACCTGTATGGTTAAAAACCCTGATCCTTCCGAGGCGGCTTCGATCGCCTGGTTTGCGGGGAAGTGCTCGCGGTCCATATCGAAAGGAGTGACCGAAGGGTCTTCGATCCGTTGGCCCTGCGGACTGATAGACACGACGTTTGCCGACTCATCGACGACGGCAAAGACGATAAACTGAAATCTGAAGTCTTCGAGAACCTCGGGAAAGACATCCTTCGCCGGTCTTGCTCCGCCCTGAAGCCGGGTCTTGCTCTGGATGGTTGTGATCAACGCGTTAGCTGAGTCTTCGATGGAGTCGTCTGCAAGTCCCCTTACTGTTCGGTCGATCGCAAAATAGAAGATACCTCCGAAAACCGCTAAAGCGAGCGCGAGCGCGGCTGCGTACCAAACGGTCAGGCGAAATCGTATCGAGGTGAAGATCATACTGCTTCCCGCCCATCACTTTCTTCGCTCACAAGGATGTAGCCCGCGCCGCGCCTCGTTTGCAGGGAAGGATCGTCGATTCCGTCGAGCAGTTTGCGGCGAAGCCTGTTCACGTATACCTCGATCAGGTTTGAGAAAGGATCGAAATTTTCGTTCCAGACGTGCTCCGAGATCTCTTCACGGCCGATGACGCGTCCTGCGTTCCGGGCAAAATACTCGAGCAATGCATATTCCTTTGTAGTAAGGTCGATCGCCTCGCCTTTTCCGTATGCGGTCTGGCTTCTTGTGTCGACCTCTAGATCGGCTATGCGGATCGTCGACGCGATCATCTCGCCGCGCGGACGGCGAAGAAGGGCCCGGACCCTTGCAAGCAGTTCTCCGAACTCGAAGGGTTTGGTCAGATAGTCGTCGGCTCCCTTATCGAGACCGGCGATCCTGTCTTCCACGGCATCGCGTGCGGTCAGCATCAGCACAGGCACGTCGATCTCCGAGGACCTGAGGTGTTCGCAAACTTCGAATCCGTCTCTTACGGGGATCATCACATCAAGGATTACGAGGTCGTAATCGTTTACTTCCGCGCTATGGATCGCGGAGTCCCCGTCTGAAACGCGGTCCACCGCATAGGCATTTTCCTTTAGTCCCTTTGATATGAACCGTGAGATCCGATCGTCATCCTCGACCAGTAATATGCGCATTCTGACGGCTCCCTGAAACCGTGAAGTGAAATGAGATTGCGTAATGATAAACGTAAATTCCGGGTTTACAAGCGGAATTACAGTGCACTGATTTGGTATTCTCGTAAGAGCCAGTATATGAAAGCTCTCAGATTCAACGGACGATCGCTTGCCCTCGATGAAGTAGCAGTTCAGAAGAAGGAACAGGAGGCGTTGATACGCGTGTCCAGTTCAGGGATCTGCAATACCGATCTTGAGATAGTGCGGGGCTACGCGGGATTTACCGGCACGATCGGCCACGAGTTCGTAGGAGTGGTCGAGGAGTCTCCTGAAGATCCGGCCTTGGTGGGCAAACGGGTCGTTGGCGAGATAAACGTCGGATGTAATGCCTGCGACCTTTGCCGGGACGGCGACCCGAGGCACTGCGAGAAACGAACCGTTCTCGGAATCTCGGGACGGGACGGATGCCACGCCGAGTTCGTAAACCTTCCGGTCAGAAATCTGATCGAGGTTCCCGACAACGTACCGGACCGGATGGCGGTTTTTGCCGAGCCGCTTGCCGCCGCATACGGGATCACGCAACGAGTGGAGGTCGAACCCGGGATGACGGCGGCAGTCATCGGCGACGGGAAACTGGGGATCTTGTGTGCCTGGAGCCTTGCCGGAAAGCTCCAACATCTTTATCTGATAGGCAAGCATCAGAGCAAGCTAAACACAGCCGCCAAGGCGGAAATTGAAGGCATTTTGCTGGACAAGGCCGAAAAGCTGGGACGCAGGTTCGACATCGTTGTAGAAGCAAGTGGATCGGATTCGGGGCTTGAAACAGCATTGAAACTACTAAGACCAAAGGGCACTCTCGTGCTGAAAACCACTATTCACGGAAAGGTCGAGTGGGAGCCCTGGAAGGTGGTCGTCGACGAGATCACTGTAGTTGGATCTCGATGTGGAAGACTTGCACCGGCACTCGAGCTTCTCTCAGAGGGTAAGGTCGATCCGACCCCGTTGATATCGGAGGAATATGGCATCGGCGAAGGATTGCGAGCCTTTGAAAGTGCCTCTTCGCCGGGCGTGATGAAAGTGCTTCTTAGGATGTAGTCGGTGGTCGGGTAACAAAATACCGGCAACTACGTAAATATTGTCTTAACCCTTTCGGCAATCTATACTCGGTCAACGCGGCCGTATGCCGAGCGAAACAGAACCAAGGAGACGCAGTAATGTCCAAGTTGACCAGGGAGACCTCTCAAAAGAACCTTCTTCGCGAGTTATGGATCGGCAGCCTGTCGATGATACTTCTGGCGCTAACTTCGGGTGCCGTCGTGGCACAGACGCCGGAGGTCATAACGAACGCGAGCAGCCCGGCAGTTTCGCCGGAACAGCTTTCTGCATCGTTCGCAGAGGTCGCACGGGTGGTTGAACCGGCAGTGGTCAACATCGATACGAAAGGAAAAGTTCCCGACGTACAGGTTGAGGGCGACGGCGAGGGAGAGGACGACATTCTGGAGTTTTTCCGCCGAAGACTTCCTTCGCGGCCCAGTTACGCTGTAGGCAGTGGATTTGTCGTGGATCCGAAAGGGTACATTCTTACCAATTATCACGTAGTTGAGGATTCGTCGCGGATCACTGTGCGCCTGCAGAATGGCGACGAACACGTCGCGAAGATCGTCGGCGCTGATGAAGAGACCGACCTTGCAGTACTGAAGATCGAGGCCGGTGACTCACTTCCTTATTTAAGATTCGGCAACTCCGATGCGGCACGCATCGGCGATTGGGTCCTCGCCGTCGGTTCGCCTTTCGGGCTCGCCCGGACGGTGACGGCCGGCATCATTTCCCAGACAAAGAGGGAGACGCCTTCAGGAAATCCGTTCCAGAGATTTATACAGACCGATGCAGCGATCAACCGCGGAAACTCCGGTGGACCGCTCGTGAACCTGCGAGGTGAGGTGATCGGCGTGAACTCGCAGATCGCTACTTCGACCGGCGATTACAACGGCATCGGTTTCGCGCTCCCGTCGAACGAGGCGGAATACGTATATAAACAGATCCTAAATTCCGGAAAGGTCAGACGGGGGTATCTCGGTGTGTATCTGGATTCGGTCCAGAAAGAGTTTGCAGATGTATATGGCCTCCCGGAGGCAAAAGGCGCGATCATAACCTCGGTTCGCGATCAGGAAGGTGCCGCCTATAAGGCCGGCCTTGAGGGCAACGACATAATCGTTTCGGTAGACGGGAAGACCGTTGAAAGCGCCCAGGACTTGATCTCAAAGATCGCTTCTATAGAACCCGGCAATGATGTAGTGATCGGCTATCTTCGCGAGAAAGGCAATAAGCTGGAAAGCCGTACAGTTTCGGTCCAGCTGGACGAGCGGCCCTCAACGGATCTCGTTGTTGAAGAAAATGAAAGAAGAAGCCTTCCTGTTGAGGAAAGGGCAAAGCAGTTCTCGCCGCTTGGACTCACGCTTTCCGAGATGAACCCCAATTTCAACCGGACGTTCACACACAGAGGCGTGAAACTCGGTGAGATCTTCGAAAGTAACGACCTTTCCGGACTCATAGTCCGGAGCGTGGATCCGGCCAGTTTTGTGTCGGATGTGAAAGATTCAAGCGGTCGTCCGGCTCTAAGCGAGGGTGATTTGATTCACCGTTTGAATCGCGTTAATGTTACTGATCTTGATACTTTCAACAGGATAGCGGACCGTCTCAAGAAGGGATCCCCGGTGGTGATACACGTAGCGACCTATGACAGAAGATCGAGGACGGTCGTACCTAGGATCGTACAGTTCACGATTCAGTGATCTAACATAAAACAGGACATCAAGGACGGCAACGCTGGATCACGGATCCCGTTTCCGTCCATTATTTTTTGGGAATTCGATATGGCAAAAGCTAAAGCTGCGAAAGGCAATAAAGAGGCAAGAAGATCAGTGACCAAGTACTTCAATTACATAGGCGGAGAATGGGTGAAGTCCTCTTCCGGTGAATGGTTCGACAACGTGAACCCGGCGGACACGAGCGACATCGTCGGGCAGTTTCCGAAGTCGAACGAGGAAGACGTTGACCGTGCGGTCGCGGCTGCGAAAGAATCCGCGGGCAGGTGGAGAAGAACTCCTGCACCGAAACGGGCGGAGCTCTTGTTCAAGCTTGGTGAGATCCTACGCGAGAACAAACAGCAGTATTCGGAGGATATGACCCGCGAGATGGGAAAGGTCCTCAGCGAGACAGGCGGAGATGTTCAGGAGGCCATCGACTGCACGTATTACACAGCCGGCGAGGGAAGAAGGCTTCACGGTTTTACGACCAAGGCCGAGATGCCCAACAAGTATGCGATGTGCGAACGTCAGCCGGTAGGACTTTGCGGGCTAATCACGCCCTTCAATTTCCCGATGGCGATCCCTTCGTGGAAGTTGATCCCAGCTCTTGTTTGCGGAAATACCGTCGTCATCAAGTCTGGCGAAGACGTCCCGCTTTCGACGATCAACCTGGTAAAGGCCTGCGAGGAAGCAGGAATTCCGAAGGGCGTCGTAAACGTGGTTAACGGCTTCGGCGAAGCGGGCGCTGCGCTGGTAGGACACAAAGACGTCAGGCTGATCTCATTCACGGGTTCTACAGATACGGGAAGGATAATCGCCGAGCAGTGCGCTCGCGACAACAAGATCGTCTCGCTCGAAATGGGCGGCAAGAACGCGATCATCATAATGGACGACGCAGATCTTGAGAACGCAGTTGAGGGTTCTCTCTGGGGTGCTTTCGGTACGTCCGGCCAGCGATGCACCGCCTCTTCAAGGCTTATCGTGCACAAGAAGGTCTACAAAAAGTTCGTCAAGATGCTTGTCGATCGAGTCGGCAAACTGCGGGTCGGAAATGGGCTCGACAAGAAGACGGACGTCGGGCCCGTGGTCAATCAGCAAGCGCTGGAAAAGATCCTCGGATACATTGCGATCGGAAAGAACGAGGACAAGGCTAGGCTCGCGATCGGCGGCGGCCACCTCACGAGGGGCAAGTACAGGAACGGCTATTTTATCGAGCCGACAGTGTTCAGCGATGCTTCCAGAGACATGCGCATCTCGCAGGAGGAGATATTCGGTCCGGTAACGACCGTGATCCCTTTCAATGATCTCGAGGAGGCCATCGACATCGTCAACGACGTCAAGTACGGTCTCTCGTCCGCGATCTACACTCAGGACGTCAATCAGGCGTTTCACGCGATGCAGGAGCTCTACACAGGGATCTGCTACATCAACTCGGCGACGATCGGTGCAGAGGTGCACCTGCCGTTCGGAGGCACGAAGGGAACTGGGAACGGGCATCGCGAGGCTGGCACTCAGGTGCTCGACATTTTCAGCGAATGGAAAGCGATCTACGTCGATTATTCCGGTCGTCTTCAGAAGGCACAGATCGACGAAGTCGAGATCTGAGACCCGGACCTTGTCGCATCTGAATAGAGCAAAGACCCGTGGAAGGCCGTGTATTCCTCGGGTTTTTGTGATTTAATATCCATCACAAATCCACAATTTAATAGGTAAATTTATGAAGATCGGATTGCCAAAAGAGATCAAGGATAACGAGTACCGTGTTGGTCTCGTTCCGGCGGGCGTCAGGGCGCTGACGGATGCCGGCCACAACGTTTTTGTAGAGCGCCACGCGGGTCAGGGTTCCGGGTTTGAGGACGAAGCCTTTGTCGACGCCGGCGCAAAGATCCTGGAGTCAGCTGACGATATATGGGCCGAAGGCGACATGATCGTAAAGGTGAAGGAGCCCATCGCTCCGGAATATCCGAGAATGCGCGATGGCCAGCTCTTATTTACTTATTTGCACCTTGCTCCGGAATTTGAGCTCACAAAGCAGATGCTTGAGCGGAAGGTGACCGGTGTCGCGTACGAAACGATCACAGACAAGGAAGGAAGGCTCCCGCTCTTGACCCCTATGTCCGAGGTCGCAGGTCGGATGAGCGTTCAGGTCGGCGCTACATATCTTGAGAAGATGAACGGCGGTCGCGGCATTCTGCTTGGTGGCGTTCCCGGCGTGCCTGCGGCGGATGTTGTGATAATCGGCGGCGGCGTTGTAGGGACGGAGGCGGCCAAAATGGCAGTCGGTCTTGGCGCCCACGTTACGATCATCGACAAGAACCTGGACAGGTTGCGGGAACTGGACGACATCTTCCTTTCGAAGATCCAGACACTTGCCTCGAGCCGGTATCAGATCCACGAAGCCATTTCGCATGCGGATCTCGTGATCGGCGCGGTCCTGATCCCCGGCGCATCTGCTCCAAAGCTGATCACGCGGGACATGCTGAAAGACATTCCCAATGGAGCGGTTCTCGTGGACGTTGCAGTCGATCAGGGCGGATGTTTCGAGACCACAAGGGCGACCACCCACTCGAACCCGACCTATTACGAAGAAGGCGTGCTTCATTATTGCGTAGCGAACATGCCGGGAGCGGTTCCGAGAACCTCTACCTTTGCTCTTACGAATGCGACCCTTCCGTATGCACTTGCGCTTGCCAACAAGGGTTTCGAGAGGGCAATTGCGGACGATTCCGGTTTGGCCGAAGGCGTCAACACTTACGGCGGCGCACTTACGTATGAAGCTGTGGCGACTTCGCAGGACCTTGAATACACTCCACTGTCGTCTTTGATCGGCGACGCGGCGGCAAGCGCGTAAACTTCCAGAACTCCAAATGCTAAACGCCCGCATTTGCCGGATTGACTGAAGCCGGCGGTGCGGGCGAAGCATTTTAGCGTGGTAACAGAGCTTGCGTGCGAAAGTACCGCCTGAGAGAATCAAAGCGATGTACGAATTCGCCGTTACACCGGCAATAACACAGCTCAGGAGGCCCGGGGTGACCATCGACTCGGTCTCTTCAGGAAGCATAGCGGACGAGATCGGCCTCGAGTCCGGGGACCGGATCACAAAGGTCAACGGCCGCGCTGTACGCGATTACCTCGACTTCCGGTTCCAGACGTCCGGCGAGGTCGAGATGATCTTCCTCGTAAAGAAGGTCGGCGGCGAAACGTGGGAAGTCGACCTTGAACGGGACGAGGGAGAAGACCTCGGAATCGAGTTTGAACAGATAATCCCGCGACAGTGTGCCAACGAGTGTATCTTTTGTTTCTGCAAGGGGAACCCCGAGGACGCCCGACCCTCGCTCTTTGTCCGCGACGAGGATATCCGGCTGTCCTTTCTCTACGGAAATTACACGACGTTGTCCTCGGTTACCGAGGCCGAGATGCAGAGGATCATCGAGCAGAGGCTGTCTCCGCAGTATGTATCCGTGCATTCGACGGACGTAAAGACAAGAGCTTACCTCCTCGGGGTTGAGGAGAAGCAAGCGGACATCTCGGACAAGATTGAAAGGCTTCTTGAGAACAATATCGAGATCCACGCCCAGGTCGTGCTTTGCCCGGAGATCAACGACGGCAAGGTGCTTGAAAAAACACTTCGCGACCTTGCCTCAAAACATCCAAAAGTCGTTTCGACCGCTGTCGTGCCAGTCGCACTCACTCGCTACAACAAGGACGAGAGGCTTACAAAGGTGACTCCTGAGTTTTGCCGAAAGACGATAGAAGAGGTTGGTCGGCTGCAGGAGGAGTTTCGCAAGTCGCTCGGAACGACTTTCGCTTTTCTTGGCGATGAGATCTATGTAAAGGCCGGCGTGCCGATCCCGTCGCGTTCGCACTACGGCGAGTATCCGCAGATCGAGGACGGCGTAGGGATGATCCGGACATTCGAAGAGGAATTCGACGAGATGCTCGGGCAGATAGGCGGTTCGCACGTGAGGAAGTCTGGAGGTTTGGGAGAACGGCATCCAAGAGTTCATGAGCTGGCGATCGCTCCGGAAGTGACAAATTCCGATGACCTTCCAGATTCTTTGAATGGCACGATCTTCACAGGAGAGATGTTCGCGCCGTTCCTTCGCGCAAAGATCCAGGAATTGAACAGACACGTCGGATCATCACTCCGGGTCGTTGCTGTGCCAAATACTTACTTTGGCGGAGATGTGTCGGTCGCCGGCCTGCTCTCGGGACAGGATTTCCTGGCAGTTAAGGATCTGGCGGAAGGCGACTTCGTCATAATACCGCCGGCGGTAATCAAGTCCGATGAGCCCATCCTTATCGACGGAATGCCGTTTGAGGATCTCAGGTCGCAGTTCAGTCGCCCTGTTCTTGCTGTGGATATACAGGCAGTCGTAAGGGCACGGTTTGCGGGCGACGCGGGGCTGGGGCTGCATGAATAGACCGAAGAGGAGAGCATGCCGATGCTGACAGCGGGAGACGGCGGACGTCTGAAAATAGGGAAGATAATTGCGATCGTGGTCACGCTGATGGTAGCAATACCTTTTGTGGTGGTCGGAATCGGTTTTATCATTGCAGGCGCAACCGCCGATCCATCGGCGGTGACCGACGATGGCTTTAGCCTGAGCATCTTCTTTTACATCATGGGCGGGGTCTTTCTCGCCGTGGCAGCGAGCTCGATCCCTATTCTTGTCGTGATCCTCTGGGTATTCAGCTATTTTGCCAAGGGGCTCAAACAGAAACAGGAAACCCTGAAGGAGCTCCAGGAGCGAGGTCTGAAAGGAACTGCCACCGTGGTCGAACTAATCGACACGGGAATGCTGGTCAATTACAACCCCCGCGTGAATATCGTTCTGGACGTCGTTGTTGAACGACAGGCGCCATACCGCATCAAGAAGACCGAGACAATTCCGATGACAAGACTGCCTCAGATCCAGCCCGGCCAGACGATCGAGGTTCTCGTGGATCCGAACGACCGGCAGAACCCCGACCGGGTTTTGATGATGCTGAAGTAGTGGATCGTGAATAGGCTCGTGCTTCGCACGAATTTCGAAGCGCTACGCGATTTCAGATTCCAAATTTCAGATTTCAGAATCGTGCTTCGCACGAATATCAAATTTCAGATTTCAAATTTCAAAGAAGAGCAGTATCTTGTTCCTGTCTCCTGTCTCCTGTCTCCTGTCTCCTGTCTCCTGTCTCCTGTCTCCTGTCTCCTGTCTCCTGTCTCCTGTCTCCTGTCTCCTGTCTCCTGTCTCCTGTCTCCTGTCTCCTGTCTCCTGTCTCCTCAGTCTCGCCCTCCGAACATCTCGTCAAACAAGACCTCCTCTCCAACAGGAGTATCGGCTTTTCTTTTGATCACTAGATTCCCGTCCGAGATCGATGCGTCGAGTCCGGCATCGCGAAGGCAAGCATCGATCGGAACTGTTCCGGCACCATAGACCCTCTCACGGAGGTCTTCTACTGATCCGGGCGCTAGTTTTTCGATCCGCGAAGTCAGGTCGTTTCGCGAGTATCCGCTCCCCGAACCTCCGAAATCTGAAAAGAGGCCTTTGATGACATCGTCCAGGCTTTGTTCGCCGCGGCTTTTCTTCCTTATGGCGACATCGCGGCAGATCCCCTCGAAGAGCCCGCCTCCATAGACCATTCCCCAATGAGCGTGCTTCTCATCGCCTGAACTGACCTCGGAAATGGATCGCTTTCCGAACGCGTCGTCTTGTCTGTACCGTTGATAGAAAAGCCCGTTCATCACCTCGAAGAGTTCCTGTTCCGAAATTGCTCCCGTATTTCGCAGGGCTTTAATCGTGTAGAAGTTCGAAACCCCTTCTTTGAACCATTCCTCGCTGAAAGACTCGGGGAAGAACGATTTGCCGTTCCAGAGGTGAAAGAACTCGTGAGCAAACAGGAATCGGGAGATCGTTTGAGACATCAGACCCCCCGAAGGATTCATGATCATCGAAATGTGGTTTCCGATCACTTCTCCGTCGGTCGTGTCACCCTTGTTAATGACGACGAGGACCTTATCAAGGCGCGAACCGGGAGGAGGTTTCGGCACCCCTCCCATCAGGGTGACGTAGTATTCCAGCACGCCTTTTGCGAGGTTCGAGAACTCTGTTTCCTGATCAGCGACCCCGGGGCCACCGATCGCGAACTCTAGCTCGAACCCGTCCCTTTGAAACCTGAATGATTTGTAATCGCCTGCGAAGAACATCGACTCGGTCAGATCGTTATTGTTATCAGCAGAGAACGAATTTTCGCCTGTCGATCGCCAGGAACCGGACACTCGCCAGTCTTTCGGGAGATCGAAGCTGATATCGATTCCCGTCCTGTTCTCGCCGTTCATCACCGCGAAGGCCCGACCTACCGAAAAGACACCCCATTCCCTTGCATAGGCGGCACCATCGATCCCGGGCGGCCATTCGAACTTTTCGTGTTCAAGGGCAATCGCGTAGTCGATCGATACTCTCTCACCTTTCCCGGCGGACACCGTCCATCCTTCGTCCGATTCGACGACCTCAACGCGCTGACCGTTCGAAATCCGCACCTGAAGATCCCTAACGAATGCCGCCCAACGTTTGGGTATCTGCGAAGCACCGATCTCGGCGATATAGAGCCGGTTGTCTTCCAAAGTCAACTCGGCCGATACTTCGATCACGTTTCGCTCGGGATCGATCTCGAGCGTGTAGATTGTTTTGTCTGTTGTGCCGCTCGCGAACGCGAGCACCGAAAGAAGAAGGACCGCCGAAGCGATCCGAAGTGTATGCGTCATCATAACCCTCCGACGAAGGGAAACAACGAGTCGAGGGCTCGAAAAGTTCGGAGAGCGGTTTCGAGTTTAAGAAAAGTCGTGCGGAGTACTGAGTCGGCTTCCACGGATCTCAGATTGAATGTCGTCCTGCGGACGAATGCCAAATGCCAGATTACAGATCTTGGACAAGAGAATTTTCATCCTCCTGTCTTCTGTCGCCGCTGCGCGGCTAAAGATCAATGTTGTGCACCCGTTCCGTGAGTGGCGCCCTTCGGGTTTTCCCACTCCTGAATGCATATGACCGCTATGCGGCCGCGAACCAATGATTTCTGTCCCCCGTCTCCCGTCTAATTTGCAAGCGCCTTCAATTTGATCTCGAACATCTTCGACCAGTTCTTGCCCGTCACAAAGATCCTGTCGCCGGCCGGGTCATATGCGATTCCGTTCAGAGTGTTCTCTGCGTTCCTGGCGATGTCATCAGGCGAGATACCGCCGAGGTCGATCCAGCCCGCGAGTGCTCCTGTCTTTGGATCTATCCTCGCGACATGATTCGGTTTTCCGATACGCTCGGAGTGCCAGATATTGGCCCAAATCTCTCCCTTTACCCATTCAAGCTCGTTGATGCTCATCAGGGGACGACCGTTTTCGTCCTTCACGACGATGGTCCTTACCGTTTCGTAGTTCTCGGGGTTCACGACCCGGATAACGTGCGTACCGTCGCTGTGATACAGCTGTTTTCCATCCGTCGCAAGCCCCCAGCCCTCTCCGCTGTATCTGAACTCGCGGACCTTCTCAAAGCTTTCAAGGTCGTATACAAACCCGATCCCGGACTGCCAGGTCAGCTGAAACACCTTGTCGCCAAGAAGCACGATGCCTTCGCCGAAGAACTCGTCGTCAAGGTCCACTTTCTTTAGTACCTTTCCCGATTCGATCTCGACTTTCCTTAGGGACGACATACCTTTTTGCCCGGTGCTTTCGTAGAGGAAGCCGTCGTGGAAAAAGAGTCCTTGTGTAAATGCCCGCGGGTCATGGGGATAGGTCTTTATGACGTCGTATCCGTAAGAAGGTAGAGTGGATGAGCCGGAGGAAGGACTCGTCACGATTGCGGGTCCCTCCGAGCCGGCACCGTTGCAGGCGAACAGGAAGGCCGCGATGAATGATGTTACCAAAAGCTTCATTGTAAGGTTCGTTTCGAAGAAATGCCTCATCTTTCCAGGGCCCGCTTTATCGCTTTTTTGAAGCTGGAAGCGGAAAGCGTTCTGATCTTGTAGCCGTTAACAAAGATCCCGGGCGTGCCGGTCACTCCGTAGCTCTTGCCGTCACTGATGTCCTTTCTGATTTCTGACGCCAGCTCGGGGTCATTTATGTCCCGCTCGAACCGTCCGAGGTCAAGGCCTGCCTCGTCGGCATATCGGCTCAGCGATTCGCGATCGAGTGCGTCCTGGTTATTGTAAAGCAGTTCGATGTATTCAAAGAACTTACCCTGTTTCTTCGCAGCCTCGGCAGCTACTGCCGCCTGGAATGCGTGTTTGTGAATGCTCTCGAGCGGAAAATCCCTGACCACGAGCCTTACGTTGGCCCCGAATTCCTTTATGACCTGCTTGATGATCGGATGGACCCCGGCGCAGGCGGGGCACTCGAAGTCACTGAACATCACGACCGTCACTTTGGCGTTTGCCCTGCCGAGGAAGGGATCATCGTCCGGAAGCACCGCCTGGACATAGGGAGTAACTTCATTGACGAGAAAGATGACGCGGTATTTCTTGTAGAGACGTGACCGGAGATCGCTTTCGAGCTTCTCTCTTTCGCCGTCCGAAAAGTCTTTCATCTTGCCCGTGATCTCCTGGGCGATGAACTCGCTTGTCGCGATCCCGAGGCTTTCTGCTTCCGATGTGTAAACTGCGGCATCGACCACTTGTGTCACCGACTGAATAACAGCATCGGTAATGTTGGCCTCCATTTCATAGAGCGCAAGGCCGTTTCGACGTTCATAATCCAGATAGATAACGGTGATGTCGTCAATGGTCGCGATCACGTCCTTACGAAGCAGTCCCGGATCGTTTATGTTCTTGCCGTACGTGATCTTGTGTCCTGAGCGCAGTTTGTCGATGAACTTCGCATATCGTTCCCGCTCTGTTTCCTTCTTGATGAAATCAACGATGTCGGCACGGACCCTGACAAGCGGAACATCGCCGATCTGGTCTTTGTTCTCTTCGTAAACTCGTTTGATTTCGTCTTCTGTGGGGTCGGGCAGATCTGTGGAGACTTCCGCCTCCACAAGAGCTTCGACGGTCGTACTTCTCTTCGCGGCTTCAAGCTCCAGGATCTTTCTGTCGATCTGTTGTTCGAGAAGTTGTTTGCGCGCTGCGAGAAGCCTCGAAGGGAGGGCAAGCCACGCTTCAGCTATCGAGGGCTCTAGATCCTGAGCCGTGATCGTGCGTCCACCTATCGCCGCCAGCGCTTCCGTTGCTGGGGTCTGGGCGAATGCGGAAGCCGCCGCCGAGATCGCAATCGCAAGAGTGATCGTAATTCTTCTGTTCATCTGTCTGAAATTCGTATGTCTTTCCTCGCCACTCTCACCGCCTCACGTGAGGACGGCTTTCCGAACACGCCAGGATGAAGGATCTTTGCAAGGATTTCAGCGCCGTCAACGACACGGGGTCCGGGTCTTGAGAAATATGCGCTCGCGTCGAGTGCCCATACATTGTTCTCGCGGATAGCCGGAAGATCTGCCAACGCAGACGGGAACTCGGTTCTCTCCAACTGCTCAAGGATGTCCGATGTTGAATAGCCGCAGGGGATCAGGACCATTACTTCCGCCTTCGATTCTGCAAGAGCTTCGAAAGTTGTTGTCACGCTTTTTTTACCTGTTTCACCAAGGACGCAGATACCACCGGCCGCTTCAACCTGCTCGGGCACCCAGTGTCCCGGGGCGAAAGGCGGCTCGAGCCACTCAAGCATCAGCACCGAGGGTTTTTCGTTCAGAGCCGAAGAACTTTCTCTGAGGGAATCTAAACGCCTTCGAAGATTCTTGACTTCCTCAGTGGCCCTGTCTCGCACGCCCGCCAGTTCACCGACCTCCAGTATGTTCTCAAATATGTCGGAAACAGTGTTCGGTTCAAGCGAGACGACGGTAGCGTCTGCCGTATAGCGTCGGGCTGCCCGGCGGACGGTCTTGTAGCTCACCGCACAAACTTCGCAAAGCTCCTGAGTGACTATCAGTTCAGGGTCGATCTCAGAAAGGGACTGCTCATCGAGTTCGTAGATCGATCCGTGGCCGTCGAGGCTTGTTCTGACGGCGTGATCGATCTCCTTGCTTGTCATCCGTCCGTGATCGATCCGGCTCGCGGTCAGGTGAGGTTTCTCACTCACGCCCGGAGGGTAGTCGCATTCGTGCGTCACTCCGGCCAAGCGATCCTTCAGCCCGAGCGCACAAACGATCTCGGTAGCTGAAGGCAATAGCGAAACGATCTTTCCCGATCCTTTTTGAGAGTTCATTTTGCGGTTCTACGGCCCGAGGGGCGCTGACGACGATACTCCATATACTAGCAAATCCGTGAGCGGTGGGCAGACCTCCAAACCAGGCAAGCGGGATGGATTTTCTCTTGCAAAAGGAATTTGCGCTTTGTTATAGTAAACAGTGTCGCGCAATGTTGAACATTGCCAAACATCATACCTTCACAATTCCGCTATCCGGCCAGGCAAACGGCGAGTGGAACAGATCAAGACCTAAAACCAAATCTTCCAAATCGGCGCGTGGCGACCGGATCGTCCTGCGCTCCGTCGCTTGATCGGTGCTTCAGATCCGATTCTCGCAAAGGGCAATACAATGACAACTAGAGAAACCGTATCCTTAAAGGCTTACGTAGTCGCATTTTTGATCCTCGGCCTGTTCTGGGGCTTTGTTCCCGTTTCTCCAATAGTCCGGGGTCAAATTTCGGGAAAAGAGGCTTCGTCCAACGTAACTGGAGCTGTTAATTCTGTTCGAACAGAAAGCGTGGTCTTCAGAGACGAATTACAAGCCCTCTCGAAGGCAGAGTTCACCTCAACCGAAGATGCGTTTGATGCTAAGGAATCGGACGGCGCAGAAGCTGATCTGTGGCGCTGCAACCGACGTTCGATATGGCAGATCATGCGGAACAGATGGCGCGACAGATGTAATCTGTCAACTCCTACACCTACTCCGACACCTACGCCTACTCCTACTCCTACTCCTACTCCTACTCCTACGCCAACTCCTACGCCTACGCCTACTCCAACACCTACACCTACGCCTACTCCAACTCCAACTCCTACACCTACGCCTACTCCTACTCCTACACCGACACCTACGCCAACTCCTACACCTACGCCGACGCCGACACCTACGCCAACTCCGACACCTACGCCGACACCTACGCCTACTCCAACTCCTACGCCAACTCCAACACCTACGCCTACTCCAACTCCAACTCCTACACCGACTCCGGGGCCGACGCCCAACCCCAATCCGACCCCAAGTCTTTCAGGTCAATGGGATGTGGCTTCTCGATCGGGCATCAAGTTTTATGTAGATCACTCGGCTTGGTACAAAGTCACTTCCACTGAGCTCACGTCAAACGGTTTCGATGTCAATTCGAACCGATCATACTGGCAGCTCTATCGCGACGGCGTACAAGTCCCAATGACCGTCAACGCTGACGGTTCCCTGGAATTCTATGGATCCGGCGTTGACACCCGATACACGGGTTACGGTGTGTACTTTCTTATTAACGGCGATTCGCCCGGAATGAGGATCAATACCGAGCTAGATTCCGGCGCAGACACGTCAATAGTGAATTCGTTCTACCTGAAGGTCACCGAGCGCCCGAGGGTCACCTACGTTTCAGATCTTGTCAACGGTGACAACGAGAACTGGTTCGGGCCGACGATAACGCCAAATGCCGATGCCGTGATGCCGATAGTTCTATCGAATGTAGCACCCGCTGGGCAGAATTCTTTTGCGCAGATCAAGGTCAGGCTGCAGGGCTATTACGGGGCCGCGCACCTTGTTACGGTACGTTTCAATAACTACACCGTAGGCACAGTGTCGTTCGCAAATCAGGACGCGCAAGAGTTTGTGTTTGATGTTCCGGCCTCAGAAGTCATCAACGGTGTGAACAACTTCTATTTCCGTTCTTCCGCTTCTACCTATGACTTCAGTCTGATCGACGAGGTAAGCGTGATCTATGAACGCAACCTGGCCGCTTCCGGTGAAAAGATCCGATTTGGAGTGTCGTCGGGAGACTCAGCCATTGTCGAAGGCTTTGCAAACAATAACTTCAAGGTCTATGAGATCTATCCGAACAACGCGCGACGGCACGTAGATGTGCAGGGTCTCATCGTGAACGGTACAAACGGATTCAGCCTTGCCTCGGACAGCCGCAACAGAGAGTTCGTCGCAGTGGCGGATGTGGCCAGCGAACCGGTGGCGATGATCGAGACGAACGATCCTTCATCGTGGCACGACACTTCGAACACTGCGGATTTCATTATCGTTGCGCCGAAAGTGTTCGGAGGCCAGGCGGACAGCATTGCGACTATGCGCAATTCGCAGGGACTTCTGACCCGCGTCGTTTACATCGAGGACATAGCTGACGAATTTGGCTACGGAGTACAGCATCCGGACGCCCTCCGCACATTCTTCCTTCACGCAACTTCGTTCTGGGCGGTCAACCCGGGCTACGTGATGCTGTTTGGTGATTCGAGCTACGATTACCGTAACTATCTTGGCATGTCGAATCCCAAGAACTTTATCCACACGAAGATGGTCGAGACGCAGCACATGGAGACATCGAGCGATTCCTGGCTGGTCGACTTTAACGATGACGGCGTGGAAGACATTTCGCTCGGACGGTATCCGATCCGTAACAACAGCGAGGCCAACAAAGCTGTTACAAAGCTCGCCCGATACGATTCATACGTTGATACTGGAAATCAGACCGCTGCTCTGGTGGCGGACCAATTCTTCGAGATCCTGAACGGCGAACTCGACAACCGTATTCCAAACTCTGTCGATACAACGATCATTAACAGGACTGAGCTCGGTGACAGCGTCACTCGACAAGCGATCCTGGACCACGCCAACAGCGGTCCGTCGATGGTGAGCTATCTCGGCCACGGAACAACGGTAGGCTGGACAAGCGCAAGCCTGTTCAAGTCGAATGACGCCAATGGTCTGAGCAATACCAAGCTTTCGTTCTATATGCTGATGACTTGCCTCAACGGATACATGTCAGATGCGAACAGCGACGGATTTGCCGAGAAACTGCTGAAAGCGCCGAATGGCGCGGTCGCGGTCTGGGCTTCATCCGGCTCGACTTATGCCTCCGGGCAGATCTCTATGAGCCAACAGGTCGCTGAAGATGTGTTCCAGAACAATCAGAAGATCGGCGACATCGTACGCCTCGCGAAGCACACTTCTCCGAGCATCGACGCGCGTTACACCTGGAACCTCTTCGGGGATCCGACCGTGCAGATCTACTAGTCTCGGGTACTCACTCCTGAACATACGGAACGGGTCGCTGCCCGTTCCGTTTTTTTGTGTCTTTCAATGGCACTCCGGAGTTGGTAACATTTTGACATACGGAGGCAATAGGAAATGGAATCGAATCACGATGTGAGATTCACCGGAAGGGTCGATCACCTTGCCGTAAAGTCGGAAGATCTTCAAAGAGACGTCGATGAGTACAAGAGGCTTGGGTTTACGGTAGAGACCCAATTTGACGACTGGGCGATGATGCGCGATCCGAAGGGTTTCGGAATAGCGCTTCTGCCTCCGGGTTCGAAGCATCCACCGCATATCGCACTGCGGGTAGAAACGATGGAAGAACTCGAGGAGGCTGCCGAAAAGGAAGGGAGGCCTATAAAGCCCCACAGGGACGGCACGTCTTCTTTCTATACGAAGGGTGTCGGCGGCAACATCGTCGAGCTTATCTATTATCCGCCTGATTTCGGCTCGTAATGCCGAAAAAGCTCCCCAAAGATTTTTATCTGCGGACAGATACGATCGCGGTCGCCAAGGACCTTTTGGGCACAACGCTGGTTGTGCCTGACGAAGCCGGGAAGCGCATAAGCGGACGGATCGTCGAGGTCGAGGCTTATCTCGGGATCGAAGACAAGGCGGCGCATTCGTACGGCGGACGCCGGACAGAACGGACGGAAGTGATGTACCGCGCTGGCGGGATCGCTTACGTCTATTTTGTTTACGGAATGTATCACCAGTTCAATGTGATCGCGGGACCTGAAGAACATCCGCAGGGCGTGCTCGTAAGGGCAGTTGAACCGCTTGAAAATATCGAATCAATGCGTGCACGGCGAGGCGAAATGCCTGACAGCAACCTTACATCCGGTCCCGGAAAGCTGTGCATTGCGATGGGCATCGACAGATCCTTGAACGGCGAGGATCTGACCGGCGGCAAGGTCTGGATCGAAGAAGGTCGGATGAACAGCTCCGAGTTCTTCGAATCAGGACGGAGGATCGGTATCGACTACGCCGAAGAGTACGCCGCAAAACCCTGGCGTTTCTGGATCGCAGGGAACCCGTTCGTAAGCAAGGCGCCGAGGAGAACAGCCAAATGAGATTCGTCACTGTCTTAGTTTTGTTTTTCGCCGCAGTTCCGGCGTTTGCACAGTCGGAAGACCCCGCAAGGCAGTTCGATTTCTGGATCGGCGAATGGGATGTGAATCTGCGCGTTCAGCAGCCGGACAAGACGTGGAAGGACCAGCACAAGGCAAAGGCACACATCTATTCGATCTTAGGCGGCAAAGCGATCCTCGAGCTTTGGAGCGAGGGAAAGGAAGGCATTAACGGCTACAGCCTGCGGTACTACAATCCTCAGAAAAAGAAATGGGACCTGTGGCTCAATTGGGCGGGAAAGAACCGCTCGGGAACCAACGGTCTCGAAGGGGAGTTCCGACACGGGCGAGGCGAGTTCTTCGGGGAAACAAAACTGCCGGACGGAAATACAAGGATCTCTCGCTTCACGTTCTCCGATATCTCAAAGAACTCGCTCCGCTGGGACGACGCTTTTTCGACCGACGGAGGAAAGACCTGGGCCTCAAACTGGATAATGGAGTTCACGAGGAAAGCAGACAAGGCTCCCGAGATCGGGAGCGAGCAGAACTTGCTGACCTACTTCGACGGCTCGAGGTGTGATCTTCCGGAGTTTGAGTTTTTAAAGGCGATGTCCGCCAAATGGGAGCAGAATGAATTTCTGTCACTCCACGAGATCCTCGACGGTTGTATATTGATAGGTTTTTGGTCAACGGTTCAAGAAAAAAGGCTCTTCTTTACTCTTACCTGGAACACCTACGCGGGAATGTATGAATTGGCAGTGCTGGATAACGAACCGCGAAACAATCTTACGATGTACTACGGCTCTCGTTCTGAGAACCAAATCCTTCTTAAGGATAGCCGCGGATACAAAGCCTCGATCAGCACGAATGCAGATGGTGAGTTTGTCGGCATAAACATAGGGACGCCAAGTGGCGGCTCCGGCTTTCAAGTCGAAGCCAAAAAACGACCGTGACGATAGCTCTTGTGGATCTTACCCGGCCCACAAGGCCCGGCCATTCACAACTGTTCCCTTTATCCAAGTCGCATCCGAGGCATAAACGATCCGGTCACCCAAGGCTTCCAGCTCGCAGTTCTCGATCAAGGGAACGTCATCCCGTATCACGCAAGCATTCAGGGGCTTGCCTACCTCGAAATACTCTGAAGTCTCTTCGCCGGTAGCATTTACTCCGGCAAAGAACGCTGACCGAATTGCGTTCTCGCCGCTTGATTCACTTGATCCTGTAAAAGTATCCCGCCGGTGTGAAATGAGCCGCTGGCCGTAGTCCAAAAGCCGCAGTTCCTCGAAGGGACTGAGGCCGATATGCGAGTCGGTCCCGATCGACCACCTGCCTCCGGCATCCTGAAATTCCTTCAAAGGAAAGATCCCGTCTCCAAGATTGCCTTCTGTCGAAGGACATAAGACGACGCTGGCGCCGCTTTTAACGATCCCTCTCGCTTCCCGATCTGTAATATGTGTCGCGTGAACAAGATTGAATCGGTCAGATACGGCGATCTTTCTGAGAAACCACTCGACCGGCCGAAGCCCGAGATGCTCGATACATTCATCTACCTCTTTCACCTGCTCAGAGATATGTATATGAAAGGGAAGCTCCGCACCGAGGTCTTCTGCGGTGCGAACCACGTCTTCCGGGTCCACGCCTCGTAGGGAATGAACCGCGATCCCCGCCGACGCATACTCACTGTGCTTACAAGCCTCGATCGTGTGCTGTAGAAGCGATGCGTAATCGATCAGGGTTCGGCTGATGAACCTTCTTTGCTCCGGAAGAGGATCTTTGCCAAATCCGCCTTTTTGATAAAAAACCGGCAGCAATGTCAGGTTGATTCGCGCCGCTTCGGCAGCGGCAATGAGGCGTTCTCCCATCTCGGCGAGGTTTCCGTAAGGCGAACCGTCCTTGTCGTGATGAAGATAGTGGAACTCGCAGACGTGGGTATAGCCGTGGCGGACAAGTTCCTTGTAAAGCATCGTCGCGATCTGCTCGACCTGATCGGGATCGAGCGAAAGCGCGAGCTCATACATCGTGTTCCGCCATCCCCAGAAATCGTCGCGTCCTGAATCCCTGTCATGGCGTTCGGCGAGTCCCGCCATCGCGTACTGGAAAGCGTGAGAATGGCAGTTGCGGAATCCCGGTATTACATATCCGCTCGCCGCATTCGAATCTTCGCCTGACTCGATCGAGGTGATCACACCTTTGTCGTCTGTTGAAATCCGTGCGTTCTCGACCCAACCGTCGGATTGAAGGATCGCTTTGAAGTGGAAATCCATTTTCAGTTGCCCCCCGCTTCAGCGGGGGGTTAAAAGTCACATAAGACCACTGCCGGGGCTTCAGCCCCGAAATTGCCGGCTAAAGCCGGCGTAAGTTCGAAATCATCCCCGATTTCCCCCCGCTGAAGCGGGGGGCAACTGATGCTCAATCGTGGGATTAAGCTATTCTGCCAACATCCCGATCAAGCGCTCGAAGACCGATCTCAGATGGTTCTTCAGCACACCGGCCTTCTTTTCATCGTATTCGGTCTCGGTCGAGTCCATATACAGGTCCTTCGTCATCTCCAGCTGAAGTGCGTGGACGCCGTTATCCGGATCGCCCTTTGATCTAGTGAGAAATCCGCCCTTGAAAGGGTGGTTGTGATTAACGCCATAGCTTCCCGAAGCCAGGGCCTCAAGTGCGGCTTCGATCACCGAAGGCGAAGCGGACCGCGCATCGTTGTCGCCAAGGATCATATCGGGGAAGGGCTCGGGTCTGATCGACTCGACCCTGCGGCGGATCGAATGTCCGTCCCAAAAGATCACGTTGGGATAGCGGTCTTTAAGTTTGGCGAGCTGAGAATCGATCTCATCGTGATACGGCTGAAAATAGGCCGCAAGCCTTCTTTCCTTCTCCGCATCATCCGGTTCGTCCCCGGAGTTCATATACAAAGGCTTCCCCGTGAAATCGGTTGTTGGACAAAGCTCGGTGATTATCCTGCCGTCGTCATAAAGCGGCTTGCCTCCGGGCTCGCGATTGAGATCGATCACCCAACGCGAATACCTTGCGTGTATGACCGTTGCTCCAAGTCCGGGCGCAAAGTCGTAAAGCCGGTCGAGATGCCAATCGGTGTCGTCCGGTGCACGCGTCAGTTCAGCGTCCATCCGTTCTGCAACATCTTTCGGGAAATCGATCCCGCAATGCGGTATGCTTAACAGGAATGGCTTCGCTTCCGATTCCGGTTCGATCAATACGAATGGTTTCTCGCTGGTCATTCAGATGCGGGCTTCAAGGAGAGTTCGTGTCGCATGGGACTGCTGTTCGCCGATAATACCACCTGCATAGACATATATAAATCAAGGAGATAGATGGTGAAATATACTGTCCTGATACTCGTCTGCGTTGCGCTTGCAGTACTCTCAGTTCCCGCACAGAAGCCTTCGGGCGGAAAGATAGAAAACCTTGCGAACGGAAAGGAAGTGACATTCGAAGCCGCGGACGGCGTGAAGGTCTTTGCCGATCTGCACCTGTCCCCGAAAGGTAAAGAAGCGCCCGTGATACTGCTCTTTCATCAGGGTGGTGCAGATGTCCGCGGCGAGTACGAGAGAATCCTTCCCTCATTGCTCGCGGGCGGCTACAACGTGATCGCCGCCGATCTGCGAGTCGGCGGAACGGTCTTCGAAGGAACGAACCGCACAGCGACGGCCCTTGCGGTGCAGCAAACTGATTACTGTGCGGCGTATCCCGATCTAGTGGCGACGCTTGAGTTTGCAGAGAAGGAAGGATTCAAGGGAAAGAAGATCGCGTGGGGCAGCAGCTACAGCGCGGCGCTCGTGTTCAGGCTCGCAGCTGAAAACCCTGGCAAGCTGGCGGGCGTTCTCGCATTTTCGCCTGCTTCCGGCGGCCCGATGGAAGAATGCCGGCCGCAGCTTTATTCTGAGAATGTGAAGGTCCCTTTGCTGGCGTTAAGGCCTGCATCAGAAATGCAGCGCGACGTCTCAAAAGCGCAGTTTGAAGACTTCAGAAAGCAGGGACACCAGACCTATGTCTCAGAGAATGGTGTTCACGGCTCTTCGATGCTCGATGCGCAACGGGTCGAAGGCGACGTTTCCGAACATTGGAAGACGGTAAAAGCGTTTCTGAAGAGGGTCTTGGAGCAATAATCTGTACTGAGGAATCTATCAGTTGCCCCCCGTTTCAACGGGGGGAAGAAAAGGATCCTCCGTTATCGTCCGCCGGCTTTAGCCGGCTGGAGAAAGGGCTGAAGCCCCTATTCCGGATCGTGATGTGCCTGTTATCCCCCCGCTAAAGCAGGGGGCAACTGATATTGCGATTTCCGGCAGGCGAGCCATCCGGCTTAAGATCCGAGAAACGCTTAGTTCCCGGCCCGCTCGCGCTTACCAAGCGGGCGACCCTTGTGGACATCCGGATATGGAGGCCGCTTATAAGTCTTCGGCGGATTCTTCTCGAGCTCTTCTAAAAGCCACTCGACCGCTTTCTCAAGCTGAGGGTCCCTGCCGGCACGCCAGGCTTCCGGATCGAATTCAACTTCTATGTCCGGAGCGACTCCGTAATTCTCCACTTCCCATTCGCCTTCCAGACCGTAAACCGCTCCATTTGGCGCCCTGATGCTTCCGCCGTCCATCAGCTGAGGGATTCCGAACGCCGCGATCAGTCCGCCCCATGTCCGCTTTCCGACAAGTGGGCCGACATCGAGCTTCTTAAAGAACCAGGGCATTGCGTCACCGCCCGAGCCGGCGAGTTCATTTATGATCATCGCTTTCGGCCCGTAGATCGCCCCTGCCGGGACGTTCCAGTCCTTGCCGTCTCGAAAGGCGATCTTTGCAAGCTGCTCGCGGCTCAAATACTCGACCACGTAGTCAGCGAGTAGTCCGCCGCCGTTGAACCTTTCATCGATCACGGCGCCGTTCTTGTCCGTCTGAGCAAAGAAGTAGCGGTTGAAGCTCGAATATCCGCCGCCGCCGGTGTTCGGGATGTAGACGTAGGCAAGCCTTCCGTTACTGAGCCGGTCCACCGTCCGTCTGTTGTCTTCAATCCACGCAAGGTTCCTCAGTCCGCCTTCGCTGTTCACCGGCACGACCGTCACATCTCGGGAATCGGAGCCGTCTGCATTCGGACCAACCCTGATGACTACCTGTTTGTTAGCCGTGCTCTCGAACATCCTGTAAATGTTGTCCGAAGCTCTCAGGTCGCGGCCGTTGACTGCGAGAAGATACTCGCCCGCTTTTACGTTAACTCCCGGCTCGGTCAAAGGAGCGCGCAAGTTCGGATTCCAGTTCTCGCCGTTGTAAACACGCGCGAACTTGTACCTGCCGTTCTCGACCGTGAAGTCGGCGCCCAGAAGGCCACCGGGGACAAAATCGGGCCGCGGTATCTCTCCGCCGCCGATGTACATGTGGCCTACACTGATCTGGTTCAGCATCTCCCGGAAAAGATAGTTCAGGTCCTCGCGGTGAACGACCGAGTTCAGATATGGGCCGTAAAGCGCCTTGGCTTTCGCAATGTCGAGGCCGTGAGTGCCGGGATCGTAAAAGAAGTCGCGCTCACCGCGCCAGATCTCTTCGAACATCTGTTTCCATTCCGACCGCGGATCGACCCGGACCTGCATCTCTCCAGTCTTCACTATGCCTTCGCCAGGTTTTGGAGGGGCCCCGGCCGGTGAGATCGTCCATCCCGGCCCTTTTGCCACAAGCATCTTCGAACCGTCGGCGGAGATCGCGAACGAACGAACACCGCGGTCAACGTCGTCAAGCTTGCGCTTTTCAAGATCGAACTTGTGAAGCACAGCGCCAAACGGACCGGATTGAGGTCCCGTCGGAGCCTCCAGGATAAAAAGCGTCCCCGCTTTTCCTGCAAACAGACCTGTGTAATTCCTGGAAGGGATCTGCGGCAGCGAGATAATCCTCTGGCCGATATCTTCCAGGTCGATCCTGACCGAATCGTCCTTCTTTTCGTCCTTTTTCGGTTCCGGCTTGGTTTCTGTCTCGCCTTCTTCAGCAGGAGAAGGCGATGGCTTTGGTTCTTCCTTTACCTTCTCCTCATCACTCTCCGGCGCAAGCGGCGAGGGGATGTCGTTGCGAAGTACGACGGCGTAAACGGCCCGCGAGGTCTGATGAGATATCCCCGAAAGGTCTGCGAAGCTTATCGTCGGGCCCACGTCCGTACTTGCGGAAAAGAACAGATACTTGCCGCTCTTGTCGAAGACCACGTGACGCGCATCGCCGAGGCCGTCCGTTATACGCTCGGGCTCCGCGTTCTCAAGCGAGTAAAGGAATACGGCACGAAGCCGGTTGTCGAGCTGTTTCGTGTAGGCGATCCACTTGCTGTCCGGAGACCAGGCGGGCACCATTACGCCGTCAAGAACACCGAAAGTGTTGGCATCGACCTTTGTGCTCGCACCCGATCCGACATCCAGGATCCACAGGTTGAGGTGGTTGTCGTTGTACGCGATCTTTTTGCTGTCTGGAGACCAGACCGGCGAAGAATAGAATGCGGGGCCGCCGCCAAGCGTTATCTTGCGCGTTTCGCCGAGGCCGCTCTGCTCCGTAAGATGAAGCCTGTATTCACCTGACTCATCAGAAAAATACGCGATCCATCTACCATCGGGCGACCAGGCCGGATCCCTTTCCATTACTCCCGTGGTGTTCGTAAGATTTCGCGCGTTTCCCTTGTCAGCCGGAGCGGTCAGGATCTCGCCTCTTGCTTCGAACACGGCTCGCACACCCGTCGGAGAGATCGCAGCGTTGGATATTCTCGAACCGACATTCTCATAACGCGGGCGAATCCCCGGAAAGTCCCCGGCGAGTCTTATGTTCACTTTCTTCGGTGCACGAGATCCTCGTTCGAGAAGAAAGATAGTACCGAACTGCTCATAAACGATGTCGCCGTTGTTCGTCGAAGCGCTCTTTATATCAAGGCCATTGTTGTCGATCACCTGGTCGACGCTGCGCGAAGACGTGTCGTAGGAAAACAGGCTTACGATGCCGTTGTCGCGGTCCGAAAGAAAAAGGACCTTGTCGCCGATCCACATCGGGTGCTTGTCGTTCGAATTTTCCCTGGGCACCTTAACGATCTTTGAGGTTGCGAGATCGGCGATCCAGATCGGCTGGGTCTGGCCGCCCTTGTAGTATTTCCAGTCGCCCTGCCATTGGGAAAGCGGCTCATATGCAACCTGTTTTCCGTCGGGCGAAAGTGATCCGCGCATTGCCATCGGCAATTGGATCATCGTCGGGAGGCCGCCGCCTTCCATACCGATCGTGTAGAGCCTTGCGAAATTAGCGTACGAGTCCCGTGTTGAAGAGAACAGGACGGACCTGCCGTCAGGAGTCCAACCTGAGGCCTGGTCTCCCGCAGGATGGTAGGTGAGGCGCTTTGGTACGCCCCCTGCGGCAGGCACGACAAAAACGTCTGTGTTTCCGTCGTACTGACCGGTGAACGCGATCCACTGGCCGTCGGGCGAGAAATACGGATCTGATTCGATCCCGACTCCCGTCGTCAGCCTTCTCGCATCGCCACCAGCGCGGGCGACGATCCAAAGGTCGCCTCCGTAGGCGAACGCGATCTGATTCTGACTTACTGTCGGTTCCCGGTAGAGTGTTCTGTCGGTCGATTGCGCCGGAACGGCGGCCGCCAATATCGAGAAAAATAATGCCGCGAGCAAGGTTCTCATCAAGCCTGTCTCCTGTAGATAGTTTGCGGCATTGTATCGCGGATGAGAATAGAGGCAAATGTCCGGCCTGATCACCAGATCCTTCTGATCTTGCCAGCGGTTTCGGCCGAGATGTAGTAAGGCGGAAAGAACACTCTGCCGTCCCGGCCCATGAAGCCGATACGGTCGTCGGCTGCAGTGTCGCCGATATGGTAATCGGGATACCCGTTGAAGATGTCGTTGTTGCTGTGGTCCGAGTCGCTCAGCCCGGTACAGTGGACCAGTTCATGCAGAAGGATAAGCCTGAGAACGTGGATGCCCGTGCTTCTGCTTGAACGGGGAAGGGTCATTTGGGGGTCGGCCGGCAGGAACACGAAAGCGGACTCGATCTCCGAATTACCGCCGGGAGCCTTGTATGTTCGGCCGTGCATCCGGTGCTGGTCCATCTCAAGCGAGTAGGCCTGTCCCCGAAACGTAAAGCTGGCTCGTCCGGTACTTACTCCGACCTCGACGTTCGCAGCTTCGCGGGAGCCGGCTCTTTCGAACAGCACCGGCACGCCCTGTTCGCGGAAAATACGGTTTATCTCGTCGATCCCCCAAGTGAACAGCTGGCTCCAGCTGCCCGAGCTTATGTTGTTGAACACTGAAAGCCTGTGCGAACCCCGCACCTGACTGATCCATGGTCTAGGCATTTCCGCTTCATTCCTCCGATTCCCTACAAGTCCCCGACGGGCGTGTTTGGTCGATTCCGTGGGACAAAGATATTTTTGTAGTCGCAATAGGTCAATGTCCGAGAAGTCCGAATCCTGATCCTTCGGAGTCGGGAAAGCAAAGAAAAAAACCGCCCGGTGTGCGACTACCGGGCGGTCTTTCGGTGAACTGTTTGGATTAGCCTGTGACCGAGAATCTTTCCAAATTCACTAAGCAATATCTAGAAAGGTTTTAGGCGTCAGCCACCTCACTGGAATCTCTTAGCATACTTTGGATCACCTCCTTCTTCAGTGTTTGCAACCACATAGTAGGCGAGACTTAAAGTATAAGTCAAGGTATTTCGACAGGATCGGTGTTAGCTAGGGGTTAAATGGCGTTCCGCCGGTTCTTGTTATGTTCGTTCCGCCGTTCGTACTGATAGTGATCGTTCCGGGATTGCCGTCGTAGACGACGCCATCGAGGAGTACCGCGAAATCTCTCGTCCCGGTGGCGGTGATTCCCGTCGGTGTAGCCGGCGTTGCGAATCCTGCGAACTGAGCTGGTCCTGCCGCATTCTGCGGGACCTGTGCGCCCGTGAACGTGTATCCGCTTTTGGAACCCGAACCCAGCACGCCGTCGATAAGGCCGACTGCGGTGAGATCGGTAAATGCCTGAACATCAAGACCCGCGCTTGATCCTGCAAAGCTTCCGCTGCCAAGCGTGGCCTGATAGGTAGCCTGCGCACCGTGATAAGTTCTTATCGCCGCCGCCGCCGAGCCCTCGTTTGCGGCCCTTCGCGACGCGATAAGATTAGGGATCGCGATCGCTGCGATAATGCCGATAATGACCACCACGATCAGCAGCTCGATCAAAGAAAAGCCCTGTTCCTTTCTCATTTCCTGTCCTTAAAAATCTGTTAAGTGTTGATTTCAGAACGCTTTGTACCCAAAAGAGATATGCATAAATCATACCAAGAAGCAAAGCAAAGATACGCTATCGGGCCAGGTCCGCTAATTGTTGAAAGGACAATAGTTTAGGCTTGCCCCTAAACACGCCCGGTCGCTGCTGCCGCATTCAATTTCCTTCATTCTGACCGGGAAGTGACAATTTATGTAAACTGCCCGACAAGCCGATTGCCGGAAAGTGTCTTTTTTACAGGCTGAAGAAGGGGGACGGTCGGTTCAGTTTGAAGGAATTTGCTCTCCTCAAGTATCATTCGCTCTATGAAAGAACTCTACCCGGAGATCGAACCGTTTGACTCCGGAATGCTCGAAGTCTCAGACGTCCATACGATCTATTACGAACGGTGCGGAAATCCGGAAGGGATACCCGTCGTATTTCTTCACGGTGGCCCCGGAGGCGGACTTATCCCTATGTACCGCCGGTTCTTTGATCCGGATGCATATCACATCATTCTGTTCGACCAGCGCGGGTCGGGTAAGTCAAAACCCCACGCCGATCTCCGCGAGAACACGACGTGGGACCTGATAAAGGACATCGAGGCACTTCGGCGAAAGTTCGAGGTCGACAAGTGGTACGTTTTTGGCGGTTCCTGGGGCAGTACTCTTTCGCTCGCGTATGCCGAGACCCATCCGGACCGTTGTCTCGGACTGGTGCTTCGCGGCATCTTCCTCACAAGGCCCAAAGAGCTTAAGTGGTTCTATCAATACGGCGCATCCGAGGTCTTTCCGGATTACTGGAAGCGGTACCGCGAAGAGATCCCGGAGGACGAGCACGGCGACTTTATGACCGCTTATTACAAGCGCCTGACGAGCGACGACGAGCAGGTAAGGATATCCGCCGCGCGTGCCTGGAGCGTTTGGGAAGGCTCTACCTCAAAGCTGTTTCCCGACAAGGACCTGATGGACCACTGGGAGGATCCGCAGGAGGCTTTGGCTCTTGCCAGGATCGAGTGTCATTACTTTATGAACAACTCATTCTTCCCGACCGAGAATTACCTGCTCGAGAACATCGACAAGATCCGCCATATCCCGACCGTGATCGTCCAGGGGCGCTATGACGTCGTCTGTCCCGTCGTGTCGGCCTGGGAACTGCACGAGGCGTTTCCGGAATCCGAGCTTCACGTCATTCCAGACGCGGGCCACTCGATCAGCGAAAAGGGGATAACGTCGGCGCTGGTTGACGCCACCGACCGCTTCCGAGACAAAGAAAGGAGTCTGAATGCCAGTACTTAAGATCGTCGGTTACGAGACCGGCAAAGCAAAAAAGGACCTTGCCGCACTTCTTAGCGACCGCCTCGGGCTTGACGGAGCGGAAGCGCGGAAGATGTTTGACGCTATCGTCGACGGCCGCGGGATCACGTTGACCATTGATGACGAGGAAACCGCCGCAGGGCTTGGACAGGAGCTGGACGAGGCAGGCGCGAAAGTGCTTCTCGAAACTTAGGTATTACCTTGTTTAGGTGAAATTTAGCCGTTTAGCCTGTATGATTGTCGGGATCAGTCAATGTCCCCTTTTGCCGGGGACAATGTGAGGCATCAATCAAATGTTAGGAACCACAGAGATCATCCTGATCGTTCTTGCGATCTTTCTTCTTTTCGGAGCCAGCCGGCTTCCGAAGCTTGCCAAGTCGCTGGGCGAGAGCCGCAGGGCATTCAAGGAAGGAATGGACCAGGCCGAGAAGGAATTCAAAGACGAAGAAGACGCCAAACAGCTCAATCCCGAAAGCAGGAGCGCTTCGGATATGAGCGACGACGAGCTCGCGGCCGAGATGCAGAGGCGCCAGGCAAGCCAGTCCTAGGCCTCAACCGCCTGTCTTCTCGCCCCAGATCACCGTCGCTTTGACAGAAGTGCGGAAGGTGATCTCGTTCCGGTCGTCGTCTATCTTTTCGGCAAGGCCCTTCAGCACCCTCTCCGTCTCCTCGTCATCGAGGAAGCTCAGCCACTCCGGCAAAAAGAAATAACGCACCAGCGGCGAATCGACGAACGATTCGCCGTTTTCAAATTCCAGCATCTCCGGTTTCGAGATCGACTGCACCTTTGTCAGCCCCAAGGCCAGCGCGGCCTCTTCGGCCTGGCTGACGGTCTTTATCTCGGTGATCAGGTTCTCGACCGCCTCTCCCTTGTTTTCGAGGCCCTCGTCCAGAAGAACTTCCCAGAGTATCGAGAACACCTCGCCGAAACTCCCCGCCGTGGGGAGGAAGAACGCAAACCTTCCGGATGAGCATTTCGCCGCGCTCTCGAGAAAGTCGTCTACCAGCCTGGGAGTTATCAGGCTTGCGTCGGCGATCGCCATCTCGGACCGCGCAAGCGGCGCCTCGGTCGAAAAGTCGACGCCGCTCTTTACCGACTCGCTCTTCTGTTGAGCGATCTCGCGAAGTTCCGCGTCCTCACAGACCGGGAAGACATCGACGCCTTCGCCCAGCTTGTCGCCGATCTCGATCGCGTGCCCCCCGGCCCCCGCGTTTACATAGGTGATGGTCGATACGCCGTCGACGACGACGTTCTCGTTAAACAGCTCTGTGAACTTCGCCGTGTATTCCGGCTCGACATAAATGCCGCGCAGAAACGCCAGTTCCTTTTCAGTCTTGGTCATATAAAAAATCTACAGGAAAGAATGCCAGTTCGCCACGGAAGACAGCGTGCGAGGCGATTCCTGGAAAGTTCAATCTGATCCCGCACTTGAACCAATGCTAAAAATATTGTTCGCTAACTACCTGACAACAGGGGGGTTATTCGTTTCAGATTCCGATGAGACGTAAATTTCTTGACACAGGTGTTAAAGGTCGTTTAGATTCTTTGGCACAAATTGATTCGGAATTCGGACGCTCTCACTCGTCACGAACAACTCTCACTTCCGGAGCTATGCACAAGACGTCACTCACAAAAAATCAACAGGCATACAAACCGCAAAAGCCTCTGGGCTGAGAGCGCAAGAACCCGGTCTTCGGGAACGAAACAGGATATTCGGATTTCGAACGATTCCCGCTATCGCTCAATGGAGCGAGCGGCCATGCACTTGCGTTCCTATCGTATTTCCCGGTCACCTCAACAACCCGGGAAACGAAGAATGCGTGAGCGATAACCAAACCTGTTCTGTCATCCCACCGTGACGGATTCTCAGACGAGCGAAAGCAGATGTGTCTACCACGGTAGCCGATGGCGGAACGCAGACAGGAGCCGTTCCGCAATGAAGTTCTTTAGATCTCTCGCCTCACATCAGAAAACCGATCCCAGACCCAGCCGAAGAAGACCACCCGCCAAGCCCTACAGCGCACGCTCGGTGCTCATCGTTTTCATACTGATTTCATTTTCTGCTGCCGGAATCGCCGGGCTGGCAAGAGCTGCCGTCTCAGAGGCGCTTCCAGGTACGGGCGTTTTCCGCAGAATCAGTTCGTTGATGTCAGGACTGTTCCCAAATAGTTCGCGGCGTCGAGTGTCGTTGTCGAAGGAATACGTCTATTCAGATTCGAGACTGTTGGCGGTTGAGGATGTTGGCGCCAGGCAAACACCGCCATCTGATCTGGCGGTTTTCAGACCCTCTACCGGTGAATGGTTGGTGATAGACACCAATTCGCAACACGTCACCCGCCTGGAATGGGGAGCTCCCGGCGATATTCCGATAGAAGGCGATTTCGACGGCGACGGTATCAGTGACCTGGCTGTATTCAGAGGATCGAGCTCCACCTGGTGGATCCTCGAAAGCGGCGCTGGTTCAGTCCGCGCTATTCAGTTTGGAGTTGAGGGGGATCTACCAGTCGCGGGAGACTATGACGGCGACGGTATGACAGATCTGGCCGTATTCAGACCAACAAGCGGAGTTTGGTATGCCATTGGAAGCAAAGAGGGCAACTTCCTCACGATCCCGTTCGGCTCAATATCTGATCGTCCAGCACCGGCTGACTATGACGGTGACGGCAAAACGGATCCCGCGATCTGGCGGTCTGTATCCGGGACGTTCGAGTGGATCCAAAGTTCCAACGGGACGGTCGGTTCCGAGAGGTTCTCATCAGGAGTAGGAGATCCAGTCCCTGCCGACTTCGACGGCGATGGAATGGCGGACCCCGCAATTAGAACTGGAAAGGTCTGGACCATACGCAAGAGCCTAAGCAGGGAGATTATTTCTGTTCAGTGGCACCAGGGAGACATTCCGGTTCAAAGCGATTTCGACGGTGACGGGCGAGCTGACATCGCGATCTGGAGATCGGAGGACGGGAGATGGCTGATCCGGAACAGTTCCGACACCACTACACGCGAGGCAATCTGGGGCGAGCCAGGTGACATCCCCGTCCACTTCTTCTACAGACGCTAAACGAGCTGCAAGAAACTCGTACTCAGATCTCTTCAGCTGGTCCGGTGCCAAGCTGGATCGTAACCAACTTTAATGAGGAACCGAATGAAAAGTACTCCCACCAACGCCTTTGCATTAGACAAATCACTCAGTTTCCTGATCACGATCGGTCTCGTAGCAGCGATGATACTGATGTTTGAAAATCGAACCGCTGCGCAAACGGTAATTGGAAACTCAACACCTGTATCCTCCGACAGTGCGAACCGGGCCGACCAGCGGATCAAGGGAGCCGCAAGAGTCAATCCCCGTACGTTGGCGCTTGAGTTCACTTTATCCTTAATGAGTTATCCCGGCAGGAACGGCCACGGTGTCAATGCTTCACTCAGCTACTCATCGAAAGTCTGGCGCATGAATTCCGGCACCCGTTGGTGGTACTGGAATGTTTCCGGCCGAAAGTATGTAACAGATCTAACCGCTCGATACAGCGAGCGATCCGCAGCGGGCTGGACAAGCGGCCTCTCAGCTCCGGTCCTCGAAGACATGCCACAGATCTATGACGAGAACGGCAATCCCTATGTAGAGCCATTCGGAAGTGCCGCCGCGATGGATCAGTCGTGGGCCGAGGCTGAACGCTCAGGACTGTCCGGCTTGATGCCCGACCGGAACTTTCGTTGTGTTTCTTACCAGCATGTTTGGTGTCCGGACTGTCAGCTCCCGGATGGAAGTGAAGGAGCGCACATCTTCATCTGCAATGCTTGGGAGGTCGGTCCGGGGATCCCTGAACCGACGAATCCCGGCGAACCGCCGGAAGAGATCCCCGAGAATCTCTACTACGCAGCAAGGCTCTTCGTATCGATGCCAGGCGGACAGCGGCACGAGCTCCGGAAGGACGATTCACGACACGTTTGCGGGATTGTTGATTACGTCTGTGAGCCTGAAACGGACGGTGTCTATTACGCTACTGACGGCACCGGGATGCGACTCGAACGTTCAAATGGCGGCTCGGTGTTGTACCTGCGCGATGGCTCGAAGTACCTGTTTCCTCCGGGGTCGGCAAACCACGAAGGTGGGCGCTTCGCTGAGAGATTCGTTGACAGAAATGGGAACACGATCAGTTACAACTCCGAGGGTGCTGCTCCGGGTCAGGTTCGTAAAATAGTCGACACCCTTGGTCGGGAGATCACTGATCCGATTCCCCGGAATTACATTGCACAGACTCAGACTTCGGGAAGCAAGAACGCTACTTTTCCTTGGTTTGGCGGCAGGAACCAGGATTTCGAAGTGACGTGGGCAAAACTGAAGCCCGAGGGCTGCGAAGCGAGTGACGATCCGGATTGTGTTGGAAGAGACGGTACTCGCGGAGGTGCGTTGGAAGACCCGACCGAACTCCTCGGATACGACGCCAGGTATTTCTGCCAGGGAGGTCAGTCGGAGGACCTGGAAGAAACGGGTCCTCAGGATGTTCTCTTTCCACTGACGTCGAATGGAGTCAGGTCGTGCAGCACGGTAACAACAGAGGCGTCCACTGGCAACCTGGTACCCGCGAGGTTCAATCCCGTCGTGCTCCGCAGGATAATGCTTCCGAACGGACAAAGTTACCAATTCGGCTACAACCGATACGGTGAGATCTCCAGGATCGACTACCCGACAGGCATTTACGAAGAGTTTGATCACGACACGGTAACCGCGATCGGAGGAACAGGGATCGCCGTTTACGACCAAACGAACAGGGGTGTCGTAGAACGAAGACTCTACGGACCTGATGGGACATTGAACAGGACCTGGAAATATACAGGCCACTTCGATCCTGTCCCGGGCGGACTCCCGAAAATGACCGTTATTTCTACTTCTTCTAGGTCCGACGATCCGCAAGCCGACGGAGCGCGGACCGAGACAGTGATGAGTGCTTACCGCGGCAGCAGCGCCTACGGATTCAATAGTCCGGAAAGCGGTAGCATTCTCGAAACGCGAAGATTTGACGAGAACGGGCAATTGCTGTCGAGATCATTGTTTGAGTGGACAGCCGTCGGGCCGATGCCGGGCGGCGAAACGAACGCGAAACGAGACCTTAGAATTTCACGCACTGTCGAATTCACTTTCGAGCCGGGTTCACCGAAAGCGCTCGCGATCCTCAAATCCAACGAATACGAAACACCGTACCAACGCGACCCCGGATTCTTCGCTCACCTGAACCGCACCCGAAACAGAACCTGGAAATTCTCTGTGTTCGACGCCCCTGAGGCGGTATCAATCGATATCTCGACGGCGGCAGCGGCGATCGTGAGCTCTTCCGAGGTCCGGACAAATGTCTCTACTCAATATCTATACGAGACCGAGTACCTGGGAAGAGGCATTACCGGAATGGTCGAGAGCGAGAAGATCCACGACCCTCGCGAGCCGGGGATAGTACTCAATGAAACCCGGTTCGAGTACGATCTGGCCGATCTGCCGCCTGTCGACCCTGGGAATACAAATGGATGGACCGATCCTGCTACAACTTTTCGAGGGAATGTCTCAAGGGTTGATAAACTTGACACCGCTACAGGCGATTGGCTTTCCGAGAGGTTCCAGTACGACAAGTACGGGAACACGATCAAGTCCTGGGACGCCTCAGGCGATACGGAAAGGTACTCGGCGATCGAATTCAGTGCTGAATACGGATTTGCATTTCCGACATCTGTCAGTGAGCCGGCCCCGGATCCGACGGGAGCAAATGGGTCTTCTGAAAGAACCGTTGTGAAGAAGACCTACGATCGGACAACCGGACTGCTTCTGACCGTTACCGACCTCCAGTTCCTGCAGGTTCAATCAGACGACCGGACTACCATTCTAGAGTATGAAGATCAGCTCTTGCGCCTGACATCGGTAACCGGACCTGCCGGGGAAACTAGGGAAATGGTCTATTTTGACGAACCCGGCACATCGAGGATCGCAACAAGATCGCGTGTGGGGGACGGCAGGTGGGCAAAATCAGAAGCGGTCCACGACGCCTTTGGAAGGTTGATCCTGACTAGGGACTTCCGGCTGGAGGGAACATCAGCGGTCAAGACAGAATACGATCTTCACGGTCGCGTAAGAAAGAAGTCAGAGCCTTATTTCGAAGAATCCGAATCTCCTGGCATTACCTGGCGCGCGACTGACTACGACGCCTCTGGACGTGTGTCGCGTAAGTACTTTGAGCTGGCAGACGGATCGACGGAAGTTTCAGGTGAATTCTCACACGGGCTTTCGCCCGTTCCCGGTTCGATAGGTTCGGTACTTACCATTAAGGACGGTTCTGGCAGGTCGCGGCGCGAGATCCGGGATTCGTTCGGACGTGTCATTCGCGCTGACGAACCGACTACAGTTACACAGGAAGAGAACGCAGACCTAGGCACCATCAACGATCCTGCTCAGCCAACATACTATGAATACGGTAAGAGGGGCGGATTATCGGTGATTCGGCAAGGCATTCAGAAGCGGATCTTTGCCTACGACGCTTTCGGCAGAATGACCCATCAGAAGCTCCCTGAACAGGACGAAAATCCCCGGATTTCGTACCACGATCCCGATTCGGGTAACCACACATGGTCAGCGGCATTCGAGTATTCGCCGACTGGCGAGCTTTTGAAGATCATCTCTCCGAACGGCGTCGAGACGGACCTGGAATACGACCAGCACGGAAGGATCCTAAGTCGTAGCTTCTCCGACGGCACGCCTAATGCGAGCTACCGGTATGATCTGATCGCGAACGGAAAAGGGCAATTGATCGAGGCAGAGAATTCCTCGACCAGGACACGAATTACATCTTTTGACGCAGCTGGAAGGCCCACTACCTACGAACAGCGGACAGACGGGGTGACCTATCGATCGCAGTTCGAGTATTCGTCGGGCGGCGAAGTCAAGCGAATCACGTATCCTTCGGGTAAAACAGTGGATCAGGGCTTTGGACCCGACGGCAGGATACGGCGGGTTGGCAGTTCGCAAGCTGGTTTCGATTCCGTCTACGCGAACTCTTTCTCTTACGATGCTGCAGGCAGAACAAACGCCTTTAAGCTCGGCAACCGTTTGTGGGAGTCGGCGAACTGGAGCGAAACGGGGCGACTTGGCTCTTTAGGGCTGGGCATTGCTCCAGCAGTACAAGGCATTTGGCGGACCGAATTTCACTACGGCGAGCTGAGTCCGTCCGGAGAAATGGACGCGGAAAGAACTAATGGTGCGATCGGCCGAATTACTACGATCGGCGAATCCGGAGCTCTTCGATTCACTCAGAATTTCCGATATGACCCAGGCGGGCGGCTCACATTTGCAGAAGAGAACGAGGCGGGCGATGGGAACTGGAGTCTCCTGATCGATCACGACAGATACGGAAACAGAATTCATCAGACAAAGACGGTTGGAAATAGTATTGAAGAGGTCGATCTTGTTCCTGATCCCACATCGAACCGCTATTCGGTACCTAGCGGATATCGCTACGACCGGAATGGCAGCGTGACCGATGATCCTTCCGGAAAGAGCTACGTTCTGGACGGAAGGAATAAAGTCATAGAAGTAAGGTCAAGCGGAGGCAACCTGATCGCCAGTTACCTTTACGACGCTATGGGCCGACGCATCAAGACGATCACACCTCTGGAAACAACCGTGTTCGTGTATGCGGGCGAGCTGCTTCTCGCTGAGTATTCAACGAATCCGTCCAGAGACAGAAAAACACGTTATTTGACCGCCGATCATTTGGGCTCCACGCGGATAGTAACCGACGGAAACGGCGAGCTCCTTGCCAGAAGGGACCATTTTCCGTTTGGCGGTGAGATCACAAGCGGGATCGGTACCCGAACGGAAGAAAATGGCTACCTGTCAACTACCGCGAGGGTCAGGAACGGTTTTGCAGGGATGCTGGCAGATCCTGAAACCGGACTTAACTATGCGGATGCAAGAATCTATGACGTAGGATCTGGTCGGTTTAACTCCGTAGATCCTGTTTTGTCTTCGTCAACGGCTTCAGATCCTGCTTCCTTGAACAGGTATACGTACACACTCAACGATCCAGTAAACCTCGTGGACCCGGACGGGCTAGCCGCGATCGACGACTGGTACGTTTCAGATGACGGGCAGATCGAGGTTTTCAGGACCGACGACCCGTTCGACCGGTTCTTTGTCTACGATGAGAACAAGAACGTCTTCGTGCTCGTAGCGCAGCTCAACAGGAACAAACACGGCCTTGTCAGATTTCCCGATTCCGGATGGGGCTTCACCAACTACAATCCGGGTGAAAGAGGAGGATATGACCACCAGACAGGGGAGTATGTAGGCCAGGGCGACCACTATCTTCTGCCCGTGACGGCCGCGGCCTTGTTCGGGTTCACGAATCAGCTGAAGAACGACTTCGGCATCACCGTCGCCTTGGGTGATATGTCATCTTCCAACGGCAGCGATCCGTGGGACAGTAAATTCAGGTCTACAAACTGGAACGGCCACCACTCGACTCACGGGCACAAGGGGAACGGCACCGGAACTAACATCGACTTCCGTTACATAGGCACCGATGGCAGCAGCCGGCGGGGAAACTGGGCGTCAAGCCCGAATCTCTTTAGCCGCAAGAAGAATCAGGCATTGTTCGATCTTGCGAAGAAGTGGGGGTTCACGAAGAACTTTCGCGGTACCGTGGTCCCGGTTTCGGGAACTCGAGCGGCACGCGGCCATAATGACCACGGCCATCTCGGTTTCGACCTGAACCGGAAACGCGCATCGACGCTGTTCAGGGATCGTAGGCGGTACTATATAAGGCTGTCCGACACGACGCTCGATTGCCAGGTCGAACAATGCGTAACAAACTAGCGCGGTACGCGTCTCTCCCTTGCCGGTTCCGAATTCGGAACCGGCAACGGTTCTTCCACATCCACTTGGAGACGATTATGAATAAATTGCTCATACTCTTGGTCATTTGTTTTGGAGCCTGCGAAAACGTCTCGATTCCGCCGCCGCCGCTTGAACAGCGAGAGACGGCTTATTCACCGCGACCGGTCAGCGGACCCGAAGACGCGGCCCTGGAAAACGCCGACGGTGTAGTCGTTTACGTCGGTCGTACAACCGGTGCTCGGGATTCATCTGGCATCGTCCGTCTTTATTCAATAGACGGCACCGTCTGGAAAGAGATCGATCCCCTGAAACCTGAAGATTCGTCAGACGAGATCAGAATTACAAAGAACGTGTTTAAACCGCTGTTCTTCAGCGATGGTTCCAAACGGGAGTTCGGGATCGAGATGCGTCTCGTCCGGCGTTCGAAAGACTGGCTGGAAGTTGTCGCTGGCGAAGGACACTACGCCAACCGCACATCCGACCGGGTTCCTTTACTCAAGTACGTTCAGTCGTCTGACCCGATGTTCAGAGTGCTCAGTTGGGATACCTGGGTCCGCGGCCACTTCAACATCCGGTTCGATGCGGTCAAGAATCCGGTCCTCGATCAGCCGGACGGATCGCCGAAAGCGGTTTCGATCCCGGACGAGCCCCTGATCAAAGCCGACAAGGTCGAAGGAGACTGGGTCCTGATCAGATGGATGGAACACGAGCCGGATGAGCCATCGGCCAAGTGGCTGCGCGAGAACAAGCCGGAGAACGCGGGTTGGATCCGATGGCGGAAAGACGGCGAGATCCTGATCGAAGAGTTTTATCCGTAGAGTGAATACTCCTTTCTCGTTTTTTTAGCGGCGGGCTTGCCCGCCTCACTTTTTGCGAGCGGAGATAAATGCCGGTTCGACCGGAGAGTGGCCCGGACGGTTGATGCTTTAAGCCATTCCTTCTGACGGTTTCTTCGACCTGAGGCGCTGGGTCCTGAGCTTCACAAAGAGCCGCCGGCTGATGCCGGTCAGAGGTAATGAAAAGCGCTCGTGGTCCCCATGGTGAAGTGGGGGCAACTGATTTGCGAGACCGACCGTGGAATTTTGGCGGCAGCCGATCTCGTCGCTCCAAAAGCGAACACCCTGCGCTGAAGAGCGGGCAAGCCCGCCGCTAAACGATCATTTTCGCGGCCTTCGCTGCGACCTTGAACCCACCTCTTATTAAACAGAAAACTGAATCCCGACCGCGCCCCGCGTCTAATCTTGACTGAAAAGTAAAGATTTGAGATTCTACACCTTTCAAGACGTCTCAAAGATCGTTACTGGGTGCGAAAGATGAAGATATCGGCACAAGAAGAATACGGGCTTCGATGCCTTGTACAGCTCGCCAGCGTTACCAACGGCGAGACTTTGACGCTTCCGCAGATCGCAGAGCTCGAGGGCATCTCGCAATCGAACGCAGGCAAGCTTATGTGGCTTTTGAACAAGTCGGGATTCGTCAAAGCGACGCGAGGGACCAAAGGGGGGTACAGCCTAGCCCGCCCGGCGGACGAGATCTATCTCAGCGAGGTGATCAAGGTCCTCGATGACGACGAGATCGAGGGCCACTGCGGCAGTTACACCGGAGTGCTTGATTCGTGCGTCCACACGGGCGACTGCGGCATACGCTCCGTGATCGTCGGCCTGCACGAGATTGTCCAGAACGCGCTTTCGAACGTCACGCTTTCACAGTTGGTCGGTACCGAGAAAAAGGTCGACGAACGATTTCACAGAATACAGCGCATGGCGCAATGACCAATGATCATTGCACAACGCTCAATGAGCATTAATAACTGATCACTGGTACCTGATATGTCTACTGCACAAGAACTACTAAAAAACAGGGAATACAAGTACGGCTTCAAGACCGAGATCGAGACGGAGATGATACCCAAGGGTCTGTCCGAGGACACGATCCGAATGATCTCCGAGATCAAGAAAGAACCCGAGTGGCTTCTCGAGTTCCGGCTGAAGGCTTACCGTCACTGGCTGAAGATGGAAGAGCCGGATTACTGGGCGAACTTCGATTACCCGAAGGTCGATTTCCAGGACATCACCTATTACGCGGCTCCGAAGGAGAAGGAAAAGAAGAAGAGCCTGGATGAGGTCGATCCGGAACTGCTCGATACTTTCGAGAAGCTCGGAATCCCGCTTTCGGAGCAGAAAATGCTGGCGAACGTCGCGGTGGATGCGGTGTTCGACTCTGTCTCCGTGGCGACGACCTTCAAGAAGAAACTGAAGGACGCGGGTGTCATCTTCTGCTCGTTCAGCGAAGCAGTTCTCGAATACCCCGAACTGGTCAAGAAGTATCTCGGTTCGGTCGTGCCGACCGGCGACAACTTTTACGCGGCTCTTAACTCGGCTGTCTTCTCTGACGGGTCGTTCGTCTTTATTCCGAAAGGCGTCCGGTGCCCTATGGAGCTGTCGACGTACTTCAGGATCAACACTCAGGAATCCGGACAGTTCGAACGCACGCTGATCGTCGCTGAAGAAGGTGGTTACGTCGCGTACAACGAAGGCTGTACGGCTCCCCAGTTTGACACGAATCAGCTTCACGCCGCTGTGGTGGAGCTTGTCGCACTGGACGACGCCGAGATCAAGTACTCGACCGTCCAGAACTGGTACGCCGGCGACGAGCAGGGCAAAGGCGGGATCTACAACTTCGTGACAAAGCGCGGTGCCTGCCGCGGGACAAACTCGAAGATTTCGTGGACACAGGTCGAGACGGGTTCGGCGATCACATGGAAGTATCCGTCGGTGATCCTGCAGGGCGAGAACTCGATCGGCGAGTTCTATTCGGTCGCGCTGACGAACAACGCGCAGGTCGCGGATACAGGCACGAAGATGATCCACCTCGGAAAGAACACGCGTTCGACCATCATTTCGAAGGGGATATCGGCAGGCAGATCGAACAACAGTTACCGGGGCCTTGTGAAGGTGATGCCAAAGGCCGAAGGCGCGCGCAACTACACACAGTGCGACTCGATGCTGATAGGCGACACCTGCGAAGCGAACACTTTTCCTTATATAGAAGTGATGAACAATTCCGCGCGGGTCGAGCATGAGGCGACTACCTCGAAGATCAGCGAAGACCAGCTGTTCTATCTTCAGCAAAGAGGCCTTTCTGAAGAGGACGCGATATCGCTGATCATCAACGGATTCTGCAAGGAGGTCTTCCGCGAACTGCCTATGGAGTACGCGGTCGAGGCGCAGAAGCTTCTCGGTCTGAAACTTGAGGGCAGTGTTGGCTAACGGAGCGCAGGCGTCCCGCCTGCAATGCGCCGAACGGCGCAGAAGCGGTTGAACCGCCAGGCGCGAATCGCACCACAGAGTTCACAGAGAAAGTTGGGGAAAATGGAAGAAGCGATCTGCTTCCCCTGTGTGGCCGGTGCGCTCCGTGGTGGAAATCAAAGATGAAATTGATCAAGCCAGACAATTTTCACGAGCCCGTCGGCCATTACTCGCCGGCGGTGGTTTCGAACGGCTTCGTATTCGTTTCCGGCCAGCTGGCGGTTGATCCGGAAACGGGGGAAGCGACCGGCGGAACGATCGAGGAGCAGACGGAGCAGTGTCTCAGGAATCTGGAACACGTTCTAATCGCGTCGGAAAGCGGGCTTTCACATCTGGTAAAGGTCACGATTTTTGTTTCGGACGAATCCCTTTGGGGGCCTGTCAACGAAACATACCGAAGGGTCTTGGGAGATCACAGACCTGCAAGGGCGATCATCCCCGTCAGTGATTTCAGAAGACCGTTCCTGATCGAGGTCGAGGCGATTGCCGAGATCAAGGTCTAAAACTAACAACGAACAAGGGAGGGTTACTGGGAATGAAAACGAAATTTGTGTTGCTGTCACTTTTCATCTTGCTTGGATCGACCGTTCCGGCACTTGGGGGGTATATGACGGATGATACGGGGGTTCAGACAAAGGACTCGCAATCCGCTTTGTCTGCAGATGACGCACTAAAACTGTTAAAGGAGGGCAACGCCCGCTTCATCGACGGCAAGCTGAAGAATCAGGACAACTATCGTGACCAGGTGTCGCAAACCGCTGACGGTCAATATCCGTTCGCTTCGATTCTCAGCTGTCTAGACTCGCGGGTCGGTGTTGAGCAGATATTTGACCTTAACAACGGCGATGCGTTTGTCGGCAGGGTTGCCGGAAACGTGATGAATCCGGACATGCTCGGGAGTTTTGAGTTTGCAACGAAATTGGCCGGATCAAAGCTCATTGTCGTTCTTGGGCATACACAATGCGGCGCCGTTAAGGGAGCCTGTGATGGAGCGGAGCTTGGAAATCTTACGGGGCTTTTGAACCGCATCGAGCCGGCGGTCGACCTTGTAAGCAAAGACTGGATGGACGGCCTGAAGAGTTCAAAGAACGCCAGGTTCGTCGACGCAGTTGTGGAAGCGAACGTCAGGCTTGCTCGAGACGGGATCGTTAAAGAGAGCCCCGTAATCAAAGAGCTCGTGGACGAAGGCAAAGTGAAGATCGTGGGAGCTGTTTATGACCTCGAATCGGGTCTTGTAAGGTTCCTGAGCTGATCTGGCGTATCCCGGGGGTGGAGAGTATTCCGCCCCCGGATATGGAATATCGAATTGGAAATACTGAGTGATACATTTTCGTCCGCAATAAATTTCTACGGCATCGACTGGCTTGCCACGGCCTGCGGACTTTTGGGCGTTTACTTGCTTGGGAACAAGAACAAAATAGGTTTTGCGCTGTTCATGGTCGCAAGCGCCAGTTGGGTTACATTCGGATTTCTGACCCACAGTATCGCGGTCGTGATCGGAAGTTCGATCTTCTTCCTTATGCATCTTCGCGGGTTCATACGCTGGACCAGAAGCGCGGATGCGCAGTAGAAAGATTGGGTAGATATTAGACAATGTTATTGGAAATAAAAGACTTGTACGTCGCGATCGACGGCAAGAACATATTGAAGGGGCTGAACCTGAGTATCAATAAGGGCGAGGTTCACGCGATCATGGGGCCGAACGGTTCCGGAAAGTCGACTCTTGCCAAGGTGCTTGCTGGCCATCCTTCCTACGAGGTCGTTAAAGGCGAGATCCTCTATGAAGGAAAGGACCTCTTGGAGCTCGATCCTGACGAGCGTGCACGCGAAGGCGTTTTTATGGCGTTCCAGTATCCGGTTGAGGTTCCGGGAGTTTCGAACGCGCAGTTTCTTCGGCTCGCCTACAACGAGAAGATGAAACACATCGGTGAGGAGGAGCTTGATCCGCTCGAATTCAACGATCTGCTGAAAGAGAAAGCGAAGATCGTCGGAATGGAACCGGAGTTCTTCAAACGATCGGTCAACGAAGGCTTTTCCGGAGGCGAAAAGAAGCGCAACGAGATCCTTCAGATGGCGGTTCTCGATCCCAAGCTGGCGCTCCTCGACGAGACAGATTCCGGGCTTGATATCGACGCCCTTCGCGTTGTCGCCGAAGGCGTCAACACCCTGAAGAGTCAAGAAAACGGAATAGTTCTCGTGACTCACTACCAGAGGCTTTTGAACTACATCGTTCCCGATTTTGTGCACGTCCTTGCCGGCGGGAAGATCGTCAAGGAAGGCGGAAAGGAGCTCGCGATCGAGCTTGAAGAAAAGGGATACGACTGGGTTCGCGCGGCGGCCCAGTAACGAGAGGATGAGCGATGCCGGTTAGCATCGAAACGGCTTCGAGGATCCTGCTTCCAGTTTTTCTGGTTCTGTTCTTCGTGATCGCGATGGCCGGACGGTCCTTCCTTCACTGGAAGAGGACCGGGGTAAATCCCTACAAGCTTGGAAAGACGGAAAGCGCTCACGACCTTATCGGGGCGATGTTTCGCACGGTTTCTTTCCTCGTAATCTTTTCGACCGCGGTCTACTCGTTCCTGCCATCTGTCTACGGATACCTTGGAAGGATCGAATGGCTTGAAAGTGTCTGGGTGCAGGCCACAGGCTTTGTTCTGCTGCTTGCGGCACTGATCTGGGTAAGTGTCGGCCAGGGACATATGGGAGAGTCGTGGAGGATCGGAATCGATGAAGAGAATGAGACCGAACTGGTTCACAAAGGCCTGTTCTCCTTGTCCCGAAACCCGATCTTCCTGGGTATGAGGGTACTTTTGTTCGGGCTGTTTCTGGCAGCTCCGAACGCTTTGACGCTTCTGGCGTTCGGCGTCGGGGACGTCCTGATGCAGGTCCAGGTGAGGCTTGAGGAACAGCATATGCTCAGGCTCCACGGCGAAAGATTTGAAGAATACAAAAAGCAGGTCCGAAGGTGGGTCTGACGATCAAGGGAAGTTCGAAGTTATGAGTATGAGTGCCGGAAAAGAGACGGTTTTCAACGCCGCTTTTGAGAAGAGCATTGCCGGATCCGAACAGCCCGGATGGCTGATCGAGATCCGAAGAAAGGCGTTCGGTTCGTTTGTCGAAGCAGGGCTTCCGACCGTTAGAAATGAAGAGTGGAAATACACGAACGTTTCTCCGATCTCGGCGGCATCCTGGCAGGTATTGACGGCTGAAGACGCCGGACCGGTGTCGGGAGATTTCGATCTGACGAAAGGGATCTTCGAGGAGATCGAGGGCGGAAACCGGATCGTGTTCGTCGGCGGTATCTTCAGGGAAGACCTGAGCAGAATGCCCGAAGGAGTTTCAGCCTCGCAGTTTAGCGAAGCGTACGACGACGAAAAGTTTCGCTCAAAGTTCTCGACCATTGTAGATACCGAGTTGAACGGCTTCACGGCACTCAATACGGCATTTTCCGGGGAGGGGATCTTTCTTCGTGCCGGGAAGGATACGAAGGTAGATCAGGCGATAAATCTCGTGTTCATCGGTGTGGTTGGCTCCGCAGGTTTCCCCAGGGTGCTATACATCGGCGAAACGGGGAGCGAGGCTGAGATCGTTGAGCACTACCTTCGGGCTGAAGAATCTGAGTATCTGACAAATGCGGTCGTCGAGATCTCGCTTGCGGACGAGGCGAGACTCAGTCACACGCGCGTTCAACGAGAAAGCCACTCTGCGTATCACGTCGTCACCTCACAGGCGGAGCTTGGACGCGGAAGCGTTTACGACAACACAAACATCCACCTGGGTTCGAAGCTCTCAAGACACGATCTTGGAATGGGCTTTAACGCCGAAGGCGGGGAAGGCTGGATCGACGGTCTGTATCTAGTTGACGACGAACAGCATACGGACACACATTCGAGGATCGATCACCGGATCCCGAACTGTGTTTCGCACCAGACTTACAAGGGCATTCTTGACGGCAAATCGCGCGCTGTGTTCAACGGAAAGGTGTTTGTTCACGAAAAGGCTCGCGGTACAGACGCTTATCAGTCGAACAAGAACCTGCTTCTTTCAAACGACGCCCGGGTAGACACGAAGCCTCAGCTTGAGATCTTCAATGACGACGTGAAGTGCGCGCACGGCGCCACTGTCGGCCAGCTTGAGGAAGAAGAGCTGTTCTATCTCCTCAGCCGCGGTCTGCCGGAAGACCTGGCGAGAAACCTTCTGACATACGGTTTTGCTGAAGAGGTGATCGAGAAGATCAAGGTGCCGTCGATCAAAAAAGCGCTCGACGAAGCCGTTCTCAGCCGATTACATTCACGTCTCGACACGGCGGAGTAGTTAACCACGGAGAGCACGGAGAACACAGAGAATTGATTTGAACTCACCACGGAGGGCACAGGGAGCACAGAGAAAGCTTTGAAATAGATTCAATGGTCTCACGGGACCATCAGCGTGGGCATTGCGGGGTGCCGGTTATTGAAAAGGTCGAATACAGCCTTAGAGGCAAGGAGTAGTATTCGATGGAATTGAAAGACAATTCTGGCATGATCGTCGACGCGGCGATAAAGGTTCACAGAGTATTGGGACCCGGTCTTTTGGAGAGTACGTACGAGGTTTGTTTGGTTAAGGAACTGGTCAACAGGAACCTTAGAGTCGAGCGACAACTTACATTGCCGGTCATTTATGAGGGTGAGAGGATCGACGCCGGATATAGGATCGATCTTCTCGTGCAGGATGAAGTAATCGTCGAGCTGAAGTCGGTCGAGAAGCTAATGCCTATTCACGAGGCCCAGTTGCTGTCTTATCTAAAGCTCAGCAACAAGAACCTCGGCCTTCTGTTGAATTTCAATATGAGGTTCATGAAGAACGGGATCAAACGTATGGCAAATTGAAAAAAGAGTGATGTGACTTGGTGAGATGTTTCAGTGGAATGCTGGCGAATAAATTTCGGCATGAACACTCGCCGAATTCAAACCCTCTGTGATCTCTGTGCACTCTGTGGTGATAAGAAGAGTAATGAGTAGTTTTGATTTTCAAAAAGTAAGATCCGAGTTTCCCGTGCTGGCGCAGAGTGTGAACGGCAAGCCGCTGCGGTATATGGACAATGCGGCGTCTGCGCAAGTGCCGAATCTTGTTGTCGAACGAACGTCGGAGTACCTGGCCAAGGAGCATTCGAACGTGCATCGGGGCGTTCACTACCTCAGTCAGAAAGCTACCGGAGCATATGAGGCTGCACGCGAGAAAGTAAGGAAGTTCATAAATGCCGGAGAGGCTAAGGAGTGCATTTTTGTCCGGGGCTGTACCGAAGGGATCAATCTTGTTGCGTCCGGGTACGGTCGAAAGTTCATCAACGAAGGCGACGAGATCGTTATCTCGCAGATGGAGCACCACTCGAACATCGTGCCCTGGCAGATGGTCGCCGAAGAGAGAGGAGCGACGATCCGCGTGATCCCGATGAACGAGGCCGGCGAGCTGATCCTCGACGAATACGAGAACCTGCTCAACGAAAAGACGAAAATGGTCGCATTTGGACACATCTCGAACGCTCTCGGAACGATCAATCCGGCGAAAGAAATGATCGAGACGGCGCACAAGTTCGGGGTGCCGGTCTGCATCGACGGGGCTCAGGCGGTCCCGCACATGCGCGTCGACGTTCGCGATCTTGACGCAGATTTCTATGCGTTCTCGGGCCACAAGATGTTTGGGCCAACCGGCAGCGGAATTGTCTACGGTAAGAAGGAATGGCTCGAGAAGATCGACCCGTACCAGGGCGGCGGATCGATGATCAAGACCGTGACCTTCGAGAAAACCACATATGCGGGACTTCCGGAAAAATTTGAGGCGGGCACGCCAGCGATCGCGTCGCAGATCGGCCTTGGAGCGGCGATCGACTACCTTAATTCCATTGATCTTGACGCTGCTTTTGAGTATGAACACGAACTGCTTGAATATGCGACGGAAAGGCTGGGGGCTATCGAAGGCGTGAGAATTGTCGGCACGGCGAAGAACAAGACCTCCGTCGTTTCGTTCATCGTCAAAGACATTCATCCGCACGACATCGGGACGATCCTCGATCAGGAAGGCATCGCGATCCGCGCCGGCCACCACTGTGCCCAGCCTGTAATGCAGTTCTACGATGTCCCGGCGACAGCGCGTGCGAGCCTTGCTTTCTACAACACGAAAGAGGACATCGACGCGCTGGCTGATTCGATCTCGAAGGTGATCGATGTATTTTCCTGAGCGTAAGGGCTCTAAGAGATCAAGCTTGTTGCGACTCAGAGGCCCTTTGTGAACTTTGTGCAAACCTTGGTGTTCTTTGCGGTTAACCTGATCTTGACGTCTGAGTTCGCGAAAAAAGATTAACCGCGAAGGACGCAAAGGTATCCGCAAAGTACGCGGAGATAATGGGTGGCTTCTGGAATGTTGAAAACCGCGCGGACTCACTTATCTTTGCGACCTTCGCGAATACCTCTGTGACCTCTGCGGTGAACGCTATTCTGAGATCTGACCGCTTGGATTTAATTTAACCGCAAATAACGCAAAGGACTTCGCTAAGTGCGCGGAGAATTGCTTGAATTGACATTCTTTTATCCTGCTTTACATCTTGAGGCTACAAGGAAATGGAAAAAGTAAGTCTGTCTGAGAGATTGGACAAGATAAGCGAGCATTGGAGACCGGATGTGGTCGCCCGTCTAAATGGCCAGGAAGTAAAGGTCGTGAAATTTCAGGGCGCTTTTCCCTGGCATCACCACGAGAAGGAAGACGAGATGTTCCTTGCGTTGAAGGGCAGCTTCAAGCTCGAATTCAGGGACAAAACGGTCGTTTTGGACGAAGGCGAATTTGTCGTGGTCCCTAAAGGAGTCGAGCATCGGCCGGTCGCTGACGAAGAGGTCGAAGTGATGCTCTTCGAACCGGCAGGTATCAGAAACACTGGAAATATTGTGGACGAAAAATTTACCGCCCCGATGGAAAAAGAGTAAGCCACTGATGACGGGGATGAACACGGATCTCAATGGGCGACCGCAGAATTAGAGGCCTCCATGGTTTCTGTTCAAGATCCCTTCAATAATCTGTGTTAATCCCCTTCATCTGTGGCTAAATTACCAAATGTCAGAACTTAGCGAGCTATACCAGGAAGTGATCCTGGACCACAACAAGAACCCTCGAAATTTCCGCGAGATCGAGAATCCTGACAAACAGGCGGATGGGAACAATCCCCTGTGCGGCGACCAGCTGAAGGTGTATGTCACTCTCGACGGAGACACCGTGAGCGACGTTTCTTTCACCGGCTCCGGATGCGCGATCTCGAAAGCTTCGGCGTCGATGATGACGCAGGTGCTGAAGGGAAAATCCCGGCTGGAGGCGGAGGTCCTTTTCGACGAGTTTCACCGGATGGTTACGGGAAAGCTCGACCCGGAGACCGAGGACACACATCTTGGCAAACTACGTATTTTCGCCGGCGTGCTCGAGTTCCCGGCGAGAGTAAAATGCGCGTCTCTAAGCTGGCACACGGTGAACGCGGCTTTGAACGGCGAGGGCGAGGTCTCAACGGAGTAGTGAAAGAAGCGGACACAGATGAACACTGAAGATCTGAACTAACGAAGACTTTGTGTCCTTTGCGAAATCCTTTGCGCTCTTAGCGGTAGGGTCAACAAAGCAAACTGAGCCCGCCGAAGATATTTAACCGCGAAGAACACGAAGGGAGTCGCGAAGTTCGTCACGAAAACCCGAGTCATTGTTGAGACGAATCAGCGAATCTTCCCGATATGGGTTCATCTGTGTCCAGTTTTCCAACAAGATCGAAATGCCAGATATCGAGAACAGAGACGACATTGAACAACTGCTTCGGCGGTTCTATTCAGTGGCGATGGAAGATGAACTGATCGGGCATCATTTCGTCGGCCTCGATCTCGAAAGCCACGTGCCCGTCTTCACGGACTTCTGGGACAAGGTTCTCTTTGGAAACCGCGTCTACTTCGGCAACCCTTTGGCAGTTCACCTGAAGCTCACAGGAAAGAACCCGATCACTCTCGAACATTTCCAAAGATGGGTGGAGTTGTTTGGCGATGCGGTTGACGGCCTGTTCGAGGGAGAAACCGCCACAAACGCGAAGCTGCGCGCGAAGATGATCGCGCACAGCCTGAATACACGCATTGCCGAGGGCGACTCGGGCTTTGTCAACATTGCCGAGCACGTCCCCTAGTTTTCGGGCCGACTTTCTGAGAAGCTTCAGCCGGCCGCGGCTTCCGACTTCTTCATTTCGACAACTCTTTGCGGGAACGGGATTTCGATCCCCTCACTATCAAGCGCCTTCTTGACCGCTGCTATCACGATATCAACGGCGCTGCGCGTCGAAGACTGGTCTGAAGCAGTCCAGAAGAGCATCTCCAGATTCACCGACGAATCACCAAAGTCTGTAAACCTCACGTTCGGGGCCGGGTCTTTTAGAAGGCCGTCCATCTTGTCCAGGGTCTTCTGGATCACCGTTCTGGCGTGGTCCGGATCCTCGCCGTAACCAACTCCGATGGCGACGCGTGTTCTCCGGTCGTCAAATGCAGTGAAAACCACGACCGAATTCATATACAGCTCCGAGTTCGGCACTACAACCCGTTCATTATCGAGGGTCTTTAGCTTTGTCGCCCGGACGCTTATCTCCTCTACGATGCCCTTGTAATCATCGACCTCGATCAGGTCTCCTATACGGAACGGCCTGTAAAGAAGTATCAGAAACCCCGCAAAGAGATTCTGCAGAACATCCTTGAAGGCGAATCCGAGAGCAACCGATCCTATACCGAGGCCGGTAAGAAGGTCGCCGGGCTCCATGCCCGGGAAGACCACGACCGCAGAGACAAAGAAGCCGATTATCAGTGTGGCGTAGTAGGCCAGCCTCCCGATAAGCGATCCGAGCATGTCGTCGTACTTCGCCCTTGTGACCGTCGCTTTGATGACTCGCTTTACGACGGACGCAGCGATCACGAACGCCCCAAAGACTATGACGCCGATAACTATGTACGGCGCCTGGGTCCAGAAACTGGCGATCATTTCCGAGATCGCTTCCCGTGCCTTTTCTGTAGCCGTGATCGTGTCGTTTATTGCTGATTCTTGCAGGTACACTTTCCCCTCCTTGCTAAATGATTGTTTGTTAGAAGGTTATAGCCTCGGCATTTGACGGGCAAGCTTCCCTCTCCATTTGATCCACACTCTTGATGATCCACGCGTGGATCTATTCTGAAATCGTCGCTTCCTCTGCGAATGCTTTAGGTCCTTCGCGGTTAGATCTCTTCACCAATCTCGGTTTGCAGACTTTTTCCCGCGGCAAAGGTCACGAAGTTAAACACAGAGGTAACAAGGTCTTTCGCAGAAACCGCCGGTTCAGTTTCTTTTTTCCGGCAGTTCTGACATAAGGGTAAGAGAGTCGGTCCCGCAGATGAACACATACAATGAAAGGTCTCGATCCTGTGTTCGGTTTCCCTCGTGATCATCCCGATCGTCCCTCAGAACCAAGGCACATACGATCCATCTGTGTTTATTTGTGTCCGATTCTCTTGTCGTGTTCTCAAGACCGGAGTTGAAAATCATCGTGATTCCATTTACCGTAATTCTTTCCGAAATCACCCTGTCCTGCCCCGTATAAGCCAGTGAAGATCAGCCGAATAGAACTTACCGAGATCAATTTGCCGCTAGTCCATTTTTTCGAGACGAGCTTTGGCCGAACTATAGAACGCCGGATCATCCTTGTCCGAGTTGTCGATGAGGAGGGAGCAGAAGGCTGGGGAGAGTGTACTTGCGGCGAAGTGCCGAATTACTCTGAGGAATGGACCGATTCGTGCTGGGAAACGATCGAGAAGATCCTATCTCCGTTACTTGTGGGAAAGGAGATAGGCAGCGCCTCAGAGGTATGGTCACTATTTTCTGCCGTTCGCGGAAACCGCATGTCCAAGGCGGCGATCGAGACAGCAGTTTGGGATCTGGAAGCAAAGAAGCTCGATACGCCTTTGTGGAAGCACCTCGGCGGAACTCAGGAGGAGATCGCTTGCGGCGTATCGATCGGCATCCAGGATTCGGTCGAAGAATTGCTGGACAAGATCCACACCGAACTGGAAGCTGGCTATCGCCGGATAAAAGTGAAGATCGCGCCGGGCTGGGATCGCGACATCATAGCTCGTATTCGTCATAGGTTTGGCGACATACCGTTGATGGGAGATGCGAATTCGGCTTACACATTAGGTGATGCGGATCTGTTTAAGTCGATGGAAGAGTTCGATCTGATGATGTTCGAACAGCCCCTTTCCCGTTCCGACATTGTTGACCACGCAAAGCTCCAGAAAGAACTTTTGACCTCGATCTGTCTCGATGAATCGATCCATTCTCCCGAAGATGCGCGGAAGGCGATCGAACTCGGGTCCTGCAGGATCGTGAACGTAAAGCTCGGAAGGGTAGGAGGTCATCAGCAGGCAAGGGAAGTCGAAACGGTATGCCGCGGCGCGGGAGTTCCGGTGTGGTGCGGCGGAATGCTTGAGTCCGGCATCGGGCGTGCGCATAACATAGCGATGTCGACACTCGAAGGATTTACACTTCCGGGAGATGTTTCGGCAAGCAAGCGATACTGGCACGAGGACATAATCGACCCGGAAGTGGCGGTCTCTTCAGACGGGTACATCATTCCGCCCGAAGGGCCGGGCATCGGATTCAAGGTGAGAGCAGACAGGATCGAGAAGCTCGCCGTGCGAGAGACGATCATTCGAGACTGAACGCTAACGTAAGAACACCACTGAGGTCGCAGGGAGCACAGAGGTCAATGAAAGCGCAGCAATCGAGTTGTCCAAAACTCCGTGCTCGCTGTGTCCTCTGTGGTGGATTGTCACCGGGCCCGTAACTTCCGCTCCGGGTACAGATGAAGAGGCGTCCTGATCTTCTCCCTTGCCCACGCGCAGGCTGCCGGCACGATTGACGATGTTGGCGGGGACAAGCCCCGCTCGACAGGTCGATTCACTATTCACGATTCACGATCCACTATTTACTAGTTCACGATTCACTATTTATTAAGCAGGCGGGACGCCTGCATTCCGTTTATGACCGAACCAAACAAGATAATCTTTTCAATGGTCAAGGTTTCGAAGTTCTACGACAAGAAGCCTGTCCTGAAAGACATATATCTATCGTTTTTCTACGGCGCCAAGATAGGCGTCCTTGGCCTGAACGGCGCGGGTAAGTCTTCGCTTTTGAGGATCATCGCTGGCGTCGACAAAGAGATAAACGGCGAAGTCGTCTTTTCCGAAGGCTACACGGTCGGCTACCTCGAACAGGAACCTAAGCTGGATGACTCAAAGCCGGTTCGCGAGGTTGTCGAAGAGGGCGTTCAGGAAACCGTCGATCTTCTTAAGGAGTACAACGAGATCAATCTCAAGTTCGGCGAGGAAATGAACGAAGACGAGATGAACGCGTTACTCGAACGTCAGGGCGAGGTCCAGAACGAGTTAGATGCGGCGAACGCCTGGGACCTCGACAGCCGTCTTGAGATGGCGATGGATGCCCTCCGCTGTCCGCCCGGGGATACGAAGATCGAGAAACTGTCTGGCGGAGAAAAACGCCGGGTCGCGCTCTGCCGTCTGCTTTTGAAAAAGCCCGACATACTCTTGCTCGACGAGCCTACGAACCACCTCGATGCTGAAACCGTCGCCTGGCTGGAGCAGCATCTGCAAAAGTACGAAGGTACTGTCATCGCCGTCACGCACGACCGATATTTCCTGGACAATGTAGCGGGCTGGATCCTTGAGCTTGACCGCGGCGAGGGAATTCCCTGGAAGGGTAACTATTCCTCGTGGCTTGAGCAGAAGCAGAAACGTATCGCCAACGAAGAGAAGGCTGAGAAGAAGCGCCAGAAGACTTTGGAACGCGAGCTCGAATGGATCCGCATGACGCCGAAGGGCCAGCACGCGAAGTCCAAAGCAAGGATCAACCAGTACGAGCAGCTTCTGAAGCAGGACACGGAGAAACGCTCCGAAGATCTAGAGATCTTCATACCGCCCGGTGACCGTTTGGGGGATGTTGTCATCGAGGCCGAAGGTGTTTCGAAGGCCTATGGTGAAAGGCTCCTTTTTGAAGATCTCGAATTCCGGCTGCCTCCCGGAGGGATCGTCGGGGTGATAGGGCCGAACGGTGCCGGAAAAACTACTCTCTTCAGGCTGATCACCGGTCAGGAGGAAGCGGATTCAGGTTCGTTCAAGGTCGGTGAAACGGTAAATCTTGGCTATGTCGACCAATCGAGGGACTCGCTTTCGGGTGACAAGTCGATATGGGAGGAGATCTCGGGCGGCACGGACGTAGTGAAGCTCGGCGACCGGGAGGTCAACTCGCGTGCGTATGTAGCGAGGTTCAACTTCTCCGGCAGCGATCAACAGAAAAGAGTCGGTTCGTTATCGGGAGGAGAACGCAACCGGGTCCATCTCGCAAAGACGCTAAAAAGCGGCGCAAACGTCATCCTCCTTGACGAGCCGACGAACGATCTGGACGTCAACACGATGCGTGCTCTTGAGGAAGCGCTGGAGAACTTCGGCGGCTGTGCGGTTGTCATCAGCCACGACCGGTGGTTCCTGGACCGCATTGCGACGCACATACTCGCCTTCGAAGGAAATTCGAGTGTGGTATATTTTGACGGAAACTTTTCTCAATACGAGGCGGACCGAAAGGAACGTCTCGGTCACGAGGCTGACCAACCGCACAGGATCAAATACAGAAGCCTCACAAGAGACTAAAACCAGGGGTTAGGGCTCGGGCGCGCGTCCGGGCGATCGTTCATATCGTATTCCAGCTTTACCGAAGAATGAGTATGAATCGACTCACTCGCACGGGGGGCCTGAAATTAGGGGCTCTCTTTGCGCTTTCACTCGCTTTTGTCTCGTGTGGACTGAGCGAAGCGGAAACTACCTCTAACTCGCCTGTCATTGTTCCAGAGGACAGCGCCGAACCATCTCCAGAAATTCCTGCGGCACAGGTTGAACTTCTAGACCCCGAACATTCTGAATCCGAGTACCCGATCGGCAGGTTCGATTTTAGAAATCATACGTATCCTCTGCCGAGAGGCTGGCAGGAAGCAGATGGCGAAGATCTTACGCTTGCGCAGGGATTCAGGCGAACGACCGAAAACAAGATTGGGATGGAGTACGTCACGACCAAATTCTTCGACTGCACGGGCGACGGTCAGGACGATGCTGTCGTTATCCTAAAAGTCGGGACCGCCGGATCTGCGCTCCCGCATCTTGTCTATTTTTACGAATGGAAGGACGATAAGCCTGAATTGATCTGGTATTTCCGGACCGGCGATCGCGCCGACGGCGGGTTGAAGAAAATATATCCAGAGGACGGAGGCGTCGTTGTTGAGCTGTTTGGGGAAGACCGTTACATCTTCGGTGAGATGGAAACGCTGAACATCCCGGGCGATGAAGCGCAGCTCTGCTGTCCTACCCATTTCACGAAGAACCGGTACAAGTGGACGAACGGGGCGTTCAGGATGGACGGTGACCGGCTTACCTATTCGCTTGTTGATCCGGACAAGGAGCCCATCTCGAATCTGGGTGAAGTGAGGGCCAAGGAGGCAGGTGAATCACGGTAGCAGCGGCCTCATACTGCTAGCAGTTTACCTGGCCCTTGCAGCCTTTCTGCTGCCTCTGTATTCGCTGCCGGGCAGCGAAACCGATCTTATCAACCGCGCGGCCGCTGCTTCGCTTGTCGAGAACACCTCATTCGACATCTCCCGGTTTGAGGAGCAGTCGGATGTGAAGTTCAGCGATGTGCGTCGTGTCGACGGTGCCGTATATCCCGACAGTCCGCCAGGATTCGCCGTCGCCTCGGCACCCTTCTACGCGATCGTGCGGTTGATACTCGGACCCGCAGGCCGTGACAATCTCGAATCCGGTTGGTTGGCAATGAGGCTCTTGCTTGCCTCGCTGCCGGTTCTGCTTCTCGGTATATGGCTGTTCTCCAGCGAGGTTGATGCATATTCGCTTGCGATCCTTCTGTTCGCCACACCACTGCTTCCACTCAGCTTTCTGTTCACATCGTACGTCTTCGTCGCGGTTCTCGTATATCTCGCGTTCCGGGTCATCTTCGATTTTGAACGGGTAATGCCGGGCCGCTGCTTTACGGCGGGAGTCTTTCTCGGATTCTGCCTGATGTGCGACCTCCGCTCCGTATTGCCGATCGCGGTCTTTCTCGTGGGTTTGTTGTTTACGGGCGGAAAGGAAGTCGGGACAAGAATTCTCTGCTACCTTGTCGGAGTGATTCCGTTTGCTGCGGCGATCGGATTCTATTCGTGGTGGCTCTTGGGTTCTCCGCTGGAAATAATTCCGACAGACGATTTCAAGGTGCCGACGCTCTATTCCTTCTTTCAACTATGGATCAGTCCGGCGAAAGGGCTGTTCTTCTACTCGCCCGTCCTGTTGTTCTCTTTGATCGCGGTGGTCACGACAAAAGAGGGTGGAACGCTGAGGTTCGGAGTTAAGTACTCGCTTGTCGTTCTCGCGCTGGTGCTTGCCGTATTTTGGCGAGAGAACGGTATCGATCAAGCGGTCCCAGCGGCATCACTGGCCTTCACAATTCCGATGCTTCTCGATCCCCTGTTTGACGGGGAGGCCGATGAATATCCGAGCATATGGCGCGGTCTTTTCTTCGCCCTTTCTCTGTTGCTCTGTTCAATTCCTCTTTTTACTTATCCATTCTCGCCGGCAGCGCTTTCGTACCCGCACAACTCGCTATGGTGGCCTCTGATCTTTGAACAGATGGCATTCACGCCGAATATCGTAATGTGGTTTGGCTTTGAAAGTCCCTGGTTAATCCTAGTCCCGGCACTCGCCGTGGTCCTTGTGTTCTTCGCAGTGATACGAACTGCCAGATATCCAGCGCGTTTTGCAGCCGGGGCGTTAGTCGGCGTCCTGCTGGTGGGTGCTTACGTCTTTACTCTTGACCTTGAACCGGGGAAGGCGAAGCCAGTCATTGATCAGGTATCCGGCGTCATTGACCATTGACCATTGACCATTGACCAATGAAATCGGTACCCGGAGCGGTAGCGACGGACCTTCTTTCCGCCGCTGTTCGCCGGTCCAATTCATCTAACAACTAAAGCCCCAGAGTGGGATATCAGGACAGCGATCCTCCCCTAGCTAAAGCAGGGGGCAGCTGATGGCGAACCGCAACGTTTCTCCTAGCACAGCATATCCAGACGATTCTTTTTTACGCTCCTTGGCGCCTCAGCGATTTAGCGAGAGATTCTCCCTCTTTCGTAGATTTCACTTGATGTCGAAGATGACGGCGTAGGTGGGTTCCCGCAAAGCTGCGAAGTCGCCAAGTACCGCTAAGAAGAAGGGAACTAGCGAAGTTTTCTTTGCGCTCCTTGGCGCCTTAGCGTGTTTGCGAGAGGTCTTCCCGCGTAAACAGATTCCGTTTTGCGATCAGCTCCGGCCTCGTGGACGTGTTCCCGCAAAGCAATACCGGTAGTTATTACTTTGTGTCACAAAGTACTTGACAGATACGATTACTTTACCTATTCTCATTACCGATGAAGCAGGACACTGCCAGGAAACAAGAGGAACAGACGCCCAGCCTGCACGGCAGGGCGATGGAGAATCTCGAATACATACGCGATGCGATGCAGCGCTCGACAGAGTTCACCGCAGTTCCGGGTTACGGCGGCGTGCTTATGGGAGTTACTGCGATTGGCGCGGGGATAATCGCCGAGATCCAGACGGAGCCGCTCTACTGGCTCGCGACGTGGATGGTCGAGGCGTTGCTGGCTTTTCTCATCGGCTCGTTAGCGATGTGGCAAAAATCCCGGGATGCGGATACCGCACTTATAAGATCACGGCCGGCACAAAAGTTCGCGATCGGATTCCTTCCCCCGCTGCTCGCCGGCGTGATTCTCACCGGATTGATCCTTTACCGGGGGTCGCCTTCAATACTTCCTCCCGTATGGCTGGCTTTGTACGGGGCGAGCGTGGTTACCGGTGGCGCTTATTCGGTCAAACCCGTGCCGCTTATGGGCTGGATCTTCATGCTGATCGGAGGTGCAGCGGTATTCGCACGGCCTGAACTTGGCAACTACTTTATGATCGCCGGTTTCGGCGTAGTCCATATCATCTTCGGACTCATCATCGGAAGGAAATACGGCGGTTAAAGAAGATCAACGAATGAAGAAAGCGACCTTAAAAGGGAATCGGGAGCCCGACGAGAAGTTCAAGGACGTATCGGCTGCGGATGCTGCCGAGAAGGTCTCGAATGAACTCGACAAGGTCATTCACGAACGGATGCGTTTGGGAATCGTCAGTGCCCTGGCGGCCAACGAGAAGCTCTCATTCAACGACCTGAAACGGGTGCTGAACGCCTCCGACGGGAACGTGAGCGCCCACGCACGAAAACTGGAGGATGCAGGGTACGTCGTCTGCGAAAAGTCGTTCAGCGGCCGGACTCCTCTGACCGAATACAGGATCACGGATTCCGGCAGAGTGGCCCTTCAACGCTATCTGAAACATATGGAAGCACTTATAAACGCGGTCAAAGAGGCATGAGAATGGATCGTCTCGGCAATCAGGACTTTGACGTTCTGATAGTTGGAGCGGGTCTGGCAGGGCTCTGCTGTGCGCGAAGGCTCGCTAGCGGCGGAGCGTTCGTTCTGTTGGTCGATGCCAAGAAAGACCTGACCGAAAGCGTTCATACGACCGGCATCTTTGTCCGAAAGACCTTTGAGGATTTTGATCTTCCGGCCGGCAGTCTCGGGCGTGCGATCTCGAAGGTCAGGCTATATTCTCCATCTCTCAAGACAGTTGATCTGGATAGCGAGCAGCCGGAATACAGGATCGGAGACATGAAGCTCATCTACAGGTCTCTGCTGGAAGAATGCGCGGACCTAGGGGTGACATTTCTCTCAGGGACCCGGTTCTCGGCTTCGATCCCTGACAAGCAGGTCGCCGGAGGTTCGATAGTACGTCTTGTAAAAGGGCGCAAACGCACTGATGTTCGTACGAAACTCCTCATCGGAGCTGACGGCACCGATTCGAGGGTGGCGAGAGACCTGGAGCTTGACAGGAATCAAGAATGGATAGTGGGTTTCGAAGAAGTTCTGACCGGAATTGAAGGTCCAAGGGAACCGATGCTCCATTGCTTCCTGGATTCAGAACTGGCCCCCGGGTACATAGGCTGGATCGCGGACGACGGCAATGAGTGCCACGTAGGCGTGGGTGGGTACACGGACCGATTCGAGCCGAAAACCGCCCTTTCCCAATTCAGGGAGCACGTGGTTTCCGGGTTATTCGATCTTTCCAACAGCCGGCTCGTGGAATCTCGGGGCGGGAGGATCCCGGTAGGGGGCATACTAAAGAAAATCGCCTGCGAAAGAGGACTTTTGATCGGCGATGCGGCCGGGGCGGTCTCACCTCTGACGGCCGGCGGACTCGATCCCTGTTTGCGGCTTTCCGTGTACGCGGCCGAAATCGCCCTTGCACGGCTCAGCAGCGATGATCCGTCGAGGCTGAGGTCGTATTCGGGAAAGATGTTCCGGACAAAGTTTATCCCGAGAATGATGCTTCGTGCTCTTTTTCGAAGCGTGAAGTTTCAGGTCCAGTTCGAGTTCCTGTTCTGGGCGATCACCACATGGCCGGGACGATGGACAGCAGAGAAGATCTTTTACAGGCGTGCTTCGTTTCCCGACGTCAACGCCGATCATCCCTTGCGACGACCTTACGTTGAAGGATTGGACGGTCATTGGAAATAGGAATCGAGTTCTTAACAGCTTCCGATGAGGGACTCCACAGGGGACCGCGGTGGAAGCCACTCTACATTGATCATTGCAACTGAAACTAATATACGCGGGTCGGCAGACCGAGGTTGAAACGCTTTCACAATGTGATCTGGAGAAAGCATTACGTATAGGGACGAGCAAATGGACGAAAATACAAAGAAAGGCCTGACAATTCTTATTATCGCTCTTGGCTTCGGAATTCTCGCCGACTCGCTTCTGCGGTCCTTTCCCTGGGGGCTGAACGTCCCTATCATGGCTTTGATCGGAGTCAGCGCCATTGCATTTCTGAGATACCGGATCGCTGAATCGAAGTTCTCGGTTCGCGAGATACTCCTTTTGGGAGCGGCACTTTTCTTTTCTTCGTGGTTTGCGATCAGGGACTCGGAACCGCTTCTTTTCCTGAACGTCCTCGCGATCCTGCTGATCGCCACGATCTTGTTCATTCCGGCGATCAAACTGAATGCGAAAAGCTCCGGTGTGGTTCACTACCTCTTCTCTTGGATCGCGATGTGGCTTTCTATGACCTTTTTGCCCGCAGTACTGCTCACGAAGGATATGCGCTGGAACTCGGTGGCGAAAAGAGCAGGTTCTCAAAAAGTAATGCTTGCCGTACGAGGCATGTTGATTGCCGTCCCGCTACTATTGATCTTCGGCGGGCTGTTCGCCGCCGCCGATGCTGCATTCGAAGGATTTGTAAACAGAGCGTTTGATGTCGTTCCGGAAGAACTGGCGCTTCACGGGCTTTTCACAGCCTTTTTTGCGTGGCCTGCCGCAGGATATCTGCGGGCAGTCACCCTCGGGGTTTCACTTGACGGTGAACCTGGATCCGATCCCGAAGCCGATGGCGAACGCGAGACCGAAATGCGCGACTTCGCAGAGGGCGGGGTTGAAAGTGTCACCGCGAAAGAGGAGCCGGAACCGGTGGAGCCGCCGACCGTGTTCGGAGAGCGGCATATTCCGAGCATCACTTTCCCGGTCGATGAGGAGAGTGCAAGGGACGAAGGCGCAGGATCCGAAGAAGCCGATCCCGAGATCAAGGAAGACATCAAATCGGCTCCGGAACGCACGTGGAGCTGGCGGGACCTGAACAACTCTATACTTCCTGACTTTCTAACTGTCGGATCAGTAGAGGTGGGGATCGTGCTCGGATCGCTCAATCTTCTTTTCTTCCTGTTTGTCCTGCTTCAGCTGCCTTACCTCTTCGGAGGAATGGACCTCGTCCAGAACCAGCCTGGTCTCAAGCTTGCCGAATATGCACGACGCGGTTTTGGCGAGTTGTTCTTCGCATCGATGCTTGTGTTGCCGATCCTCTTGGCGCTTCATTGGCTGATCAAGAGGGAATCCGAAAGGGCCATAAACCTCTTTCGGTATCTTGCGGCGATACAGATAGGCCTTCTGTTCGTGATAATGATGTCGGCGTTTCAGCGGATGATCCTGTATACGGGCGACCTCGGTTACGGGATGACCGCCGAACGCTTCTATCCTATGGCGTTCATGATCTGGCTGGCAGTGATTTTCCTGCTATTCGGATACACTGTTCTTCGGGGGCTGAGAAGCAGATTCGCCTGGAGCGCGTCGCTTTCGGTGCTAGCGCTGGTCGCTGTCCTGAATTTCGTCAATCCTGACGATTACATCGTTCGAACGAATCTTGAGCTTATGAGGGAAGGGAGGACTTTCGATGCGCAGTATAATGCCGGTCTAAGTGCTGACGCCGCTCCAGCTCTGATTGATGCTTTTACAGATCTCAATGAAGTTCAGCAGAATGACGTTCTCTATGGAATGCGCAGAAGCCGATGCTTTAATCCTCCCATTGAAGACCTGCGGGTATGGAATCATTCGAGAAAAAGCCTCGAGTCTTCCCGGTTCTACTTAGAACGTGTCCATCCGGTTACCTGCAGTGAATTCAGAAGTTACGGACACTAGGTACAGATTCCCGAACTACCGATTGGCACGGTTACCTGAAAGCTCAGAATCTACGATATAGAATACTCGCGAATGGAAATACCTGATTTCCTGCCCACGGTCAGATACATGTGCGACAGACCAAAGATGCGAACCGGAACGGGTTAATTCTTTCGAGTCGTGATGTTTTTAGAAGGCTATGCCCTGGGCGCAAATTTGGGCTCGAATTCGGCTCACTCCAAGCTCACCCCTTTTCTCTCGTGGGTTGCAAAGAAGCAGGGCCATTCCAAAGTGAAAATGACCTGGTCCGATTTCTTGGATATTTATGATTCGGATGAAGAAGCACTCCGAGCACTGAAGTTCTTATTCACCGAGTATGCGTCCGAGTATTTAGAAGGCGCTCCAACTAGATGACTGAACGCGATTTGGTAAAGGAATTCCTCTCATACATCTCCGCCGAGCGCGGTCTTTCGAAGAACACGCTCGCGGCCTATGAGAGGGACCTACGCAAACTCAAGGACTTTGCGGCTGAAGAAGGCCTCGGGCTCGCCGAGGTTTCACGCGGCGACCTTCGGGCATTTGTCGCTTCTTTGTCTAAACAGGGCCTTTCGGTCAATTCGATAAACCGCGTGATCAGCGCGGTTAGAGGGTTCTATCGTTTCCTTGCGCTCGACCGGTATATCGAGATCAATCCCGCGGACGAGATCGACACGCTTTCGAAGGGCTTATATCTCCCGAACTTCCTGTCAGAGGACGACATAGAGAAGCTGTTCGAAGGGCCAAACACGTCACTGGAGACCGGGCTCCGCGACCGAACGATCCTCGAGCTGATGTACGCAGCAGGTTTGCGTGTTTCGGAGACGGTGAATATAGGGGTTCGGGATATAGACCTCGATTCCCAGATTTTGACGTGTGTGGGTAAAGGCGATAAAGAGAGGAAGATTCCGATCGGGCGTTCGGCTGTAAAATGGCTGAGCGAGTATCTGGAAGGGCGTCGGAAGAAAGAAACGGACGCAAAGAACCTGTTCGTTTCGCCCGCCGGAAGGCCCCTTTCGAGGCAGACGATCTTCAAGCTTGTTAAGGAATACTCGGAAAAAGCGGGTCTCGAAGGCGTTTCGCCTCACACTTTGCGCCATTCGTTCGCGACGCACCTTATACAGCACGGTGCGGATTCCCGTTCGGTCCAGGCAATGCTTGGACACGCGGACATTTCAACTACTCAGATCTACACCCACATCACCGATAATCACCTGCGGAATGCGTACAAGAAATTCCATCCCAGATCTACTTCCTCTGTTGGCCTGCACAAAGACGACTGAATGCCTGTCAATCCGCTCCTGCGCTTGCAAGATCGGGCTCTCTTGGGTATTATGTGAAATTTGCTAATTGACAAAATTTTCAGTCGGTTATAGCAATCTGTAGAAGAAGGCAGGGGTGGTCGAGTGGTTAATGGCACCGGGCTGTAAACCCGGCGGAGTAAAATCCTACGTAGGTTCGAATCCTACCCCCTGCACCATTCTTGAAATTTCGTATTTCAGTTCGCATTTTTTGGGCCCGGCAGCGGCTTTTAAAGAGCCGGTTAGCCCGGCCGATGTGAGCGAGAGTAGCTCAGTTGGTAGAGCATCAGCCTTCCAAGCTGAGGGTCGCGAGTTCGAGCCTCGTCTCTCGCTCCATCTTTATTTTAGGGCGCTTGGCGGTCCGCCCGAGTAGCTCAGGGGTAGAGCGCTTCCTTGGTAAGGAAGAGGGCACGGGTTCAAATCCCGTCTCGGGCTCCATTATTAGGGGCCCGGACATCATTGATTAAAAGCGATCTGTTTGGAGAGACATTTAAATAATGAGCAAAGAGAAGTTTGACAGGAGTAAGCCGCACGTAAACATCGGGACGATCGGGCACGTCGACCACGGGAAGACGACGTTGACGGCAGCGATCACGACTGTTCTGGCAAAGAACAATCCGTCGATCAACGTCAGGGCGTTCGATTCGATCGACAACGCGCCGGAAGAGAAGGCGCGCGGGATAACGATCGCGACGGCGCACGTGGAGTACGAGACGGAGAACCGTCACTACGCGCACGTCGACTGTCCGGGGCACGCGGATTATGTAAAGAACATGATCACGGGAGCGGCGCAGATGGACGGAGCGATCCTTGTGGTGGCGGCGACGGACGGCCCGATGCCGCAGACGCGCGAGCACATTCTTCTGGGGCGCCAGGTGGGAGTGCCTGCGATCGTGGTGTTCATGAACAAGGTGGACATGGTCGACGACGAGGAGCTTCTTGAGCTTGTGGAGCTCGAGGTAAGAGAGCTTCTTTCTGCATACGAGTTCCCGGGCGACGACATTCCGGTGATCAAGGGATCGGCCCTGAAGGCGCTCGAAGGCGACGAGAAGTGGGAAGCATCGGTGCTTGAGCTGATGGAGTCGGTCGACAGCTACATCCCGACGCCGGAGAGGGAGACGGACAAGCCGTTCCTGATGCCGGTCGAGGACATCTTCACGATCCAGGGCCGCGGGACGGTGGCTACGGGAAGGGTCGAGCGCGGGATCATCAAGGTCAACGAGCAGGTTGAGATCGTCGGGATCCGCGACACTCAGACGACCGTGTGCACGGGAGTCGAGATGTTCAAGAAGCTTCTTGACGAAGGCCAGGCGGGAGACAACGTCGGACTGCTGCTGAGAGGCGTGGACAGAAAGGCGATCGAGCGCGGTCAGGTTATCGCAAAGCCGGGGTCGATCACGCCGCACACGAAGTTCAAGGCCGAGGCGTATGTGCTGACGAAGGAAGAGGGAGGGCGCCACACGCCGTTCTTCACCGGGTACAGGCCGCAGTTCTACTTCCGCACGACGGACGTGACGGGAGTCGCCAACCTTCCTGACGGAGTGGAGATGGTGATGCCGGGCGACAACATCCAGATGACGATCGAGCTGATCGCTCCGATCGCGATGGAGAAGGGCCTGAGGTTCGCCATCCGCGAGGGCGGCAGGACCGTCGGCGCCGGTACCGTCACCGAAGTTATTGAGTAGTTTTAGAGGTTAATTGTTATGCCGCGTGACAACGTGATTTTGCAGTGCACCGAGTGCAAGGAACGCAATTACACGACGACAAAGAACAAGAAGAACACGCCTGACAGGCTAGAGTTCAAAAAGTATTGTCGCCGTTGCAGGACGCACACGGTCCACAAAGAAAACAAGTAGCGGGAAGTTCAAGTTTCCAGATTTCAGGTTCCGGATTTGAGGTCTGGAAACTGGATCTGGGATTTTGAATCTTAGGGGCATAGTGTCAATGGTTAGCACGTCGGTCTCCAAAACCGAAAGTCCGGGTTCAAATCCTGGTGCCCCTGCCACTGAATTTTAGGAGAATTTCAAGTGTCATCAACTTCCGACACGGTTAAGAAGGTCCAGAAGAAAGGAAAGGAAGAATCCCGGGGCGTCGGCGAATTCGTTCGCGAGACAAGGGCCGAATGGGACAAGACCACCTTTCCCTCTTCGGAGGACGTTCGGAACACGACCCTGATAGTCATCGTCAGCGTGATCTTTTTTACGGTTTACCTTTTCCTGGTCGACAGAGTATGGGTTCTAGCGCTGGATGCCCTGACCTGGTTCGTAAACTGGTTAGCCGGAATTTAAGGGATAAGTAAATGAGGCAATGGTATTTCATACACACTTATTCCGGCCATGAGAACAAGGTGGTCGAGAGCTTGAATGCGCGTATTCGCGACATGGAGCTGAAAGAGCAGATCACCGAGGTTTTGCTTCCAAAGGAGACCGTGGTCGAGATGAGAGGGAACAAGCGCATCGAGTCCACGAGGATGTTCTACCCGGGCTATGTGCTTGTCGAGATCGTGTGCAACGACCAGGGTAGAATTCCCGACAATGTGTTTCACGCGATCAAGTCAACCCCCAAAGTGACGGGGTTTCTGGGTGGCAAGAACCCTACGCCGCTTACCCAGGAAGAGGTTGACCAGATCGTTCACAACGTAGAGGTCGCCGCCGAGAAGCCGAAACCGAAGTTCACCTACAACGTGGGCGAGGTCGTAAGGATCAAGTCGGGTCCGTTCGCTAGCTTTACCGGAAAGGTCGAGGAAGTTAACGAAGAAAAGACCACTTTGAAGGTGACGGTAACCATATTCGGGCGTTCGACTCCTGTCGAGCTGAACTTCCTCGATGTTGAGAAAGTGACCTTTAGCGAAGACGAGTAAGGAGTTTAGAGAAGATCATTAGAAAAGAGGACATTCCCGGACGGCAGTTTACGGGATCGTAAATCGAATAATGGCAAAGAAGATAGAAGGGTACATAAAACTGCAGATTCCCGCGGGTAAAGCTAATCCCGCTCCGCCCATCGGTCCGGCTCTCGGACAGCACGGCGTGAACATAATGGAATTCTGCAAAGCGTTCAACGAGAAAACTAAAGACGGCGATCCGGATCTTAACGTACCTGTTGTGATCACGGTCTATGCAGACCGTTCGTTCACCTTTGAGACCAAGACGGCTCCGGCTGCCGACCTTCTTCGGAAGGCCGCCGGCATTCCGAAAGGGTCAGGAGAGCCTAACAGGGAAAAGGTGGGATCAATCTCGCGAGCAAAGATAGAAGAGATCGCCAAGACCAAAATGCCGGATCTGAACACGACGAACCTCGAGTCCGCGATGAGGACGATCGAGGGCACGGCGAAGAGTATGGGGTTAAAGGTCGAAGGTTAGAAGTTAGAAACGGACTTGGGTCCTCGAGGGAGAAGCTTTAGCGGCTTGCCGCAAACCAAGGAAGCTTCGTCTGTACCTTGCTGAATGATATGGCCAAAAGAGGAAAGAAATACAGGGAGGCGCTGGAGAAGTTCGAACGGGACAAGAAGCACTCGGTCGAAGAAGGCGTTTCGGTAGTAAAGGAAATCGCGTTTGCGGGATTTGACGAAACGGTTGAACTAACGGTTTGGCTTGGAGTCGATCCGCGAAAGGCAGACCAGCTGGTCCGCGGAACGATCGTTCTTCCCAACGGACTCGGAAAGTCCAAGACGGTCGTCGTGATCGCCCAGGGCGACAAGGCGAAAGAAGCGGAAGATGCGGGTGCGGATTTCGTTGGCGCCGACGACATCGTTGAGAAGATCAACGGCGGATGGCTTGAGTTTGACACGCTGATCACCACGCCGGACATGATGGGCAAGGTCGGTCCCCTGGGCCGCGTGCTTGGTCCGAGAGGGTTGATGCCGAATCCGAAGACGGGAACGGTGACGATGGATGTCGCCCGCGCCGTTGAGGAAACGAAGGCAGGTAAAGTCGAGTACAGGGTCGATAAGACGGGTGTTGTTCACTCACCGGTCGGCAAGGTTTCGTTCGATGAAGCGAAACTGCTCGAGAACACGAGGGCGCTGCTTGATGCCGTGATCAAGGCCAAGCCGGCGACCTCGAAGGGAAGGTACCTGAAGAAGGTAAGCCTTGCCTCGACGATGAGCCCCGGCGTCCTTCTGGACGAAGGGAACCTGATGTGAGGAGCGTGAATAGAAATGAAGACTAGAGAAAGAAAACAGGAAGACCTGAACGCCCTCACGGAGCAGTTCAAAACTTCAAAATCGGCGATCGTGCTCACCTTCAACCGCTTGACGGTTGAACAGGACCAGGAGTTCAGGAATGAACTTCGGGAAACGGGTGCGACATATAGAGTTGTAAAGAACACGCTCGCACGCAGGGCAGTTGAGGGCACACCTTTTGAGGATGCCCGCGAGCATTTCAAAGGCGTAACGTCCGTAGCGTGGACCGACACCGACCCGGTTGACCTTTCAAAGGTCATCTCCAAGTACGTCAAGGAAAAGGCGGAGATCTTTGAGTTCAAGACGGGAATCGTCGACGGCAAGGTCGTCACGATCGAAGAGGTCAAGGCGATCGCGAGTCTGCCTTCGAAGGAAGAGCTTGTTTCCAAGCTTCTGTTCCTTCTCAAAGCTCCAGCGCAACGTGTTGCCACCGTCCTTAATGCGGTTCCGCGTGACCTGGCTCTCGTGCTAAAGCAGATCGCCGATGGCCAGGGATCGGTCGAAGCGCCCGCCGCTGAAGCCAAGGAAGAGAAAAAGGCCGAGGCAGCGGAAGCTACTGCGGAAGAAGCGAAGGCTGATGCTCCCGAAGCGAAGGCGGAAGAGGCGAAAGCCGAAGCAGCTGAAGAGAGTTCTGAAGATAAGTCGGAAGAGGCGAAAGCCGCTTCTTCTGAAGACGAAAGCGGCGAAGCCAAGGCGGAAGCTGAAGGCGACGCAGCGGAGGCAGAAGCGGAGGAGAAACTGGCCGAATAGGCGCGGCTCCTCTTATTTGAAAAGTTTTCCAAGTAAGCCGTACTCAAGGTAAAACGGGCGGGACGATATGTCAGGTCGTCCTTGCGGCTCGGATGCCGGAGCGCTGTGATGCAGCGGCGCGAAACGCATTCCGTTGGGTTCTAGCGGCTGACAACTAAACCAAACACAAGAACCCTAGTTAGGAGGAAATTATCGTAATGGATAACAAAGAGATCGTAGAGGCGCTTAAGAACAAGCCCCTTATCGAAGTTGCAGACCTGGTCAAGGACCTTGAAGAGGCTTTCGGTGTTTCCGCAGCAGCTGCGGCAGCTCCTGTCATGGCGGCGGCTCCGGCTGCAGGCGATGCGGGCGCGGCGGCCGCTGAAGAAAAGGATTCCTTTGATGTCGAGCTAACGTCTGCCGGCGCAAGCAAGATCAACGTGATCAAGGCCGTGCGCGAGATCGTCAGCGGACTGGGTCTGAAGGAAGCCAAGGAACTCGTCGAAGCTGCTCCGAAGGTTATCAAGGAAGGCGTCTCCAAGGATGAAGCCGAAGAGATCAAGACCAAGCTTTCCGAAGCGGGCGCGACTGTCGAGCTCAAATAACATTGCATCGGCTGCGGGCGCGGTTCGCATCTGAACCGCGCTTGTCAGTCATTTCTAAACAACGGTAACTCGGATAGGTTTGCGCGTTTTTCCTGCGGGACATTGGCCCCCGCTAAACGCAGGAGAGTAATTGTCCTTAATGACACTCTCGGATAACTCGTCTGAAATTTAGCACTGCTAAGTGAAAAGCGGTCCAGGGCTAGTGTGCCCAGACCGCCATTAGTGTCTTGTGCCGGAAACGATTTTGGAGATGATCTCTTCGCCAAATCGTACCAGCAAAGATCTAAACGGGCAACAGTTTTTACTTCTTTAATTCCCTGGGAATATCAAGAATATGATCAACAATCCGCTACAAGAAAACACGCGAGGATTGGGACGCCGGACAAGCAAGGCGCCGGAAAGGGTGGACTTTTCGAAGATCCAGACCTCCGCTCAGATCCCGAACCTCATCGAGGTCCAGCGCGAATCGTACAACCGGTTCCTGCAGATGGACCTGATCCCCGAGGAAAGGAGGTCGGTCGGTCTGCAGTCGGTTTTTGAAACCGTATTTCCCGTCTCGGATTTCCGTGAGACGGCAATGCTCGAGTTTGTCGAGTACCAGATCGGCAACTGGCAGTGCAAGTGCGGAAATCTCGAGGGCCTTGAGCATCTTCGCGAAGAGTGTAAGGAATGCTCGGCCAAGATCAAGGTCGATCCGTTCGGCTCGACCGAAGTGCTTTGCTCCAATTGCGGAACGTTCAATGTCGTAAAGCCCAGGCTCTGCCCGAACTGCGGCGAGCCCGTCGGCCTGAAGCACAAGCATGACCAACAGGAATGTCAGGAGCGGGGCGTTTCGTTCAGCGTGCCCCTGAAGGTGAAGATCCGCCTGACGGTCTTCGACAAGGATCCCGATACCGAGGTCGCGACCATACGCGATATCAAGGAAGAAGAGGTCTTCTTTGGCGAGATCCCCCTGATGACAGACAACGGGACATTCATCATTAACGGCACGGAGCGCGTTATCGTTTCGCAGCTTCATCGCAGCCCGGGTGTCTTTTTCAAACGCGACAAGGAAGCCTTCAGCGCAAAGATAATCCCCTATCGCGGCTCGTGGATCGAGTTCGAATACGACCACAAAGGAATACTTCATTCGAGGCTCGGGAAGCGAAAGCTTCTCGCGACCATCTTTCTGAGGGCGCTCGGCCTGTGGCTGCGTCCGCAGATCGATATGTCGACCGCTTCTGACAGCATTCTGGAAGAGGTTGTTAAGAACGCCGAATTTACAAATGCCGACCTGCTTGGCGAGTTTTACACCGTAGACCAGGTCAAGGCAGAGAAAGGGAAACTGCACGTAAAGGTCAAACAGGAAGGCGACACGAGCCTTGTTGGCATGCGATCCTCCGATGCGATCAAGTCGGGCCGCAAGCAGATCGTCAAAGCGAACAAGAAGATCACGAGGCTAAGCCTCAAGGAGCTCAGGAAGGCCAAGGTCGATTCAGTTGAGATCGATCCTGCAGAATTTGCCGGAGCCTACGCTGTCGATGACGTAGTAAACATGGAGACAGGCGAGGTTGTGATCGAGTCCAATACGGAGATCACGTCGGCAAAGCTGATGGAGATCCTGGAGCAGGGCGAGATCGATTTCACGGTCTGTTTCCCGGAGCGCGATCCGATCGGGCCGATCCTTTCACAGACGCTGATCAAGGACACGATCAACAAGCCAGTTGATGCGCTTCTGGAGATCTACCGGAAGATGCGCCCCGGAGATCCTCCGACCGTACCGACCGCTTACAAGCTGGTCGAAGGGATGTTCTTCGATAAGCGAAGATTCGATCTGTCGCGGGTCGGAAGGCTGAAGTTCAACATCAAGCTCGGCCGTCCGGATATGGAGGACATCGACAACCAGCTTCTCGAGGCACGCGATTTCCTCGAGGTCGTCGACTATCTCTTCCGTATGAAGAAGGATCCCGACCATTTTTACGAGGACGACATTGATCACCTCGGAAACAGGCGCGTACGCGCTGTCGGCGAACTGCTTGAGAACCAGTTCAGGATCGGTCTGGAAAGAATGGAGCGTGCGATCAAGGAGAAGATGTCCATTCAGCAGGACATGTTCACAACGATGCCGCGCGACCTTGTCAACGCCAAGCCGGTAACTGCAGCGGTTCGCGAGTTCTTTGGTTCGTCACAGCTTTCGCAGTTCATGGACCAGACCAATCCGCTTTCCGAGATCACCCACAAACGCCGGCTATCGGCGCTTGGGCCGGGAGGTCTTTCGAGGGAGCGGGCCGGGTTTGAGGTCCGCGACGTTCACCCGACTCACTACGGCCGCATCTGCCCGATCGAGACGCCTGAAGGTCCGAACATCGGACTTATCTCGTCGCTATCGTGCTTTGCGCGGATCAACGAGTTCGGATTCATCGAATCGCCGTATCGAAAGGTCGAGGACGGACGCGTGATCGAGTACGTCAAGGTGATCAACGGCGGAGATACTTCGTTCAAGCACGGCGAACACGTGCCGCTCGAGGACGTCGAGAAAGAGAACAACAAGCTCAAAAAGACGCAAAGGGCGGCCGAATTCGAGCCGTATCCGTTCTATCTGACCGCCTGGGACGAGGACAAGTACGTCATCGGTCAGGCGAACATCGAGCTCGACGAGAAGGGCAAGCTTGTAAACGAGAGGAACGCCGCAAGGAAGGCAGGGGAGTTCATCGTTTCGCCCCGTGAGGAGATCCAGTACATGGATGTCTCGCCGAAACAGCTCGTATCGGTGGCGGCGTCACTGATTCCCTTCCTTGAGAACGATGACGCGAACAGGGCGCTGATGGGATCGAACATGCAGAGGCAGTCGGTTCCGTTGCTCCGAGCCGAGTCCCCGTATGTGGGAACCGGCATGGAGAAGATCGCCGCCCGCGATTCGGGCGCGGTTGTCGTCGCACGTCGTGACGGCGTCGTGGATTACATCGATTCAGAGCGCATCATCGTCAAGGCCGACCATCAGGTCGGCGGTATGATCTCGCGCGAGGTGACGGCGGACATTTACTCGCTGGTCAAGTTCAAGCGTTCGAACCAGAACACCTGCATCAACCAGCGGCCGATCGTCAGTGTTGGCGAGAGGGTAAAGAAAGGGCAGGTGATCGCCGACGGGCCGTGTACCGACAAGGGCGAACTCGCGCTCGGAAGAAACGTGCTTGTGGCCTTTATGCCTTGGCGAGGCTACAACTTCGAGGACGCGATCCTTGTTTCCGAAAGGCTCGTGAAGGAGGACTACTACACTTCCATTCACATCGAGGAGCTCGAGGTCGAGGCGCGGGATACAAAACTCGGACCTGAAGAGATCACGCGCGACATCCCGAACATCGGTGAGAACATGCTTCGCGATCTCGACGAATCGGGAATCATCCGAATCGGAGCCCACGTCAGCCCGGGATCGATCCTCGTCGGCAAGGTCACACCCAAGGGTGAGACCCAGCTGACCGCGGAAGAAAAACTGCTTCGGGCGATCTTCGGCGAGAAGGCGGGTGACGTTAAGGACGCAAGCCTTACGGCGCCTCCCGGGATCGACGGCACGGTCGTCGACGTGCAGGTCTTCACCCGAAAGGGTCAGGAAAAGGACGAACGCTCGCTCGACATCGAGGCCCTGGAAGAGGATTCGCTGAGGCGAGACCTCGAGGACGAGATCCGTATTCTCACCGAACAGCGTGATGAAAGGATCTATGAGCTTTTCGAAGGCTACAGCCTGACGAAGGACCTGACGGAAGGAAAGGACGTTCTCGTCAAGAAAGGAACAAAGCTGACACGCAAGAACCTCGAGGACGTGCCGATCAAGGTGCTCCGGAAGGCAAGCGTGAAAGCCGGCTCGGTCGACATCGAGGCTGAGATCAACGATTACGTCCAGAGGACCGAGCGTCAGATCGGGATCCTGAGCGACATCTACGAAGAGAAGATAGCCAAGATCAAGCAGGGTGACGAACTGCCTCCGGGCGTTATCAAGATGGTCAAGGTATTCGTCGCGATGAAGCGAAAGCTCAGCGTTGGCGACAAGATGGCCGGACGCCACGGTAACAAGGGTGTCATCGCGAGGATCCTTCCCGAAGAGGATATGCCGTATCTGCCGGACGGAACTCCTGTCGACATCGTGCTCAATCCGCTCGGGGTGCCTTCGCGCATGAACGTCGGCCAGATCCTTGAAACGCACCTCGGATGGGCGGGCCGCGTGCTCGGACTCCATTTCGCGACTCCCGTATTTGACGGCGCTAGCGAGCAGGAGATCAAGAAGCACATCAAGATGGCGAACGACCGCTATGATGAGCTCGACCTTCCGAACTCGGTCGGACCATCCGGCAAGACGAGGCTTTACGATGGCCTGACGGGCGAACAGTTCGAGCAGAAGGTGACCGTTGGTTACATATACATGCTCAAGCTGTCGCACCTTGTGGACGACAAGATCCACGCCCGTTCGATCGGCCCATACTCGCTTATCACCCAGCAGCCGCTGGGCGGAAAGGCGCAGTTCGGTGGACAAAGGTTTGGAGAGATGGAGGTTTGGGCGCTCGAAGCGTACGGCGCGGCGCACATTCTTCAGGAGCTCCTGACCTGCAAGTCGGACGATGTCGCGGGACGCTCGAAGATCTACGAAGCGATCGTCAAGGGCGCGGCGGACTTCAAGCCGGGAATTCCGGAGTCGTTCAACGTGCTTGTTCGCGAGCTTCAGTCGCTGTGCCTTGATGTCGAGCTCATTACCGAGGACGACGTCGATGAGGAAGCGAAGAATGCGGGCGTTGAAGAACTTGTTGGTGGTTAACCATTCGGAGCCGGTCCATTGCGGACCGGCATCGATCCTATTTCTGGAGAAATAAATGTTTCGATTTCAAAACGAAAAGACGCAACTGAGTCCGAATTTCGAGGCAATCCGGATCTCGCTTGCCTCGCCTGAAAAGATCAGGTCGTGGTCGCACGGCGAGGTCACAAAGCCGGAGACCATCAATTACAGGACCTTCAAACCCGAACGGGACGGGCTCTTCTGCGCGCGCATCTTTGGACCTGTGTCTGACTGGGAGTGCCTATGCGGGAAGTACAAGCGCATGAAGCACCGCGGCGTGATCTGCGACAAGTGCGGCGTCGAGGTCACACAGTCGAAGGTCAGGCGCGAAAGGCTCGGGCATATCGAGCTCGCAAGCCCCTGCTCGCATGTGTGGTTCTTTAAAGGACTTCCGTCGAGGATCGGGCACCTGCTCGACATCACCCTGAGGGACCTCGAGAAGATCCTCTACTTCGAGCTGTATATCGTGATCGATCCGGGTGACGTTCCGGATATGAAGGAGAAAGACCTTCTTACCGATGAACAGTACCGCGAGAAGATGCAGGAACACCCGGGCGGCTTTGTTGCCAAGATGGGCGCGGAAGCCATCAAGGAACTCCTGATGGCGATCGAGATTCCCGAGCTCGTCGAAGAACTCAGGACCAGCATGAAGGAAGAGACCTCTCAGCAGAAGAAGCTGAAGTTCTCAAAGCGCCTGAAAGTGGCGAACTCCTTTTTCAGGTCACAGAACAAGCCGGAGTGGATGATCCTGGATATCATCCCGGTGATTCCGCCTGAGCTGAGGCCGCTTGTCCCGCTCGACGGCGGACGGTTTGCGACCTCGGACCTGAACGATCTTTACAGGCGCGTCATTAACCGCAACAACCGCCTGAAGAAGCTTATGGAACTCCGCGCGCCCGAGGTCATCGTGCGCAACGAGAAGCGAATGCTTCAGGAAGCGGTCGATGCACTGTTCGATAACGGACGCCGCGGCCGAGTGCTGAGGGGCGCCAACAATAGGCCGCTCAAGTCGCTATCCGGAACGCTCAAGGGTAAGCAGGGACGTTTTCGGCAGAACCTTCTTGGAAAGCGTGTCGACTATTCGGGACGTTCGGTGATCGTCGTAGGTCCCGAACTAAGCCTGCATCAGTGCGGACTGCCGAAGAAGATGGCTCTCGAGCTGTTCAAGCCGTTCATCTACAACAAGCTTGAGAAGGACCTTCACGCCGCCACTATCAAACAGGCGCGCGAGATGGTCGAACGCCAGGAGCCGATCGTTTGGGACATACTCGAAGAGGTGATCCGCGATCACCCGGTCCTTTTGAACCGCGCGCCGACGCTTCACAGGCTTGGTATTCAGGCCTTTGAACCTGTGCTGGTTGAAGGAAAGGCGATCAAGATCCATCCGCTCGTTTGCACGGCTTTCAACGCCGACTTTGACGGCGACCAGATGGCTGTTCATATTCCGCTTTCGGCGGAAGCGCAGATCGAAGCTTCGGTTTTGATGCTCGCGTCGAACAACCTTCTCAGCCCGGCCAGCGGACAGCCGATCGCGGTTCCCTCGCAGGACATCGTTCTTGGCTGTTACTACCTGACCCTCGCCCGCGACAACATGCACGGCGAGAACAGCATTTTCAGCTCGGTCGAAGAGGTACTGCTGGCTTACGATGCCAAGTCGGTCGATTCGCAGGCGAAGATCAAGCTTCGTTGGAAGGGCGATCTGATCGATCTGCAGCGCGAACACAATCCTCAGGATGTCATGCGCGGCAGGATCCAGAAGGACGTCAACATCACGATCGATACGACGGTGGGACGCGTGATCTTCAATGATCGACTGACCCGTGAAGGACTTCCGTTCGTAAATGGAACGCTCAAGAAGAAAGGCCTTCAGTCGCTCGTGAACTTTGCGCACCTGAGGCTCGGTCACGAGCAGACGGTAGCGCTTCTCGACGACCTTAAGGCACTCGGTTTCCTATACGCGACAAAAGCCGGAGTGTCGATCGGTATCGACGACATGGTTACGCCTGAAAGCAAGGCTCAGATCATCGAGGACGCAAGGAAAGAGGTAGACAAGCTTCAGCAGCAGTATGAAGAAGCGACGATGACCGATCTCGAGCGATCGAACAAAGTCACCGCGATCTGGTCGGAAGTTACCGATAAGGTTGCGAAAGAGATGTTCCGCGCGATGGACGTCCGCGAAAAGGACAGGAACGAGCTCAACCCGATACTCGTGATGGCCGATTCCGGCGCGCGTGGATCGGAAGCCCAGATCCGTCAGCTGGCGGGAATGCGCGGCCTTATGGCCAAGCCGTCCGGTGAGATCATCGAGACGCCCATCACTGCAAACTTCCGCGAAGGCCTGAACGTGCTGCAGTATTTTATTTCGACGCACGGCGCCCGTAAGGGACTGGCCGATACGGCGCTCAAGACCGCCGACTCGGGCTACCTTACCAGAAGGCTCGTCGACGTTGCGCAGGACGTTATCGTTTCAGATATCGATTGCGGAACGCTGAAGGGAATCTGGTCTAAGGCCATCGTCCGAAACGGTGAAGAGGTCGAATCGCTCCGCGACCGAATCGTCGGTTGCACGGCACTCGACGACATTCTCGATCCGGTGGACAGCACGGTGATCGTGAAGGCCAACCAGGAGATCGACGAAGATCTCGCCGCTCAGGTCCAGCTTTCAGGACTTCAGCAGGTCAAGATCCGCTCGCCGCTCACCTGTGAAGCTCGACGCGGTATCTGCGTCAAGTGCTATGGACGAAATCTCGCGATGGGACGCACGGTCGAGATCGGTGAGGCTGTCGGTGTTATCGCCGCCCAGTCGATCGGTGAGCCGGGCACGCAGCTTACGATGAGGACCTTCCACGTCGGCGGTACGGCGAGGCTTCAGCAGGAAACGAAGCACGTCGCGTCGCTTGAAGGAAAGGTCGTCTATCACGGGCTGAACGTCATCCAGAACCGCAAGAAGGAGATGGTCAACATCAAACGGCAGAATGCCGAACTTGCGCTGGTTGACGACCGCGACAGGGAAGTCGCCAGGTACTCGATCGTTTACGGTGCGCAGATCCACGTCAAGGACGGCCAACAGGTCAAAGAGGACGAGGTGCTTGCGACGTGGGATCCGTTCACATACGCGATCCTTACGGAAGCCGACGGTACGGTGAAATATCAGGACCTCGTTGAAGGCAAGACCGTCGAAGAGGACATCGACAAGGTGTCCGGTCAAAAGCGGCTTGTGGTCAAGGACTCGGATGAAAAGAACCAGCCGAGGCTTGAGATCCGAAAGGGAACCAAATCCCTCAAGTCGTACCAGATGCCGATTCGCGCCAACCTCCTTGTGGAAGATGGCGAGGACGTAAAGGTCGGTGACATCATCGCCAAGATCCCGCGCGAGACAACGAAGAACAAGGACATCGTCGGCGGTCTGCCGCGTGTCGTTGAGCTTTTCGAGGCCCGCAGGCCGTCAGAAACGGCGGTTATGAGCGAGATCGACGGAACGGTTCAGTTCGGTCCGATCACGAAGGGTAAGCGCAAGATCATCATCGTCAGTGAGGACGGGGTCGAGCACGATTATGACATTCCGCGCGGAACGCACATCAGCGTTCAGGAAGGTGACCGCGTAAAGGCAGGCGAGCCGCTTATGGACGGCCCGCTGAACCCGCACGATATCCTCCGCGTGCTCGGAATGGACGCTCTTCAAGAGTACCTCGTGAACGAGATCCAGGAGGTCTATCGTCTCCAGGGTGTGAACATCAACGATAAGCACATCGAGGTGATCGTCCGCCAGATGCTCAGGTGGGTGAAGATCAAGGATGTCGGCGACACCGATTTCCTTCTCGAAGAGCAGGTCGACAGGTTCCGGTATGAGGATGTAAACCAGAAGGTCCGCGAGGACGGCAACGCGCCCGCAAGCGCCGAACCGCTTCTTCTCGGGATCACGAAGGCGTCGCTCTCGACCGATTCGTTCATTTCCGCGGCGAGTTTCCAGGAAACGACCCGCGTACTTACCGAAGCCGCGATCTCGGGGCGCGTGGATTATCTGCGCGGCCTGAAGGAGAACGTGATCATGGGACGTCTGATCCCCGCCGGAACCGGTATGAAGTATTACCGCAACGTGCAGGTGTTTGACGATCCTACGATCGGTCAGCAGGTAGAAGAAGAGATGGATGAGTTCGATATCCGTGGAGGAATCGAAGGCCAGTCCGACATTCCTCTGGTGAAGTCTTCCGACAACGGCGCCGAGAAAAAGGCGACCGCTAAGGCAAAGGCCAAAGGCGGCGACGAGGAAGAATAAAAGGTAGGGGCGGGGCTTGTCCCTGCCCTAATTTTGCAATTTGTAGTGGCGGGCCTTGTGCCCGCCCTTTTTTATTGGCTTTGCGGCTCCGCCGCTCCGATGTGCGGCAAGCCTCTGGCTTACCGATTCGCTTCTTAAACTATTCCGGCGGAGGCTGAGCCTCCGCACGATCTTTCAGTACCACTAGCGGAAAGGCAAAGCCATTCCGCACAGCAAAGCGGCAGAGCCGCAAAGCCAACCCCCTACACTTCCGTGCTCTCTGTGCTCTCCGTGGTTCAATAGGAAAATAGCCCGGTGCCATTACACCGGGCTTTCTTCTCCTGGAACTTGGAACTCGAAACTAGGAACTCCTGAACAAGTCATCTGCATTCCGTGATCTTTTCGATTTCCTTTGACCTCAGATCATAAACATAGATCTCTGCATTTCCCGATCTGTCCGAATGGAATGCAAGCTTCTTCCCGTCGGGCGACCACGAGGGAACTCCGTACACGTTGTATCCGTCCGTGATCTGAGACATATTCTTGCCGGCGGTGTCCATCAGGTAAACATCCTTGCCCCCGTTTCTGTCCGATTTGAACGCAATGGTTTGTCCGTCCGGCGAAAATGACGCAGAGCTGTCGTCTGCCGGATCGAATGTGAGTCGCCGGAGCTCCGTTCCGTCTGTATTCATCAGGTAGAGCTCGTTATTTCCGGTCCTGTCGCTGTGAAAAACTATCGACCGGCTATCCCGCGTCCAGTTCGGCACCTGGTCTTGAGCATTCAGATCCGTAATTCTCTTTTGATCCGTCCCGTCAGCATTGATCACGTATAGGTCCCAGAACTTCATGACGGTCGCTCCCGTTTCCTGAGGCGGTCTGTGTTGATAGACAATTCTCTTTCCATCCGGTGACCACGCCGGAACACCGGCGAATCCGGGATCTGAGGTCAGCCTTTTTACACCTGAACCGTCGGGATTCATCACATAGAGGTCCGCTGTTCCGCTTGTTCCCTGATCCCTCGGCGACTGAAACACGATCTTGTTCCCGTCGGGCGACCAAAACGGGTGAGCGTCTCTTCCGGGTACATCTGTAAGCTGCGTAATCTTTCTCGTGGAGAACTCGAATAGATATATCTCGCGTTCATCACCTCGTTCTCCGTCAAAAACCAATCTGTCTCCTTTGGGAGACCAGTTCGGATGGTAGTTGTGGCAGTTGCTGTTTTGACCGGCTATATCTGTTCCAGAAAGTAAGACAAGCAAAGTGGCGAAGAATAGGCCTGAGAGAATTTTATTCACGATAATCACCTGTGGTTTCGGTTCGTTTCCTTTCTTTGATCAGTTGCCAGAGATCGATGCCTCCGTGTTCAAACTATCTGGTTCGAACAGATCATTTGCTGAGTAACAACTATCAGCGTCGGAAATGTTCACAAGTATACGTGAAGCGTTGTTGCCCGTCACAGATCTTTTAAGAGTCAGACTACTCCTATTCCCCGACTTTCTTGTAGCTATCGAGCCTGTGGCGAGAACAGGATTGCAGGGGGGCGGTTTCAATGCAGCGTTCACGAGGAAAACAACGAATAGGAAGGTGATTTGTATGAGGTTAAACGTAAACAAGCAAAGGGCCGGTTCATTAATTGGGGTTATCAATACCCTTCGTCGCGCCGCTAAAGCGGCTCAAAAATGGGCCGCTGGGGCTCTTACCCCGCACTGCGCCTGCGGCTCGTACGGGGCTAACATCTACCCGTCCCTCCGGGACTCGTTGCATTCTCTCGACGTTCCAGAATCTCGGTTGCGATCAGGGTCCAAGATTTGGAATTTGGAATCTGGAATTACTTTCTCGAAACTCAAGAAAGATTCCTTGAACTTTGAACCAAACTCGGAACCCGGAACTTGAAACTCGGAAATAAAATAGCGGGCAAGCCCGCCGCTAAACAGCAGCTCGCCCGCCCGCTTGGAACTCGAAACTCGGAACCTGGAACTCGGAACTTGGAAATAAAATAGCGGGCAAGCCCGCCGCTAAACGGCGTGTCGCTCACCCGCTAAAAAAGTTGAGATCTGAAATCTGCGATCTGAAATTCGAGATCGCAGATCTCGACTTACCAGATCTGACAGTAGTCCTTCCGGACCATCTCGCTTCCGTTCCCGCATTTGAACGCTTCCGCGAACTGTGGCATGTTCGAGACGGGCCCGTTAACACGCCATCTGGCAAGCGCATGCGGTCCCGTCGCGACCTGAAGCCGTTCGGCCTCCTGTGTCGCCTTCATCGCCCAGACCTGCGCCCATCCGAGGAAGAACCTCTGTTCCGGCGTAAATCCGTCGATGTCCTTCTGTCTTCCATTCTTCTTCATCGAATTGATGAAAGCGTCGTAAGCAACGGTCAGTCCGCCAAGGTCCGCGATGTTCTCCCCCAGTCCCAGTTTGCCATCCATGAACAGGCCGGGTTGAACTTCGTACCCGGAGAATTGATCGACAACGCACGAAGCCCGCTCGTCGAACTTCTCGCGGTCGTCACTGGTCCACCACATTTTCAGGTTCCCGTCGGCGTCAAAGCGGCTACCCTGGTCGTCAAAACCGTGAGTTATCTCGTGGCCGATAACCGCGCCGATCGCACCGTAATTGATCGCGTCGTCGGCGTCGAAATCAAAGAAAGGAGGCTGTAAGATCCCGGCCGGGAACACGATCTCATTGACCAAAGGATTGTAATAGGCATTGACCGTCGGAGGGGTCATGAACCAGCGGTCCGGATCGACCGGCTTGCCGATGTCCTGCAGGTTTCGTTTGATCTGAAACTCGGTCGACGCCCTAACATTTTCGATGTATGAGCCGCGTTCGATGTTGAGGCCTTCGTATCCGCGGAGCTTGTCCGGATAGCCGATCTTGCGTTTGAACGTAAGGAGTTTTGCGAGCGCCTGGGTCTTTGTCTCATCTCCCATCCATTCGAGATTGTCGAGGCGTCCACGGAACGCTTCGAACAGATTGTCGATCAGCTCGTTCATACGCTCTTTCGCCTCCGGCTTGAAAGCGATCGAAACATACTCCTGGCCCAGGGCCTCGCCTACGCTGCCGTCGGTAGCCTGCACGCATTGCCGCCAGCGCGGGTGCTGTTCCTTTCGGCCCTGCAGATACTTGCCGTAAAAATCGAAGTTGGCGTCGCGGAACTCTTTTGACAGAGCCGGCGCGGCGGCGTCGATCGTCATCCACTTGAGGTAGGTCTTCCATTCCTCCACCGATACGTCCTTGAGCATTCCGCTTACAGCTTTGAAGAAATCGGGCTGGCCGATGTTGAAGGAATCAACCTCGGGTGCGCCGCGGAACGCCATGTAATCTTTCCAGTCGAGATTCGGGGATATCGACTCTGCCTCGTCGAGCGAAACCTTCTTATAGCGTTTGTCGGGATCCCGCAATTCAACACGCCTGAGCGATGCGTAGGCGAGCTCGACCTGGATCCTCATAACCGTGAATGCGTCCTTTCTCGCATCCTCTTCGTTCTTTCCGAGGAGCATGAACATCTTCTGCATGTATTCGCGGAACTTGTCGCGGTTTTCCTGGAACTTCGGATCTCCGTCGACATAGTAGTCCTTGTTCGGCATCGAAAGACCGCCTTGCCCCGCATTGGCGATGTACATCTTGCTGTCTTTCAGATCCGGACCTCCGCCAAATCCGAAGATGGCGCCGACGCCCATGTTGTGCATTTTTGCGACGTGCCGGATCAGATCGTCCCGCGTCCGTATCCTTTCTATTTGGCGCAGATACGGCATCAGCGGCCGCGCCCCCGCGCGTTCGATCGCATCTTCCGCGATACAGGAGGCGTAGAAGTCACCCGTCAGCTGTTCGGAGCTCCCTTTGTCGGCAGAAGTCTCGGCCGAGGCCTCTTCCAGCACAGTCTTGAGAATCTCGCGGTTGTTCTCCGCAAGAATGTTGAAGCTTCCCCAACGGGATTCTGAATCCGGAATGGTCGTCTCCTTTAACCAGTTGCCGTTGGCAAACTGGAAAAAGTCGGTACAGGCTTCCGCGGATCTGTCCATCCGTGCGATGTCAAAACCGTTGCTTTGTGCGAATGCCGAAGCAGTGAGTGCGACGGCGATCAGCGAAGCAATGAATACTCGATGAATGCGCATTTCTATCTCCTTGGAAATCGAATCATAAGAACTGGATAGGTGTTCTACGGAAGAGAAAAGAAATGGTTTCAGGCCGGTTACACCACCGGAATGAACTTCTCGTTGACCTTTGACCAGAGGCTTCTGGCGAGCTCTTTCCTGTCGGAACTTGCTACAGGTTCGGATCCGAAAGTGACGATCGCTTTTGATCTTTGGGTCTGAAAGAACTTCCACATATGTCCGACAAATGTCGAATCATCCCACCAGCATACTGCGTCGCTTGCTTTCGTTCCGGGTTCATCGACTCTGTACGTTATGGCCGCGTAATGGATCGGAAGCCCGGTCTGGGCGGCAAACTCGAAGAACGAAGAGTTAAACGGAAGGATCTCCTCGCCATTCGTGCTCGTGCCTTCGGGAAACACGATAACACCCTCGCCGCTTTCAAGTTTCTTAATTATCTCTACGCCAGCCCGCGGGATGTCTCTTCGGTTCTGCCGGTCGATAAACACCATCCCCATGTCGCTAACGATCTTGCCGGCGAACAGCCATCCGCGGATCTCGCCTTTTGCCACGAAGATGCTGTCGACAAGTGACCGGAGAACGGGAATGTCCATATAGCTCAAGTGATTCGAAACGAGAAAGAAAGGAGGTTTCGGTGTCTCGCCGATCACTTCGACAGACATTCCGGCAAGACGGACAAACCCGTTCGCCCATATGGTAAAAGCGATCTGGCGCCAATATTGTTTGTTCGGGACTATGAAACTGCCAAGGAACCAGCAACCGTAGACGGCGCCTGACAACGCAAAGAACGCGACTATCCGAATCGTGGCTCTAAGGTATTTCATTGAAAGGGAAGCTGTCCGGCGATGATCCCGAGATCACTCGTTTTCAGGATCTTCTTCAAGGTCGCGGAAATTATATCGCAGCAAAACTCGCATCGGCAAAAATTCGCCGTCTCTCTCCGCCGGACGCCAGCGCATCGTTCGAATCGCTTCTTTGACGGATTCCTCTAGTCCGAAACCTGCCCATCGAATGACGTCAACTTTCTCTACGCTGCCGTCGCCTGAGATCGCAACATCCACATCCACCGTCGCCTCGATTCCCAGCAGGTCTGCGATCTCAGGATAGGCAGGTTTGATTCTCGAGTATGGCATCGGCGGCCTGATGATTTCGTTTTCCTTGCCAGAAAGCTCGGGTGGCGGGTCGTAGGGAAGACCTGCAGAAAGTTTGCTTCCGGCGTTGCTAACAAGCAGGACAGCTTCGGATCGCGCCGAGCCGATCATCGTTTCGACAGCCTTACGCTCCGAGTCTTCTTCGCGTAGCGAGATCGAAAAGCTGGTCATTCTTCCGGTAGCCGAATCGATCACGAATACCGCGACGTGAGATTCGTAATAGGTGCCGCGGCCAAACCTCGAGCGTCGCTGGACACCTGCTTTCAGGAGTACGAAGTTTGCCGATCCGATCGCAGCACCAACATTCCTTGCGGTCTCGAGATCGAGGTTGAAAGGAGATGTGAATTCGAAAGCTCGAAATGCGGCTTCAGAGAGGTCACGGTCCAGTACTTTGAACCTTTTGCCAAGTTCGGACGAAAAAGCGTCCGCCGCCTGTGCACTCAACTCGGTTTTTTCCGGGGCTATGACGGCGAATGTCTCAGCGGATACGGAAGCCGCCGATATAAGAATCAGGCAGAACGCGGCGACTACCGATGGTCTTGATCCGAGTGCGGAAGTGTCCGGCAAGATCTCAAACCTCCGCGTGCCCGGCTTCTTCATTACCGTGGTAGATTGCAGCCATTTCATCTCGAAGTTCGGGCGGGAAGCAGACCCTGTGGATCTCGTAGCTCTTTTGCAGTCCTCTTACCGCCGCGCTGATCTCAGAGATCTCGCGAATGCGCGGGTTTGAGTATCCGTCCTCGACATAAATGAATTGTTTCGGATCGTCGGGCCGCATCTTGTAGAAGTAATACGGAACATCACCTGCCTTGTCTTCGGCAAAATAATAATCAATGTCATAACCTGCCCGTTCGACGATCTCCTTTGCTCTTGAAAGGAATGCCTGGCGCTCGTCTTCGTGCATGTCCAGATCAAACACCTTGAACAACCGCCGGTTCAGGAACCTTGATGAAAGGTCAGCGAGGATGGGATCGCGGCTCTTCTGCCATTGCTTGATATGAAAGATCACGTCTGAATCGTCCAGCTGCAGATGTTCTGACAGGTCGAGCTTCTCGCCGTGAAGAAGCTTCTCGAACTGGGTTCCTTGTGCGAGCCAGGGGTTTCCGCCTTCGCCAACAAGATAGAACGCGCGGTCGAAGATAGCTCTGAGTATTACTTCCGCGGAACGAAGGGTCCGGTGAAAGTAGACCTGACGGAACATGTAGTACCGTGACTGAATGTAGTCCTCGACGGCGTAAACTCCGCGAGCAGATACGTAAAGACGGTCATTTGACTCGTCGATCTCGAGTGATTTGATAATCCATTCAAGATCGAAGACTCCATATTTGGCACCTGTCATCAGCGAATCACGCAAGAGGTAGTCCATCCGGTCCACATCGAGCTGCGACGAAACGAGCTGTGCGAGCGCCATCGGTGCGAAATCTCCCCTGATGATCCTTGCGACCTTTTCGGGGAGTTCTTTTGAGAATTCCGAAAGGATCGAGCCGACCTCAGTTTCGGTACTCATCACCGCCTCGATCGTAAAGTCCTCGTGATGAAAGTTCTGTATCGATTCGATAACGTGCGAGAAGGCCCCGTGACCGATGTCGTGGAGCAATGCTGCTACTCGCACTGCAATGATGTCATCCTCGTCGAGGCTGTATTTGAGATCAAACCTCTCGAGCACCCTGGATGCCAGGTGCATCACGCCAAGCGAATGCGTAAATCTTGAATGCTCGGCGCCCTGATAAGCAAAGTGCGCAAGTCCGAGCTGGCGGATGCGCCTCAAACGCTGAAACTCCGCCGCGTCGATAAGCCTTACAAGCAGCCGGCCGTGTTCCGTAGCGGTGTTGAGACGGATAATGTTGTGGACAGAGTCTCTGTAAATTCTTTCTTCCAGAAGATCACTCCTTACAGGCGTAGATTCAGGTCAATTCTAACCGAGTCGCCGGTTTCCGTCAGGTTACAAAAAATTAAACATTATCCATATTAATGGTATAATCCAGCAACTTCCCGAGATTCAAATTCAGGTTCTGACCGCCCCAGGAGGTAGTTATGTCGTCTTCGAGGTTCTCAGCCACAGGCTTTGCAACTATATTTGCACTTGCACTCTTTTTGCTAGTATCAACTCTGCAGGTTTACGCGCAGGGCGGGAGCACCATTTCCGGTTTCATCTATGATGATCGACGAAATCCCCTGTCGGACGTTGATGTCGAACTCCTCGACGAGATCGATGTTGTCCAGAAACGTACGCGTACGAATTCAGCCGGCAAGTACGAATTCACAGGGCTTTCGGATGGTCGTTGGCAGATCAGGGCACTGCCCTTCCGTTACAACCTCCACGATAAGACTGAAACGGTCACTGTCCATACCCTCAGCATTCTCGGAACAGGATCCTCTTTTGTTACTCATGATATGTATTTGCAAAGGAAGGGTCCGCCAAGTCTCGGATTCACAACTGGGGTTGTTTTTGCCCAGGAAATTCCGCCGGACGCTGAGGTCCTTTACGAAGAAGGTGTAACTGCTTTCGAGAACAAGAACGCCCAGATCGGTGTTGAGAAGCTTACAGCAGCGATCGAGAAGTTTCCGACGTACTATTCTGCGCTTCAGAAGCTTGGAGTCGAGCTGATGAGCCTGGATCAGAACATGGATGCGGTCAAGTGCTTTATCCGCGCGGCCGAGGTGAATCCCAAGAGTACCGCTACTTTTTACAATATGGGAATGGCGCTAAACAAGCTCGGCAAGGAGTACAACGATGCTTCGCTTGTTGCGCTTAACAAGGCCAAGGTCCTGGCGCCCGACTCGTATCTGATCGAACTACAGATGGGGAAGATCTATCGGGAGAAAGAGGAGTTCGAGAAAGCCGAGGAACATCTTCTGAAAGCCAAGAAACTCGCCGAGTCCAGCGTTCCGGAGATACACAAGGAGCTTGCCCAGCTTTACGGCAACGATATCAAGGATTACAGGAAGGCCGCTGATGAGCTTGAGGCCTATATGAGATCAAGCAATCAGAACGATTCGAAGATGAAGGCTCAGATCGATAACCTCCGAAGGAAGGCCAAGGAATCGTCCTAATAGCAGATCGATCGAACATTGAGGAGGCTGTCTGAAAAGGCAGCCTCTTTTACTGTGCTTTTCGCCTGAAGCCCAAAATCCCAGGTTCCGCCCGCCCGATGGGGTGCTCGATCGACCCGAGCGATCTTTTGCCCACGAACGATCTGTTGAGCCCTCGAATGATTTGTTTAGCCCACCCGTTTACGGGTGGGAACTCCGACGCACCGACCAAATCTGCTTCAGCTCATCTGGATAGATTCACGATCCTCGTTTATTCATGCAGTATTCCATTCCGTAATGCTTCAACCCGATGAACGACCCGTTTAGGGGCCGGCTAGACGGTTTCACGCAGCTGACCACCGCACAATACCCTTCTGCGCAAACGCTTACGAACCGTTTAGCGCACCCATTTATGGGTGGGAGCGACCCGTAAACAGGTCGGATAAACATCCTTCCAAAATGCAGCGTCTTGGCATAGGTCAATCAACAAGACGAAAAAAGGGCTGCCCCGAGAGGCAGCCCAAAGTTTTCAGATCTAACCTTTAACTAAAAGACGAATCTGAAGCCGAAGCGTACGTCTCGGCCACCCTGGAACGAGTTGGACTGTCCATAGGTGTTCGAGAGGAACTGCGGATTAGCGTTGAAGTAGTTGACAACGTACTGACGGATGCCGCCGCTGAAGATCTCCCTCAGGCTTGCGCCTTCGGTCGGTCCTACAAGAACGGTTCCGCTCGAGTTCCTGACAACACAGGTCGTGCAGCCGCCGGCCTCAAGACTGGTTCCGACGATGTTCGTCGTGCCGTACGATCTCGAGATACCCAGTTCGTTTCTTTCATCGAACAGGTTCCTGATCTCGATGTAGGGCTCGAACGTGACGCGGTTGTCCCGGCCGAACTTGTACTTGTGGCTGACGAACAGGTCAGTTTCAGTGAACATCTCGCTTCTTCCAAGGTCTCCGCGCTCGAAAAGTATCGAGGTCGAGACATTGTAGAGGCTGTAGACGGTCGTCAGAGGAACACCGGACTGTGCGGTCGTGAACGCCGACACGGTCGTGGCATTGACCCCGTTGTCATTCCAGTCGAAGGTATATCCGCCGTATGCCTTGAAGACGTGGGTCCTGTCGGTTCCGAGCAGGCCGTTGTCAGGCTCACCGCCAGCCGTCCATCCGAGCATCGGAAGGTCGAAGAAGCGGTTTACGTTCGGCGAAGTACGTCCGAGCTCATCCGAGCTCGCCAGTCCGGAGTAGTTACCGAACAGACGGCTCCAGGTGTACGTCGCATTGAGGAAGTAGTTGGTGCCGCGCTTGTCGACAGCAACCTCAACGGCGTCATACTTGCGCTCAGCCTTGGTGCAGGGGAATCCGCCGGAAGATGCAACCTCGCATGCGAGGCCCTGTCCGGGGTTACCGATCACATAGGCCTCGGAACCTTCGCTGTTGAACGCTCCGATGTCCTCGATCGCCTGGTCAAGCTGCTTGTGCGTAAACCTGGCCTTGAACAGGAAGTTGTTTCCAAGCTCCCGCTCAAATCCGATGGTGAACTCGCTCTGGCGCATTGCCTTCAGGTCCGGGTCAACAGCACCGGCACCCTCGAACGGGTTGGCGCCTACCGAGTTCGAAGGAACACGGTTGTCCCTTTCGCAGATCGCCCATCCCTGGGGATTAGCGGTCGGGCACTCGCCGCCGAACATGATCGGACGGTTGCCGATCATAGCCTGAAGCGTGTAGTTGAAAGGACTGATACCGCGGGCAGGTGTTGTATCGCCCCAGTTATCGATCCATACCTCAGCGCCGAACAGGCCCCTCGGAAGCTCATACTTAAACCGGTCGTAGAACCAGCCGTACGAAGCAAAGACCTTCGTCTTGCCGTCGCCCGTCAGGTCATACGCAAAGCCAAGCCTCGGAGCGATCTTGTCACCCCAGCCGAACTTGATGTCGGTCGTGGTGTCGGGATCACCAAAGCTCGGGACCACCTCGTTCTCGAAGCGGATGCCGATGTTCGCCGTGAAGCGGTTGGCGATCTGCCACGAGTCCTGAACAAAGATGCCGTCATTGTCACTGGAAGCCTCACCGGCGGTACCGATGCGGACCAGTCGGGCGGCGCCGAGCGAACAGGTGGTGTCGTTCGGGTTGATGTTCTGGAAGTCGCACAGGGGAAGTCCCTGCAGACCGGTGTAGTTGATCAGCGCGCCGCCGAAGTAGAGCAGCGTGTAGCCGGAGCTCGTGTATCCGTCGTCTACGTTGTTGTAGAGCTGGTTCCTCTGCCATCCGACCTTGATGTTGTGGCGGCCGCCGGCGTTGATACCGACAAAGCTCGCGTCAGCGTCGTAGGTCGTACGCGTCGAAACGTCGTAAACGAGGACATTGTTGGCACCGGTGTTAAAGCCGCGGCAGTACTCTACCGTTCCCGGCCAGTTGAACGCGGAAGCGTCGCACGGGTTGATCGGCGATCCGGTCGATACGCCAAAGCGCTGTCCGGCCGTGATGCCGTACGAGCCGATCTTTTCGTTCTGGAAGCTTTCGCCGTGGCGGAAGTTCAGAACCACCCAGTTGAGCGGGGTCCAGGTAGCCTGCGCATTGTAAGCGTTGCTGTTCTGGCGTCCGCCGCGAAGGGCATACTCAGCCGGCGTGATGTTCGGCGAGCTTACGCTCAGTCCTTCGGTGCTCGAAGGAAAGAGACCGTCGGCAATGATCGGGTTCCAGAGGAACGTACCGAATACGCGGAGGCTCGAGATCGGCTGTGCGTCGATCCTTGCGAACGCGTACTGCCTGGTCGTCTTCGCGTCAAAAGTGTGCGTCTCCTGGATCGTGCGGCTCGGCGAGTCGTTGTCGTAGTAGTCAACGGTCCTCGATCCTTCGAAGATCTGCGGAGCATAGTCGACCTTGAACCAGACGCGGTCGTTGATGATCGGGCCGCTAAGCGAGCCGACCGGGAAGAAGTCCGTTCCACCGTCCTTGTTCGGCTGGAAGTAATCGAACTCACCCGGAGCCGTGCCGTACGCATTCAGAACAACATTCGGCTTTCCCTGAAATCCTTCGGGCCTGAAAGAGATGCCGAAGTTTCCGTGCCAGTCGTTGTTGCCGCCTGCCGTTACAGCGTTGATCACACCGCCGGTCGCTCCGCCGTATTCGGCTTCAAAACCGGTCGACTTGATCTGCACTTCCTGAAGCAGCTCGAACGGAAGGTTGTTGTTGTTATCAAGCGTACCGGAAGCAAAGTTGGTGACTTCCTGGCCGTCGATAACGAACACGTTCTCCGAACCCGATGCTCCGTCGATCTGGAATCCGCCGGCGTTCGACTCGGGGCGAACGTTCGGGGCGATCTTCAGAAGGTTCGTGAAGTTCGTGCCTCTCGGCAGAGCCTCGATCACATCCTTCGTGATGTTCGTGTCGATCTTCGTATCGGTCGGGTCGATGGTCACCGCACCGCTTGTGTCGACATCCACTTCGGCTGTCGTTCCAGCAGGTACCAGACGGGCGTTCACGGGAACTGCCCTGTCGACGGAGACCGTTACAGTCTTGGTAAAGGCGTCAAAGCCCGAATTCTCGACGGTTACCTTGTAAGCACCCGGTGCGAGATTCGAGACGATGAAAAACCCGTTGTTATCGGTGGTAACGGTGCGCCTGAATCCGGCCGTGCTTCCCGTGCTCTCGATGCGAACACTCGCACCGGGAACAACCGCGCCGGTCGAATCCGTCACCGTTCCCTCGATCTCTCCCGTGGTTCCCTGGCCGAACGCAAATGCGGAAAGCATCAGCGCCAGCAGGGCCACGGAGATAAATCTAAATTTATTCAACATATTTTCACTCCTAAGCAGGGTTGTAGTCTGAATCAGTTCTGGAAATTCCAACTTTCAGATTGAATTTGGAAAAAAGAATATCCGGCTCAGTCGAGCCGGGAACGATCCCTTGCAGATTTTCCGAATCTTCGCTGTGTGGCTCTTAATGCTTGTAAATGCCTGAGGAGAAGAGCTTTAGCAGACCCGATCCAAGCTTTGCTCAAGTGGAAAGCCGTTTGGGATGTTCAAGGAACACAGACATGGGGTTAGAAGGATGCAATTTCAAAGCCAAGAGGGCGAATACAGGCTGTCCGCAGAGCCGCAAGTCCACTGTACAGAGAAGTTATGATGGCATACGAAATCTTGAATACTTATTCTGATTTTCGAACGACTTTCAGATTCTCGCAGAATATCCACAATTATGGATAGAGGCCGCTGGAATCAACGAAATCTCGGAAAAATCGCGACTTTTCGGTTACAGGAGGGGTTTGGCAAATAGTTTGAATATAGAGAAAGTCCGGCAAGCAGCAATATGTAACGCTGCCTTTCCGTTCGTGCCGTAAACGATCAAGTGGGGTGCCCCCTCCTAAAAGGGTGACGCCGGCGAGTCTTAATACTCCCCGGAAGTTATGATCAGCCCGGATTACAATCTTCTCCAATAAAAAAGGCTGCCCCGAGAGGCAGCCCAAAGTTTTCAGATCTAACCTTTAACTAAAAGACGAATCTGAAGCCGAAGCGTACGTCTCGGCCACCCTGGAACGAGTTGGACTGTCCATAGGTGTTCGAGAGGAACTGCGGATTAGCGTTGAAGTAGTTGACAACGTACTGACGGATGCCGCCGCTGAAGATCTCCCTCAGGCTTGCGCCTTCGGTCGGTCCTACAAGAACGGTTCCGCTCGAGTTCCTGACAACACAGGTCGTGCAGCCGCCGGCCTCAAGACTGGTTCCGACGATGTTCGTCGTGCCGTACGATCTCGAGATACCCAGTTCGTTTCTTTCATCGAACAGGTTCCTGATCTCGATGTAGGGCTCGAACGTGACGCGGTTGTCCCGGCCGAACTTGTACTTGTGGCTGACGAACAGGTCAGTTTCAGTGAACATCTCGCTTCTTCCAAGGTCTCCGCGCTCGAAAAGTATCGAGGTCGAGACATTGTAGAGGCTGTAGACGGTCGTCAGAGGAACACCGGACTGTGCGGTCGTGAACGCCGACACGGTCGTGGCATTGACCCCGTTGTCATTCCAGTCGAAGGTATATCCGCCGTATGCCTTGAAGACGTGGGTCCTGTCGGTTCCGAGCAGGCCGTTGTCAGGCTCACCGCCAGCCGTCCATCCGAGCATCGGAAGGTCGAAGAAGCGGTTTACGTTCGGCGAAGTACGTCCGAGCTCATCCGAGCTCGCCAGTCCGGAGTAGTTACCGAACAGACGGCTCCAGGTGTACGTCGCGTTGAAAAAGTAATTGTTGCTGCCAAACGCGGTTCCGCGTTTGTCAACGGTAAGTTCAACGGCGTCGTACTTGCGCTCAGCCTTGGTGCAGGGGAATCCGCCGGACTGTGCAACCTCGCATGCGAGGCCCTGTCCGGGGTTGCCGATCACATAGGCCTCGGAACCTTCGCTGTTGAACGCTCCGATGTCCTCGATCGCCTGGTCAAGCTGCTTGTGCGTAAACCTGGCCTTGAACAGGAAGTTGTTTCCAAGCTCCCGCTCAAATCCGATGGTGAACTCGCTCTGGCGCATTGCCTTCAGGTCCGGGTCAACAGCACCGGCACCCTCGAACGGGTTGGCGCCTACCGAGTTCGAAGGAACACGGTTGTCCCTTTCGCAGATCGCCCATCCCTGGGGATTAGCGGTCGGGCACTCGCCGCCGAACATGATCGGACGGTTGCCGATCATAGCCTGAAGCGTGTAGTTGAAAGGACTGATACCGCGGGCAGGTGTTGTATCGCCCCAGTTATCGATCCATACCTCAGCGCCGAACAGGCCCCTCGGAAGCTCATACTTAAACCGGTCGTAGAACCAGCCGTACGAAGCAAAGACCTTCGTCTTGCCGTCGCCCGTCAGGTCATACGCAAAGCCAAGCCTCGGAGCGATCTTGTCACCCCAGCCGAACTTGATGTCGGTCGTGGTGTCGGGATCACCAAAGCTCGGGACCACCTCGTTCTCGAAGCGGATGCCGATGTTCGCCGTGAAGCGGTTGGCGATCTGCCACGAGTCCTGAACAAAGATGCCGTCATTGTCACTGGAAGCCTCACCGGCGGTACCGATGCGGACCAGTCGGGCGGCGCCGAGCGAACAGGTGGTGTCGTTCGGGTTGATGTTCTGGAAGTCGCACAGGGGAAGTCCCTGCAGACCGGTGTAGTTGATCAGCGCGCCGCCGAAGTAGAGCAGCGTGTAGCCGGAGCTCGTGTATCCGTCGTCTACGTTGTTGTAGAGCTGGTTCCTCTGCCATCCGACCTTGATGTTGTGGCGGCCGCCGGCGTTGATACCGACAAAGCTCGCGTCAGCGTCGTAGGTCGTACGCGTCGAAACGTCGTAAACGAGGACATTGTTGGCACCGGTGTTAAAGCCGCGGCAGTACTCTACCGTTCCCGGCCAGTTGAACGCGGAAGCGTCGCACGGGTTGATCGGCGATCCGGTCGATACGCCAAAGCGCTGTCCGGCCGTGATGCCGTACGAGCCGATCTTTTCGTTCTGGAAGCTTTCGCCGTGGCGGAAGTTCAGAACCACCCAGTTGAGCGGGGTCCAGGTAGCCTGCGCATTGTAAGCGTTGCTGTTCTGGCGTCCGCCGCGAAGGGCATACTCAGCCGGCGTGATGTTCGGCGAGCTTACGCTCAGTCCTTCGGTGCTCGAAGGAAAGAGACCGTCGGCAATGATCGGGTTCCAGAGGAACGTACCGAATACGCGGAGGCTCGAGATCGGCTGTGCGTCGATCCTTGCGAACGCGTACTGCCTGGTCGTCTTCGCGTCAAAAGTGTGCGTCTCCTGGATCGTGCGGCTCGGCGAGTCGTTGTCGTAGTAGTCAACGGTCCTCGATCCTTCGAAGATCTGCGGAGCATAGTCGACCTTGAACCAGACGCGGTCGTTGATGATCGGGCCGCTAAGCGAGCCGACCGGGAAGAAGTCCGTTCCACCGTCCTTGTTCGGCTGGAAGTAATCGAACTCACCCGGAGCCGTGCCGTACGCATTCAGAACAACATTCGGCTTTCCCTGAAATCCTTCGGGCCTGAAAGAGATGCCGAAGTTTCCGTGCCAGTCGTTGTTGCCGCCTGCCGTTACAGCGTTGATCACACCGCCGGTCGCTCCGCCGTATTCGGCTTCAAAACCGGTCGACTTGATCTGCACTTCCTGAAGCAGCTCGAACGGAAGGTTGTTGTTGTTATCAAGCGTACCGGAAGCAAAGTTGGTGACTTCCTGGCCGTCGATAACGAACACGTTCTCCGAACCCGATGCTCCGTCGATCTGGAATCCGCCGGCGTTCGACTCGGGGCGAACGTTCGGGGCGATCTTCAGAAGGTTCGTGAAGTTCGTGCCTCTCGGCAGAGCCTCGATCACATCCTTCGTGATGTTCGTGTCGATCTTCGTATCGGTCGGGTCGATGGTCACCGCACCGCTTGTGTCGACATCCACTTCGGCTGTCGTTCCAGCAGGTACCAGACGGGCGTTCACGGGAACTGCCCTGTCGACGGAGACCGTTACAGTCTTGGTAAAGGCGTCAAAGCCCGAATTCTCGACGGTTACCTTGTAAGCACCCGGTGCGAGATTCGAGACGATGAAAAACCCGTTGTTATCGGTGGTAACGGTGCGCCTGAATCCGGCCGTGCTTCCCGTGCTCTCGATGCGAACACTCGCACCGGGAACAACCGCGCCGGTCGAATCCGTCACCGTTCCCTCGATCTCTCCCGTGGTTCCCTGGCCGAACGCAAATGCGGAAAGCATCAGCGCCAGCAGGGCCACAGAGATAAACCTGAAATTCTTAAACATATATTCACTCCTAAGCAGAGATTTGTGGGTTTTTAAGCAAACAGCCTCCTCAAGAATGGCCGAGGGGACAGCCCGGAGACTTGTGCAAAAACGCGCGATTGGAAGCGAATATCGAGCCACACCGAAGAGAACGAGATTAGGAGTGCTTAACTCATTGCTAATACGGCGCTTACGGCGTATTCGAGGTGGGCGAATCTTGTTCGAAACAATGGTTAACTCTTTGATTATTTGAATTTTCTACGAGTTCTTGGATTAGGAGCTTTGAAGGCCTAAAGCAAGGCGAAGAGGTGGGGTTGTTCTGAAAGGACCGTGTCTGTCGTGAGTGGAAGGAACAGAGCGTTAAAATCTAGCTGCCGCCGTCGACCTCGTTCTCGATCTTCCGGATCAGGCGGCGTATGGTCTCGATCCTCTTTCGGTTGTCGCGCTTTTCCTGATTCGTCAGATTTCCAAGAAAGCCTTCGAGCTCGACGATCGCCTTTTTGGGCTGTTTCAGATCAAAATAATAAAGCTCGGCAAGCTGCCAGTTGACGTCGGCTTCGTCGTCCTTGCCCAATTCCTTTGCCCTTAGCAGGACCGCCTCGGCATCACTGAAACGCTTCAGTTTTCTGTATACGATTCCAAGAAGAAGATGTGAATTGATCGAGCCGGAATCGAGGGCGTTAGCCTTCTCAAGACTTTCAGCTGCCAGCTGGTGTTTGTTCAATTTATTCCGTGCGATGCCAAGATTAAAGAAACAACCAAAGCACCGCGGATTGACATTCGTCGCACGAAGGAAAGCCGCCTCGGCCTGTTCGATCTTCTGAGTCTTGAGGCTCAGGTCTCCCAGAAGCTCAAGAGCGAGAAAGTACTCGGGAAAGATATCGACAGCCTTACTTACCTCTTCAAGCGCTCGTTCAGGATTCTTCTCTGAAAAGGCCGATGCTGTTTCGAAGTACGCCTTGGCGCTTTCCGGGACTTCCTGCGCAAAAACTACACCAGGAACTCCCTTCTCGCCCGGACGAAGCCTCGGATCGTACTCAAGGAAAATATCTATCTGCTTCTGGTCTACGCCGCCGATCGCGTTCAGGTCGCCAAGATCGATCCGTTGCTTGGTCTCTCTGAAGTTCGTACCGGCAACCCGGACCTTGAGGTAGTAAATGCCGGCGTTAAGTCGCTGGAAAGTGTAGAAGCCGGAGCCTGAGGTCTTTCTTGTTCCTATCAGGCGTTCAAACGAATCGAGCAATTCAACGTCGATGTCATTTACAGGCCGTGTTTGCGGATCGAATACAATTCCGCTGATCGAGTTCTGAGCTGCAGCGGAAAAGACTAGAATGAATATTGCTCCAGCGAGAGCAAATGACCTTCTTACCACTTTTCCTCCTTACTTCTGAGCGCCGGCTCCTCAGTCGTTGAAATCCAGAAGATGCCCCAATTTCTCTTTCTTTGTCCTCAGATAATGAGCCGCAGGCTGTTTCGCCTGGACCTCGATCGGGACGCGTTCCACGATCCTCAGGCCCGCTTCCTCCAGAGCGCTCAGTTTATCCGGGTTATTGGACATCACACGGACCTCACAAAGTCCCATGTCAAAAAGTATCTCGGCGCATTGCTGATATTCCCTCGCGTCGGCAGCGAAACCCAACTGTTCATTGGCCTCGACCGTGTCAGCGCCTTCGTCCTGAAGCGCGTAAGCACGGATCTTGTTCACGATCCCTATCCCACGCCCTTCCTGCTGCTGATAGACGATCGCGCCGCGTCCCGCTTCCTCTATCATTTCCATCGCCTTGTGCAATTGAGGACCGCAATCGCATTTTATTGAGCCAAAGACGTCACCTGTCAGGCACTGCGAATGTATTCGTACCAAAGTAGGAACATGGCGCTCCATATCGCCCTTGAAGAGCACGACGAATTCTTCGCGGCTGTTGAGGGAGCGATAACCCGCGATCCTGAATTCGCCCACCTTGGTCGGAAGGTTCGCGGTTGCAACCCTTTCCACTGTCAGAGGCCTTTTCTTGGGGGGACAATTGTCGTCCATTGAGCGCGTTCCGTTCGAAAGATCCTTTAAATGGGAGCCTACAGTATACTCTCAACCAAAGAGTTCGTATAGAGTTGCAATCCTTGGTCAACTAGCAGCCTGCCCTTGATCACAAGAGGGCCGACCGATCTTGCCGGTCGACCCTCTTGTTTCGCAGGAGAATTCCTGTCAGATAGTGACTTATTCTTCTTCGTCCTTTTCCTTCTTCTCAACGGCCTCATCGTCCTGATGAGCAAACACGGCTCCTTCTCCTGCTCCGAATATCTTGCCCAGAATGCCGCTGAGGACATCCGACACTTTTGCAGGCTCGGAATCTGCCGATGGTGCTTCGATCTGCTCTTCCGCGAATCGGAGATCAAGCCTGACCAGTTCCGCCGATTTGTGACGGCAAAACGAACAATCAACAAGATGCGTAGTAACTGGCTTTGCCTCGCGCTCCGAAAGATTGCCTTCGACAAATGCCGCCATCACGTCGTTATCGAGGTGGTCGGCATCTTCGAACGCAACAGAAGAAGTGCTCTGCCGCAGAATTCCGCCGAGCACCTCCCTGATCAATTCCTCTCTGTTGTTCCCCTTGTTATTCATAGTTGATCTGCGCCTCCGGGTTGCAGACGAGAGACGCTCATTGATTTGCTCAACTGGAGAGAAAAAAACTCATGCAGCCGTAAACACTGATTAAATGGGCCTTTCTACGCATTCGATGCCAGGTTTTTGTAAACGTCCGGATCGGCCAGATCTCGCGTTGCCAGTTCCAGGCAGATATCGATCTCCTTTTCTCCGAGGCTGTGTACGGATGTCAGCCTTTCGCAGAATCTCTCCATAACGATGCTGTACGTCTTGTCGAGCCAACGCATGATCGTCGACTCGTGGATTCGTGCAGAGGGGTTCTTCTCTCTCGCCTTCGAGCGCCGCTGGAACCAGTCCCGGAGTGGAGACGCGGGTGCTTCTGCTAGTCGCGCTATCTCGCGAAGCTTTAGACCTTCCGAGTGATAATAGAGAAGCAAAAGCTTTTCGTGGTCATCCAGCGAAGCGAAAGCGCTCCTGATCGATTCCAGAGTGGCTTTCTTGTACTTTTCGTGCGAAAGCCGATCGATCATCTGGTCCTCGCCCCCGAGGTCCTGGTTCTTGAATGTCGAATGAGTGTAGCCTTCGCCAACGTTCTCGGTCATTCCGTCGAGCGAGACCTCGTCGTGGCTCGCTCGATGAAAATCGACCAGCGCGTGCCAGATCACCGTCCTGAGCCAGCCTCGAATCGAACCCTTCCCGCTATACGTCGCGAACTTCGACATGCGCACGCCGTCAACGACGCGGGTACCATAGAGTTCGACGTAGACATGGTCTATTACTTCTTGTGCGCTAAGGTCGGTGCTGGCGAGGTGTCGCGAGATCCTCTCAAGATAGCCGCGGTGCTGATGGTCAAACTCCCACCAGGCGCGCTCGTTACCGTGAGCGCAGGCGATCGCGAGAAAAAGGTCATCCGATTTGATCGACTCAATGAATTCACGGACCTCACTAACAGAAGGAAGGTCCTCTTCTCCCCGGCAAAGAAAACGCGAAACGCTGCCTGAGATCGATCCGGTGAAATCCTCCTGCGAAACGCCGAAATTAGGAGCGTTCGCATTGCATTCCGAATAAACCGACTCAATGGTCTCTCTGCACTGTTCGATCAGTTCCTGCAGCTTTTCTTCAAATGTTGTCATCGGCGTCCGCCATTATACTCAAATCGGTATCTGCGGGCGAATATTCGCCGGGAACAAGACTTCTTTCATCAGGCTCCTCCGGTAATAGGCAACAATCCGCCGCCGCCGTCGAAACTGTCTTCTGAGCCGTACTGGAGTTGGAAAAGCCTCCAGTAAAGCCCCTTTTGTCCAATGAGGTCGTTGTGCGAACCCATCTCGCGAAGTTCACCGTGATGAAAAACCAGGATCCGGTCGCACCGTTGGATAGTCGAGAGCCTGTGCGCAACGACCATCGACGTTCTGTCCTCCATTATCCGGTTGACGGCCATTTGAATGAGCTGCTCGGTTTCGGTATCGATCGAACTTGTCGCCTCGTCGAGGATCAGTATTGAGGGGTCAAAGGCCAAAGCGCGAGCAAACGAGACAAGCTGTTTCTGGCCGACGGAGAGGCCGGCGCCTCGCTCCTTCAAAACTGAGTCATAACCCTTCGCCATTCGGTCAATGAAGGGTTCCGCAGAGACCTCCTTTGCGGCCCATCGCACTTTTTCATCCGCGATCTCCTTGTTTCCAAGCCGTATGTTGTCGGCGATAGATCCCGAAAAGAGAAAGACGTCCTGAAGGACCACCGCGAAATTCTGCCTAAGCTTGCCGAGTTCCCATTCGCGCACATCGACACCGTCCAGAAGGATCTTCCCTTTCTGAACATCATAGAACCTCATCAGAAGGTTTGTGACGGTCGTTTTTCCGGATCCCGTGTGACCCACGAGAGCGACGCTTTCTCCCGGCTCGATCACGAAAGACACATCCTTCAAGACCCATTCATTCTCTTTGTACGCGAACCACACGTTCCGAAACTCGATCCTTCCGGCGGCCCTCCCTGTCTTTCTGGGTTCCTTTGGAGACTGAATCTCGATCTCTTCATCGAGCAACAGGAACACCCGATGAGAAGCGACGATAGCGGCCTGCAGTACATTGAACTTGTCCGAAAGGTTCCTGATCGGCTGGAACAACTGCTGTGAATACTGGATAAACGCGATCACCGTTCCTATGGTCAGCGCGGTGCCTGCTGCGGACGCCTGAGTGAGGATCTTGTAGCCGCCGAACCATATGATGACAGCTATCCCGATCGTCCCTATGAACTCAACCATCGGGTAAAAGACCGAGTAATAATAGATTGTCTCGATGTTCGCGTTTCGGTAGTCGTCGTTTATGTCGTGAAAGCGCTTTCGCGAACGGTCTTCGGCGTTGAAGAGCTGAACAGTCTGTGCGCCGGAAATGTGTTCCTGAAGAAAAGCATTGAGCTTTGCCATTCGGGTCCTGACCTTGTCGAAGCCGACGCGCGCTCGTTTCCTGAACCAGTTGGTCGCGAGGAAAAGAAGCGGGACCGTGACCAGGGACACGAGTGCCAGCTGCCAGTCGAGCCAGAGCATCGCCCCGATGATCGCCACGATCACAACCATGTCGCCTAGACCCTCGATCACGCCGGACGTGAAAAGCTCGTTCAAAGAGTCGACATCGGACGTGAGCCGGGTGATGATCCTGCCGACGGGATGTCGGTCGTAGTACGAGACCTGAAGCTCCTGGAGCTTTGTGAAGATCTGAGTTCGCAGGTCGAACATCACCTTTTGACCGATGACGTTCAGGATTATCTCCTGCAGGTATGAGAATAGGAACCGGAACAGGAAGAGTCCGAAGTAGGCGAATGCGAACAGCCAGATTCCCTCCGTGTTCTTCGGAACGATGAAGTCGTCGACCGCAACCTTGGTGAAGTATGGCTGGAGGCTGATCAGGATGTTCGTGAGAAGTGTCAGGCCGAGGGCCAGAAGCATCATCCGCCAGTAAGGCTTCAGATAACCAAAAAGCCGCTTTGTAGTTTTGAAGTCGTAAGACTTAACTATCGCGGCTTCTTCGTGGTACTTGCTGGCTTCGTTCGACATTGCAAAAACTAGATTCTATGTTTTGGCCAAAGTTATGGCAAAGTAGTAGTTCCGCGAATTCGGCGGGCGACCGGAATCTATGTACAGGTTCATAAACGACCGAAAGAACCATTGGAAGAGGCTAGAGGAATTGCTCTCGAAAACAGAGGGCGTTTCGGGCTTGAGGATGCTTCCGAGGGCGGAGGTGCGCGAGCTCGGAGAGCTCTACAGAAGAGCCGCGTCAGACCTTGCAATCGCCCGTGCGGAGTCGAGAGATCCCAAGCTGATCAGCTACCTGAACAGCCTTGTGATACGTGCTCACGGTAAGATCTACCGTGCCGAAGGCCAGGGAGCGAATCTGATCTGGAAGTTCATCTCGTACGAACTGCCCACGATCTTCCGCGAAACGTTCGCCTTCACATTCACTGCGTTTGCGATCTTTACAGTTTGCGCGTTCGCCTCGTTCTATCTCTGTCTGTACGACCAGGGCTTTATTGACACGCTGGGTGTCGGCCAGGCGCAGATGTTCGCGCAGTCGGATATCCGATGGTGGGAAGATCTGAATCAGGCGAACCAGGTCGGATCAAGCGAGATCCTTACGAACAACATAAACGTCGCCTTCCTGGCCTTTGCGTTCGGGGCATCGCTTGGGATCGGAACGATCTATATTCTCGCGTTCAATGGCTTGTTTATCGGCGGAGTTTTAGGTGCTTGCTATAAAGCGAGCCCCGCTTTTGCGGGAGAACTCGCCGCATTTATGGTGGGCCACGGCGTCGTCGAACTTTCCTGCATTTTCATCGCCGGCGGTGCCGGACTGATGATCGGCTATTCGATATTCAACCCTGGCGAGTACTCGCGGATCGATTCACTGAAGACGTACGGATTGAAGGCGGTGAAACTTGCCGTAGGCTGCGCGATCTTTCTTGTCATCGCAGGTGTGATCGAGGGCTTTCTCTCACCTTCGAACCTCCCTGTGTATGTAAAGACCGTGACCGGCGTCGCGACCGGCGCCGCGATGTTCAGTTACTTGTTGCTGGCGGGCCGGAAAGCTGAGCCGAAATTCGACCTAACGGATGTTTGATCCTGCAGGTTTACCTTCCCACCACCAAGCTTCCGGAAGCGGTTTCCGGTCCGGCCAGATTCTGTCCAGCGTGTCGCCTTCGTACATCTCGCCGTTCTTCATCACATACCTGACAGAGTTCGTGTTCCGAATGTCCGAGAGCGGGTCCTTGTCCAACACCACCAGGTCAGCAGCCTTACCGGGCTCCAGGCTTCCAAGCTCCGAACCAAATCCGATCGCTTCAGCGCCATGTGTGGTGGCAACCTTTAGAATGTCGTGCGGTTTCATACCGCCCATTCCGAGCGCCCACATCTCCCAATGGCATTGAAGACCCTGCAGTTCGCCGTGGCCTCCTATGCCGACCCGGCCACCCGCAAGATAGATCTCGTTGGTGAACTTGGCGATCTCGGGAAAGATGTATTCGCTTTCACGGAACCAGGGAAGGCGTGCCGTCTTCTCATCGAGAACTGCCTGTGGATTGAACCGCTTCAGCTTCTCGTCACCATAAACGTCTGAGGCCTCAAAGAAGTAGAATTTGCCCTGCGGCCCGCCGTAAGAAACAAGAAGCGTCGGCGTGTATGTGATCTTGGTTCGCGCGAACAGCTCGATTACATCTTTGAAAAGGGGCACAACCGGCAGCGAGTGCTCGTTACCCGCAAAGCCATCTATGGCGTGCGTGAGATTCAGCTTGAGATCGCTTCCGCCTTCGGTCGTCGGGATGATGCCGAGCTCCTTTGACGCCATTGCGACCCATTGCCTCTGTTTGCGGTTTCCGACCAGGTAGGACTTGAGCGTCTCGGCGCGGTAATGACGTTTGTACCGCGCGATCGTGTCTCTTGCCTGTTCGTAAGACTTGAAATCGGTGTCGGAAAATATTCCCGGCCCCGTGGTGAAAATACGGGGGCCGATCATATCGCCGGTATCGACTAAGTCCTGATAGGCAAATGTGTCGTTAGTATTAGTTTGCGGGTCGCGACCGGTCGTCACTCCATAGGCCAGATTTCCCCAGAACGTGTAGTCCTCCGTGTCCAGCACCTGATGCCGGACCTCCCAGTGTGCGTGCACGTCGATGATCCCGGGGATGATCGTCTTGCCCCTGACGTCGATCACGCGTGCTCCGTCCGGAATGGGAACCAAGCCGCGCTTTCCGATCGCCTTGATCCGGTTGTCTGTAACGACGATTACCGAGTTCTCTATAACCTCGTCGCCGTTCATCGTTATCGCTTTCGCGCCGGAAAGCACGACCGTTCCTTTCGGAACATAGCGCTCCCGCTCGACGGATATCTCCCGTTCGGCGTAAGGCGGAGGATCTTTCGGCTCTTCCTTTTTTTCGTCAGATTTATCTTCTTCGCCCTTGTCCTCTTTCTTCTTGTCCTTTTCCTTTTCTTCCTCAAAATTCACGCTCGAAAGCGGCTGAGTATAAATGGTGGATCCGACGACCCACGAAAGTGTCTTTCCGCCATCTGCCCACGCGAAGGAGTCCGCTCCTATGTTTGTCAGTTGGCTCACCGGAACCGGCGGCTTCGAAACATCGATCTCGGGAGGTTCAGCACCGGCGGCTAGGACAGGGAACACATACAGCTGGCTGGTGAGAAGCGCCATCGCCATCTTGCCGTCCGGACTTATCCTTACGTCACGGGCCGGATTTGGCCGTCCGCGTCTGCTCTTGCCGAGCACTTTCAGATGGAGCTTGCGGTCAGATCCGTCAAACCGGTATGAGACCAATCCGTCGTCGCCGTATACGTAAACCCTGTCCCGTTCGGGGCCGAAGTGAGGCTTTCCAAGTCCCCTCGAAGGGATTACGACCGAGGCTTCGCCTCCATCGGATGGAACGCTGACAATGTCGAGACCAGGTTGGGCTCCAAGGAAATCGGATGGATGGTTGACGCGGACCGGGCGCGATGCCCTTAGCGCAAAGATCCGGGTTCCGTCGGGACTCCAAACAGGGTCCCTGAAAAAAGCCGGCGTTCCCGTTACTCTCACGACTGAGTTGCCGTCCGTTTTCCAGATATGTCCGCCCTTTGTAGACCAGGTCACAAACGCGATCCACCTTCCGTCAGGTGAAAAGGAAGGCTGGAATTCCCTCGGCTCCCGGGAATCTGTAAGCCTCTCAGGTGAGCCATTCTCCAGGTTTTGCGTATACAAGGCGCCAAGGGCGGAGAAAGCTATCCGTTTCCCGTCCGGAGCGAACTCGGGTTCCTGAACAAGCCGGGCTTTGACCGGGCCTTCAGCAAGTTTGTGATCTACATAGAGTGATGGACCGATCTCCAGACTGATGTCAGCCGTGAATGGTATCTGCGAAGCCTTTCCATCCGATAGCTCTACCTTATAAAACTTCCCGCCGTACGATACGACGATCGCATTGCCGTCGGGCAGGAAAGAATAGCCCGGAAGAAGATCTCGGGTGGGCCTCGACTCCTGTTCGTCCCTCAAGACCGGATACTTCAGCCAGCGTTCTTCGCCCGTCCGAAGATCCCGCACCTTTAATCCCGTCTTTCCCTCGTACCTGGTACCGAAGACCAGTTTGCTTCCGTCAGGAGAGAGTTCGGGCCGGAAGGCATTGCCCGGTTCAAAAGTGATCTGGTCTTCTTCGCCTGCATTGACGTCGCGGCGGATGATCTGGCAATCAGGTACATTCAGCCTGGGTCCGGACCTCGGGGCCTGCCTTGCAAAAAAGATGTACTTCCAATTCGCAGAAACGACGGCTCCGTAGTAGCTTGGCCCTGGAGGAGGAGGCCCGTCTGAATCTGCGTTTCTTGGCCCTCCCTTTGAGATCTTAAGACCGGTACCGCCCAGACGGTGATACATCCACAGCTCTGCACCCGATGACTGCGGAGTGGTTTTGGAAACCACTATAAAGTCCCCGTCCGGGGTCCATTCTGGAGATACGAACTCCGCCTGTTCTTCTTTGGTCAGTACCTTCGCTTCGGATCCGTCAGCTTTTGATATCCAAACATTGTTTGACCCGTTGCGGTCGCTGACAAAGGCCAGCCATTCACCGTTGGGAGAGTATCGGGGCTGGGCATCAAAACCCATTCCCGAAGTGACCCTTGTTGCTTTGCCGCCTTCAGCAGGGATCGTATAAAGGTCTCCGAGCAGATCGAACACGAGCGTGGAACCGTCGGGTGATACATCTACCGACATCCAGGTTCCTTCATCCGTCGTGAACTCGACCTTTCTTTCGGGTTTTAACGGCAGCCCCTTCTTTTCTTTATCGTCCGCTTCCGGCTCACCATTTTCCTGGCCAGGGACGGCCAGCGACGACAGAAAAAGCGCGGCGATCACTGCAGCTGAACTGAGAGAGCGGATGAGATTCGATCGGGTCATTTTGAAATAGATGTTCACTAGTGTCCGGTTAAAAGTCGAATAGTTTCAACTGTTTACGAGAGAACTCTT